>JAABUX010000010.1_pt1 | contig 305093 bp, 275 predicted proteins | sample 5561851 | NCBI WGS metagenome assembly JAABUX01 (sample SAMN10711883, study PRJNA513361) | rock metagenome | isolation source: Antarctica rocks | place: Antarctica: Victoria Land, Richard Nunatak red sandstone | collected 2016-01-03 | reverse complement strand
CTCATCCGGATTCGCAACCTTGGAGCCGCAACATGAACGCCCATTCGACGCGATCAGTACGCTCAAGGCACCCGAAAACCAGCCGGAATATCCCGAACTTCGCCCGCTGTCCCTTCCAAAACCCCGGTGGCGACTGCCGTTGCGCGCCTTTTTCACAGGCCTGCTATCGCTCCGGGCAACTTGACGGTACGCGCGCGATCGGCTTTCCGAACGGCTTCGGCGAGCACGGGCTGCCGACGGGAATCTCGCTGCTCGGCCGCCCGTTCGCGGAGGCGAAGCTCGCGAGCATCGTGCGGACGTATCAAACGCGCACCGACTTTCACGAAAGGCGGCCGGCGCTGCACGTCTGACCGTGAGCACGGCACACCGCTCCGCGGGCGCTGTCGTTTAAACGTTCGCACGCGATCCCTCGTACATGACCGAGAGTGGCGGGATTCGCCCTCCTGCGATCGAGGGATAGTACGTTGAAGTTCACCGTTTTGGGACTTACTCTGGCCGCTGCGCTGGCGCATCCGATGCCGGCGTCGAGCGACGACGTTTTTACGGATGGAACGTGCGAGAAGGCAACGCCGGTCGGGCGTCATCTTAACGAACTCGTCGAGAAGAACAACACGCTCCACTCCGGAGCTTAAAACGGCCGCGACGCAGATGCGCGACGTCTATGAAGAGTGCGTCACCGGTTACGATCGCGATGCGGTCAATTCGAGCGGCCGGGGGACGGTAAACGCGGCGGATTCTTATCTACGCGCTGCCGCCGGGCGTCACCGAATCTTATTTAGAAGTCGTGAATTTGGGTCCCAATCAGGGCCCTAGGGGGGTAGGCCTAAACTGCAATTTCGGTTCGCCGCCGTTCTTTTATACGGTCAAGGTCGGACCGGGCAGCCCGAGGACGATCCGCCTCGGCGGTACGGCCGCCGATCCCGGCGATAACCTCGCGCCGACACCGAGCGTCGGCACGCTCTCTTCAACTCAATCGACCCACACGTTCTGTACCGCCGCCGATAACTAGGCGGGCGTCGCCGCAACGGCCCTGCGGACCAATATCAAGTGTTTGCCGTCGGATTCGACTACCCGGCGTTCGAGGCGGCGTATCGCAAAGCAACGGCATCAGTAAGCCGAAGATCGTTGGGGTAAACGGCCAGGCCGACATCACGATGTCCGATCTCAGCGTCGTCGCTCCAACTCGGTAAGTAACGTTCGTTCGATCCTCGAGGCGGGGCGCTCGTCGTGCGAGCGCCCCGTTTTCTTTTATGTGCACGTCATTTGCAATGAGCTCGCCTACGCCGGCAAGGCTCGGTGTTTGCCGCGAACGTCGTGCGGCAGTGCGGCGTTGCAGTTGCAAGCGCGAGGACGGCCACGACGACCGTTGATTTCATAACACAGCGTCCGATGAAGGTCTTGATAACACCGTCTGGGCTTGGCGAGTCGTCAGTCGACAGGTACAGGGTCGCTCAGTTTTCGTCAGAACTCGTGATGCGTGAGTACCGCTGTCCCGCTGGGCGCATCGAGCTTCGCCGAAGCAGACACAGTGCCGTCCCGCACGTTCGCCGCCGATACTTGGCGACGCTTGCGGCGTACGCCCGGAGCGCTCGTCGGGCTTGGGATCTTGAGCGTTATCGCATTTGCTGCGGTTTTCGCTCCGTTCGTCGCGACTATTGATCCGCTGGCGCAGAATCTAGCGCAAGCGACCCAGGTGCCAAGCGCTCACCACCTCTTCGGAACCGATAAGCTCGGTCGCGATATTTTTCGCGCATCGTCTACGGTTCACGCATATCGATTAAGATCGGCTTCGTCGCCGTCGGGCTCGCGATCACGGTCAGGACCGCGATTGGTCTGCTAGCCGGGTATCTGCGTGGTCGGGTCGACATGGCGCTTATGGGCGCGATGGACGTGATGCTCGCGTTTCCCTCGATCATTCTCGCGATCGGAATAACGACGGTGCTAGGCCCGAGCATCAACAACCTGAGGATCGCGGTCGGTATCGTATACGTGCCCCAGTACGCGCGGCTCGCCCGATCGTCGGTTCTCGCCGTGAACGAGCTGGAATACATCGAGGCAGGCGCGCGTTCGCCAACGCCGGTCATTCTGCTGCGTCACATCTTACCAAACATTCTCGCGCCGCTGCTCGTGCAGGCAACGCTCGGCATCGCCACGGCGGAACTGGAGGCCGCAGGCCTCTCGTATCTCGGCCTTGGGCGCGACCGCCGACGCCAGAATGGGGCGCCATGCTGAACGATGCGCGCGATTTTTGGCTCTCTGCGCCGTGGGCGCTGATTTCCCCCGGGCTCTCGATCACGGCGCTCGTGCTTGGTTTCAACCTCCTCGGCGACGGGCTGCGCGATGCGCTGGATTCCACCGGCCGGTAAACGTTGCCCGTCGCGCTCGGCGCGCGTACACCCGCGCCGATCACGATGAGCGGCGCCGAGCGTTTCGTAACCGGGGCCCCATGACCGGGCGTCGAAGGTCGATGTCGCGCACTATCTCGGTTCTGCGAACGGGGGCTACCTCATGAATGCGACAAGCTGTGCAGTCGGCGCGCTCCTGTCCCTTGGCCTGCTCGCTTCCGGCCCCGCCGTTGCAGCAGATGTCTTTTCTGATCGGCTGTGCCCGCGCGCCTCGGCGCCAGTGACCTCGTACGCTACCTTATCGAAAAACGAGAACTCGTCGGTCGACTCAGTTATCGTGGCGGCGCGGGAGGCGATTGCCGCCTACGAGCTGTGCGGTAAGGAAGATCTCGCGGGTGGCGCGAGCGAGGGCCTCCACTACACGCAAGTTCGTCAAGCGCAGTTTTACGTCGCGATCGGACGTCTTCAGCGTCTGACCAACTTGCGCGACGATGCGCGCAAATCGCTGCAAACGGCGATCGACCTGACAAAAGATTCGATCGATTGGACATCGTCGTCGCAAACTATCTTTCGGTCAAACAATGCCGGGGTTGGCTCGGGCTCGACACACGCCGGCGCGGTTTTGCCCTCGACGTATCACGATGGTGCGGTCACTATCCGCGACGCTGCGAAAGTCGAGATCGATCGATTGGCGAACGCGTCTGCGCCCCCGGTCCCGGCGACCGCGGCGCCGAGCGCGCTGAAGCCGTAACCGACCGTACTTGCACGAGTCCCCAGAAGAAAAGAGTCCGGCACCACGAGGTGCCGGACTCTTTCAATTACGAGTGCAGTGCGCGGCTAATAGGTTCCGCTCCTCAGCTGGGCGTAAGAGATGTCCGCTTGGCCCGCCGCACCGGTAAGCGTGGGCAGCTGTTCGAGATTGCCGGGGGGACTCGCTTCGAACGCCGGATAGTCGACGCTGACGATACGTATCGAATAGCCGTCGCCTGTTGTAAAGGAAGGCGACGCAACGCCTGCCGCGACCGGACCGAGATTGGGCGGGAGCGTCGCGGTTTGCGGTCCTGCGCCGCGAACGAGTACCGTGTAATAGATCGGCACCGCTCCGGCGCCGGGAGCGCCAACATTGACGATGTTGACGAGCGATTCGGTCGTCCCGGCGGGTGCGGTAAAAGCGACCGTCAACCCACCCGAACCGTCCTTTGACGCGACGGTCGGAGCCGTCATGGGCCCAAGACCAGCGAGATTGCCCAAGGTCGCGACCGGCGCCGCGATCGTTGTTGTCGTGCCATTGGCATCTTGAATGCCGACCGAGAGGGCGTAACTACCCGCGCCCGGAGTCATCACGAACGATGTGAATCCCTCGGGGTATCCGAGGAAGGCTGCCGGGAAGGTGCCGTTCCGCACTTGCGGGTACGCCGGTGGGCCGCCGATGTATGCCGTCGCGCTGACACCAGTGCCCCTGGAATAGAACGGCTCTACATATTTGGCGAAACTCGCGCCGCCGGTGGTCGTGCTGTTGGCGGGGGCGAAGCCGTACGCGAATACCCCGCCTGCGGTCCCGAACGTCGTGGAAGCAGGCGTGCTGCCGGGCAGCACTTGTGGCGAACCGGAGATCTGCGAGGTGCCCGCGTCTCCTCCCGATCCGCCGGCACCGGTGATAGCGGGAACGGTGAAGGGGCCGGACAGCAGCGGCGTGTTCAATAGAGTTGCCGACAAGCCGTTAGGCTGACGGAACGTCGCGACGACGTTCAAGCCCTGCAGCGTGCCACCGGTCGAGACGGGAAGCGTCGCGACCCCAACCGCATCTTGAAGCTTATTTTGAGTCAGGGCGACAGACTTGAACGCAGGTTCCACGCCGCTCTGGCCGGACGTACATCCGGCCAGAGCGGTGAGGAGCGCCACGGCGGCAGCCGCGTTATGTGAATTGCGCAATGGATCCCCTTCGAGCTAAAGCCCGAGCTGGTAGTAGAGCCGGAACGTCGTCGGAATACCATTCGGGTAATTGATAAACGCTTTGTTTCCGTTCGCCGCGTCGCCATAGTACTGTGCGATGCCGATATTCGGGAAGGCAAGCGGCAAGCCGCTGTAACCGGTCAGCGGGCCTGCTATTCCGTTCGCAACCGGTTGGTAGCGATTGTTGAGCACCGGCGGATTGGTCGAACCATTGTACACGTTGCCGAACAGGTTGGTGACGAGCACGCCGAAGGTCGAGCGCGAATTGGGTGCACTATACTCCAGAGTCACGTTCGTGTTGATGTTCGGCAGGGAGAGAATCGATCCCGGACTCGCGCCGAAAGCGCCGCCGCGCGTCGCGGCGATGTTCGCTTTGAGGAACGATCCCGGGTTCTGCGGATCGACATACTGCTGCGTGCCGACCGAACCGCTCGGTGAGGTGACGTTCGTGTTTAGAACGTCGTACGCTTTGCCGTTTACGAAGCGTTGCGTGATCGTGCCGGCCCCGATGGGATAGCCGCGGATGTAGCTGATTACCGGGTTGAAGCGCAGACCGGAACGCGTCTTATACTGCACGGCAAGAGTTGCTTGGAATGGTGAGAGGAAGCCGACGCGGTACGTGTTGCCCAGCGCCAGTGAGGCCGGCGGAATCGTCGGAAAGAAGTCTTCCGAACCGGTGAGCGGAGGGACGTTCGTGAGCTCGTTGATATAGGTCGCTGAAAGCGATCCCGAGAGCCCGTACGCGGCGTCTTTAGTGAGGTAAAACTCGACACCGGTCGTACGGTTGATGCCTAGATTCGTGGTCAACGACGGGTTGAGTAGCGGGACGCCAAATTGATTGAGAATGACGTTGCCCGTTTTGTCGGTTCTTAGGGACGCCGACTGTACGACGGCATCGTAGCCGCGGCGATAGAACGGCGTGATTTTTACGCTGACGTTCGACTTGAACTGATGCGAGTACGAGAAATCGTAGTTGTTGAACGTCTCCGGCTTAGCCGGCTGGAGCGGCACGCCGCTGAAGTTCTGATTTTCCCAATACAGCTGGTCTGCGTAGTCGATGCACGCGCGGTCTTGCGTCAGTCCGCAGATCATGGCGTTTCCACCGATCGGAGCGCCGTTGGGGTCGAGGAAGTTGTTGTACGATGGGATGCCCCGGAACGGCTGGTAATATTGACGGGAGACAACGTTGTCGATCTGGCTGAGGAAAGCCAATTCCGTAGACCGGCCATAGCTTGCGCGGATCGCATCGTTCTTCGAAAGCTGAATCGCGATTGCAGCGCGCGGTTCGAGCACGAGCGGATTCTTCGCCTGACTATCGATGGTAACGTGCGGGTTGCCCTTCGCATCGAAGCCGTTTGCGGCGAAGAGACATTGATTGGTCGTGTCGAGTGAGACGCCGGTCGAGCTGTACGCATTACACGGCGCTTCGCTCGCAAACCGGTAGCTCGCCCCGTCGACGCGCAGGCCGAGGTCTAATTTCACTTTATCGTTGGGACTGAACGTGTCGTTTAGATAGGCGGAGAAGTCGCTGCGGTTCGTGCCGGTGGTTTCGAGGAAAGCCGGGACGCGAGGCATGCCGTTGGGGAAGAACTTCGTCAGATAACCGCACGACGTTCCGCCGGGCGAGCCGCCCTTGCAATCCGGATTGCTCGCGGGCAAAAAGTCTGCAACTTCGTAACCATTGCTTTGGCCGCCGGCAGCGAGAAAGCCGAGCGACGGGTCGAAGAAATTGAATACCGGGTGAAGGAACGCGTACGCGCCGCCTGCCTTGATAAGATTCTTCGAGTTGAGCTGTTTGGTAGCGTCGAGCGTGACACCCGTCTGTTGGCCGCCCTGCAACGAGGAGTAGAAACGGTAACCGGCATTCAGATACGGCCGGTCGAACGTGCTGACGGAATTGACTCGATAGAACTTGGTGGTCAAGAACGTGGACGCATCGAGATTGTTCGAGTACTGAATCTTAAAGGCTTCGTTCGGCTGCGAAACGCTGCCTACGCGGTTGAGCCGGGCATTGGCTTCTAATTGATACGGATCGAGGCCGATGATGGAATTTACCGAGGGGCCGCTCAGCCCCGTGAACGCCTTAAAATTCGCAAGCGCGAACGGATCGGAGGGGCGGGTCTGAAGGTTGTCGATGCCGCCGCCGTTGTCGAAAAACTTGAAATATTGATTCGAGTAAAAGAGTTGCAGCGACTGGTTGCTGTCGCGGCCGAACTTGAACACGAAGTTCTCCGTGATATCGTCGCCCGTCTGGTATTGGCGGCTATAAAAACGGCCGATCGAGGTCCGGTCGGTCCCGCGAGCGCCATAATCCGATGCGGTGCGGCTGCCCGTGTATGCGATGTAGTTCGAAATCCGGCCGTTGGGCGTGGCGAAGCCGTAGTCGAAGCTCATTTGGTGCGTGAACGGAAAGACCAGCGTCTCGAGGCTGAGCGTACCGAAGGCCGGACGCGTGCCGCGCTTCGAGATGAGGTTCAGCGATCCCGTACCGTTATTGCCGGTCGACGAATCGCCCGCTCCGGGCGTGAGTTGTAATTCACCGACGCCGCCATTGAGCGCGAGCGTATTGACGAACTGATTGGTGAACGCGTCGGTATACGGAATGCCTTCGTACTGGAAACCTTCTTCGTTCTCACGGCCGCCGCGGATCACCGGATAGCCGCTCGAGTCTCGCGACGCGCCCGGCAGCGTGAGAATGAGGTTGGTCTCGCTAGTTGCGTCTTTTTTTCCAAGATTCGTCGTGATTTGCTGATCGTTTACCGTGTAGGTATCTTGGGTCTGCTTCGGTTGATACGCACCTACTTGGCTGCGTGCGGTCACGCGACCGATCGTGACGAGCGATTTGTTGAGCCCCTCGCTGACTTGTGCGACGCTGTCGGCGAAGACGTTGACGCCGGTTACGGAGTATGGCTGAAAACCTTGCAGTTCGAACGACACGGTATACGTGTCGGGCGAAACGCCCGTGAAGGCGAAAAAGCCTTTTGAGTCGGTTTTCGACGAATAGTGCGCGCTCGCCGACGTCGCGTCCACCTTAACGCCGCTCAGGGGCTGTTGCGTCTTACTATCGATGATCGTGCCGTTGATCGTGCCCGTCGTCCCGGCGAAAAGGGTCCCGACGGTATTGAAGAAGAGGGCGACTGCCAGTAGGAGGCCGACGATAATTCGCCTCCCACTGTGGGGGAAGCGTGAAGGAACGTACACTCGTATCTCCTCGTGTGCGTATGGCTCCGGGGTAATAGGCTAAGAATCTCTTAATGCTCCTACAACTCCTTGCTTCTGAGGTGTCTCGATCGCCGTCTCAACCTCCGCATCTGCGGGAATCGCCGCTTCGCTGGACGTCGAGGAAGCTTCGAAAGGCCGCTCGTTTGCCGCCGACACGTGGTTGCGGTTGCGCCGGACGCCGGGGGCGCTCATCGGCGCCGTCATCGTCGGCGTCATCGTACTCGCCGCCCTCTTCGCGCCGCTGATCGCGCGCGTCGATCCGCTCGCGCAAGATCTTTCGCAGCAAGCCGCATCCCCGAGCTTCCACCACCTCTTCGGCACGGACAAACTCGGCCGCGATATCTTCGCGCGCATCCTTTACGGCGCGCGCATCTCGATTCGCATCGGCTTCGTCGCGGTCGGGCTCGCGATAAACGTCGGGACCACGATCGGGCTGCTCGCGGGGTACCTGCGGGGACGGGTCGATAGCGCGCTCATGGGCGCGATGGACGTCATGCTCGCGTTTCCCTCGATCATTCTCGCGATCGGCATTACGACGATCTTAGGGCCGAGCATCAATAACCTGATGCTCGCCGTCGGCATCGTCTACATTCCACAGTACGCGCGGCTCGCGCGCTCGTCGGTGCTCGCCGTCAGCGAACTCGAATACGTCGAAGCCGCGCGCGCCATCGGCTCCCGGACGCCGACGATCTTAGTGCGCCACGTGCTGCCCAATATTCTCGCACCGCTGCTCGTTCAGGCGACGCTCGGCATCGCGACCGCCGAGCTCGAAGCGGCCGGCCTGTCCTATCTCGGGCTCGGCGCGCGGCCGCCGGCCGCCGAATGGGGCGCGATGCTCAACGACGCGCGCGACTACTGGATCTCGGCACCGTGGGCGCTGATCTTCCCCGGCCTCTCGATCACCGCGCTCGTGCTGGGCTTCAATCTCCTGGGCGACGGCTTGCGCGACGCGCTCGATCCCACCGGCCGCTGAAGGATGGCCGTGCTGCTCGCGCTCGCGGCCGCGGCCGTCTACGGCGCCGCCGATTTCTTCGGCGGCATCGCGAGCCGGCGCACGGCCGCCGCGACGGTCGTCTTGCTCTCGCAGATCGCGGGCGTCGTGGTGCTCGCGGCGGCGTGGTTCTTGCTGCCGGGGCGCTTCTATGCAAGCGATATCGGCTGGGGCATCGCGGCGGGATTCGCGGGCAGCATCGCGATCGCCGCGCTCTATGCGGCGCTCGCCGTCGGCCGGATGGGCGTCGTCTCGCCGATCACTGCGGTCGTCGGCGCGAGCGTGCCGGTCGTCGCAGGGCTTTTGTTCGGCGATCGGCCGAGCGCGCTCGCATTCGCGGGCGTATCGTGCGCGTTCGTGGCGGTCGCACTCGTTTCGGCCAACGCCGAAACGCGGCGCGTATCGCTGCGCGAACCGGGCGTCGCGCTGGCGTTGATTTCCGGGCTCGGCATCGGTGCGCTCTACGTGCTGCTCGGGCACGGCCATAGCGATGCGGGCCTCGCTCGTTTGGCAATCACGCGCGCGACATCGGTCGTGCTGCTGTTCGGCTATGCGCTCGTGCGCCGGGAATCGCTGCGCCCGGCACCGGGCTCGCTGCGCGCGATTCTTGCGGCGGGCGCGTTCGATATGGCGGCCAACGTGCTCTTCATCGCGTCGACGCGCTACGGTCTGCTCGCGGTCGTGGCCGTGCTCACGTCGCTCTATCCCGCGAGTACGGTATTTCTCGCGCGGGTGCTGCTCGACGAACGGCTGACGCGCTCGCAGTGGGCCGGCGTTGCGATCGCAGCGTGCGGCGTCGTGTTGATCGCGGTGTGAGCGCCGACGCGCGAGCGAACGTTAGCAGCGTGCGAACGCCGGCTCGACCCGCGCGGCCGCGGTATCTTCATCGGTCGCGATCGGTAGCGCGCGCGTGACCAGTTCGGTGGCCGCGTTTTTCGCGGTGGTCGAGAGGGAGTCGGGCACGACGGCGAACGGGCCGAAATCGCGCGCGTCGAAGCGGCCGTGCCGACTGCGCGAATCATTTTCGCGCAAGATCGCGTCGAACACGAGCGCGTCGTGCGCGTCCTTATCGATGGGCTCGTGCGTATCGAGGTAGGCGACGAGCCGGCCCACATCGTTGGCGAGCGTCTTCTGACGGTGCAGCGCACCGTCGAGTGCGTCCGCGAAGGCGCCGAGCGATGCCCGCTGGTCGTCGCGCGGCACGTCTTTCGCCGACTCGCGGAACTGCTTCATGATGCCGTTGCCGGCAACGGCGGCGGCGCGCAAATCGACGTACCGTTTGGTCAGCTCGCGCGTACCGCGATGTTTCGCGATCTGGTTCGCGTCGAGATCGACGGTGCGGAGCGCGTTCTCGACGTCGCTGAGGCGGCGGTCGTTCTCCGTTTCGATTCCGATCGCGCGCACCGCATCGCCGACGAGCGTTTTGCAGAGCGGACTCGTCACGCGGACGCGTCCGATCTCTCTGAGCGCGGCGTTCGCAGTCACGGAGGGGCTCCGAGCCGGCGACGGCGCGACGACGGTCGCGGTCGCGGTCGTCACCGCGGCGAGAAGGGCCGTTCGAACGACGCTCTCGAGCATGCCGCAACGTTCGCCGGAAAATGGAAAGCCCCGTCGCTAGCGACGGGGCTTTCCGAGAGATCGTTCGGGTCGGACTTACGGGTAGACCGAGGTCGCGGCCGCGGAGGTCGTGATATCGGCTTGACCGTTCGTCGCCGCGATCGCAGGCGTTTGCGAGGTCGAGTTCGGGTACGCCGCTTCCGTTACCGGATAGTCGAACCCGGCGGCATAGGTCAGTATGGTATCGCCGCTGCAGATCGAGCGTGTGCCGACGGCCGCCGAGGCGGTCGGACCGAGCGTTGGCGGCAACGTAAGGGTCTGCGCGCTGCTGGTTGTCGTTCGAATCGCGTAATAGACCGGGCGTGGCTGCGATCCGGGAAAGCAGTCGGTCGCTCCGGCTTTCGTATCGACGACGAAGACATATGCTTCGCTCACACCGGCAGGCACGGCAACGGACACCGTACCGCCGCCCGTCCCGTCGGGTGCGAACGCGGGCTTCGCAAACGTCCCCAGCGGCGCGATGTTGGCGAGATTCGCCGAGGCGGAGATCGTCCCGGACGTCGGATTCCCGCTTCCATCGAAGCCGGTCGGAATGGTCACGTTCAGTGCGTACGCTCCGGCCGCGGGGGGCGCCGCGAAGTCGGTGAAACCCAGCGTCCAACCGGCGAAACCGCTCGCCGTATTACCGTCGCGCGTTTGCGGAAACGCGGGCGGACCCGCGAGATACGTCAGCTGCGTCGCAGAATAGAATGGGAGCGCGTAGCGAGCGAAGCTCGCCGCCCCGCCGGTCGTCGAATTATCGGGTTGGAAACCGAGCCCGAAGACGCCGCCGCTCGTACCGAACGTCGTCGGCGGGGCCTTCGCCCCGAGTTGTGTCGCGAAGGCACCCGTGATCGAATTCGTACCGGCGTCGCCACCGGCATCCTTAGCGTTCGGAACGACGAAGCCCGAGGGCCCGACGATCATCGGCGTGCTAAAGAGAACCGCGCTCGATGCATCGCTTTTGCGTAAGGTCGCGACGGTGTTGAGGCCGATCGTTCCTGCGACGTTTGCGGTTCCGACCGCAAACTGCAGTTTTCCGATTGTCAGCGGGTTGACGGCGGCTTGTGCCGGGGGGATCGCGGTGTTACCGGAGGTACACGAGGTCATGAGGAGTGCGAGAGCCGCCAAACCGATCGGCGTGCGCGCGTTGGTCATGTATGGCATCCCTTAAAGCGACAACTGATAGTACAGACGAACGCCGACCTGTATGTTCGATGGAGTGAGGTTGTAGGCCGATTGACCGAATCGTTCGGGACCGAAGTTTGCGAAGCCGAGGCCGGCTGCCGCCGCGGCTCCGCCCACCGTGCTGCCGACGGTTGCGATCTGTCCCGTTTGGGGTCCGGCAACGCCGGTCGCGACCGGCTGGTAGCGCGGGTTGAGCGACGGTTCGGCGTAGATCTGATTGAAAAGGTTGCTGAAGTACACGCCGATCGTGCTCCGGCTCCCCGGAGCCGAATATTCGAGCGACATATCGGTATTGAAGCGGGCTTTCGAGAGGATGCCGCCCGATAGCGGCGTCTCCGCCGTACCGCGCGTGGCCGCGATAATCGGTTTTTGAACGCTACCCGGGTTGACCGGATCGACGTACTGCGTGACGCCCGAGGACGCACCGGTGTTTGACACGGGGCCGAAGCCCGGTACGCTGATATTCGTATTGGGCACGACGGTCGGCTTGCCGTTGACGAACGCCGAGGTCAGCGTTCCGGCCCCGATCGGATAGCCCTTATCGTACGTCACGATCGGATTTATTTTGAAGCCGCCGTGCGTCTTATACGTTATTCCGGTGCGTCCCGAAAAGGGCGAGAGGTAGCCCGATTTATAGAGGCTGCCGAGCGCGAGCGATTGCGGCGGTGCCGAGGGGTAGAAGTCCTCGGTCTGATTGCCGAACCCCGGCGGAATCGTCTGCAAGCGATTAACGTACGTTAATGCGATGAATCCAGAGAAACCGTACGCGGCATCTCTCGTGAGTAAAAATTCTAGGCCCGTCGTTTTATCGAGGCCGAGATTGGTCAACTTCGTCGGGCCGAAGATGGGCAGATTCGTAACCGGATCGGTACCGATGGGATTCGAAGCGAAGATGTTGATGTCGTAGCCACGCTTGTAGAATGGCGTGATTTTGACGCCGACGTTTCCTGCGAACTCATGCGAGTAAGAGAAGTCGTAGTTGTTATACGTCGCGGGCTTCACCGCATAGGCCTCTTGACCGTTTGCGTTCACGTATTCGGCGTGAAGTTGATCTCCGTAGCTCGCGCACGGGGTAACCTTGGCAGGACCGCAGTAGGTCGCCGCGCGCCCGGTGCGACTGTCGCGTGATGGGACGTTGTAGAATGCGGAGTTCACGGAGATCGGCGAATTAATGATAACGCCGGGAACGAATTCGACCGAGCGGCCATACGATGCCCGGATTGCGTCGCGCGGAGCCGCTTGGTAGGCGAATGCGAGTCTCGGTTGCACGACGCCCGGATGGATCACATCGTTTCCAAACTTGTCGGCGGAATTTTTTGCGTTGAGCAGTTGATAATTTTGAACATCGTACCGGACGCCGAGGTCGAGCTTGAGCTGGTTCGAGAGCGTGAGCTGATCGCGTAAACCGAAGCCGTATTGCTGAGCGTGACCGCCGGCAGAGAAGATGACGTTGGGAACGCGCGGAGTCGAAGTTCCGAGCACGTTGGCGAACCCGGTAAGGTATCCGCACGGGCTTCCGGAGGCGAGCGGGACCAGGTTCGTCCCAGAAGGGTCGGTCGTTGGGCAGACGCTACCGGGCGCGAGGAAGTCGGCAAGCTCGTAACCGATGCCGTTGACCTTGGGCGTCAGCGCGCGAAATGCGTTGAGATTTTGTTGGCTATCTTGCGTTGGATCGATGGTCTCGTACACGTATGAGAGCGAGACAAGATTCTTGGAATCGAATTGCTTCTGATACGAGCCAGAGAGCCCGGTGCGGAAGCCGCCTTGGTCGTTGTTGATGCGGCTGCTCGCGGGGCTCTGATTGACGTACGGGCTCGCGAAGATACTCGCCGCCGCGATCCGGTAGATGCGGTTTGTCCAGAAACTCGAAGAGTTCGGTGTTTGATCGAATTCGAGTTTGTAGAACTCCACCGGTTGGTGCTGGTAGCCCTGAGCGTATAGCTTTTGCGTTGGCGACGTTTGGAACGGTAAGAGCCCGACGGTCGACTGAAAATTATTGAGTCGGTCCGTTGCGGCCTGAGCCGGGTCGGTCTTCGAATCGATTGCATAGAACGACGTGCTCGAATCCTGTGCTGCGATATTCGGATCGCAGGTCTTGTAGCACAGCGTCTCGATGCCGCCGTGATTAAAGAGAAAGTCCGTCTGCCGGTTTTGATAAAAGAGTTGCAGCGTATTCTGGCTGTTCTTTCCGGTTTTCAAAATGAAGTTGTCGATGACGTCTTTGCCCGACGAATAATCGAGGCTGAAAAATTGTCCTTGAAGAACCGCGGGCTGGCCGGATAATCCGTACGCACCGCGATATTGATTTTGATCCAGTATCGCGACGTAGTTCGAGATGCGACCGTTCGGCGTTGCGAATCCGTAGTCGAAGCTGAACTGGTGCGTAAACGGATAGGTCAGCGCTTCGAAATCGAGCGTCCCGAAGGCCGGCCGTGAACCACGCTTCGACACAAGATTGACCGCGCCCGCGCCTGCGTTACCTTGCGAGGCGTCGCCGGCACCGGGGTTCACCTGTAACGACGCGACGCCGTTGAGCTGGAGGCTGTTGGCGAATTGATTCGTCGCCGCGTCGGTGTAATTCACGCCTTCGTACTGATAGGCAATTTCGGTACGCGTGCTGCCGCGGATCGAAGAGGATCCATAGACGGTCGTCGTGATACTGGGGACGCTCGACTGCAACTGCGTCTGACTAGGATTGAACTTGCGCCCGAGCGCAGTATCGAGTTGCCGACCCGACACCTGATAACTGTCAGTCGTTTGCTTCGGCTGAAACGCCGAACTCACGCTACGCGACGTGACGCGACCGATCGTCGCGAGAGCTTTGCCGAGGCGTCCGTCGACCGTCACCGATTGATCGCCCTGGATCGTCACGCCGGTGACGCTTTGCGCTTCGTAGCCGGCGAGTTGAAAGGAAATGGTATACGTATCGACCGGCAAGCCGTTGATCGAGTAGAAGCCTTTGGCGTCGGTCGTGGCCTTCGCGTCCTGGACGGGCGACGAAGCCGCGACCATGACGCCCGCAAGCGGAAGCTTCGTCTTATCGTCGAGGACGACGCCGCTGATAGAACCCGTCGTACCGCCGATTGCGAACGCGGGCAAGGAGGTGGTCGCTACGGTAACGGCCGCGACGAGGAACGCCGCGATAACGCGTGCGCCGGTAAAAGCTCGACCGAGAGATCGATGCAACATGAAAGCTGGGCCCTCGCAATTTGGAGTGTCGTTGCGTCCGTCGGGAACGCAGAAGGAGGCGCCTCTCGTACGCGATTAATCCGCGTTGCTTCTATAAAGCACCGGCGCGGCCATCGAGACTCAAGGGGGGACGTCCCTGCGATTTTAATCAGTCTTTAACGTTCCCTCTGTCCGAAAGTCCTAGAGCACGCCAGCTTCTGTAAAGTTCGTGTTAAAGCGTCGCCCACACGTCGAGCTTCGACTTCACTTTCGCGATGACGGCGTCCGTGAATTCCGTCGTGGAGGCGTGGCCGCCGAGGTCGCTCGTCGCGACGCCGCCGTAGACGGTCTCGAGCACCGCTTCGTAGATCGCGCGCGAGGCGTTGGTCGCGCGCGAATCCGCCATGTGCGAGAGCAACGCCGCGCACGCGAGAATCATCGCCATTGGATTGGCGACGTTCTTGCCGCACAGGCGCGGCGCCGTGCCGTGCGGAGCTTCCGCCATGACGCACGCCGGCTGCAGCGCTTCATCGAAGGACAGCAGCACGCTCTCCGCGCCCGCGATCGAGCCGAAGAGCTGCATCACGAGATCCGAGAGGCAATCGCCGTCGCGATTGAGCGATGGAATTACCATCGGATCGCCCGTGCTCGAGATGAGCAGCGCGTAGGTCGCGTCGATGAGCTGCGGCTCGTAGGTCACGTCGGGATAGCGCTCGGCGGCGGCGTCCATCTCTTCTTTGAGCATGCCTTCGTACACCGGGCTGACGGTGTACTTCGGCCCACCGAAAACTTTCGACCGCGTCTTGCGCGCATGTGAGAATGCGTACTCCGAAACGACGCGGCAGACGCTGCGTTCGATCCGTTCGGTGCGGAAGGCGACTTCGTCGTCGCCCGTGCGTTCGCGCCATTCCGTCGCGCCGTAGGCATCGCCGACGGCCATGCGTACGATCGAAATCGGCGAGTGGATTCCCCCGATCGGCCGAATGCCGGGCAGACGGCGGCCCGTGCGCACGATCACCTTGCCGTCGATTTCGCGCCGCAAGATGGCGTTTGGGGACCCGACGTCGCCCTTGTTCTCGGGCGTGATCGTCGCCGCTTTGAGGCCGAGTCCCGTCCGTTTCATCGCGGCGGCCGCTTCGTGGACGATGCGATTCTTGGTTGCGCGCCGCTTCGGTAGCGAAAGATCGAAGTGCTCGAAGGCCAGCGGAAGACCGACGACGTCGGGGTCGAGGACGCGCAGCGCTTCGACGAGCAGTTCTTGTCCGGTTTCGTCGCCTTCGAGGACGACGACGGTTGGTATCGACATTGCGCGCTTTGAGTCCGCGCTTCAAACGCGCCTGGCCTGCCGTCATGCGTTGCGCGCGCAGGGGTGCGCGCGCCGCAGCATGCGAATCTCATCGACCAATGGCACGTGTCCGCCGAAAGGCTCGTGCGACGACGCACATGCGCCCGAATCTCGAGATCCTTGGGATCGCGGCATTCGCCATCGCACTGCTGCTGGGAATCGCTCTCGCCGCCCCCACGCACTCGGGCGCACTCGGCACCGCCGTGTCGCATGCGCTGGTCGCGGCGTTCGGCGGCGCGGCGTGGCTCGTGCCGATCGTCGTCGCGCTCATCGGCGGGATCGTCTTTCTCGAGATCAACGTACCGCGCATGATCGCGACGCTCGGTTTCGCGGCCGTCGCATACCTGTTGATCGTCGATGCGTGGTACGGACGCGCCGGCGGGGCGCTCGGAGGGCTCTTGCACGATCGGCTCGGGGCGCTCGTCGGCCCGCTCGGGAGCACGCTCGTGCTCCTCGTGCTGGCGCTCGCGTTGACGGTCTGGGTCACGAAGGTGTCCGTCAAGCAAGTCATCGGACGCGCGATCGTGCTCGGCGCGCGGGTCCGTTCCTTCGTTATCAACGCGATCGCAAGCGCGCGGGCGTCGCGGGCGTCGCATGCGAAGAAGCCGGCGGCTCCGCCGCGTCCGCCTGGGCCTGCGACGTTGCGGGAGGCGTTCGCCTTACCCGACGCCCTGCCGCGCCCGAAGACGAGCGCGGCGCCTGCCGCCGCAGCGGCGGGAACGGCGATTGCGACGCTCGCTCCGCTCGATGCGAAGACGTTCGTCAAGGACGACGCGTCGCAACGCGACGTCACGCCCGGCCCGCCTCGCGACGTCCCGGCCGACGAGGAGGACCTCGCTGACGATGACGACGACGACGACGACGACTACGAAGAAGAAGAAGACGACGATTCGGACGATGACGAGGACGAGGCTGCGTCGGACGACGGCGAAGTGGCTCCGTTCGCTGCGCCCGCGAATGGCGCGACCGCTGCGAGCCCCGTCGTCGTCGGTGAATACGAGCCGGCGAGCGTCGCGGCGTATGCCGACGGTGCGAAGCGGACGTACCGGCTGCCCGAAATTTCGCTGTTCGATCCGCCCCAAGCTCAGGTCGTCGACGAATCGAGTCGTGCGAGCCTCTTAGAGGATACGCTCGCCTCGTTCGGCGTCGGCGCGAAAGTCGTGCACTCCGAACGCGGTCCCTCGATCACGCGGTACGAACTGCGGCCCGAGCGCGGCGTCAAAATTTCGCGCATCTCGTCGCTGGCGGACGATATCGCGCTCGCGCTCGCGGCGACATCGGTGCGCATCGAAGCGCCGATTCCCGGCAAATCGGCGGTCGGCATCGAAGTGCCGAATTCCGTTACGTCGATCGTCGCGATCTCGGAGATTCTGCAAGCGCTGCCGCACCGCGGCACCGTCCCGCCGCTCAATATGGCGCTCGGCAAAGATATCACCGGCCGCCCGGTGTTCGGCGATCTCGGGAAGATGCCGCACTTGCTCGTGGCGGGGGCGACCGGGAGCGGCAAGAGCGTCTGCCTCAACGGCATCATCGCGTCGCTGCTCGTATCGGCTACGCCCGACCAAGTGCAGATGCTCTTCATCGATCCCAAGCGCGTTGAACTGACGATCTACAACGGCATCCCGCACCTCATCAAGCCCGCGATCACCGATGCGAAGCTCGCCGCCGGCGCTTTGTACGAGATGACGCGCGAGATGGATTCGCGCTACGAACGTTTCGCCAAGGCGGGCGTCCGCAAGATCGAGGAATATAACGCGAAGTTTCCGGAGGAGAAGCTGCCGTTCATCGTCATCGTCATCGACGAACTCGCCGACCTCATGCTGATCGCACCGGCGAAAGTCGAAACGACGATTTGCCGGCTCGCACAGCTCGCGCGCGCGACCGGCATTCACCTTATCGTCGCGACGCAGCGGCCCTCGGTCGACGTCATCACGGGTATCATCAAGGCCAATATCCCGTCGCGGATTGCGTTTGCGGTGAGTTCGCAAATCGACTCGCGCACGATTCTGGACATGGGCGGGGCGGAACGTCTGCTCGGGCGCGGCGACATGCTCTACCTCCCGATCGATGCGCCCAAACCCGTGCGCGCGCAGGGCGCTTTGATTACGGGCGCCGAGGTGACGCGCCTCGTCGAGTTTTGGGCCGCTCAAGCGAAACCTGAAAACATGCTCGATGTCGAGTTTACGCCGATCGAAGAGGACGACCGCGCCGCCGATCGCAAGCTCGACGAATGCCTTTATGAAGCGGCGCGGTTCATCATCGAATCGAAGTTCGCATCGACGGCACAATTGCAACAGCGTTTCAACGTCGGCCATCCACGCGCGGTCCGCATCATGAAGCAGCTCGAAGAGTTCGGCGTCGTCGGTCCGCACGAAGGCACGAAGCCGCGTCAGATCAATATCGACTTCGCGGCGCTCGAATCGATCGCCGACCGTCTCGGGCGTACCGACCAAACCGACCTCTTCGCACAAGGCGCGTAATCTGCCGTCGCGCGTCGTCGTTGGCATGGCTGCGTTCGCGGGCTATGTCGCGCTCGGCTTCGCGGTCGCGCACGGCGCGCCGGCGGGGGTCGATCTACTCGCCGAAGGCGAACGCGCGCGCTTTCCGGCGCTCGCGCTGTTTCTCACTCGGGCCGGACTTTTTCCGGTATACTTCACGGTCTGCGCTTTAACGCTCGTTTTCGGCGCGATCCGGCGTGCGTATCTGCCCGCCGCGCTGATCCTCGTCGGAGATGTCGTGGTGACGTGGCTTGCGAGCGACGCGTTCAAGGCGCTCTTCCGGCGCGCGCGGCCCGACTATTTCTACAGCATTCACGAGACGTCGTATTCGTACGCAAGCGGTCATGCCGCGCTCTCGCTCGCGTGTTACGGCTTCATCGCGTACGTCGTGTGGCATGCGCCGCTCGCGTTGCGGCTCAAACGGATCGTCGCAATCGCTGCCGGGCTCTGGATCCTGGGTATCGGCTGGTCGCGTCTGGCGCTCGGGGCCCACTACCCGACCGATCTCGTCGGCGGCTACCTCCTCGCAACCGCGGTACTGACGGTTGCTACGGCGATGTACGAACGTGTCGGCGCCGTCGTAAATGTTGCGCGGCTCTAGAACTTAAAGGCGAAGTCGCCCGGCTATTCGGACGCGACCTCGGGCGGCAGATTTCGTTGCGCGGTGCGGCTGCGTATCGGAGCGACGAGAGAGGCTCACACGCTCGGCGCCAAGATGCCGATAGTTCCGCCACGAGCATCTCCGCGAGCTGCTTGGGCTCGAACATAACGATGCGAAACACGATTTCGAGCGTCAAGCCGTGCGCAGGCTCGAGACGATTCTCGGGCGGCATCGCTCCCTGCGCAAGGCGCTGAGCGAAAAAGGCAGCCCGGTCCTGGTCTGGATCAGGCTTCCGAACACGCGGCGGCGAGACTTGCTACGTGGTTCGAGACGGCGCTGCCGGATGTTCTTTCGGCCGTCGAGCGCGGCGAAACGCTGATCGAACTGATTTGATGTCGCCCTCAGTCGCGGTCGCGCAGCCGACTGGCGGTAATCGCGAATTTCGGCGCATCTTCGTAGCACGTGGCACCGGCGGCGTCGCTTGGCCTGCAATCGCAATCAGGTCGGCCGGCGTTGCGGGCGTCGTCCTTTTGCATCGGCGGGTCGCGTCGAAATCGTCGCCGCCGGCTTAATCTCGAGCCGGAAGTCGTTCCAGGTCTTGCGGTCGTAAAGAGGGTCGAACTTCATCTCGTCTGCGGCCCAGGCTTCGATCAACTTCCAGTCGAGCTTAGATACGCAACGTGCCATTTGAATAGCCACGTCTCGAGCCGAACGATCTTTCCAAGCCCAATAGTGAAGAAACCGGTCGCATACGACGTCTTCGGGCAAGAGAACGTGCAGTACCTCATCTCCGCGGCGAGTAATGTTCCAGTGCGAAATCAACTTTCGACCCACGGCGATCGGACCGGATGGAAATTCGATCGTAAATATCGAGTTCGGATGCGAGAAGACGCCTCCGACATTGCGTTCGAAGCCGACTGACCGCAAGCTCTCATCAATAGTGCGTGGGCCGGTGTGGAACCGCAAGACGAAATCGACATCGAGCGACTGGTACGTATTGCAGTAGAAGGTAGCAGCGCTTCCGCCACATACGACGGCGACGACACCGGCTCGATCCAGAGCCGTCGAGGCTGCAAAGGCGACCTCAATGAGCGTCGATTCGTTCGTAATCAAAGTGGCTTGCCGGTTCGGCGCGGTCGTGTCCGTTTCGCCGTAATCAAGTCGGTAAGTTCCGTATCGGCTGCTGCCATTCGGGCGAGCAATGGCCCAAGTTCGGCGGCGGCATACCACCGTGAGTTAAGCGATACGCGGCGCGAGCCGAGCGCTCGACGCGACACAACCACTCCGATGCGCTCGAGCGAAGCTATCGCTTTGGACGTCTCGCTCGGACCCGCGTCGAGAATGCCGGCGGCGCCTCGTATATGAATGTCCGGAACGAGCGACAATAAGCAAAGGACCCGATCGCGCAAACGGGATCCAAAAAGACTGGCGCTGCGAGGTTGAACGACGCGTTTCATGGGTCGTTGTGTACTACAATAGGGTACAAATGTCCATCGTAGTAGAACGTGGGGCCGTGTCGATTTCGTAAAAGGCAGCCGGCGTGGTTTGGGCGCGCGACGCGGCAAGGCCCGCGCCCGGTACTCCCGACTTTGTTTACACTTTCCTCAGTGGAGGGGGTGCGAGCGACGGGCTGAAAGCGCCGTACATGCCCGCCAGTGCGAGACGGCCGATTGGGACGCTTGCGGAGCGCGTGGCGGCCCGGCGCGTGCTTCTGGACCGTGGCGTCGCGCGGCTCATCGATATCTGCCGGGCTCTGCCCGATGTCCGCGCCGCATATGTTTTCGGGTCGTATGCTCGCGGCGAGGTCCGCGTTCGTAGCGACCTCGACGTACTCGTCGTCCGGGATACGCCGTTGCGGCGGATGGAACGCGATCTCGATATTCGGATCGCCTTCGACGTTCCCGTCGGCTGGGACCTCATCGTGGTCACGCCGCAAGAGTTTACCGACAAGTTGCAGATGACGGGTATCGGCGCAACGATTTTGCGTGAAGCGCGCCGCATCTATGCAGCCTGATCGCCGCCATGCAGCCGCTCAATGGCGATCTGCCGCGGCGGAAGATCTTCGCGTTGCTCGGATGCTTTCAGACGAGTCTCCGAGTATCGCCGCGTTTCACGCGCAACAGGCGGCGGAGAAGGGCCTTAAAGCCAGCCGCGATCGCCGTTGGCGACGACCTGCCGCGGACACACGTCCTCAACGATCTGGCCCAAGAATTGGTACGTGAAGGGTACGACATCCCGGCCGACATGCGGCAGCATCTCCGGGTATTGGAACGGCTATATGCACCGACGCGTTATCCGGATGCCCTCGGCGGCATCGATCCGAACCGAGTCTTCGTCGCCGCGGACGCCGTCGATGCGGCGGCTCGAGCGGAAGCCGTCTTATCCTTCGTCGACAGCATCGTGGCGTCGGCGCTGGACTGACCGCGAGCGGGCCTAACTATGACTAAAGTCGCGCGGGAGCGCGGTAGAACTCCTTGTAACGCTGCGGGCTATCTCCTAGTCTAAGGAACGTTATGGCGTTTGTGACCGACCCCGCGCTCCTGGCGATCGAACGGAAAATCGACGACGGCATCTCGCTTTCGCGGGAGGACGGCGTCGCGTTGCTGAGCACCCCCGATCTCCACACCCTCGGGCGGCTCGCTCAGACTGCTAAGGAACGCAAGAGCGGCAAGAGCGTCTTCTACGTGCTCAACCGCTACATCAACTCGACGAACGTCTGTTACGCGAACTGCAAATTCTGCTCGTTCGCGGTCGACGAGTTTAAAGAAAAAGAGCGCACCGTGCGTATGCCCGCGGACGAAGTGTTCGCGAAGGCGCTCGAGACGGGGCCCAACTTCAATCAGGTGCACATCGTCGGCGGCCACGATCCCAAGCAGCTGTCGCTCGACTACTGGCTGCCGCTGATGCGCCGGTTCAAAGAGTCGCTGCCGCACGTGCAACTGTCGCTGTTCACCGCGGCCGAGCTGGATTACATGGCCCGCCGGCACCGGCTTTCGTACGACGAATTGCTCGGCGAACTGCGCGGGGCGGGGCTCGATAACATTAACGGCGGCGGCGCCGAAGTGTTCAGCGAACGTTTCCGCAAGCTCGTCTGCCCGAATAAGGTCGATGCGGCGCACTGGCTCGAGATCCACGAGATCGCCCACCGGCACGGTGTCGCGTCGAACGCGACGATGCTCTACGGTACGGTCGAGACGCTCGAAGAGCGGGCCGAACATCTGATCATGCTGCGGGAATCGCAGAAGCGCTCGCCGGGTTTCAACGCGTTCATTCCGCTCGCGTTCCATCCCGACGGCAACGAACTCAACGACTGCGGCCCGACGACGGGCCTCGACGATATCCGGATGTTCGCGACCGCGCGGCTGATGCTCGACAACTTCGCCCACATCAAGGCGTACTGGATGATTCAGGGCTTAAAGGTTTGCCAGGTCGCACTGCAGTTCGGTGCCGACGACATGGACGGCACGCACGGCTCGACCGATGAAGAGCGCATCTATCACGCGGCCGGCACGCAATCGGGGCAGTACGTCGACGACCGCGAGTTCCGGCGTCTCATCACCGAAGCCGGCTACGAACCCGTGCGGCGTAATTCGACCTACGACGAGTTTCCATACGATTGGAAGCCCGAGGACGGCGTACCGGAGCGGGCGTCTCGCGCCGGCGCGGCCGTCGGGGCCGCGGGGGCTTAGGCCGGCATGTTACGCTCGGGCAGGATCGTCTATACGAACGATCTGCCGATTTATCTAGCCTTCGACGAAGGCGCGGTGCGCTATCCCGGGGCGCTCGTTTCCGACGTGCCCGCGACGCTCAACGCGATGCTGCTCGACGGCCGGCTCGACCTCTCGCCGATCAGCGCGTTTGCCTGGGCCAAACACGCCGATCAGTTCGCGCTCCTGCCCGAGCTCTGCATCGGCGCGCGCAGCGACGTGTGGTCGGTCGTCTGCGTCAGTCGTCAACCGCTGCACGAACTCGACGGCGCGACGATCGCGGTAACGCGCGAGTCGGCGAGCGGCCGAAATCTGCTGCGCGTGTTGCTCGAACGGCGCTACGGCGTGAAAGCGACCTTCATCGAGAGCGCCGATCCGTTCGGGGAGGCCGCGAGCGGCCACCCCGCGCTCCTGATCGGCGATCGCGCGATCGACGCGCAGCAGACGTTCACGCCCGCGCACGTCCACGACCTCGGCACGAATTGGCACGAGTGGACCGGCCTCGATATGGTCTTCGCGGTGTGGGCGGTGCGGCGCGACGCACTCGCGCGCAACGGTGACGACGTTCGCGCTGCGCTCGATGCGCTCGTGGCATCGGCGCGCTGGGGCCGCTCCAACATGGCGAAGGTCATCGCGACGGCGCAGTCCATGTATCCGCGCCACGCCGGATACTATGCGGCCTACTACGACACGCTCAACTTCGATTTCGATGTGCCGGCACGCAACGGCCTGGCACGCTACGTCGCCGAGCTCCACGCGCTCGGTGCGATTCCGGGCATCCCGTCGGTCGATCCGGAGGCTCTCCTTGTCCATCGCTAACGTGCTCGACAAGGCCGCGACCGGCGGCCGTTTGAGTTTTGCCGAAGGCGTGCGTCTCTATAGAGATGCCCCGTTACACGAACTCGGTGCCGCCGCCAACCATCGCCGCTTCGCGCTCTATCCGACGCGCGACGTCACCTACGTCATCGATACGACGATCAACTACACCAACGTCTGCAACGTGCATTGCACGTTCTGTGCGTTCTTTCGTCCGGAGAAACACGGCGAAGGCTACACGATGTCGCACGACGAGGTTCTCGCGCGCGTGAAGTACGCCGCCGATCAGGGCGCGACGCAGATCATGATTCAAGGCGGCGTGAACCCGGATCTGCGCATCGAGTGGTTCGAGGGGCTCTTCGGGCGGGTGCGCTCCGAGTATCCCGCCGTCGACATCCATTCGCTCTCGGTCTCCGAGATCAACGGTCTCTCCAAGGTGGAAGGCCTGAGTCCGCGCGCCGTGCTCGAGCGTCTCCGGGCGGCCGGCCTCAAATCGTTGCCGGGTGCCGGCGCCGAAATTCTCGTCGAGCGCGTCCGCAAACGCATCAGCGCGCGTAAGATCAAACCCGACGAGTGGCTCGGCATCATGCGCGACGCCCAGCACCTCGGTTTACCGACGACCGCGACGATGATGTTCGGCTCCATCGAAACGCTGGAGGAGCGCATCGAACATCTCGACGTCATGCGCAAACTTCAGGACGAAACCAACGGTTTTACCGCCTTCATCCCGTGGTATTACGTGCCGTTCAAAACGCCGCTCAAAGGCCGCGAGTCGACGGGGCTCGATTATCTGCGCGTGCTCGCCGTAGCGCGACTCTATCTCGATAACTTCCCGCACCTTCAAGCTTCGTGGCTGACGCCCGGCTTGAAAATGGGGCAGCTCGCGCTCTTCTACGGCTGCGACGACATGGGCGGCACCATCCTCGAAGAGCGCGTCGTTACCTTAGCCGGCTCGACGAACGTCGCGACGCGCAAGCAACTCGAGCAGCTCGTCATCGGTGCGGGTTTCCAGCCCGTGGTACGCGACACGTACTGGAACCCGCGTCCCGAGATGGCTCTCGCTACGGCGAGCTAAAGCCGGCGCTAGTAGCGGGCGATCTCATTTGCGCGACAGCGCCGGACGATCAAATCTGCGGGTAACGATGCCGGCCGCCGATGCAGATTGGAAACGGCGGAACGAGCGTTGAGCTTGAGCGCGCTCTGATCGTCGGCACTCATGTGGGCGTTTGCCTGGATGAAACGGTTGCCCAGACTGCCGGCATAGACCCAACCCACGGGCACGCCGCTACCGTCGGCGACGACTGCGATATCGACGACCCGGCCGCCGGCGGAAAACGGCAAACCCATCGTCAGCGGTGAGCCCGCGCAGTAATCGTACGTCCGCAGCGCGGGCGCGGCATTCGCCGCCGAAGCGACGCCGGCGGTGAGCGCCAGCGTTACGAGGGATGCGACCGATAACTTCATGACCGAACCTCCGTAGCACTTTTTACCCGAGCGAGTGCGCTTCAACCGTTTCGGCGGCTAAGGATTGCCACCGTCGCGGCGGCAACCGTCGCTTTATGGGAGTATTGCATGGCTTCGGCTTCACTTTGGGTCGGCGAGATGTGCATGGGCTTCGCCGTCGTCGCGTTTACGCTGATGGGGCTGCGCGCCCGCGCGGGCGATAAACACCATTACTTGGTCAGCATTCTCATCGTTATGATCGCGACGGCGAGCTATTTTGCGATGTCGATCGGTCAGACGCATCTTACGCTTTCCGACGGCCACGATATTTTCATCGCGCGTTATCTCGACTGGGCGCTGACGACGCCGCTGCTTATTCTGGGCACCGCGACCATCGGTATTCGCTCGCTGGGGAGCGATAAAACGCACGTTTATGGCGCGATAGGGGCCGACATCTTCATGATTCTTACGGGTTTCGCCGGCGGACTTTCCGTCGACAACTCCCGCTGGGTTTGGTACGCGTTCAGCTGCATCGCGTTCGTTGCGGTACTTCTGTTGCTTTGGGGTCCGCTTCGCGCGCAAGCCACGCTGGCCGGTCGCGGCGCGATCTATCGGCGCTTGATTCTGGTGCTCACCGTGCTGTGGATTCAGTACCCCTTCGTGTGGCTTCTGGGCGGAGAAGGCTTCCGTGTCTTGCCGTCAGGCCCGGAGACGTTGTGGTATAGCGCGCTCGACGTCATCGCGAAAGTCGTCTTCGGATTCCTGTCCCTCGCTGCCGTCAACTCCCTGGACCCCGCAGTCGAGGAACCGGCGCCGTTGCGTGGATCGAGTCCGCCGCTCACGACCAACTCGCCTCGGTGAAACGGATCTTTTTCGGATCGCGCTTCGCGTACGGTTCGGCGCCGAGGCGTCGCTGCGCAATGCAACGTCGGAATGGTACGATACGTGCGAATGGATGCCCCACGTACGAAGAAATCGGCGCGCCGCCTCAAGGTCACGCAGGACCGCCTGATCGCAGCTCGCGGCCGCAACCTCCGTCAACTCCTCCTGCGCACGACGCGCACGGTAAGCGGCCTCATCGAAGCGGAGCTCGCCCGGCGCGGATACGACGACGTCCGGCTCTCACACAACACCCTGCTCGCGCACCTCGATCTCACTGGGAATACCATCACGCAAATCGCGGAACGCGCGCAGATGACGAAGCAGGCGATGGGCGTGCTCGCCGAAGAGCTCGAGACGATGGGCTACATCTCGCGGCGCGTCGACGCCCGTGACGGGCGCGCCCGCGTGCTCACCTTTACGGAACGCGGACGGAAGCTTTTGCTCGAGTCGTTAACGATCATCGACGAAATCGAACGGCAGTATACGGCCCGGCTGGGCGAACAGACGATGGACGGGTTGCGAGCGGGTTTACAGGCCATCCTCAGCGTGCCGTGATTCTGCTCGGGGCGCGACGGACGTCTTCCGCTTCCGGCGAATATCTTCCCGATGGACGATCCGCTGCTGCTCGCGCACCTCAATCTCGACGTCGCCGATCTCCCTCGCTCGGCGGCGTTTTACGGCGAGCATCTCGAGCTTCGGGTCGACGTATCGGATGCGGCGGTGCGGGTCGAGTGGCCGTCGTTTTTGCTGGTCTTAACGCCCGGCACGCCGCCGGCGAGCGACAATTTTCATTTCGGCTTTCGCGTCGCCACGAGCGCCGATGTCGACGCTTGGATGAGCCGCCTGCGCGCACGCAACGTCCCGATCGTCGCAGAAGCCGAACGCCGCGGCTCCGTCTACGTCGCCCGCATCACCGATCCCGACACGTACGTTATCGAAGTCTTCACCTTTCTATAGGCTCGATCGCGTAAGGGCGGGAGGAACGTTTTGCCCGGGCCGGGCATCTGAAGAGTTAGTCATGCCTAACTTATTCGTTCGCCTTGCCTTTATCGCCCTCGTGGCGCTGGTTCCGAGCGCGGCATTTGCCGACGCCGACGAAGCTCCCGCAGCGGCGGCGGTCGGCGGACCTCCGCCGGGCATGCAGCCCCTTTCTGCCCCGATTCCGAAGGCCACGCCGTTCGCCGGGGAGTCGGCCTTGCGCGCTCGGCCCGATGGGACGTACGCGGCCGTTCCCGAGGTCCGCGGAACGACGAAAATTTTCCATATCGTCGCACGCGAGGCACCCTGGACGCTGCGTCCGGGGCTGACCGTCATGGCGAAGACGTATAACGGCGTCGTTCCCGGGCCCACGCTCGTCGTGCATCAGGGCGATCGCGTCATCATCGAGTATCGCAACGAACTCGCAATCGCCGATACGATTCACCTTCACGGCATTCACGGGATCGCGGACGACATGGACGGGGTTCCGGGCTCGTCGCAAGCGATGGTGCAGCCCAAAGGCACGTACCGTTATGAGTTCGTCGCCGCGCAGCCGGGCACGTTCATCTATCACACGCACGACCGGAAAGCGGTGCTCAACGCGGGTCTTTACGGCGGCATCATCGTCGAGCCGACGCATCCACGCCCCGAAGAACTCGCTGCCCGCGACGACCTCGAGATCATTTCGTCGTGGTACGTCAACAGCGTCGGCGAGAGCGAGTTCACGCTCAACGGCAAGGAGTATCCGGCGACGAAACCGCTGGACGTGCGGCGCGGCGAACGGGTGCGGATTCGCTGGATCAATATTTCGGCAGAGAATTTTCACACGATGCACACGCACGGCCACTACATGAACGTCATCGCACGCGATGCGATGCCGACGGCCGGAAAAGATATGGAAGATACGGTCGCCCTCGGGCCCGGCCAGCGCGTCGATGCGATCGTCGTGGCCGATCAGAAGCCGGGCACGTGGATGATTCACTGTCACGTGCTCGACCATGTCGAAGATGGCCAAGGCATGCCCGACGGACTTATCACGTCGCTGCATTACCTCGGAACGCCGGATAAGACGACCGCGATGTATACCGCGATGATGTCGACGATGTCGGGCGGCGATACGGTCGCACACGGCGCGCCGGCCCCGAATGCAGGGAAACTGTCCTTCGGCACGACGGCACTGCTCGGCGCGTTCGCCGGACTGACGATTTTCCTCGGTCTGCCAATCGCGCGCGCGAAGAAACTCAAACCCGCGGTCATCGGCTTGCTCAACGCCTTTGCGATCGGCATTTTGGTCTTTCTCGTCATCGAGATCGCGATGAACGCGATCATTCCCGTCAACCGCGCGATCGCCGCGTGGCATACGGGCGCCGCGTTCCCGCTCGCATTCGTGCTGGCGCTCGCGGGCGGACTGATCCTCGGACTCGTGGGACTCGGCGCGGCGTCGACGGCGCTCGTTAAGCGCACCGCACAGAGCGTTGCGGAGCGGCCCATCGTGCTCGCCGCCATCATCGCCGTCGGCATCGGCGCGCATAATTTCGCCGAGGGGCTCGCGATCGGCGCATCGGCGGCCTCGGGCGCGACCGCCGTTGCGGCGGGCCTGATTCTCGGATTTGCACTGCATAACGCGACCGAAGGGTTCGGCGTCGCCGCACCGCTCGCTGGCAAGGTCGTGCCGTCCTGGGCGCAACTCGGACTCGCCGGACTCGTCGCGGGCGGCCCGACGTTCTTAGGGACGATGCTCGGCTATCAGTTCAGCTCCCCGACGCTTTCGATCTTCTTTCTAGCGACGGCGATCGGCGCGCTCGTCTTCGTGATCGGCGAACTGTGGTCGGTGCTCAAAAAGACCGGCGTTACGATCTTCGCGACGTCGATGGTCACGGCGGGATTCGCGGTCGCTTTCGTCACCGAACTCTTCGTAAGCCTTAACGGCGGTTAGGCAGGCCGGGCGTCTTCTAAGCCGCACTTGCGTATTTCGGTGCACCGTATCGGGCGGAATCCCGACGCTTCGCCGGAAAAGGGCGCCCATGGCATTCTCCTCTGAAGCGCATCCGCTCGATCGCGGGGTATATTTTCCGGCCATGTCATTGATCACGACGGGCGAAACGTCGCTCTGCGTCCCGGCAACGTCCGACGGATTTACCGTCGTGCTTCTTTATCGGGGAGAGTGGTGACCGCTTTGCCGTCGGCAGTTGGCTGACTTTCAAAAGCACATCGCGGAGTTTTCGCAGCTCGGCGTTTCGGTGGTTGCTGCTTCCGTCGATGCTAAGGACGATGCGGAAAAGATCGTGCGCGAACTCGGTTTGAGTTTTCCCGTCGCGTACGGTCTCGATGCGCGCGACGTCGCGCGAACCTACGGCTGTTTTTACGAGGAAGAGAATCCGTATCTTCACGCGACGGGATTCGTGCTGGACCCGTCCGGCAAAATTGCCGTCGCGGCATACTCCACGGGCGCGATCGGCCGCTTACGGGCGTTGGATTGCCTCGCTTTTATAGAACACGCGAAATAAGCGGCCGCGCCAGCCGCGCAAAGACATCACGATTACGACCGCCGGGTTTCGCGGTAGAGTGCCTTTGATGTCCGATGGCGTTACGTGACTTGTTGCAATTCGAGTAAGCAAAAGCCGCTGCGCTCGATCTCCAGCGGCACGCCCGCTCGCAGCCCGGCGACGTCGATGACGCCGTCGTCGGACCAATCGCCACGGAGACTATCGAAGGCTCGCAAACGGTAGGAACCCGCGAGCTCGTCGTCTAGCGAAACCGCCGTACTGACCGTACGATCGACGGTATTGCCGATGAAGAGGACGTAGTCGGCATTTTTACGCAGTGCGATCGTCGTGACGGCATTGCCTTGGGCGTGCACGCGGTCGCTGATATCGTCCTCGTAAGCTATATACGGCGTCGCTTGATCGAATGCGAAATCGGTATAGAGCCGAAGTTCCGGCGTGCGCGCGACGAACCAGGTGAGATAACGGCCGCCATAGGGCAGATGCCGCACACCCAACCATTTCCACTCGGGAGCCAAGCGCGGCGAAACGCGCGGCAAGCCGCCCGAAATGTTGAGGCCGGCGGCGCCTTCGATCGCCGCCCAGAGGTAACGTGGCGGAAACCAAGGCGAGAGCATCATGCCTTCATTGACGAGCGTTTCGCCGTGCAGCCACTCGGAAAACTGGCCCGGCACGGTATTATTCTTGCCGGGATCGATCGAATAATGCCGGAAGCTTGCGGCTAGCGCTTCGGCCATGAACGTCGTGTTGAAGCGCGCCGCCGCAAAGGCGAACCAGAACGTGACGCCCACCCAGACGCCGCCGAGTAAACCATAGCCGTGCGTCGGCCCGTATCCCGGTGCGTCGCGCGGTACGGTGCGGATGCCGGCCGCCGTCCAGAAATCTTGGCGGCTGAGCCGCGCGACGATTCGTTGCGCCGTCGCCTCGTCGGCGACGCCGAACATCACGGGGAAGACGAGATCGCACGTGATGTCGGTTCTCGGCGTGCCATCGACGTCGAGATTGAGATAGTAGAGCCCGTTCTCGGGGTTTGCGAGATGCGTGTTGATCGCATTGCGGAGCTTCGCCGCTTCGTCTGCCATTTCAGCCGAAATATCGTGCTTGCCGAGGACGCGTGCCATCTGCCCGAGGTTTTGGAGTGCGGCGTAGCATTCGGAATTGAGCTCGGTCGTCGCGCCGGAGAGGCGGTAATTCGCGATGACGTTGCGCCAGCCGACGATGCCCCAGTCCGACGTCTTCGTCGACGTGCACCAGACGAGACCGCGGTCGTCGCGTTGCGAGAGCACGTAACGCATCGCGCGCTCCGCACAGGTAAAGACGCGCTCGAGAAAGTCGCGATCGCCTGTGGCGTTATAGTGGTGCCAGAGCGCGAGTACGAGCAACGGCGTGTTGTCGTTGATGTTGAGGCCGTAGTCGGCCGTGGTGCCGTTACGAATATCGTAATACTCGACGATCATGCCGGAGGGTTCTTGGCGTTGGACGTATGCGAGCAGCGACTCGCGCGAGAACTCGGGCCATAAGAAATCGGCGCCGAACGCGAACCAGGCGGTATCGCGGCCGACCGAGTTGTTCGAACGCGTCGGATCGTTGACGAACGACCAGCCCGTCGGAGCGTGGAGCATCGTGCGCAGCATGTTGGCTTTGGCCCACAGCACGCCGCGATTCACGTCGGGATCCGGGGTCACGACGACGGAGCGCCCGAGCATCTTCGTGAAGTAACGTTGGGTGCTTCGCAGCGCCGCCGGTGCATCCGGACATTCGTCGTAAATGCGCTCGGCGTCGGCGCGGCCGGACGCCGAAAACGTGCAGTGCAGCGCGAATTCGCACGACTCCCCCGGCGCGAGTTCGCTGCGAACGTGGAAGACGCCGAGGGGATCGCCGAGCGTCTCGCCGGCCGAACCCGAGAGCGTCCCGGGATCGCGCGGCGATATGGCCTTCGCGTGATCCGCCGATGCCTCGTAGCTCGTCGGTTGGCGCGAGATTCCGACGATCCGCACGTGTTCCGGTGTCTCGTCCGGATTCCAGGCAACGAATGCATGGCGTTCGCGATCGTACGCGGCCGTGACGCCGTGCGGCATCGAACCGCGCAATTGGCAAATCGCGTACGAGTCCAGTGAAACCGTCTCGGGCGCATCGTTACGCAGGTGAACGGTATAGTACGCGCAGGGCGGTGCATCGTCGTCGGGATCGCCGCTCAAGACGAAGATCTCTTCGCAAAGCGTAACGCCGTTGGCCAGCGCGAACGCGTGTTCCTGACGTTCGGGATAAACGGAAAAACTGCCGGACAGCGCTTCGAGTCGTACGCCGCTGCTCGCGTCCCAATGATGCAGCAGCACCGTACCGACCAACACTTGGCCGGCCGCGATCGAATAAATCTTTTCGATCGCGCCGGTCGCCTTGATGGTCACGACGATCTTCGGTGCGCCGAGCGTGCTGCCGGCGGCCATCCGTCCGTCGGCGATCGTGTAGACCGCATCCACGTCGCCGCTGCCGACGGATCGCGCGCCGGTGTCCGCGCCCATTAGAGCTTGCCGGCATTACGGATCATGCCGCCATCGACGAAGAAAGTGGCACCAGTCGAATACGATGCCGCTTCCGATGCGACGAACGCGCACATCTCGGCGACTTCATGCGATTTACCCATCCGTCCGAGCGGGATCTCGGCCAGCAATTGCGCCATTTTCTGCGGGTCGTCTTTGAGCTTCGCGTCCATCGGCGTATCGATCGCGCCTGGCGCGACGTTATTGACGGTGATCCCGTGCGGTGCGAGTTCGATGCAGATCGTCCGCATGAACATGCGCAGACCGCCTTTGGTGGCGCAATACGGCGCGTTCGTCGGCATCGGGAGATCTTCGTGAACCGATGAAATGTTGATGATGCGACCGCCGTCGCCTTGCTCAACCATCTGCTTCGCCGCATGCTGCGCGCACAGAAACGGGCCGGTTAAATTGATGGCGACGACTTTGTTCCAGTATTCCAGGGGCGTCTCCAGAAACGGATACTCGTGCTCGATGCCCGCATTGTTGACCAAAATGTCGAGGCGGCCGAATTTCTTGACCGTTTCGGAGACCAGCATGGCGACTTGCCGTTCGTCGCTCACGTCGGCCGCGATCGCGACGGCGTTTCCGCCGACGGTTTCGAGCGCGCGCACGAGTTCGTCGGCGCGGTCGCTGGAACCGACGTAATCGACGGCGACCGATGCGCCGTCGTGAACGAACTTCGTCGCGATCGCGCGCCCGATGCCGGTCGCCGAACCCGTGACGATGGCTACTTTACCTTGTAACTGCATTAAGTACTCGCAATATCTCCGGGAAAGGGGAGGTTGAGGAACCAGTCGAGCGCGACGCGCACTTTCCGGCCGAGGCCGGGAAGCCGGGACAGATAGTATCCGCGCCAGAGGAGCCAGGCCGGGAAACCGGCGATCATGATTCCGGGCCCGAGTTCCGCGAGACCCTGGCGCGCACCGAGCGAGGCCATCATGCCCGGTGAGGCGTACCGGAACGCGCGTTGCTTGCGACCGTGAAAGGCCGCCCCGATGTTTCGTGCGAGCAACGCTCCTTCACGCACGGCGTCCTGCGCTGTCTGCGGATACGAACCGCCGCCCGGTTTGGGAATTGCGGCGCAGTCGCCCAGCGCCCAAACGTTCTCCCGCTGCGGGACCGCGAAGTCCGGGCCTACTTCGATCGCGTGATGTTTCGATTTCCGAAGGTCGAAGGTTTCGACGAGCGGGGACGGACGTACGCCCGCGCTCCAAACGATCGTTCGCGAAGCATAACGCTTACCCGATTTGAGCGAGAGGCCCCCGGCGTCGACGGAAGCGACGTCGTCGCTCAATACGACCTCGATACCTCGCGCGGCGAGCATCTTGGCCGCACGTTTTCCAAAGCGTGCCGGCAATTGATGGAGCAAGTCGTCGGAGCCGGCGACCAGGATGACGCGTACGTCGCCGCGTGCGATGCCGGGATAGTAGCGCACGACGCGCCGCACGTAACCCTGTAATTCACCAGCCGCTTCGACGCCCGTGAACCCGCCGCCGACGACGACGAACGTCAGCGCCTCGCGTCGCTCGGCGCGGTCGGTCGAGGGAGCCGCGAGCTCGAGCATCGCGATGGTCGCGCGTCGCAAGCGCGTCGCATCGTCCAGCGTATCGAGCGGGTACGTATGGTCGCCCGCGCCTGGGATGTGATGCGTCGACGTCGTCGCGCCGAGCGCGATGACGAGCGCGTCGTAGGTGACCTCGCGCGTCCCCTGCGTCGTCGTTTCACCGACGCGCACGACTTTGCGGTCGAAATCGACTGCGGTCACCTCACCGAGCTCGAACGTCGACGAGCGCAGCGCGACGCGCAACGGCTGGGCGATATGCCGCGGTTCGATCCCTCCGCTCGCCACTTCCGGCAGCATCGGCGTAAAAAGCGAATAATTTTCTCGTGCGACGACGGTGACAGCGACGTCGCGGCGGCGTTCGAGCGCGCGCGCCGTAGCGAGCCCGGCGAATCCGCCTCAAAGAATAACGACGTGCGGTTTCATCGGTAGGCGTCGCTCCGATTCGCTTGTTTATGCCGATTCGAGATCATCGTAAGATAGTAATACCGTATTACTATCCAAACTAACCCAACCTTTTCGCGGCGGCCGCTCGGCGGTCGTCGCTCGCATTACGTCCGTGTGAGGTACACGAAGCGCGGGAACGATCCGCCCATGCGCAGATCCGAGCCAGACGCCCGGCGATGTGCCGTGCGATGAGTACGGTGCTCGCGGCCTGGCGCTTCGACCCGGTCGTCGTGCTTTCTGCGGCGATCGCACTTGTCGCATACTCGGCCGGCGTTGCGCGCTTTCGCTCGTTGCGACGGCGACCGTGGCCCCGGATTCGAACGCTGTGGTTCGTCGGCGGCGTCGTAGCCGGAGTCGTTGCAATCGAATCTCCGCTCGACGCGGCCGGCGACCTGCGGTTCGCGCCGCACATGGTACAGCACCTTATCCTGACCGACGTTACCGCGCCGTTCGTGTTGCTCGGTGCGCCGCTGTTGCTCGTCCTCGGCGTCGCACCGAATCGCGTAGCACGGTGGATCGTCGGATTGCTCAAAGGTCCGCTCGGCCACGTCCTCGCGTTTCCGGTGCTGACGTGGTCCGTCTTCATGCTCTCGCTTTGGCTTCTGCATTTCACCGGCTTCTTCGAAGCGGCACTCGATAACGAGTCGGTGCACGTGCTCGAGCACGGCATCTACCTCGGTACCGCGCTGCTTTTCTGGTTTCCCGTGATCGCGATCGGTCCGACGCCGTGGTCCGATGGGGCACTCGCGTTTCCGTTACGGTTGCTGTATTTGCTCGTCGCGATGCCGGCCGAAGGGATGCTCGGCTTCACGCTCAACAGCGCGCGGCACGTGCTTTACCCGCACTATGCGGCGGCCGGCCTAGCCGATCAGCAGTCGGCTGGCGAGATCATGTGGATCGGCGGGACGCTCGTGATGTTCGTCGCGTTCATGATCGTCGGTTACGAATGGGCCGGACACGAACGACGCCTGGGCGATCGGCTCGACGCGCGTGCGGACGCCCGCGAAGCGTCGTGACCGCGCCAGTCGTACCACGCGGCGTTGACGGTCACCCGGTGTGCGGCGCCACGGGGTCGAGCGACGAGGTCGCAACGAGGCGCGCATATTCCCACGAGAATAGGCGCTTGAGGAGAGTGCGGATGGCAAAAACAACGGCGAAGGTCGTGATCTGTTGCCAGGTATGGACCGTTACGGTCGTAAGCAGCGTCCCTGCGAGTTCGAAACTTAGCGCGTTGACTACGCCTCGGGCAACGGCTAAACGCGCCGACTCGAGCGTTTCGTTCCGCAAAAGTCTTGCGATGGCGACGCCTACCGAGACGACGATGATAAGCGCTCCGACGAACTCGATCGTCAGCGCCATCATGCGTACGATCGTATGAATCGCCTGACTAGCCGGCTGAGGGTACGACATCGACGCGGTGCGTCGGAACGGGAACGGCTCTATCGATTTCTTGTTGCAGAAAGAAGTTGATCACCGTGCGGATCACCACGATCGCTGCGAGCTTACCGAGGTCGTTCCACGTCGGTGTAACCGCCGTGCGGAGAATATCGGCTGCGAGTTCGAATTCGAGCGCGACCGAGAGCCAGCGGCCGAGGCGCAGCCGTACGGCTTCCTTCGCTTCCTGCCCTTGAGCGGGGCGTATGAATATCGTCGATGCTCGGATAATAGCTTCGGCGGCGGCGAAACCGATGACGACGGCCGCAGCAGCCTCGACATATGTCGCGAGCGTCGACGTCCAAATACGAAACAACACTTCCATGTAACGCCCATACCCAGCCTCGCTACCGAGGCGAATCCAATTCGTTGACGCGCCGGCCGTCAACTTTCGTACCGGTGAAGTAGATCACCCAAAACAAGAAGCCCACGCCGACGATCGCACTCACCGCACCCTCCGAAACGGGTCCGAGATATTGCATGACGGTTCCGCCATACAGCTGCGGGTTCTCCGCGAGATAGCGCACGTACGTCGCAACCGCATCGATGTCGGCCTGCGAAAGCTGTGCGGGGGTGAAGCGCGGCATGACCCCCGGGCCGACGCGAATCGCTTCGCCGATCTGCGTCGGAGAAGCTTTGTCGAGCGGCAGCGCGACCCACTGTCCGCCGGCCGTCGCGCCTTCAGCCGCGGCTCCGTGACAGGCCTGACAGTTGTTTTCGAAGATGCTGCGGCCCCGTTGCAATCGCGAGGCGTCCACGTGCACGTTCGGAATCGGCGTGATCTGCTGCGCGTGGGTGTCGACGTACGCGTCGACGGCGGCAGTTTGATGTGCGTCGAACAGCGCCGGAACGTGATATGCCTGTACGCCGGTCGCCATGCTGCGTCCGAGCGGGCTGTGGTTCTCGCCGCTCTGTGTCGCGCGCAGCGCGAGCGGCATCCGGCCCGTCGTCATATAGAAGTCGACCGCCGCGCCGCCCGCCTGCAGGAGCGACGGAACGCCCTGGGTGCCCTTGAGGTCGGCTCCATGACACGTGGAGCAATGGACGCCGTACAGCACCGCGCCTTCGCGCACGAGTCGCGCGCGATCGCCGTTTGCGGCCGGGGCGCCGCGCGCCGGAAGTCCGGCTTCGAACAGCGCGTTTTTATTGAGCGCGCTTCGCGAAGGCGTTAACCAATGCGTCTCGTCGGCCGCGCGCGCCGCGGTCGCGAACGCGCCGAGCGTTGCGAACGCCGTCAGTGCGAGCAACGAGACGTTCCGCATCGCGCGATTATGCGGGGTCGGGCGCGCGTTCGTCATCGAAGCCTCCATCGGCGTTGCGACGGATGCGTGCGCGTCGGACCTGGTCGTGTCCGGCTCGAGATTCGAAGCGTGCCCGTAATTCGAATCCGATCGCGACGGCGATCGCGCCGAAGATGGGCGGGGCGAGGACGGCGAGGACACGGTAGAAGACCATGAGCGTCTCGACGTCAACGTGAATGAGTTTGGCTTGAATGTCGTCGCTGCCGGCAAGACCGATTGCTGTAACGAACGTAAAGACGGCGACCCCGGCACCGAGACGCCATGGTTTATCGTACGGCATATCGTCGATGTTGTGCTCGCGGTCGTCGCCCGTGATGGCGCGCTCGAGAAACGGCCACGCGTACAAGCCGCCGAAAAGAATTCCGGGCATGACGATTCCCGACCAAAACACCGGCGGTACGGTATGGCCGAAGATATTCAACGAGAGCGCCGGTCCCAAGCGTAGCGCGCCGTCGAGCCACGCGACGTACCAATCGGGCTGTGCGGGCGAGGCGATCGTCCAGCCGTCGAAGGGGCCGTACATCCAAACCGGATTGATCGTGAAGAAGCCGCCGAGCAGTGCCAGCACGGCCAACGTCGCGCTGCCCAGTGCGAGCGATTTGATCGCATAACGCGGCCACAGGGCCGAGCCGACGACGTTTTCCTCGGTGCGCCGTGGGCCCGCAAATTGGGTGTGATGCTGGCGCCAGATCATGCCGAGATGCGCTGCGACCGCACCGGAGAGGACGAGCGGTATGATCCACACGTGTAAGATGAAGAGCCGCGGCGTCGTCGCGTCGGCCGGAAAGGTCCCGCCGAAGAACGTCAGTGCGAACCACGTACCGATAACGGGGATCGATTGCGCGACCGAATACGCGATGCGCAAGCCCGCGCCCGAGAGGAGATCCCCCGGCAGCGAATATCCGCAGAAACCCTCGCCGATCGCGAGCAACAGGAGCGTAACGCCGACGATCCAATTCATTTCGCGCGGTTTGCGGAACGCGCCCGTAAAGAAAATTCGCATCATGTGAAAGAGGATGGCGCCGACGAAAACGAGGGCGGCCCAGTGATGCATCTGACGGATCAGCAAGCCGAGCTTCGTAGCAAACGAGATGTCGAGCACGGATGCGAACGATGCCGGGACCGAACGGCCCACGAGCGACGAATACGAGCCGTGGTAGATCGTCGGTGCGCTCGAATCGTTGAAGAGAAAGGCGAGATACGTTCCCGTGAGCAGGAGCGCGGCGAACGCGTACACGCAGATCTCGCCGAGCATGAACGACCAATGGTCGGGGAAGACCTTATCGAACGCGGCCCGCAGGAAAGCCGACGATCCGAGACGGTCGTCGAAGAACGTAACGACGCGTTTGACGATCATCCGCGCTCCCAATAGCCCGGGCCGATCGGCTCCGGAAAGTCGCCGAGCGCTTCGAGAGCGCCGTCTCGTGCGATCGTAATCGGCAACTGCGGCAGGGCGCGTGCGGCCGGGCCGAAGATGCGTTCGCCGCCGGTCAGCACGTCGAACGTCGACTGATGGCAGGGGCAAAAGAGCTGTCGTGCCGCGGCGCGGTAAAGGGCCACGGGACAGCCGGCGTGCGTACAGACTTTAGAAAACGCGAGCAGTCCGTCGGGACCCCAAGCCGCACGATCCGCGGGCAAGTGTAACTCATCTGTCGGAACGCGAACGAGCACCGTTGCATCGTTCGCCATGGCGTTCGCGAATTGCGGGCCGACGTGGCCCTCGGGAAATACTGTAACGATTGAGTTGACCTCGAGATCGCTCGCGCGGACGATCGTTCCGTCCTCACGGACGAGTCGCGATCCCTTGCGCCACGAGGTATGCGCGAGATCGTCGACCGACGCGGACGCCGGCGCGAACGAGCGCAGCGGAAAGAGCGCAGCGAGCCCGATCGCGCCCGCCGCGCCGGCCAGTAATTTCACGAGCCACAAGCGGCCACCCACGACTTCGTCGACTCCATCCACGAACGTTCGTACCGCCGCGTCGTCCTTCGCTTCCCCCGACGGCAGCGAGCCGCGCGCTTCGATCGACTCTTTACGCGGCATCAACTCGTGTTCCCAGACGACCATCGCGGCCGCGAGCGTCCCGAGCGCGACGCAGAGCAGCGCCGCCGCGAGCTGCGTCTGCGCGTTCGTCGCGTAGACGAACGCGAAGCCGACGCTCGTCAGGATCGTGACGACGAACAGTCCGGCGACGATCGCTTCTTTCGCTTTCACGCGTGTCTCCTTGGAATCGCGACGCTATTGGACGACATAAATGGAACCCCAAATGAGCAGCCAGATGACGAACACGAAGTGCCAGAAGAAACCGATCGCTTCGGCGCCCGCCCGCCGGTCGCGTTGGAATGCCGCCTTCTGCATGTTCCCGAAGAGCATGATCATCATCAGGATGCCGGCGGTTACGTGGCAGACGTGAAAGCCCGTCATGATGAAGTAGAGCGAGCCGTACGCGTGCGTGTCGATCCGAAACGGACTGGCGACCCAGTCGCGATACGAGAGAAGAACGAACGCCGTGCCCAAGAGAATCGAAACGCCGAGCCATAGGCGCGAAATCGTATATTTGTTGCGCGCCAGATAGTGCGTCACGAGCAGCATCGAGCCGCTCGACACGGCGAGCATCGCGGTCGCGATCGCAGCGGACGTCGTATCGAGCGAGACGCCGGCCGGCGGCCACACGTTCGCGAGCGTGCGTAGGTTAAAGTAAGCGGCGATGAAACCGCCGAAAATCATGAGGTCTGACGCGAGGAACAGAACGACGCCGAACACGAGCGGATGCGTACGCAGCGCGAGGTCTTTCGAGGCGGTCGTTCCTTGGATGCGTTGCGAACCGCGCGCCTGAAGTGTCTTCATCTCACGCTCCGATCCCGGTGCCGGCCGTTGCTCCGGCGCGCCTGCGCGACAGCGCGTGCGCCGCATCGATGAGCCCGACGTGCGAGAACGCTTGCGGTACGTTTCCGATCGCGATGCCGCGCGCGACGTCGAATTCTTCGCTCAAGAGTCCGACGTCGTTCCGGGTCCCAAGCAAGCGTTCGAAGGCGGTGCGCGAATCGGCTTCCCGTCCGAGCAATGCGTACGCCTGCACGAGCCAGAAGCCACACATTGCGAAGGAGCCCTCGCCCGGCAACGTGCCGTCCGCATCGTGCACGCGGTCTGCGGAGTAACGATAAACGTAGCCGTCGGAAACCAATTCGCGTTCGATCGCGGCGACGGTGCCCGCGATGCGCCCGTCGTCTGCCGGTAAGAAGCCGACGCTCGGCATCAAGAGCGCGCTGGCGTCGAGTTCGGCCGAGCCGTAGTACTGCGTGAAGGTGTTGCGGTGCGCGTCGTAACCGGCCGCACAGATTTCGGCGTGCACGCGCGCCGCAAGCGCCCGCCACCGTGCGAAATCGGTGGCGAAGCCGCCGCGCTCAGCGAACGCGACGCCGCGGTGGATCCCGACCCACGCCATGACCTTGGAATCGACGTATTGCCGCCCGCCGTCGCGCGTTTCCCAAATGCCGTTGCCCGGCCGCTGCCAGACGCGCTCGATGTGGTGCATCACGGCTTCTACGTTCCGCCAGTGTTCGGGTTCGAAAGGTACCCCGACGCGCTGGGCGTGCTCGAAACACATCACGAGATCGCCGAATACGCCGAGTTGAAACTGCCCGTGCGCGGCGTTTGCGATGCGGACGGGCTTCGACTGCGCGAATCCCGCGAGCCAGGACGCTTCCGTCTCGCCCGTAAGCCGCTCGCCGCCCACGCCGTACATGATGTGCAGGTATTCGGGGTGCTCCGCGCAGACGCTCGAGAACCAGTCGCGCCAACGCGCCGCTTCGCCGCGAAATCCGACGCGCAGCAGCGCCTCGACGGTGAAGCTCGCGTCGCGTAACCAGCAGTACCGGTAGTCCCAATTTTTTGTCCCGCCGAGCTGCTCCGGCAGCGAGGTCGTCGGTGCCGCAACGAACGAACCCGTGGGCTCGTACGACAGCGCTTTGAGCGTGATCGCGGAGCGCAGGACGGCGTCGCGCCACTCACCGTCGTAGTCGAAGTCCGCGACCCACTCGTGCCACCACGCGACGGTGCGTCGCTCGGCATCGCCCGCGTCGCACGCTCGCGGTGCCGCTTCGTGCGATTCGAACGCTTGCAACACGAATGCGATGCGCTCGCCCGCGCCGACGGTGAATCGGCAAGACGTTCGATCGTCACCGTCGTCGCACGGTACGGGCGTCCGCAAACACAAGCCGTCGGGAGCGACGCGGGCCGTCCAGGCGTCCCCCTCCCGTCGGCATATCGGCGGAATCAAACCGTATTTCATGCGCGGCTTCAGGGTCATCGCGCACGCGACACTACCGGTTACGCCTTCGACGCAGCGCACGATCGTACGCCGTTGCGCTCCGGTCGGCATGAAATCGACGAGCCGAATGCTGCCGCTCGCCGTCGCGAACGTCGTCTCGAGAACGAGGGTTGCGTCGCGATATCGGCGCTCGATGCGCGCCTCCTCATCCACCGGTGCGATGCGCCAGAAGCCGTTATCGTTATCGCCGACTAGGGCTGCGAACGATGCATCGGAATCGAATCGCGGCGCGCAGAACCAATCGATCGAGCCGTTGCGGCGCCCGAGTGCGGCGGTGTGCAGATCCCCGATCAGCGCGTAATCGGCGACGCTTCGCGAAGCGCTCACGTGCTCTCGCGAACCATGAAGCGGGCCGTCCAAGCGAGCAATGCCGCCCCAACGAGCACGAGTCCGAACGAGGCGCCGGGCACGAAGACGATGCCGAGCAAGAAGAGCGACGCACCCGCGGCCGCGAGGATCGGCCAATAACTTTCGAGCGTGTACATGCCGAGCTCTTCGCCCGCGACGTCTGAAGGTGACATGTCGTCATGGTCCCCGGCGAGATTCGCCTCACGCTCCGCGACGACGATGAACGCTGCTACGATGATCAATGCCAGTGCCATGGCGCTCAGAAACATAACGCCGACGATGTCGTGCGTCGTCATGCCGTAAATCGCGGCGATGACCACGCCGAAGGTCGTCGAAGATAGGAAGAGGCGGACGCCGATCTTCATCGCGCCGTCGCCTTCGCAACGTCGGGATGATTGAGGTCGAACGTCGGCCGCTCGGATCGAACGGGGGGCAGCTTCTCAAAATTCAGTTCCGGCGGCGGCGAGCTCGTCGCCCACTCGAGACTGTTTCCGTCCCACGGGTTGTCGCCCGCCGGAACGCGCTTCCACGTCGAAACGAAGACGTTCGCGATAAAGAGCAGGACGCCGGCGGCTTGCACCGCGGCACCGAAGCTCGCGATGGTGTTGAGCGCCGACCAGCCGGGCAGATCGGGATAGGTATAGATGCGACGCACCATTCCCATGACGCCCAAAAAGTGCATCGGAAAGAACGTCAGGTTGAATCCGATGAAGACGAGCCAGAACGTCCATTTGCCGAGGCGGTCGCTCAGCATACAGCCGAAGACCTTCGGAAACCAAAAAAAGATTGCGGCGAAGATCGCAAACAAGCTTCCGCCGCCGATCGTGTAGTGAAAATGCGCGACGAGAAAATAGCTGTCGCGGGCTTGAAAATCGATCGGCGGCGCGGCGACCATCACGCCCGTGATGCCGCCGATGAGAAAATTGAGAAGAAATCCGATTGCGAATAGCATCGGAGTGGGGAAACTTAACTGACCGCCCCACATCGTGCCGATCCAGTTGAAGAATTTGACCCCCGTCGGCACCGCGATCAAGAACGAAACCGCGGAAAAGAACGGATCGACGACGGCTCCCGTCGTGAACATATGGTGCGCCCAAACGCCCATCGACAGTCCCGCGATCGCGAACGTCGCAAGGACCAAGCCGGTGTATCCGAACACCGGCTTCCGCGAAAAGACGGCGATGATCTCCGTAACGACGCCGAAGTAGGGCAGGATCAACACGTAGACTTCCGGATGTCCGAAAAACCAGAACAGATGCTGATAGAGGATGGCGCTGCCGCCGAGATTCGGGTCGAAGAAGTGCCCGCCGAGGTGCCGATCGACGAGCAGCATGATGAGTACGGCGGTGAGCATCGGAAACGCCATGAGGACCAAGAGCGACGTCGCGACGATCTCCCACGTGAAGATCGGGATGCGCCACATCGTCATGCCGGGAGTCCGGTAGATGAACACGGTGGTCAAGAAGTTGACCACCGTGAGAATCGACGACGTGCTCACGAGCAGGACGCCGATGATCCAGAGGTCTTGTCCGGCGCCGAAACCGACTTTGAGGGTCGAGAGGGGCGCATACGACGTCCAGCCCGATGCCGCGGCGCCCGTAACGGTCATCGAACCCGCAAAGACGATGATTCCGCCGAATAAGAAGAGCCAGAACGAAAAGGCGTTCAGACGCGGGAACGCCATGTCCGGCGCGCCGATCTGCAGCGGAAGCAGATAGTTCGCCAGCCCGAACGCGAACGGTGCGACGAAGAGAAAGATCATCGCCGTTCCGTGCAACGTGAAAATGGCGTTGTACGCGTGCGCGCTGACGAGGTGCTGGTTGGCCACCGCAAGCTGCGCCCGAATGACCATCGCGAGCGCGCCCGCAATCAAGAAATACGCGAACGTCGAGCCGAGATAGAGGATGCCGATCTTTTTATGGTCGGTCGTCGCAAGCCACGAGAGCAGGCCCTCGTGAACCAAGCGTTCGGACGATGAAGGCCGGGCGGCGATCGCACTCATTGCCGGGTTCCCCGTCCGCCAAGTGCGACGCGCCGATGCGCCCGGACCCAACGCTCGAAATCGGCGTGCGTCATGACCTTCACCGAAAACGACATATTCGCGTGATCCAATCCGCAGAATTCTCCACATTCTCCCCGATAGGTGCCGACTTTGTTCGGCGTCCAGTCGAAGACGTTTTCGAGCCCGGGAATCGCATCGCGCTTGAAGAGAAACGCCGGTACCCAGAACGAATGATCGACGTCGACCGAGGTGACGTTCAGGCGCGTCGTTTCGTCCACCGGCAACGCTAATTCTGGGGGGCTATCCGTCGCTCCGAGCACGCTGACGCCGAGCTGCGGATACTCGAAGCGCCACGACCAGCGAAAGCCGGTGACGTTGACGACGACCTGCTGTGCCTGCGCGATCGTTTCCACGTGGCGTTCCGCCGAATACGAAATAAAAAACAGTGCGATCACCATCAGAATCGGAATGCCGGTGTAGACGACTTCCATCCGGTTGTTGCGCCGGAATTGCGGCGGGAACGCGTCGTCCGTCGGGCGACGGCGGTAGCGTAACACGCACCACGCGATCAAACCGTAGATAACGATCGCGACGCCGACGCCGGCCCAAAAGAAGATGGTCCACATCTCGTGCAGCGCCGCGGCCTGCGCCGTTGCTCCGGGTGGGAGCGGCGTGAATGTCACCGGGGCCGCAAGCGTTTGGGAGATACGGTCGCGCCGCTCGCGCGGAGGTTACGAAAGTTTATGTAAGCGCGCATTTCGTACATTCGCAATAACCTCAATCGATGAGGAGCGCGGCGAATTCGTCCGCATCGGTAAGGACGTCGAATTCGAGGTCGTACGTTCGCGATTCCCCCGCCTCCAGAAACGGAAGCGTCCCCCGTTTCTCCGCTTCGATACGGCCTTCGATCGTCGGGCAATTTGCCGGTTCCATCCCCATGACGTAGGTTCCATGCCCGAGCATACGCCAGGTGAAGAGCGCGGGCAGTTGCTGCGGATCGAAGCGGATCGCGAGCCCGAGGCCGCGGCCCGCGCGCAGCGCCGGATTCCATAGCAGCGCCACGGCGCGGCCATCGCTGCAGACGCTCCGGCGCGCCGCCGCGATCCCACACGTCAAAGCCCCGCTCCGCTTCGGCATCGCGCGGCGTCACGCTCGCGTGCGATACACGTAGCTGCGCGCTCTCGCCGAGGATCGGGAATCCGCCGTTACAGTGATAGAGGATCATGTGCGGGCGCCGCGTGCCGGCGTCGTTCGTCACTTCGTCGTGAAGCTCCAGCCGCTTCCCGCCCGCGTACGCACGTAAGCGACGTTCGAGGCGGAAATTCTCGCCGAACACGCGCGTTTCACGCATCGTGCCCGCGATTTCGAGCACGCACGTTCGGTCGTCGAGCCATATCGTTTCGTAACGAACGTTTTCGGCGGGCGTGGCATCGATGCGGCCGTGCAATCCGAACGTGCCCCACGCGTCGCTCCCCGGCGGCCCGAAGTTTCCGAGCCCGCACGTGGTGAACAAGCCGCCTGCGAACGTGCGCAGGAAGCCATCGCCTGCGGGTTCGTAGAACGACGGCGAGGCGATCTCGTTACTCGAGCTCCAACAGAGCGGCGTGTCGTCGTAGTATGCGAGCGCCACGTCGAGCGCGCGATCGACGACCGATACGAAAGAGAATCCGCTACCGGTCCGTACCGAAAGTTCGCGTACGCCGCGTCCGCGGCCACCGCCGCGTTCGACGGGCGAGATGCCCGCGAGCGCGTCAAACCGGCCGGCGCGAGCGGTGAGTTCGGCACGCGTATAGGCGCGCCCGTACAATTGCGGCATCCGTTTCGCCTGCGCCGGCACCGGCATCAGCGCTCGCCCTCGCCGCCTTTGTGGCCGGGAATCATCCCGGCCAAAACGGTCTTGGCCGAATCCAAAATGATGCCAAACTCATTGGGATCTCCCTTGAGGAGCGCCGACGTCATGTTTTTCGCCTGCTCGAACGAAATGTGCGGCGGAATGATCGAGATGTTCGGATCGACCCACGCTTCCAGCAGTGCGGGCCGGTCGGCGGAGAGGACGCGGTCCCAGGCCGCCCCGACGTCTTCACGCTTGTCCACGCGGACGCCGACGAAGCCGAGCATCTCCGCATACTTCGCGTAGGGAAAGTCGGGCAGATCTTGCGAGGCGTCGAACTTCGCGTCGCCCGATTCGATCCGCATCTCCCACGTAACTTGATTGAGATCGCGATTGTTGAGAACGAGAATGACGAGCCGCGGATCGCTCCACGTCTTCCAGTATTTCGCGATCGTGATCATCTCGTTGACCCCGTTCATCTGCATGGCACCGTCGCCCGTCAGAGCGATCGCGACGCGATCCGGAAAAGCGAACTTCGCGGCGATCGCGTACGGCACCGCAGGCCCCATCGTAGCGAGACTGCCGGAAAGCGAGAACTTCATGCCGTCGCGCATCTGGAGATGCCGCGCGAGCCAATTGGTCGCCGTACCGGCGTCTCCGGAAAGGATGCAGCGATCGGGAAGGCGCGGAGAGAGTTCGGTGAAAAGCACTTCAGGGTTGAGCTGCCCGCTCTCGCCGTCGATCGCGGCTCGGCTCGCGTTGACGTCCGCCCACTGCGCACGGTCTTTCGCGATTTTGTCGCGCCACGACGTATCCGTCTTCTGCTCGAGCAGGGGCAGGAGCGCGTGTAACGTATCCGCCGCGTCTCCCGCCAGGCTGACTTCCATCGCATAACGTAACGCGAGGTTTCCTCCTTCGATGTCGATTTGGACGCCGCGCGCGTGGCCTTCCTTCGGAAGAAACTGATCGTACGGGAAGCTCGATCCGATCATGAAGAGCGTGTCGCAGCCGTCCATCATGTCCGAACTCGGACGCGTGCCGAGCAAGCCGATGTCGCCGGTGACCCAGGGCAGATCGTCGGGCAAAACCGCTTTGCCGAGAAGTGCCTTCGCGCAGCCGGCTTGCAGGCGATCGGCTACCGCGATGACCTCGGCCGACGCGTTCATCGCACCGGCACCGACGAGCATCGCGATGCGCTTGCCGGCGTTGAGAACGGCGGCGGCGCGGTGCAAGTCGGTTTCGGCGGGTAGTATCCGCGGCTTCTGATAGCCGACGCCGCTATGCGACATGTTTGCCTTGCGCGGCAGCTTCTCGACGGCCGGCAGTTCTTGCACGTCTTTGGGAATGATGATACACGTTACCGAACGCGTCGCCTTCGCTATGCGAAACGCGCGATCGACGACGTGGCGGATCGCGAGGGGGCTCGTCACCGTCGAGAGATATTCGCTTGCAACGTCCTTGAAGAGCACGTTGAGGTCGACTTCTTGCTGATAGCTCGCGCCCATCGCGCTTCGAGCCGCTTGCCCGACGATGGCGACCACGGGCATGTGATCGCCCTTGGCATCGTAGAGGCCGTTTAGCAAGTGGATCGCGCCCGGACCCGAGGTCGCCATACAAACGCCGACTTCGCCCGTGTATTTGGCGTGAGCCGTCGCCATGAACGCGGCTTGTTCTTCGTGGCGAACTTGTACGAGCCGGATACGGCCGTCGATCCGGTCGAACGCTCCCATCAGGCCGTTTATGCCGTCACCCGGATAGCCGTAGATCAGGTCGACGCCCCACGCGCTCAAACGCTCGAAAAGAAAATCACTGACGGTCGGTGCCATGTCGATCCACCCTTACGTACGTTGCCGGCAGGCGATCGTCGTCGCGGTTCACGGCAAGGTGAAATAGTAGTACCATGTTACTATCGAGCCGAAACGTACGCTGCGTCGAAAGGTCGTCTATGATGTGGGGCTTTGGAATCAGTGAAGTTACGACGTGGCCGTGGTCGTTCGACGACGATGTGGCCCGGTATGCAGGCCTCGGTTCCGAGTCGATCGAGATCTGGGAATTCAAGCTCGACGGTGACGCTCGCAAGCGCCGGGACCAAATCGCCTCGGTGCCGGCTAGTGGCCTCAGCATCTCTTCGTTTCAAGCCGACGTCCACGCGCTGTTTCCGACTCACCTCAAGCGTGAGCCGGCCGCATTCGATGCGCGCCGCCATGCGATTCTGGGAACGCTCGATACGCTCGCGCCGCTCATGCCGGGCACGGTATTCGTTCTCAACACCGGCATCGCCGCCGGCGGCGACGTGCAAACGGCGTTCGATCTCACCGTCGCGGCGTATCGTGACCTCGCGCGACGCGCGGCGAGTCTCGGCGTGCGGCTCGCGCTGGAACCGCTCCATCCGCTCGCGATGAACGAGGACTCGTTCGCCTGGAATCTTGAGGACGCGCTCGACATCGTCGACGCGGTCGGTGAAGACGCGCTCGGCATCTGCGCCGACATCTGGAACCTCGCCGGACAGCACGATCTCGCCGCTCGGCTCGCGCGGTGTGCTGGCAAGATCTTTATCGCCCAAGTATCGGACTATCGCCGCCCACGCTCGTTCCTCGATCGTCTCCCGGTCGGTGACGGTTCGCTCGACTATCGGCCGTTCCTCGACGGCATCGCGGCGAGCGGCTACGACGGGCCGCTCGTCCTCGAGATTTTTTCGAGAGACGTGCCTGATTCGCTCTACGACGGCGATCTGCACGCCGTCGTAGAGCGCAGCCGGGACGCGCTGTCGTCGATCCTCGGCGAACCGCCGCGCGCCCGCGGAACGCGCCCCTAACGCTCGAAACGCGTCGACCGCGCGATCAAACGACGTACGCTCGCGCATCCGCATGCCGAAACGCGAAGCCGTGACCGGGGCGGCTACGGTCGGGGCGCAACGCGCCGTCGACAGGTGCGATAAAACCGTCGAAGAGCATCTTTTCGATGCGCACGTGATCGTGAAAGTATTCCATGTGCCGCAGCCGCAACGACGCCGCCGCGACGTGGAGATGCAGCATCGGTCCGCAGTGACTCGAAAGCGGCTTACGAGTCACGTCGCAATATCCGTCGATCGCGAGAAAACCGGTGTATCCACCGCACCGGCTCGCATCGGCTTGGAGCACGTCGACGGCATCCGCAACGAGTGCGGCCCGGCACGTGTCGGTGATGTACTCGCCCGAGCTGACCGCCATACCCGGCGGTGCGTGTTCGCGAACGCGGCGCGTCCCCGCGAGGTCGTTGTGGTCGACGGGCTGTTCGAACCACGTGACGTCGGATTCTGCGAAGCGTTGTGCGATTACGATCGCGTCTGCGACATCGTAACCGCCGTTGCCGTCGACGAAGAGCCGGCAATCGTCGCCGATCGCTTCGCGCGCTGCGGCGACGCGTCGTGGATCCGCAGCGTGCTCGCGGCCGACCTTCATCTTTACCGCGCGCATACCGGCGCCGCTCCAGCCGGCAAGCTGGCTTTGCAGCGTCGGGATATCGTAGGACGTGAAGCCGCCGCTTCCGTAGATTGGGATTTCTTCGCGAACGAGGCCCATGAGATCGCAGAGCGCGATGTCGTACAGGCGCGCGCGCAGATCCCAGAGCGCGATGTCGACCGCTGCGATCGCATACGACGCCAAGCCGCTGCGGCCGGTGTTCCGAACCTTTCCGGTCATCTTCGTCCAGATGGCACGCGTATCCAGCGCGTTCGCGCCGCGGACGATGTCGGCAAGCTGCTCTCGGATCAGCCCGGCCGCCGCCGCGCTTTCGTACGTCCAGCCGGTCCCGCGCTTGCCGCCCGCTTCGATCTCGACGAGCACGAGTGTGGTCGAATTCCAGACCGCCGTTCCGTCCGACTCGGGCTGCCGGTCGGTCGGGATCGTGTACGCCGAGACGGTGATCTCGTCGACGGGAACGCGTTCTAAGGACATTGCGGAAACGCTCGCTTTCAAATATCTTGGCTAAAGAGCGAGGGAAAAAATGGCGCCGGGCCCGGATTCATCGTCGATCCCGCCCGATACGTAGAGCGTGCGCCCGTCGGGCGAGAAGGCGACGTGGCTCGTAGTTTTGTTGCCGGCGTTCAGACGTTCGGCGAGCGTTCCATCGGGTTCGTACACGAGCACTTCCCGGGCGCCGTAGTGAGCCACGTAGAGACGCGCGTCCGGCCCGACGGTGATGCCGTCGGGGACCGTCGTCTCGCCGGGCGTCTGCGGGGTCTGCGCAAGGAGCGTCCGGGAGCCGAGCGTTCCATTCGCGAGCACCGCATACGACCAGATGCGCTGCGCGACGCTCTCGCCGACGTAGAGAACGTTACCGTCCGGGGAGAGCGCGATGCCGTTCGCATAGGCGAGTGCGCCCGCGACTTCTCGCACGCGGCCGTCTGCATCGGCGCGATACACGCGGCCTTGCGGATCCGCGGGGATCGTCGTCGGCGTCGCCTTATAGCCCGAATCCGTTATGTAGAAACCGCCCCGGAACGGGTCGAGCGCGACGTCATTCGGATACGTCAGCCAGCGTCCCGCCACTTGCGAAGCGACGACTGCCGTGGCGCGCCCGCTCGCGTCGAGACGGAGTAGCGCGCCCACGCTCGACATGACGACGTGCGAGCCGCTCGGCTCGATAGTATGACCGTTCGCGGCCGGGACGTGCGCCCAGACCTCGGCGGCGGCCGTGCCCGGATCGAAGCGCGAGATCGTGCCGCTGCCCGTCATCGAAAAGAACACCGTCCCAGCGGGATCGACGACGACACCTTCGGTGTAATGTTCCGTGCGAAGCAACAGGCGTGGCACTGGCATGCGAGTATCGTTTCTGCGGACCCGGCGAATCGAAATGGTAACAGGATGTTACTTTCCCGAAATTTTAGGAAAAGACTCGTAGGATCCGCCGAACGTCTCTCGTCACGGAAAGTGAGTCATGCGTGCCTTCACCCTTCGATGGAGCGAACGACGAGTCGACATCTCGGCTCGCCGAAGAAGCGTCGCGCGAACTCGACCGCATCCGAAATCACATTCGTGAAGGCCGCTTTCAACGTAGCCTCGCTCTGCTTGCGGGCGGCGCGAGTCTGATGAGCGGTCTCGAAGTCTCGTACGAACACTATCGGGGGAGTTACAGTCAGCGGGTCATGTATACGCCGGTTGCGTTGAGCGGCGCCTTATGCGTAGCGGGAGTCTGGGCCTGCTTCGATGGTACGGCGGCGCGGACGGCTCTGCGTGCGGTTTCCGCGATCACGCTCGTCGATTCGGTCGTCGGCTTTTATTTTCACGTACGGGGCATCGCACGAAAGCCCGGCGGCTGGGGATTGCCGATCACGAACATCGTTATGGGGCCGCCGGTATTTGCGCCGTTGCTGTTCGGAACTGCCGCCTATCTCGGTCTCATCGCGTCTTTCTTGCGCCGCGAAGACTCGACGCCGTCGCCCGATGCGGACGCTCGGACTATAAGCGCTCCCCTGTCGCTCGAGCAAGACGTCCGCGAAGGCCGCTTTCAGCAGCATATGCTGCTCGCGACGGCGCTGAGCGCGATCTTGAGCGGTAGCGAAGCGTGGTACTCGCACTACAAGAACGACTTCCGCTACGCATCGCAGTGGATCCCGGTCGTTCTCGCCCCGGTCTTCGCCCTCACGTGCGTCGCTGCGACGGCACGGCAAGAACTCGCGAAGACGGCCGTTCCGGTGCTTTCCGCAACCGCCACGATCGTCGCGGGCGTCGGGTTTTTCTTTCATGCGCGCGGCATCCTCCGGCGCCCCGGCGGAACAAAGTATCTCGCCTACAACATCATGTACGGCCCACCGATCTTCGCGCCGTTGCTGTTTGGCGCCGCCGGCGGCCTCGGTCTCCTCGCAAGTCAGCTTCGCCGGAGCGAATCATGAACGACGTCGATCCCGAATCGAAGCTCCGTCCGAGCGACCCACACACCGGCGCGACGCTGCCACCGCGCGACCAGCCTGGATACTATCCCGGCTTTAGTACGCTCGGACAGCAGCAGTTCTGGGACGCGCGGACCCGCGCGGTCGTGCTGGAACGGGTCGACGCGACGCCGCCGATACGTTTCTTCGAGCCCGATGCGCTTCGCTTTTGGACGCTCGTCTTCGAGCACCTCATCCCGCAAACCGATCGCACGCCCGAGCGTCGCATTCCGATCGTGAACGTCGTCGACCACCGGCTTTTCGTCAACCAAACCGTCGGCTATCGCTTCGCGGATATGCCGCCCGATCGCGAAGCGTACGCGCTCGGCCGGCGTGCTATCGAAGACGAAGCGCGCGAGACCTACGATGCCGCGTTCGTGGATCTCGATTTCGCTCGGCGAGATGCCGTTCTCAAGGGAATACACGACGCCGAGCCGCGCGCGGCCGAGGCGATCTGGAAGCAAATGTCGGTCCATCGCTTCTGGCAGCTGATCGTCACCGACGCGGTCGATGCGTACTACGCGCACCCGTGGGCGTGGGACGAAATTGGTTTCGGCGGACCGGCGTATCCGCGCGCGTACACGCGTCTCGAGCGCGGCGAGCCCGAACCATGGGAGGTGCGGGAACGCCGTTATGCATGGGTCGCTCCTGCCGTCGCGCTCTCGAACGAGGTGGAAGACGCAGCTGCGTTCCACATCGAGTCCGAACAGCACCGTTCGCATACGAAAACGAGTTCCCGCATATGAGCGTCGTTCACGATACGCTCGGGCCGCTGCAGCACATCGACGTGCCGATGCAGCGCTATGGCGAAAGCGAAGCCGTCGATTACGTCGTCGTCGGCGTCGGCTCGGCCGGCGGCGTCTTGCTCCAGCGCTTGGCGCGCGCCGGTTTCAAGGTCGTCGGTCTCGAGGCCGGACCGTTTTGGAATACGGAACGCGATTGGGTCAGCGACGAGGCGGGCTCTCATCAGCTGTACTGGGAAGATCCACGGGTCACGGGCGGCAGCGATCCCTTAGCGCTCGGCGCGAACAATAGCGGCAAAGGCGTCGGCGGCGGCTCGGTGCATTGGGCCGCCTTTACGCCGCGACTGCATCCCTCCGATTTTCGCATTCACTCACTCGACGGGGTCGGCGTCGATTGGCCGATCGGATACGACGAAATCCGGCCATACTACGAGCAACTCGAATTGGAGATGCCGGTTTCCGGGCCCGCATATTATCCGTGGGGACATCCGCACGGCTATCCGTACGGGCCGCACCCGATGGGCGGCGTCGGGAACGCGCTGATCAAGGGCTGCAGCGCGCTCGACATCCCGGTCAGCATCGGCGGTCCCGTCGCGATTCTCGCGGGATCGCATGGCGATCGCCCGCACTGCATCTATCGCGGGTTTTGCATCCAAGGCTGCAAAGTCGGCGCGAAAGCGAGCACGCTCGTAACGCACGTACCCGATGCGCTCGAGAACGGAGCGGAAATTCGCGACCGTTCGATGGCGTCGCGAGTCGAGCTCGGAAAGAACGGTCGCGTTACGGGCGTTCACTATTTCGACGACGACGGCGGCGCGCATTTCCAGCGCGCCAAAGCCGTCATCGTCTCCGGGTACGCGATCGAGACGCCGCGCCTCTTACTGAACTCGGCGTGCGACGGTTTCGAAAACGGGCTCGCGAATTCCAGCGGCACCGTCGGGCGCTATCTCATGTCGCAAGCCGGGAACGTGATCCTCGGCCGCTTCGAAGAACTCGTCCGGATGTATAAGGCGCCGCCCGCGCACGCGCTGACCGAAGAATTCTACGAGACCGACCCGCGCAACGATTTCGCGCGCGGCTTCGCGATTCAAACGGTCGGCCCGTTGCCGATCGCGTTTGGAAAGCAGATGATCGCTGCGAAAAAAGCGTGGGGCTGGGGTCTGCGGCGCGAGATGATGGACTACAATCATTGGGCGGCGTTCGGCCTCCTCGGTGAGATACTGCCGTGGGCCGATAACCGCGTGACGCTCGCCGGCGAGAAAGATCGGTTCGGTCTTCCGGTCGCGCACGTGACCTTCAATCTGCACGACAACGACAAGAAGCTCATCGAGGCGGCGAAAGAGAAAACGATGCAGATCATGGCGGCTGCCGGAGCGACGGAAGTCGTGCAGGAAGCGCGCTACGCGCATCTCGTCGGCGGAGCGCGCATGGGGAACGATCCGCAAACGTCCGTGGTCGACAAGTTCGGACGCAGTCACGATATCGCGAATCTCTTCGTATGCGATGGGAGTATGATGCCGACGCAAGGCTCGGCGAACCCGGGCTTGACGATCCAGTCGCTCGCCGCTCGCACGGCCGACTACCTGATCGCCCAAGGCGATACGATCTTTACCTCGGACGCCCGCGACATGACGACGCCGCCGATGCGGCCGTCGCTCGCGCCCCCGGCGACGTGGGGTCATGGCGTCCCGCGCTTAAAGTGAACGAGCGGACGCTGCGGCTACTCGCGCTCTGACATGGTACTGCAACAACGTCGCGTTGCGGTTCGACGGGCGCGTTACGTTGCTGTAGGCGCACGGGACGCACGTCGGGCCCGCTGCGGTTCGACGGTGTACTTCGGATCGCGCGCCGATTGTTTGCCCGCCTCGAAGATACTGAAGCGCTCGCAGCACGCTCCGATCATGCCGAGGATACCGCTCACGCGGGCGGCCGTGCGATTCGTACGCGCCGGCAGAAGCAACGCGACGCTCGCGAGCGTCGTCGTGCGCGCGGCATTTTTAAAGACTCCGGCACGTCCCATCTTATACGGCTCGCCGACGAGCGGGCCCAGGCGTCTCTTCATGCGTTCGAGCATCGCAAACTCGACGAACGCGCCCAGAAACAGCAGCCGGCGCGGGAGTGCGGCGTCGGCTACCGGCGTGGCGACCAGAGCGCACGATGCCGCGCTCGCGACCGCGCCGCCGGCGAAGATAAACGGCAATTCGCCGAGCGCGTCGTGCCACACGGGGACGGCGGTATCGGCGATGAGGGCCGCCGTGTACGTCGCGAGTGCCGGTCCCGTTAACGCGGCGACGACTTCGGCGGTGCGACCGGCCGGCTTCGCACTACCGGTGAACTCGCTGAGCGCAGCGGCGCCGGCTGCCGTCCCGAAGACGGTCAGTATCCAACTGCCCACGCTCATCGGCGACGTCACCTTGAAGACGCGCAGCATGTTGATGAAGCGCTTGCGATCGCCTAAGTCCGCGATCAGCAGGATCGGACTGAGCGCCACGCCGACGAAGGCAGCGCCGAGCGCGGTGCGCGCGAGCGTCTCGTTTTTCTGCAGCCGTGCGGCGAGCGCGAGCGGCGCGGACGCGCCGGCGAGGCCGCCGACGAAGAGATACGCGCCGATGTACCAGCGCCACGTCGGTTCTTTGATGACGGGCCGGCCGTAATACGACATCGGCGTCGTCCCGTCGTGCGAAAGCGCCCCGTACTTCATCGCGGCCCCGTGCCGATGGAGGCTGCGAACACCGCAGCGCCGAGCCCGACGGCGGCGAGTGCCGTCAACCGCCACATGTGCGGCAGATCGCGCGTCGTAACGATGGGATCGGGCGGCAACCCGTACACTTCGGGCTCGTCCAACAGGAGGAAGAAGGCGCCGAAACCGCCGACGCCGTCGGCCGAATCGCGGCCGTACAGTCGCGCGCCTTCATAGCGCGTCCCGACCGCCTGCAAACGTTGGTCGGCTTTCGCATGCAGTGCGTTCAAGTCGCCGAATTGAATCGACTCCGTCGGACACGCTTTCGCGCACGCCGGCGTTTCGCCGTCGCGCAACCGGTCGTAGCACAGCGTGCACTTCGCGGCGTGCCCGCTTTGCGGCTGCTCTTCGATGACGCCGAAGGGACACGCGGGCACGCAGTAGCCGCAACCGTTGCACACGTCTTCTTGCACCACGACCGTGCCGAATTCCGAACGGAATAACGCACCGGTCGGGCAGACATCTAAACACGCGGCGCGCGTACAATGCTTGCAAACGTCCGACGACATCAGCCAGCGGCCCATCGTATCGAATTGCATCGGCCCGACCGATGCGTCGCGATCGAGCAAGGCCGCCGGACCGCCGCCGTTCATCATCGCCATGATGTCGTTACCGCGCGGCATGTCGTCATCGAGCCGGGGCATTGCGGGAGCGGGCTGCGCGGGCGCGTCGGGCGCCGGGCCGGGCGTCCGCGCGAGTTGCTCGACGAACGCCACGTGGCGCCACGTGTTGCCGCCGAGCGCGCTCGTATTATCGTACGATTCTCCGGTGAAGACGTAGCCGTCTTCGGGAATCTCGTTCCACTGTTTGCACGCGACCTCGCAGGCCTTGCAGCCGATGCAGAGCGTCGTGTCGGTGAAGAAGCCCATGCGCGGATGGGCGTCGTCGTACGTCAGCATCGCGCTCGCAGCGGTGTCGTCGAACCCCGTCATCGGTGGGCCGCCTTTCCGTTCGTCTGTTCGCTCGGTTCGCGATAGGTTGCGACGAACTCCGGTAACGCCGGCCCGCGCGGCCGGCGCCCGGGCCGGATGTCGCACGTTGCCGCTTTGGTTTCGTGAATGTGAACGTTCGGGTCGGTGACGATCGCAAAGAGATCGTTCGCGGCGTCGCCGGTTACGATGCCTTGCGAGCCCCAGTGGTACGGCAATCCAACCTCGTAGATGGTTCGACCTTGAATGCGCAGGGGCCGCATACGATTGGTCACGAGGACCCTTGCTTCGATCGCGGTGCGCGTCGTGACGATCGTCGCAAACGCCCCGTTCTCGAGGCCGCGCAGCTTGGCGAGCTCCGGGCTGACTTCGCAGAACATTTCCGGCTGCAATTCGCTTAGATGCGGCACGTTGCGGGACATCGCGCCCGACGTATGGTGCTCGGTGATACGATAGGTCGTCATGACGAAGGGGAAGCGCTCGCTGCCCGGAGCATCGCCCGCCGGATTGTACGGATTGCCCGTGTCGTCGTAGAACTGCCGCGCGGGATTGCCGCGGCGGCCCGGATAGAGCGCGTTCTCGACCGGCGATTCTTGCGCTTCGTAATGCGTCGGCAGCGGACCGTCGTCGATGCCGTCCGGCACGAAGAGCCAGCCGACGCCGTCGGCCTGCATGACGAACGGTGACGCGCCCGACAGCGCCGCTTCTTTTTCCGCGCCTTCCGGCGGCACGTAGTTCGGCGGCGTATGTTTCATAAAATCCGGTACGTCGTAGCCGGTCCACGTTTTCGCGGCGGCATCCCACCAGACGTACTTCTTTCGCTCGCTCCACGGGTTGCCCGCGGGATCGGCGGAGGCGCGATTGTAGAGGATGCGCCGATTATCCGGCCAGGCCCAGCCCCACCCGGCCGCGACCCAATCTTGCTCTTGCCCGGGCGTGCGCCGCTGCGCTTGATTGACGCCATCCTTATAGCAACCGGCGTAAATCCAGCAGCCGCATGCCGTCGAACCGTCGGCCTTCAATTCGGTGTACGTCGAAATCGGGCGACCGCCGGGACCCGACCCGTTGATTTCGCGCAGCACCGCTTCGGCATCGGGCTCGGCAGTCGCACCCGATGTGGGATAGTCCCACGTCAGATCGAGGATGGCGCGGTCGCGCGGATCGCTCGACCCCGCGAGCTTTTCACGAATGCGCCGGCCGAGGTGATAGTAAAACCAGAGATCGGACCGGCAATCGTCCTGCGGTTCGACCGCTTTATGGTGCCACTGCAGCAGCCGCTGTGTATTGGTGAACGAGCCGTTCTTCTCGGTGTGCGCGGCCGCCGGCAGAAAGAAGACTTCGGTTGCGATCTTATCGGTCTGCAGCTCGCCCGTTTCGATTTCCGGCGCGTTGTACCAGAACGCCGCCGATTCGATTTCGAAGAGGTCGCGCACGACGAGCCAATCCAGACTCGCGAGCGCACGGCGATTGAGCCCTCCGTTGACGTTGCCGGTCGCGGGATTTTCGCCGGCGAGGAAGTACCCGCGGACTGTTCTTTCGAGCATGCCGATGATGCTCGTGTACGCGGAATGATCGCCGTCGATGCACGGGAGATACGCGAAACCAAAATCGTTGTCGCTCGTCGCCTTGTCGCCGTAGTATGCCTTCAGCAGGCTGACCATATACTCGCGCGTGTAGCCCCAGTAGCCGGTCTTCGAGGCGACGGTATCGACGTAGTTGTCGAGCGTGTCGTGCAGCGCCGCGTGCGGCATCGGCAGATAGCCCGGCAAGATGTTGTACAGGGTCGGAATATCGGTCGAGCCTTGAATCGAGGCGTGCCCGCGCAGCGCGAGAATTCCGCCGCCCGGACGGCCGATGTTGCCGAGCAGCAGCTGCACGATCGCGGCGGAACGGATATACTGAACGCCCGTGGTGTGATGCGTCCAGCCGACGGCGTACGCGAACGCGGAGGTTCGTTCGCGGCCGGAGTTGCGGCAGAGGGCTTCGGCGACGGCTTCGAACTGCTGCTGCGGCACGCCGCAGATTCGCGCGACCATCTCCGGCGTATAGCGCGCGTAATGCCGCTTGAGCAATTGAAAGACACAGCGCGGATGCTGCAGGCTCGGATCGCGGTGCGGCGGTTCGGAACCGGTAAGCGGCGAGCCGTGGCTGCCGGCGGTCTCCGAACGGGCCGACTTACCGGCGCGCTGCCCGGAGGCCGGATGGACCTCCATTCCCTCGTATTGCCAGCTCTCGACATCGTACGTGCGCTCGGCCTCGTCGAAGCCGGAGAAGACGCCGCCCAAGTCTTCCGTGTCGCGATACGTCTCGCTGACGATCGTCGCGGCGTTCGTATAATGCTCGACGTACTCGCGAAACTCGCGCCCGTTCGTTAAAATGTAGTTGATGATGCCGCCGAGGAACGCGATATCGGAGCCTTCGCGAATCGGCACGTGCTTCGTCGCGACGGCACTCGTACGCGTGAAGCGCGGATCGATGTGAATGACCTCGGCCCCGCGCTCGCGGGCCTCCATCACCCATTGAAAACCGACCGGATGGTTCTCGGCCATGTTCGAACCCATGATGACGATGCAATCGGAGTTCGCCAAATCTTGCTGAAACGTGGTCGCACCGCCGCGACCGAGCGACGCCCCTAAACTAGGGACGGTGGAGGAGTGTCATATTCGCGCCTGGTTCTCGACTGCGACGATGCCTAAGCCCGTATAGAGCTTCTTCATTAAATAGTTTTCTTCGTTGTCGAGCGTCGCGCCGCCGAGGCTCGCGATCCCCATCGTTCGTGCGAGCGACTTGCCTGCTCCGTCGCGATCTTGCCAAGTCGCGCGGCGCGTCGCGATCGTCCGGTCGGCGATCATATCCAAGGCTCGATCGAGCGACAGATCTTCCCACCGGTCGCCATACGGCTTGCGATATTTTACTTTGTACTCGCGCCGCGGACTCTGCGTCATCTGCTGCGATGCGGCACCCTTCGGACAGAGGTGCCCGCGCGAGATCGGACTATCGGGATCGCCCTCGATCCCAATGACGCGCTCGTCTTTGACGTACACGCGTTGGCCGCAGCCGACGGCGCAGAACGGACAGATCGATTTCACCATGCGGTCCGCCGAGCGCGTTCGCGAGACGAGCGTCGCCGAACGTACCGATCGTACGGCGGCTCCGAGGCCGAGGCGGTCGCGCCCGAGTTGGCGCAACAGCGACCAGGTGCGGCGAGGTTCCGAAGTTGGTTTCAAGAAAAGCTCCGCAACGGAAACTAGTAACTTCAGTTGTCTTTCCCGGACGCCGCCCGGCGAAACGCGCGGTGCCGCGTTAGGTCGCTTCTCGAATCGTTGCTGCGGCGAGCACCTCGTCCGTCGTTTCGTCGTAGAGCGCGACCAGCTGGCCCGGTGCGACGGCGCGTTCCGCCGCTTCGAAGCGCAGGTGCAGGTCGCCATTGCGCGCGTCGAGCGATGCGCTCGCGGCTGCGAGCGGCGCGCGATAGCGCGTCATCGCGCGAACGCGAACCGGGCCGTGCGCGAAACGTTCGGAGCGAATGAGATTGGTGCGGTCGGCGATCAGGCCGTACGCGCCGAGTTCGTTTGCGCGGCCGATGACGATCGTGTTGGTTCGCGTATCGATGCGCGTCACGTAGCGCGGGCCGTCGTTGTCATGCGTGGCGGGCAGACCGCGCCGCTGTCCGACGGTGAATTGCGAAACGCCGGCGTGCGTTCCGACGCGTTCGCCCGCCGTCGTGACGACGGCGCCCGCAGCTTCCGTAGCGGTGCCCTCGGTCGCGCGCGCGAGCAGGTCGCGATAGTCGCCGCCTTCGACGAAGCAGATGTCTTGCGAATCCGGTTTCTCCGCGACGGAAAGTCCCAGGCGCACCGCGTGGGCCCGCGTGCGATCTTTGGCGAGTTCGCCGAGCGGCAACAGCAGCGTCGCCAGTTGCTCGGGGGCGAGCTGAGCCAGCGCGTACGATTGGTCTTTGGCGGCGTCGCCGGCGAAGAGGTGAGCTCCGTCGGGCTCGTGCCGTAGCCGCGCGTAATGACCCGTCGCGACGTAGCGCGCGCCGATGCGCTCGGCGAATTTGCGCAAGGTGCCGAGCTTCACGAAGTTGTTGCAGGAGACGCATGGATTGGGCGTCCGGCCGCTGCGATAATCCGCAACGAATTCGGCGACGACGCTGCTGCGAAACGCTTCTTCGAAATCCAGGACGTAGTGCGGAATGCCGAGGACGGCCGCGCTCGCCCGTGCATCGTCGAAATCTTCGGCACCGCAGCACGACTTGGCCGCCGCCGGTCGCGTCGGGGCGTACATCTTCATCGTCACGCCGACGACATCGAAGCCGCGTTCGACTAAGAGACCTGCGGCGACGGCGGAATCGACGCCGCCGCTCATCGCTGCGACGACGCGCGGCCGCGATGCATTCGCTTCGTGGGTGATGGACATTTATGCCAAAGGATAACCTATCGGCGGCGCAAACACAAAGTGCATGCCAGGTCTCGGAGATGAGTTCCGCGCTGCTCGAGAAGCGCGCCATCTCTCGCTGTTGGATGTTTCCGAGCAGCTGCACATTCGCACGGTGTATCTGCAGCACATCGAAGACGGATCTACGGCCTTCGCGGCACCGGTGTACGTGCGCGGATTCATCCGGACGTACGCGCGTTTTCTCGGCCTCGATCCCGGGGCCTCGGCGGCGCGTTATGAAGCCTCGCTCGGCGAAACTGCCCGTAAAGTGCCCGAGCCCACGGCAGTCGCGCCGTCGCGCACCGGTGGCGGGCCGTCACCTTGGCTCTGGATTGCGGGCATCGCGGCCGCGATTTTGGTCGCGTTCGTGGGCTATAAGTTCGTCGATTTCCAACAGTCTGGTGGGGCCACGCGCGCGACGGTCGCCGGGATCGCGTCTTCGGCGCCCGTGACGAACGCCGGCGCTGTAGCCACGCGTGCCGGGGCCGCGGCGAAGCCGAAGCCGTTGCCGCCGTCCAACGTCACGCAAACCCTCGAGGTCCGCGTCACGCAAGATTCTTGGATGTCGGTAAAAGTCGACGGCGCCTCACGGCTCGAAGGCGTCGTCAAAGCCGGCACGAGCAAAGCGTTCCACGGCAAGAGCGCCGACGTCCGGGCGGGCAATGCCGGCGGAGTCGATCTCGCCGTCAACGGTAAAGAGCTCGGGAAGATGGGCAATACCGGCGCCGTCGTCGAGCGTTCCCTCACTCTGGTCGGCCAATAATGGCCGATTTTTCGTTCGACGTCGTCTCGAAAATCGATACTCAGGAGCTAGACAACGCGCTCAATCAAACGCGTAAAGAGATCGACGGCCGCTTCGATTTCAAGAATTCCAAGACGACGATCGATAACACGGCCAAAGACATCACGATCACGACGGACGACGAACTGAAGCTCAAGAATATCGTCGACGTCCTTCAGAGCCGCGCCAATAAACGTGGCATCTCGCTCAAGACCTTCGATTTCGGTAAGGTGGAGCCGGCCGCGGGGAACGCGGTCCGGCAGGTCATCACGCTCAAGAGCGGCATTGCCAAAGACAAGTCGAGGACCGTCATCGAAGCGATCAAAACGGCAAAGCTCAAAGTCACGGCCCAATACCAGGACGAGCAAGTTCGCGTCTCCGGCAAGAGCAAAGACGACCTCCAGAAAGCCCAAGCCCTGCTCAAGGCCCTCGATATCGACGTGCCGCTGCAGTTTTCGAATTACCGGTAACCGTCCGGGAAGGCTGCGTTCTCAGGCCGGCCTAAGGCGCGAGCGGTACAAGAGCTTGGGCCGCGCTAGCGTGCGTCTGCTTTTGAGGAGAGACCGGCCGAATGGCGAACGGGGACGAGTCTTGTTACCTATAACGAACCGCGTCACTTTCGTATCCCTGGGGTGTGCCAAAAATCTGGTCGACTCCGAAGTGATGATCGGAAAGCTCGGTCAGGCGGGCTGGGAACTCGTTCCCGATGCGGTGGATGCCGATGCGATCGTCATCAATACCTGCGCCTTCATCGATGCCGCGAAGGCGGAATCGACCGACACCATCCTGCAGCACGCCCATGAGAAGAAGCCGGGGCAGCAGCTCATCGTGGCGGGGTGCCTCTCGCAGCGCTTCGGCGAAGAGCTGCGCTCGCTGATTCCGGAGATCGACGGCGTCGTCGGGACGGGCGCCTATGCCTCGATCGTCGACGTCCTCGAAGAAGCGAAGGCCGGGTTCGGGCCCGTGCGCCTGGGCCTCGAGCCCGAACCCGAACACGATTTTTTGCCGCGGCTCCTCACGACGCCGCGCGCGACCGCCTATCTCAAGGTCGCCGAAGGGTGCGACCATCCGTGTACGTTCTGCATCATCCCGCAGCTGCGCGGTACGTTCCGGTCGCGCAGCCGCGAGTCGATCCTCATGGAAGCGCGCGCGCTCGCCGCCGGCGGCACCAAAGAACTGATCCTCATCGCGCAAGATACGTCGATGTACGGGCGCGATCGTGGCGAACGGCGCGGCGGGCTCGCCCAGCTGCTGCGCGAGCTCAGCGACATCGCGGGCATCGAATGGATTCGCTTGCTGTATCTCTATCCCGCGACCGTGGACGACGAGCTGATCGATGCGATGGCGGCGCTGCCCAAAGTCTGCAAGTACATGGATATGCCGCTGCAGCACGCCCATCCCGAGATGTTGCGCGCGATGCTGCGGCCTTCCAACGGCGAGCGCTATCTGGAAATCATCGGAGAGTTCCGCGCACGCGTGCCGGGCGTGACGATGCGCTCGACGTTCATCGTCGGCTTTCCCGGCGAGACCGAGGAGCACGTCGCGTATCTCGAAGCGTGGATCGGCCGCGCGGAACTCGATCGCGTCGGATTCTTCACCTATAGCAGCGAGGACGGTACGCCCGCGGCGACGCTGGCCTCGCCCGTGCCCGCAAGCGTGCAGCGCGCGCGTTTACTGCGGCTGCGCGACGCCCAGCGGCTGGCGTCGGAACGGGCGCGTGCGAAGCGCGTCGGACGCGTCGAGCGCGTGCTGGTCGAAGAACGGCGCATTTTGCGGCGCAGCGATCCGTTGCGCGGGGCGCTCGGCACGGCGGACGTGTGGGTCGGGCGCTCGATGGGCGAAGCGCCGGGCGTCGACGGCGGCGTGTTCTTCACCGGGGACGTTCGCCCGGGCGATTTCGTCGCCGTCACGTTGCGCGGTGCGACGGCGTTCGATTTTTATGGCGAGCTCGGTTCGCACGTCGTCGACGCGCCGAGCTTACATCTCGTCGGAGCGTAGCGCGTGCCCAGAAGTATCGTCGGGCGCATTCTCTTCGCGCTGGTAGCGATCGTCGGCGTTTTCGCGGTCGCCGTAATGACTCAGTCGGTGTTGCAGCGCCGCAGCGCCGTCGACGTCATGGCAGGTTACGGCTTGCCCGTCATCGAGTCGCCGCAGGCGCACTTCCATAAAGACCGTGTCGCGCTGCTGTTGCTCGGGATCGATTACAGCTACGACGCGAAAGACCAGGAATCGTCGAGCGACGCGCGCGCCGATACGATCAAGGCCGTGGCGCTGAATCTCCCGACCCAGCAGAATCCCAGCGGCTCCATCTCGATGCTATCGGTTCCGCGCGATACTGATGCCGTTATGACGAACGGTCGCGAGATTAAGATCAACGCGGCGTACACGGGCTTCGCGGGAAACACGGTGATGGCGGCGCATTCGCAGGAACGCGTCGTCGCGAAATTTCTCGGCGTCCCCGCTTTCGATCGTTATCTAACGCTGCGCATCAACGCGACCAAAGAATTGATCGATGCGATCGGCGGCATCGACGTCACCCCCGATGAGACGATGAATTACGACGACTCGTGGGGCCATCTCCACATTCACTTCATCGGCGGCAAGAAATACCACATGTCGGGCGAGCAGGCGGTGTCGTACGCGCGCTTCCGGCACGATGCGTGCAGCGATCCGTGCCGGATCAAGCGGCAAGATCAAGTCATCAAGCTCGCGGTCGCGAAACTCCGCAACGATAAATTCAACGACCTCGTGCACTTGAACGCGCTGATCGACGTCGTGCGCAAGAACGTGTACACCGATCTCTCGCAGCGCGAAATTTTGAGCCTCGCGTGGGCGTTCCAGCACTTCGATCTTAAAAAGCTCGATACGCAGCAAGTACCGTTCGTCGCCGATAAAGATCTCGCGTGCTGCGGGAACGTGCTCGTCGCGGACGACGTACGAAAGACCGCGTTCGTAAAGAGGATGTTCCTCACGCCGCTCGTGCCCGCGGCGGCGCCGAGCGCGCAGGCGCTCGCGGCGGTCGAACCCGCGAAGATTCACGTCGCCGTCATGAACGGCTCCGGTCTCAAGGGGTACGGCGCGATGGTTGCCGCGACGCTGCGCAAGCAGGGGTTCGTGGTCGACCGCGTCGCGAACGCGTCGACGTTCGCCTACGACGCGACGGAGATCCACGTCGCGGGCGGAGCGACGCCGCTGGCGGGCGAGCGCGTACGCTCGGCGCTGGCGCTGGGCACGGTCGCCGTTACGCCCCAAGCGCAAACGAGCGCCGCTAGTGCGTCCGCGGCGGCGCTCGCAAACGTCGTGACCGTTATCGTCGGGCGCGACGCGGGGCGAACGCCCACGAAACCGTGACCGCCAAGAAGTGGGTCGCCGCCGGCGCTATGGCGGTCGTGCTCGCCGTCTTCGCGTACGACTCGGTGCACCTCGCGATGAAACCGGTCATTCCGGCCGTCGTGGTGCGCAACACGGACGCTCATCGGGTCCTTTCGGCGAGCGTCGGCGCGCGCGTCGATCGCTTCCTCCACGACCGGCCGCCGACCGACCGTCGCGGTAGTCCCAAACTCATGGCGTTGACGTTCGACGACGGCCCGTATCCCATCGAGACGCCGCTACTACTCGACGTGCTGGCCGAATTGCACGTACCCGCGACGTTTTTCCTCATCGGCCACGATACGGAGCTCTATCCGGCGCTCGCCAAACGCATCGCAAACGAAGGGCACGAGATCGCCAATCATACGCAGACGCATCCGTACGGCTTCGATAAACTCGCGCCGCCGCAGGTGACGACGGAACTCGCCGACGGCGCCCGCACGCTCGAACGGTACGTCCGCGATCCGGCGATTCGCACGCTGATGCGTCCGCCGCACGGACGCTTTACGGAATCCACCGTGGTGACGGCCCAGCGCGACGGCTACCACGTCATCTTGTGGAACGACGACCCCGGGGACTGGCGCTCCGTCCCGCCGGCCGCGATCGACGACCACATGCGCGATAACGCGACCGCCCCCGATATCGTCCTGCTGCACAGCGGTCGCCTCAATACCGTCGAGGCCTTGCCGACGATCGTCGCGCACTTCCGGGCGGCCGGTTACGCCTTCGTCACCGTCGGCCAGCTCATGGCGCGCGTGCCCGCGCGGGCCATCATCCATCCCCGCAAGCTTCGCGTTTGAACGGTGCCCGAGAGGGCCGAATCAACCGAGCGCCAATATGCCGACGAACTTTTGAAAACCGGAGGGTTTCGTGGGCAGACAAATCGTCAACACGGGCGGTCAGGGCTTGGCCTCATCCGATGCCGTCAAAGCCGCGGTCGGTATGGTCATCGTCGCGGCAGCCATCTTACTGGTTTTCTTCTTCCTCAACTCGGCGACTAAAAATCATGGGCCGTCGGACGCGACGGCTGGAACGTCGCAGAGCGCGCCGGCCCCGGCCGCCACGTGACGCTTCCGTAGACGGACGGACGACGCAGTGAGCTTCGCGGCGGAGTCTATCGTGAACGGCGATGCCGCCGTACGCGAACGGCTCCGGCGCTCGGAAAATCTCGAGCGCACGATGCTCGCCCTGCGCGACGCGCGCGAAGCTCACGACGTGCTCGCCATCGTCGCGCGGAGTCTCGGGCGGGATTTCAAGCGGCCTTGCGTCGCATACGAAATCCGGCAGTCGTCGTTTCGCGCCGTCGTCGGAAGCGACGTCGTCGGCGAACGGGCGTCCTTCGGCGAGCGAACCTTCGATGTCAAAGCGTTGCGGGTTCGCGGCGTGATGCGCCGCGGGACCGACGATATCGTCGGGATAGCGACCGAAGGTCAGTTGTACGCGATCGTGGTGCTCGAGGGCGGCGGCGATCCGCTCGGTGATGAGGACGTCAAGTACCTGCGCACGCTCGCGGTGCACGTCGCGCTCGCAATCGCAAACGCGCATGCCTTCGAACAACTGAGGCGCTACGCCGCCGAAGGGGCGGCGCTAACCGAAGCGGCGCGCACGATTCTCAAGTTTACCGAACTCGCGCCACTGGCAACGTCGCTCTGTCGTCTGGGCATCGGGATGGTGCTCGCGAAGACGGCGAGCGTCTACGTGCGCCGTGAGGAACGGTTCGAACTCGTCGCCTGCGTGAGTGCGAACGGCCGCCGGACGCCCGAGAGCGTGCCGCACGATCTGGCCGTCGCCCGTGAGGACCTGGCGCGCGCGCTCGGCGACGTTTCGACCGTCGTCACGCCGATCGCCGTGGGCGACGCCGGGCCTGCCGCCGGCGAGCGCGGCTTGATCGTCTTCGCGCGCGCGCAGCCGTTCGAAAAAGTCGATCTGCGTTTGATCGAGACGCTCGTGACGCTCTCCGCACTCGCCTTTCGCAACGTCGATCTCTACGAACAGGCGACGGCCGCGGCCCGCGCGCTCGCCGAGAGCAACGCCTTCAAAGACGACCTGATGGCGATGTTCGCGCACGATTTCAAAGGACCGTTGACCGTTATTTCCGGCTTTTCGGAATTGCTATTCGACGTCGACGATGCGGGCGTGCGGCGCAGCGCGCAGACGATCGTAGAACAGACGCGGCGCTTGGGGAAACTCAGCGAAGACGCCCTGGCCCTCGCGGCGACCCAGAGCGCGGGATTTTCGCTGCAACGGGCCACGGAGGACATGACGGCGTTCGTGGCCGCCGTGATCGCGCCGCTCGACCGCGAAGGCCACCGCATCGTTATCGACGCTCCGGCGGAACCCGTGCTCGTGTCCTTCGACCGCTCGCGCATGCGGCACGTCATCGATAACGTGGTCGGCAACGCGCTCAAATATTCGACCGAGCAAGTGTCATTGAAGATCGAACGGGAGGGCGCGACCGTGCGCGTCTCCGTGGGCGACCGCGGCATCGGCATCCCGGAAGCCGAGATCGAACGCGTCTTTTCGCGATTTGGGCGCGCGACCAACGCCCGGTCGCGGGGCATCGTGGGCTCCGGTGTCGGCCTCTACATCGCAAAAAAGATCGTCGACGTCCACGGCGGCACGCTCGAGGTTCGCTCGGTCGAGAACGAAGGAAGTACCTTTTCGATCGTTCTTCCGGCTTAGAAAGCAGCGCGAAGTGGGTCCGGCATGCGGAACTCCCCTCGAGCGCGAACGGTTCTAGCATCTATGGCCTTCCTCAAGACCCTCTTCGACGGCAACGAACGCGAAATCGTCAAACTCCGGCGAACGGTCGTCGCGACCAACGCATTCGAATCTGAGATCTCCGCCCTCTCCGGCGAGGCCCTCCAAGCCAAAACCGCCGAGTTTCGGGCGCAGCTCGAGGCGGTCGAAGATATCAACGCGCGTCGGGCGCGGCTCGACGAGTTGCTGCCCGAGGCCTTCGCCGTTTGCCGCGAGGCCGGTAAGCGAGTGCTGGGCATGCGCCATTTCGACGTCCAGATCATGGGCGGCCAAGTGCTCCACGAAGGCAAGGTCGCCGAGATGAAAACGGGCGAAGGCAAGACGCTCGTCGCCACGCTCGCCGTCTACGCCAATGCCCTGCTCGGCCGCGGCGTGCACGTCGTGACCGTCAACGATTATCTCGCCCGGCGCGACGCGGAATGGATGGCGCCGCTCTATAATTTTTTGGGCCTCTCCGTCGGCGTGATCCAGCACGATCTGCAGCCGGCCGAACGCCGCGATGCATATAACGCCGATATCACGTACGTTACCAACAACGAAGTCGGCTTCGATTACTTGCGCGACAACATGGCGTGGCAGCTCGCCGATATGGTGCAGCGCGAACTCTTCTTCGCGATCGTCGACGAAGTCGATTCGATCCTCATCGACGAAGCGCGCACGCCGTTGATCATCAGCGGCCAAGGTCAAGATGCGACCGAACTCTACGCGAAGTTCGCGCAAATCATTCCGCGCTTGACGAAAGACGATGATTTCACGGTCGATGAAAAAGCGCACGCGGTGCCCATCACGGAAAAAGGCGTCGCGAAGGTCGAGAAGATGCTCGGCATCTCGAACCTCTACGACCAGCGCAACCTCGAGCTGACGCATCAACTCAATGCGGCACTCAAGGCCTGGCACATCTTCCACGCCGATCAGCAGTACATCGTCAAGGATGGCGAAGTCGTGATCGTCGATGAGTTCACTGGCCGCTTGATGTACGGCCGCCGTTACAGCGACGGCATCCATCAAGCGATCGAAGCCAAAGAAAAGCTCAACGTGCGCAGCGAAGATCAGACGCTCGCGACGATCACGTTCCAGAATTATTTTCGGCTCTATAAAAAACTCGGCGGCATGACGGGCACGGCCAAGACCGAGGAGCGCGAATTTCGCGACATCTACGGGCTCGACGTCGTCGTCATCCCGACCAATCAAGGCATCGCGCGCGAAGATCGCGGCGATATCGTTTACAAGAGCGAGAACGCCAAATTCGAAGCGGTCGTCGACGAGATCGTGCACGAACACGAGAAGGGCCGCCCGGTCCTCGTCGGCACGCGCTCGATCGATAAGAGCGAACGGCTCGCCGCGATCCTGCGCCGGCGCGGCGTCGCCTGCGAAGTCCTCAACGCGAAATATCACGAGCGCGAAGCCGAGATCATCAAGGATGCGGGGCAGCCGGGCAACGTCGTTATCGCGACGAACATGGCCGGCCGCGGCGTGGATATCAAGCTCGGCGAAGGCATCGCCGATATGGGCGGCTTGCACATCATCGGTACCGAGCGCCACGAATCGCGGCGCATCGACAATCAGCTGCGCGGCCGCGCGGGCCGGCAAGGCGATCCCGGGTCGACGCGCTTCTACGTCTCGCTCGAAGACGAAGTGATGCGTCTGTTCGGAGCGGAACGCATTCAGAGCATCATGAGCGCCGTCGGCTTCACCGACGAAACGCCGATCGAAGCGAAATTGATCACGAAATCGTTCGAGCGCGCGCAGTCGAAGGTCGAAAATCACAACTACGAGATTCGCAAGAGCGTTCTCGAGTACGACGACGTTATGAACAAGCAGCGCGAAGTGATCTACGCCGAGCGCCGCAAAGTCCTCCACGGCGAATCGTTGCGCGATTTCATGGTCCAATCGCTCGAAGAAAAAGTCGACCAGGCCGTCAACGGCAACGCGCCGGACAACGTGCATCCCTCGGAATGGGACCTCGAAGAAATATTGAACGAACTCGAGTTGATCTTCCCGATCCGCGAAAGCATCGCGGTCGGAGATCTGGAGAAACTCGATCGCTCCGAGATGAAGGCGCGATTGCTCGAGATCTCGCTCGAAGCGTACGACCGCAAAGAAGCGGAACTGACGCCGGAGATCATGCGCGTGATCGAGTCGCAGTATATCATGCTGCCGCTCATCGATCGGTTATGGGTCGACCATCTGTACGTGATGGACGCGCTCAAGACCGGCATCGGGCTGCGCGGCTACGGTCAGAAAGACCCGCGCGTCGAGTACGAAAAAGAAGCGTACGAAATTTTCGAAGATCTCAAGAACAACATCGCCGATGAGGCGGTCAAAGCGGTCTTCCGCGTCGTCGTGGAAGCGACCGATCCGAACGACCCCAATCAGCAGGGTGCCGTCGGCCCCGAGGGTGGAGCGATGGTGCCGCTCGAGGGCAGCGTCAACGGTTCCAACGGCCACGCCTTCGAGCCGTTGCCGGCCGGCTCGCTCGCGCCGCCCGTCGCCGAACCCGTGCAGAGCGCGCGGCTCGATCCGGGCTACGCGCAGAGTCTGCTCGGGCCGGTTCCCGGCGCCCCGCAGAAGCGGGAACTGCATACGAATCTCGGCGACGACGAGCCGCGCAAGCCCGCGAAATCCGATGCGAAGACGGGCCGCAACGAACTCTGTCCGTGCGGTTCGGGGAAGAAGTTCAAGCGCTGTCACGGCGTGACGGCGTAACTGCTTTCGCGTGAATGAAACGCTTGCGGCCGGCGCCTTCTATCTCGGCGTCGCGGCGCTGGTCGTCGGGGCGATACGTGCGGCCCGGAGCGCGATCGAAGGCCCTCGCAGGCGCGGCACGCCCGGATTCGCGCTCATCGGCGGCGGTATCGCGGGCATCGCGGTCGCGGTCGCCGTCTTCGCCACGGGTCCGCGGCACGTTCTTCCGTTCTAGTTTTTAACAATCCGACGTAGAAAGTAACCATGAGCGATTCGCACCTCACCCTCATCGCACGGCTCGACGAACGGCTCGCCTCGCTTCAGGTGCGTCTTTGACTACGATCGCAAAGGTCGCGCGGTAGCGGAGCTCGATCAGCGCACGCGCGCTGAAAACTTCTGGAACGATCCCGAAGCCGCGCAGAAAGCGATGAAGCAGCTCGCGGATCTGCGCGCGGAAATCGACGAGATCGCGGGCGTCGGGCGGCAACTCCTCGAGGCGCGCGAGACGGTCGAGATTCTCGGCGACGAAGAGGGCGCGGATGCGGAAATCGACGCATTGCTGGGCTCGGCGGAAGAGCGCATCACGCGGTTGGAAATGGCCGCAAATTTCGATCGCGAGTACGACGGTCACAACGCGATCGTGTCGATTTACGCCGGTGCGGGCGGCGTCGATGCCGCGGATTGGACGCAGATGCTCGCGCGCATGTATCTGCGTTGGGCGGAGCGCAAAGAGTTTTCGGCGACCGTTACGGAGGAGTCGCCGGCCGAAGAGGCCGGGCTCAAATCGGTGACGTTTTTCGTGCGCGGTAAAAACGCGTACGGGATGCTCGAGAGCGAGCGCGGAGTGCATCGGCTCGTGCGCATCTCGCCGTTCGATCAGCAGCATCGCCGCCAGACGTCCTTCGCCTCGGTCGATATCGTCCCCGAGATCGCCGCCGATGAGAAAATCTCACTCGAGATCAAACCCGAAGATCTCAAAGTTGAAACGTACAAAGCCGGCGGCGCGGGCGGCCAATACGTCAATAAGACGGAGTCCGCGATCCGCATCACGCACGTACCGACCGGCACGATCGTCGCGTCGCAGCAAGAGCGCTCGCAGATCCAAAATCGCGAGGTCGCGATGACGATGCTGCGCTCGCAGCTCGTGCAGCGCGAGATCGAAGAGCGCGAAGCGACACTCGACGCGCTACGCGGCGAGCGCCGGGCCAACGAGTGGGGCTCCCAGATTCGCTCGTACGTCTTACAGCCGTACACCATGGTCAAGGACCATCGGACGAACGTCGAGAGCGCCAACGTATCGGGGATTCTCGAAGGCGATATCGATCCGTTCGTGTGGCCCTATCTCATGCAGCGGCGCCGGCTTCATGACGGGGCAGCGTAGGTGCCGCCCCGCGTGCGCGAAGCGAAACAGCTTCGGCGCGGGCTCAGAAGAGAAGGCAGGCGGATCATGGAAGTTTCTTCGGAAGCTGCTTAGCTCCGTGAAAGGAGAGTCATGCACATTGAGTTTGAGAACAGCTCGAACGGGGTGTCGGGAACGAGTCTGGATCTTCCAAACGTCGTCGCAATCGGCGACGACCACGACGATGCGTTACGGCTTTTCCACGAAGCTTTACGCGAGCACGTGGCATATCACGAGCGCACGATCGAAATAGTCGCCGCGTAACGGTTTTCGCTACCGCATAACATGGCTGACATCGACGTTATCGTGGTTTGCTGGAACGATCGTGAGAAGATCGCGACCGCGCTCGACTCGGTGTTCGCGCTGAGCGAAGTGCGCGCCGACGACGATTTCGCACGCGTCGTCGTCTCCGATAACGGCTCGACCGACGGCAGCCGCGAGTATCTCCGCGAACGCTACGGCGAGCGCGTCTCGATCGTCGAGAACGGTGCCAATCTCGGCTTCGCCGCGGCTTGTAATCGCGCGTTCGCCGCGACGAGTTCGCCGCTGCTCTTTCTGCTCAATCCGGACGCCGAACTTAAATCCGGCGCGCTCGCGTCGATCGCAGCGTTCATGCGGGACCATCCGCGCTGCGGTATCGCGGGCTCGCGCATCTACAATCTCGATGGCACGATCCAAGAATCGTGCGGTGAGTTCGATACGTGGGCGGGCGCGTTCTTACGCTCGAGCGCGTGGGGCGAGTGGCCGCTGCTGCGGCGTTACGCGAACGGCGCCGCTTTACGCGAGTGGAAACACGCCGGCGAGCGGCGCGTCGATCTCGCGATCGGCGCGGCGCTCGCGATCCGGCGCTCGCTCCTGGACGAGATCGGTGCCTTCGACGAACGCTTCTTTCTCTATCACGAAGAAGTGGATTTCGCCAAACGTGCGGCCGGCGCCGGTTGGGAAACGTGGTACGTGCCGGCGAGCGAAGCCGTGCACGAAGGCATGGGCAGCGCGCGCGGTCAGTACAGCGTCGAAGGCCGCAAACAGACGTCGCGCCGCAAATACTGGCTCAAGCATCATGGCCGGCTGTGGTACGTCGCGCTCGTTGCGGCGCTCGTCGGGCGCTATGTCGCTTACCTCGCGGCGGCCGCCGCCGTCGTCGCCGGCGTGAGGCGCGCCCTTGCTCGCCGATAACGCCAATAACGTGCAGCGCGCGATCGCGCCCGAAGCCGTCGTCACGTTCGACCGGCTCGTTGGGTTCGACGTGCTGCGTTCCTTCGGCGAGGTGCGCGGCGAGGCGATCGTGCCGCGCAGTTTCTTTCGCGCGACGGTGCGCACGATCGGCTTGCTGATCGGCAGTAACGCGGCGGAAGTCCTCACCGAAGCCGAACGCGCGCGCGCCGAAGCGCTCGCGGCGCTGCTCGCTGACGCGCGCGCGCTCGGCGCCAACGGCATCGTAAAACTGCGCTTCGATGCGAGCGAACAGAGCGACGGCTCGACGCGGGTGACGGCGCACGGCGAAGCGATGCTGCTCGATCCGGCCCCCGGATTCGCTGCGACGATGCGCCCGTGAGCGTCGCCGAACGCGCGGCGCGCGAGCAGAAGATCGCTAACGCCTCGGCGCTCGTCGAACGTTGCCGCAAATGCGAGATCGGCTCGATCCGCGAAAACGCGGTGTACGGCGAAGGCGATCCGTGCGCGCGGCTGCTGATCGTCGGCGAAGGCCCGGGGGAGACCGAAGATAAGTTGGGGCGGCCCTTCGTCGGCCGCGCGGGCGCGCTGCTGGAGAAGATGCTCGGCGCGATCGCGCTGCGCCGCGATGACGTCTTCATCTGCAACACCGTCAAATGCCGGCCCACGTTCGACGACGGCGTGCGACTGCGCAATCGCGCGCCCTCCCCCGAAGAGATGAGCAATTGCCGCCCGTATCTCGACGAGCAGATCGAGATCGTCCGGCCAAAAGCGATCCTTTGCCTCGGGGCGCCGGCCGCCAAATCGTTCATGGGGCCGAAGTTCTCGATCAGCAAACAGCGCGGCCAGTGGTTCGATGGCCCGAGCGGAATCGCGACGATCGCGACGTTCCACCCCGCGTACATCCTACGCATGACGGGCGGCGAGCTGGAGGCGACCAAGCGCCTGGTCTGGGCCGATCTCAAAGCCATTCGCACGAAGCTCGATACCGTCGATAAACCCCCGCCCCCGGAGGCCGCGCCGGCGCAGCCGACGCTCTTCGAGTAGCGTGGTATACTGAGGCGTTGTGACTACCGCCCAAGACGTTTGGATCGATCTCAAGGCCAAACGTGCCGGCCATGCCGATGGGGCCGCTTTCGCGCAGGCCCACGCGCTCAAGCCGTACCGCCTCGCACAGCTCTATCGCGCCGCCGCGAAAGAACTCGCGGAGGAACTCGTTGCCGTCAGCGTCCTGCCGCTCGAGCTTCGCGCGAAACTGGCCGACGAGCATTTCGAACTCGAGTCGGTGGAGCCGGTCGTCATTCAGCGTTCGAACGACGGGCAGACCTCGAAGGGGCTCTTCCGGCTGCACGACGGCAACGAAGTCGAAGCCGTGCTGATGGAACACCATGGCGACCGTACGACGGTGTGCATTTCGAGCCAAGCCGGCTGTGCCTACGCGTGCACGTTCTGCTCGACCGGCCAGGCCGGGTACACGCGCAACTTAAGCGCGGTCGAAATTTTCGATCAGGCGCGCTACTTCGCACGCGAACTCAAAGCGCGCGCGAAGAAGATCACGAACATCGTGTTCATGGGCCAGGGCGAGCCGTTCGCCAACATGGATGCCGTGATGGATGCGGTGCGCTTGCTCAACGATCCCAACGGCTTCGGCCTCGGCCACCGCCACATCACGATTTCGACGGTCGGCCTCGTGCCGCAGATCGAACGATTCGCAGACGAAGGCATCCAAGTCAATCTCGCGATTTCGCTGCACGCCCCGACCGACGCGCAGCGTTCGTCGATCATGCCGGTCAACCGGCGCTATCCCGTTGCCGAGCTGATGCGCGCGTGCGCCGCGTACGTCGAGAAGACGCGCCGCAAAGTGTTCTTCGAATACGTGATGCTCGAAGGCGTCAACGACGACGACGCCTCCGCAAAAGCGCTCGCCCGGCTGATGCGCGGCAATCTGTACCACGTCAACCTCATTCCGTACAATGCGACGCCCGATGCGCCACTGCGCGGAACGCCGGAGCAGCGCGTGCGCGCGTTTCAGAAAACCCTCGATGATGCGGGCGTGCCGACGACGGTGCGCACGCCGATGGGGCGCGATATCGCGGCGGCGTGCGGCCAGTTGCGCGCGCAGACGCAGCCGCGCGCGCAGGCGAGCTAAGCTGCTGCCCGTGGTCCGGCCGCTGATCCACGCGTGTGCGGGGATCGCGCTCCTGTATGCCGGGCGCTGTGCGTCGTTTGCGGCGTCGTGGCTCGACGCACCGCTGCTCGCGCGCGCGCCGGATCAGCCGCTGCCGTTGCTCTCGATCGTCGTGCCGGCGCGCGACGAAGAGCGCTCCATCGAGCGTTGCGTGCGTTCGCTGCTCGCGCAGCAGTGGCTCGATATCGAGGTCATCGTCGTGGACGACCGCTCGACCGATGCGACGCCGCAGATCCTCGAGCGGCTCGCATGCGAGGACGCGCGCTTGCGCGTCGTGCGGGGTGCCGACTTGCCGGCGGGCTGGATCGGCAAGCCGTGGGCGCTCGCGCAGGGCGTGCGTCACGCGCGCGGCGAGTGGCTGCTTTTCACCGATGCGGATTCGTGGCACGAACCGGGCGGCGCGGCGTCGATGGTCTGGCTCGCAACGCAGGGCGGCGTCGATGCCGTTTCGATCGCGACGCGCCAAGAGCTCGGCACGTTCTGGGAACGCGCGGTGTTGCCGTCGATTCTCGGGCTGATTCTCTTCGTCGCGGGTCCGCTTGGGGCGATCAACGATCCGCAAAAACCGAAGCACGCGCTCGCGAACGGCCAGTACATTCTCGTCGCGCGGCACGCCTACGACGCGCTCGGCGGCCATGCTGCGCTGCGCTCTGAGATCGTCGAAGACGTCGCTTTCGCACGGCGCCTCAAAGAAGACGGCCGCTTTCGCTTCTTGCTCGTCGGCGGCGACCGGATCGCGAGCGTGCGCATGTACCATTCGCTGGCCGAGATCTGGGCGGGCTTTACGAAGAACGTGTTCGTCGGCGCGAACGGCGATCTGCGGGCGCTGGGAGGCGGCATGCTCTTCATGTTCGCCATCTCCGTGCTGCCGCCGGCGCTCGCGGCATACGCGATCGCACGGCGCCGCTACGTCGACGCGATCGAAGCCGCGCTTGCGACGGTGACGGTAATCGCAACCGCGTCGTGGGGCATGCGGCGGGCGGGATTTCCGCGCCGGCTCGCGCTGCTGCAGCCGCTCGGCACGGCGCTCTTCGCTGCGATCGCGGCCAATTCGTCGGCGCGCGTCTTGAGCGGACGCGGCGTCGAGTGGCGCGGCCGGACCTATCACGCGAGCTCGGGGAAGGCACCGCGCGCGAGCGAACCTAATCCGGCGGGATGACGACGGACGAACGACCTCGCGTGACGATGGATGAAATTACCGCGCTTGCAAAACGGCGCGGTTTTATCTTTCAGTCGAGCGAAATTTACGGTGGAATCGGAGGCTTTTTCGATTACGGTCCGCTCGGCGCGATCCTCAAACGCAACGTCAAAGATGCGTGGTGGCGCGAGATGGTGGAACTGCGCGACGACGTCGTCGCGTTCGATTCGTCGATCGTCATGCATCCGAGCACCTGGATCGCATCGGGTCACGTCGCGAACTTCTCCGATAAAATGGTCGACTGCCGGAATTGCAAACATCGCTTCCGCGCCGAGCATCTGCCGTCGCTCAAGAACTGCCCCGACTGCGGAATGGGCGATACGCTCACCGAGCCGCGGGCATTTAATCTGATGCTGCAGACGAGCATCGGACCGATGGAAGATTCGGCCTCGCGCGCGTATTTGCGGCCCGAAACCGCCCAAGGCATGTTCGTCAACTTCAAAAACATCTATCAGTCGGCGCGCAAGCGGCCGCCGTTCGGCATCGCGCAGATCGGTAAGTCGTTTCGCAACGAAATCACGCCGGGCAACTTCACGTTCCGGATGCGCGAATTCGAACAGGCGGAACTCGAATATTTCGTCCCCGACGACGGCAACGATCTGGCGGCGTACGAGCAGTGGGTCGTGGCGCGCAAGCAATGGTACAGCGATTATGGCGTGCGCGAAGACCGCTTACGCTTCTACGAACTGACCGAAACGGAACGGCCGCATTACGCGAAGGCCGGGACCGACGTCGAATATCTTTTTCCGTGGGGCTGGGGCGAACTCGAGTCGATCGCGCATCGCGGGACCTACGATCTCGACGCGCACATGGCGCTGTCCGGGAAAGATCTCACCTATTTCGATGAGGCGAGCAAAGCGAAGTACACGCCGATCCTCATCGAAAGTTCGGCGGGCATGGATCGCACGACGCTGACGATGCTCGTCGATGCGTACGATAACGAGACCGTCACCGACCCGGAATCCGGTAAGGTCACGACGCGCGTCGTGTTGCGCTTCCATCCGAAAATCGCGCCCGTGCAGGTCGGCGTGTTTCCGCTTGCGCGAAATAAGACCGAGCTCGTCGAACGCGCGCACCATATCGAACGTGCGCTGCGGGGCCACTTTCGGACGCAATACGATGAGGGCAACGTCGGTCAGCTGTATCGGCGTCAGGATGAGATCGGGACGCCGTACTGCATCATGGTCGATTACGAATCACTGGCCGACGGAACGGTGACGGTGCGCGATCGCGATTCGATGCACCAAGATCGCGTGGATGCGACGCAACTGCGCGCGTATCTCGGCGAGCGGCTTTAAAATGCCACCGTCGCAGAGCATGACGATGCCGCCCGCGATTCCGGTCGGCTCAAAGAAAATGCAGAGTAGAACGGGGCTGCTGGCATCGTGCAACCATTTGTCGTGCCAGGCTAGCAGTTTCGTCGCGTAGGGCGAACGCCGAGGCGTCCGATGCGGTGAGCGCTGGCGGATCGCGTCCCGCGGAGTGGTGTACGAGCTGCGTGACTTCGGATTGTCGCTGCCGCAATCATCGACGCCTGACTGCGGAGCTTCGCTCGCACCAACCCTCGATCGTCGCGTTGAGAATCGCCTCGAAACCCCGCGCGCAGAGGTCCCAATCGCGCGCGACCGAGTGTGCTCGCGCCCTACGACTACGCTCGGCGAATGTCGAATCGAACATCGCTTCGGTCGCGCGTGCGAGCGCTGCGGGTCGCGGCGGTACGACGGAGCCCGTTTCACCATCGATCACCGAATCGCGAAGCCCCGGCACGTCGTAGACGATCGAGGGGGTCCAATGGCGCGCGGCCTCGGTTACGGCGAGGCCCCACCCTTCGCGGACCGACGTCATCCAAAGGCATGAGGCCGATCGCAGGAGACCTCCACGAACCTCGTTCGGAACTTTACCGGTAAAGTGAATTCTATTTGGTAACCGAACATCTGCCCGCCGCTTCAAGCGCGTCGCATACGTATCGTTGCCGCCGCCGACGATAAAGAGTCGTCCGCCCCAGCCGGTACGCGCGAGCAGGGCGGCCGCATCGATGGAGTCCTCGATGCGTTTCGACGGCGTCACGCGACCCAGCACGACGATGTCGCGCGGGTCCGCCTTTCTGGGGCAATCCGCGTCGCCGGCTTCGTCGACGCTTATCGGAAAGGTCGAAAACGGACCGGAAAGCCCGATCTCACGCAAGCTGTCGACCGACGAGTTTGAGATACTCACCGTCGGTTGCGAACGATACGGCCGTAGATAGAAGCGTTCGGCGCTGGCGCCGAGAACGCCGATGGGCCAAGGCGTCTCGTACGTCCAGACTTCTTGCGCGAGTTGTTGGAAATACGCGAGGACCGGCGCTCGAACGTACGCGCGCGCGTAGAACGGAATCGTGTTAACTTCGTCGACGACGATATCAAATGGAGCGCTCTTGCGATATTCGAGCCACGCCGCGAGGTGCACGGTCGCCTGATTGCCGCGTCGCACGTATCGGATCCCGTCGCGCGTCTCGCGGGTTGCCGCGCCGGGGTAGCTCGCAGAGAACCATTCGACGTCCCAACCCCAGCGCACCAATCGTTCGGCTACGCGAAGCGTGACGAGCTCGGCACCGCCGCTCTTGGGGTGCCAGATGTCGCGCCAGTTGAGGATGAGCAACTTCATACACGCGATTTCAAAGCCCGCGCGGGGTGGCCTCCGGCACGACGAGAGTTCCGTCGGTGAAGGGCGAATGCGTCAGCTAGGGAAGCGCGCAACGAATGCACCGCCCAGCCGTAGCTGAAGATTTCGTCAGCGTTATCGTTCCGACGAAGAATTCCGGCCGTACCTTACGACGCTGCCTCGAGGCGATTCGCGAGCAGCGACACGCGGCCGTGGAGATCGTCGTCGTCGATAACTTTTCGACCGACGATACGGCACGGATCGCCGCCTCACTCGCCGATACGTTCGTTCGCATCGGACCCGAACGCTGCGCGCAACGCAACGCGGGTCTCGTGCGGAGCCGCGGCGCGTACGTGCTCTTCATCGATTCGGATATGTACCTTTCGCCCGATACGGTCGAAGCGTGCCTCCGGGCATGTACTGCCGGCGTCGCCGGCGTCATCCTCCGCGAAGCGTCATTCGGCGAAGGATTTTGGAGTCGGTGCAAGGCTTTCGAACGAACGTTCTATTTAAACGATCGAACGGTCAGCGCCGCTCGTTTCTTCCGCCGCGAGCTCGTCGTCGATATCGGCGGGTACGACGAAGAGATGATCGCCGGAGAAGATTGGGACCTCTCCATGCGCGCCGAAGAACGTGGAGCGCTGGCCTTCGCCGAGACGACGATCGCGCACGACGAAGGCCGCATCGTTCTCCGTACGCAGTTTCGAAAGAAATTTTACTACGGTACGACTCTCGGGCGATTCGTAACGAAGCACGGCAGGGCGGGTCGAGAGAAGTTGTCTCCGGCGCGATCGTCCCTCTACAAAGCACTCTTTCGTCTTAAAGACGCTCCGCACGTCGTTATCGGCATGTGCGTCCTCAAGGTCGTCGATCTGATAGGGATCCTCTGCGGACTCGCTCGCTCGGCCACGCTCGCCGCGCTTCGGGACCGCAAGCCGTTACGGCGGCGATGAGCGTTTGCGGGAGACGGACGGGTCGATGGACGATATCGCTCGTCTCGATCGGTTTTCTTATCGCTGCAACCGAGTGGAACGGTGTCCCATCGACGCGACACGACTGGCTCTGGCCGATCGCGCCGGACGCATTCGACAATTTCGTGCTACAGTGGACCAGCGGTTGGGACCCGAGCGGTATCGGGCAACCGCGCTATCATCTCACGCAATACCTCCTCGCGATTCCGATGCTCGCGATCGGAACGCTCGCAGGCAGCAAGGTCGCCCTCGCCGCGTACCTCGCACTCATCGCCGGAACGTCGAGTTTTCTGGCTCGCCGGATCGCCGAACGATTTCGGCTCGACCTGGTCGCGGAATCCGTCCTCGCGGGGTTTTTCGTGGTCAACCCGTGGGCGTACGATCAACTCGTAGCCGGTCATCTTTCGATGCTCTTGGCGAGCGCCTGTGTCGGAATACTGTGGGTCGAATTTTCACGACTTCGCACCTCGCCGTGGCTTCCACTCGCGATCTTCGGAGCGTCTACGCAACCGCAGTTTTTCATCATCGCATTCGTCACGTGTGCGGTGCACGTTCGACGCCCGGCGGCGCGAGCGTGCCTGATCTACGGTTTCATCGCTTTTCTTCCCACGACGATCGGCATCCTCAGTCACGTACGAGCCGTCGAAGCGACGCCGTTTAATCTCGATTGGGAGATGGTACAATCGCTCGCGCCACGCGAAGCGGTGCTCTTGCGGGGCTACTTCGCGGGCTACGATCAGGCATTCCGCGGGAAGATCGGCACGATGGCGTCGTCGATCTTCGTCGCTCTCGCGAGTTCGGCGGTGTTGATATTGCGACGCAGGGCACTTCGCGGAACGCTGGCGACGGTGCTCGTGCTCGTAGCCGCGACCGGTTTGAAGGGGCCGCTGGTATCTCCGATCTCGCTCGCGTTCGTCGCTCTGCCGGCGATTGGAGTCTATCGAGAACTCTACGACCTCATCGGCCTCGTGGTGATGCTCTATGCCGTCGGTTGCGCCGTGACGATGCACCGCTTCCCGGCGACGCGCTGGGTCGCGATCCTCGGCGTCATCTCGTTCGCCGCGCTCTGGGTGAAAGCGCCGCCGACGCACTACTGGATTCCGGCAGAAGCCGCGTCGACGTCGATCTCGCACGTATCGCCCGGCCGCTACGCGCTCGTACCGCCCTTTCAACCGGTATCTTTCGAGGGGCGAGGTTCGGGAATCGATCCGGCGTTCGCTTTTCGAAAGGCGTCGTACACTCCGATCAATACGTATCTCCCGCACTTTCCCGAGACTTCGGCGCTCGTATCGTACGCGACATCGGGAGATGTAGCGGCGCTCGCATCGCTCGGGACGAGCGCGATCGTCTGTCGTACCGGCTTCGTCGACGCGAACGGTACCGCGAACGTTTTGCAGCGAAGAACCTGCGCCGCGGGCTCCATCGACGTCAACGCTCGGCCGCTACTCGCGATGCAAGACGTCGGTCACCTCTGCTCGGTATGCGAGAACGTCGGCGTCGGCAACCTGTTTTTTGGCGATGCGACCGGGGGCGTACTACGTTGGTTTCCGACGTCGCCCGTAACGAGCTCGTTCGCCGGAGTTCCCGCGGCGCGACGACATAGCGACGCGGATATCGATTGGATCGACGCTCGGCTCGCCTTCGAACGGCGTGCCGATCTCGGTCAGTCTTTCGGCGGCGTCTACACCAGGAGCCGCCGACCGCTCGACGTCGGAACTCCGCAATCGGTGCTCGCGAACGTTCGCGGGCGTTTGATCGATCAACGCGACGTCGCCATCGCCGTCGAAACGCATGGTTACCGATGGGTTCGTTTACGCACCATGGGGAGCGTTCTACGGTGCGAGGGCGAGTGCGCGCTCGCGCTCGAAGGCGCGCCGCCCGACGTGGCGCGCGACGCACCGAACGTTACGGAAACGGCAGTCGCGATGCGCTCGGTGACGCCGTGGTTGTCGACCGCGCGGCTTCCGAAAGGCCGGACGCCGTTGTTGAAGCTCCTCGTCGCCTACGATCCATGGTGGATCGCACTCGGCGGAGGTCGATCGTACGAACACGTTCGGCTCGATGCCGCGATAAACGGATGGCTCGTCCCTACGCGAAGCGAGGCGCTCGAAGTAACGATCGTTAACCTCGCCGCGCTCGCACAATTCGCCGCCGAGATCGTCGGCGTCGGCGCCTTCGGCTCGTGTTTTTGGCGCGCGTTCTCGCCGCGGCGCCCTATCGAGCCGCCACGAAGATATTCGTAAAGCCGGCGTACGACTCCGAGTATTCGCGCGAGCGACGATCTTCCAGCCATCCCTTGAACGGCGTCTCGGCTCGGAACACCCATTTGAAGAAGTAGAGGAGAAACGTCGACGCGATCTCGCACGTGCCGCCGTAGACACACGATTTTTCGACGTGAAAACCGGACGATCGCAGGAGGGCCTCGAGTCGCCGGCGCGAGTAATGACGGTGGCCGACATACCAGGCCGGATCCGTCAACTTCGCGCGAAGATCGGCGTACGGCGTCGATAAGACGAGCGTGCCTTTCGGTTTGAGGACGCGGCGGAATTCGGCGAAGGCGCGCGCTTCGGTATCGCGCGGCAGATGCTCGATCACCTCGAAAAACGTGATCGCGTCGAAGCTATCGTCCGGAAACGGCAGCTCGAGCGCGGATGCGAGGCGCAGATCCGCATCAGGCACGGTTTCGCGTGCGACGGCGAGCGACGTTGCATCGGGCTCGACACCGCTGAGCGTCATTGCGGTTTCCCCACGAGCGATATGCGGGAACCAACCGATCCCGGTTCCGACGTCGAGAACGCGTCCGCGCACCCCGTTCTGGACGGCGAAATCGAGCGAACGGTAATGCCTTGCGGTCATTCGCTCGTCGAGTGCGACCGAATACGGCCGCAGACGGAGGACCTTCCCTAGAACGTTCATTGCGATGCGGAAGGTCGCCGGATCGTCGCGGGGCGACCGGCGCAGCTTTTGTCTGTAGTCACGATCTCTCCTCGCGGTATCGGCCGAACCCGAAAGGCTCCGTGCTCTCTATCGGTCGGACGTCGGTAAATCTGAGTGCTCGCTGCAAAAAAAAATAGCGCTCGATCTCCCGCTGCACCTCGCGAGAGGGAGTACTTAACGGGTTGCGCAATGCGAACGCCATTTCATTCCGTTACGCCGCCGGGTATCCTCGATTTGTTAACCGCTAACCGTACGTTCGTGAAGCGGCATTGGCCGATCTGCGTTCCGTTACTATGTAGCTTATACGTTTTTCGCATCTGGCTACTTCCCGGAGTTCCGATCGCGGGGAGCGATTTTCCATCGTTTGCAGAACCGATGCTCCGCGGCGGTGCCTTCGGTTGGCCGCACCTGTGGGCCGACGTTAATTTCGGGCTTCCGGAGTCGTTCTGGGCGAATACGACGCCGCTGTGGGCTGCTGTGAGTCCGCTCGAATCGATCGGCGCGCCGTACGCCGTCATCGAACGACTGCTCTGGCTGTGGCCGTACATGATCGGCGCGCCCTTGAGCGGCTACTATCTGTGCTATCGATTCACGCGTCATTCGGCCGCCTCCGCCGGCGGTGCGTTGCTCTTCGCGCTCAACACGTTCTCGATCGGGCTCATCGAGCGCGGCCATATTCCGGCTCTCGATGCGTTCGTCGTCGTCGGCCTGATCGTCCCGCGCTCGATCGATTTTTCCAAACGTCCGTCCTGGCGACGCGCGCTAGCGCTCGCGGCGTTGATGTCGCTCCAAGCGCTTTACGAGATCCGATACGCATACGAATCGGTATTGATCCTCACGCTCTTCTGTTTGCTTTCTCTGCCGCGTCTCGCACGGGACGGCGAGTTACCGAGGCTACTGCGCTCGGGCGCGACGTGCGCCCTCGCGATGCTCGCGTTCAACCTTCACTTCGTGCTGCCGACGATCGTCGCATCGCCTGCCGTGGCGTCGCTCGGCAGCCTCGATTCGTTTCGCGCGATCTCCCACTTCGGCTCGCTGTTCTCGTCGTTGAGCCTCTACTATCCGTTCTATCACTGGGCGATCGGTAGCGACGCCTTCGTTGATACGCCGGTCGACCTTCCCTTCGTCGCAGTGGCGGGAATCGCGTGGATCGGATTGCTCGTGCATCGAAAACGCCGTACGGCACGGCTGTTCGTCGCGCTTTCGCTAGTCGGAATCGTCCTCGCGAGCGAGACGAACGGGCCATTCGCCGCCGTCAACGAGGCGCTGTTCCAACACTTTCCGGGCTTCTCGTTATTTCGGGATTTCACGAAATTCTACGCGCTCATCGTTCCCGGCTACGCGGTCGGTATCGCGTATGCGATCGTCATTACGATCGGATACGCACGCCTTCGCTTCCCACGAGCGAGCGCGTTGCGCGTCGCGATACCGACGTTCTGTATCGTCGGCTATAGCTTCGTCATGCGAGACGCCGTAAATCCGCTCCGACATTCCAACTTCGCTGGAGCGGCGAAGATCTCGCAAACGGGCGAAGCGACCGAGGCGTACGTCCGAGGGAAGCTCGGCGACGCGCGCGTCTTGATGTTTCCCGGCGATACGCGCGCGCAGAGGCGCACCGAGCTCTTGAGCGCGGCCGATGCGACCGCCGCAGCGACGAACGCACTGCCATCGGGACTCGCATTCCTAAATCCCGCATCGAATGCGACCGACGCATTGTTCTCGCTCTTCGCTTCGCCGCTCGCGCCGGCGCTCTTGAGCGAGCTGCGCGTTCGATTCGTCGTGGTGCCCGACGACCCGGAGCTCTACTACGCATTCGACGGTCGGCCGGCGCGCTGGGCTTCCGTCGACTTTCTCCGTCAACGCTCGTGGCTCCACGAGGTCGCCCGGTTCGGTGAGAACGTCGTCTTCGAAACGGATCGACAGCCCGTCGAACGAGCGTTCTTCGCACCGTTTCCCGTCGAAATTATCGGGGCGGCTGCTACGGCCGAGGGTCTCGTCGGTTCGCCGCTCTGGAACGATCACTCCGCGCTCCTCGTCGCAGAGCAGATGCCGAAGGCCGCTTCGTGGCTACAGACGATACCCAACGTCGTTGCGGGCGCGATGCTCATCGATCCGACCTACCCGAGCGGATCCGGTGGAGCGGTCGGAACGGCCATTCGGCTTCACGAAGCGGTGATCGCCGAGCGCTATAATAAACGCGCCTTCTCCGCGAGCGTCTTCAGCTCTGCGATGCTCTCGAATACGCTCGGGCGCTGGAACGTCGACGCGCCATTCGCGTTCCGATTCCGAACGTCGTATGCTGCTCCGGCGAAGGCGACATTCGTTCTCGAGCCGAGAAAACGACTCCCGAGCGTACTCGTTCGAAAATCGGGTGACGTCTATGCGACGAGTCGTCCGAGGTCCGGCGCGGCATCTTCGCGCGTGATCTGTCGCCAGGATCGCGTTTGGCGCGATGCGTTCGAACCCGGATCGAACGAGCCGATACGAATGCAGCCTAGCGATGTAGTCAAGGAACTGCTCGTTCGCAACCCGTGTCCGGTCGCATACCGGGGTGACCTCGGATTGCGGATTACGTCGGGCGACGTGTTCCCGTCGCAAGTTTCGATAAGCATCGGTACGCTGAATCGATCGATCGTCGCGCCGCCGGACTGGATGTCGCTAACGGGCGATACGGTCGTGCTCTCCGACGTTCTCCTGGGTCCCGGGGTGAATCTCGTGCAGATCAACGTCGCGTCGAAACGCGCGGCGACGATCGGTCCGAGATACGCGATCTCCAATCTCAGCGTCGCCGGTCGCGACGCCGACGTCTCGCCCCTCGAGCTTTCCACGAGACGTTCGGAATCGGGAGATCTCCTCTACGCATCGATCGGTGTAGAGCAATTCGGTCTACACGTCGGCTTCATCGACTTCTTCGGACCGTTGCAGCTCCCACTCGACCGACATCCGATCTGCACGCTCAAGTATACCATGGGCGACGTGCCGGCTACGTTCGATTTGGTTCTCGACTTGCGGGATCGATCGACCGGGGAACTCGTTTCGATGTGGATACCGGCGGCTCGAAAGCAAGATAGCGACTGGGATATCTATCGACTCGTCCGCGACGTCGAGCGCGAAGCGTCCGACAACGAATCGGCCGGTCGCGCCGGAGATTTTCGATGGATGGCCGCTCACGCCGCGAGGCAACCGAAGGGGCCGGACGATTTCACGCTCCTCGGCGTACGGCTGGCGACGAGTTGGTCCGTCGTGAAGTCGACGGCGTTGCCGCGACAAACGTTCGTGGGTTTGCTCGCCGGTGCGCGGCTGGTAACGTCGGATCCTGACGTCGGTAGCCGATGGACGTACCCGCAATCGCATGCCGCCGGGGTCGCTAGCGTTCGGGAGAGCGACTTTTCGGTACGCGGTATGAAGTTGTTGCGCGTCGATGCGGTGGACGGCGAGCGTACTCGAGTCGCCGCGCAGCTCGAGAGCTTCACACCCAGCGGCTATCGTTTGGCGGCTTCGATTCACGTCGGCGATTTCGTAGGGCTCTCCCTGCAGAACGACAAAAAAGCGCAAGGGACGATCGTCGCCGATAGCGCCGATTACGTCGTCATTCAAGACGGCGACGGCGCGCCGGAGCGCATCGCGCGTGGGTCGATCGCAGCGGTAACGGCACAAACCATAACGCGTAGCGCGCGTGTCGAAATACCGATCTCCACGCCCTTCGAGCCGACGAACCTCGAATTCAACGTTCGAAACGATGCGAATCTCCGCGTGAAAATCGGACTCGTTTACGCGACTGAAAATGGCGTGAAGGAGACGATAGCGGCGGTCGATCACGACGCGACCGACCGCTCCGGAGCCGACGTCGAACCAGATTTCGTACACCCGTCGATTCCGTCCGGCACGTCCGTTTTCGATCTCGACCTTCCCATCGATCTATCCGTGAGCCAGAACGCTTCGGAACGCTCGACCGCGTATGCGATCGATCTGTGGGACGTCGAGCGCTATCGTTTCGGCGGATCACGACACCGTCTCGTGGCGCTCGTCCTATCGTTTACGGAGGCTACGGATGCGGACGCCGCGAGCCGCGAGTACTCTCTTGCGATCGAAAACCTTACGACCTCTCGCGATCGCTTTCTCACGAGCCGCAGTGCCGATGCGGCGAGCGGCAAGCCGCTCTTGAAGATCGACGATCGACCGCTATCGCTCGCGAAGGTCGACGCGCTCGCGCCGATGTCGCGGTATCTCGTCGGTGGGACCGATGCCGGAACGCTCGAGGCAGGGGATCACGTCGTAACGTCGCTCGCCGTGGACGAAGTCAGCGTTCGAGCGGCGATGATCGCTCGCGGGACGCCGTCCCCGTTCATGGACGGAAACGTGCGACGTTACGAGGTCCGAAATCGAACCGAGGCGGCCGGGGAGATCGTCGGCTCGGGATTGATGGTCGTGTCGCGATTGTACGACCCCGGCTGGGCGTTCGCGATCTTTCCGCAAAACGCATCGGTACCCGAGCTTACCGGATTTGCGTTACTGGATTGGATCAGATGTCGACGCTATTTCGTGCCGCCCGAGAATCACGTACCGGTTACTACGAGCCTCGATGGCTGGTACGTTCCGCCCGGGCCGCCGGGCACGAAGACGTTCGCGATGGTGTACGCTCCCGAGGCGTTCAACGAACTGGGCTTCGCGCTCTCGCTGCTGTTCTTCGCCGCGAGCATGACGACGCTCGCAGCCCGGCGCACGGTGAAGCGATGATCGCGCGCACGTGGACCGTCGCGCGATCCATACTCATCATCGCTGCCGTCGTGTTGACGATCGACGCCTTGCCTCTCGCCGCGAACGGTATCAATCTCGACTCGTTGCTCAAGGCTCTCATCGCGATCCCCGTCGCGCTCGCGATCGTCTACAAAAATCGGGCGCGCCGCACCGTCGGGCTCGTACTGGTCGCCGTATTGTTCGTTCTGCTGATATCGCTCGCCGCTAGCGGTATACCGCAGAACGATGGCGCGTGTAATACGACCGTTCTATCGTTACTCGCGGTCGCGGTGTGGATGTGCGTGCCGCGACTCGAATCGCTTGCGTCGTACGCGGGCGTACGACGACGTGCGGGCGTCCTCCGTCTCCCGCGGCAGAAGGGCGAGCCACGCACGAGATCGATCCGTGCGGTTACGATCGTCGGCGTCTTCGCGCTCGTAGCGATCGTCGCTTACGCGAGCCGATTGGACGACCTCTCGACAATCGATTCGTATGGGCGTATCGACGCGCTGCGCGTACTCGACGGACTCGTCGGAAGCGCGGCGGTTTTCGTGCTCGCTCGGAGGATGGGAGGAACCGTCGGCGCGATCGCCGCCGCCATCCTGTGGTATTGCTGCGGTATGCGGCTCGACTACACGGCGCTTCGTGCCACGGACGTCCTGCCGACCGCGCTCGTGCCGCTTCTCGCCGCCTCGGCAGCATTTTTACGCAGTCGCGCGGTGCCGGCACCGCTCGTCATATGTTCTTCCGCAATCCTGGCAGGCGCGATCGCGATCGAATGGCCCCTTCTCGCGATCGTCGCGTACCTCGCAACGTCCATATTTTCGATGGCCGGCGACGAACGCCCGTCCGACGGTTGGTTCGCCGCTGGTTGCGGCTTGGCGTTCCTGCTCGTACTCGAAGCCCTCCACTTCGGGACGATCGTCGATAAGGTGGGCCTACAGACGAGCCTCTCCGACCTCGACGGCGTCGTTGCGGCTTGTTCGTCGGGATGCGACGGAGGCTTTCCCTGGGAATTCGTCTACCCGGTCCCGAGCGCTGGAGCGTTCTCGCACCTGTTGCAGACGCTCCTCACGCAGACGTTCCATTGGGGAAATTATCGCGCGAATGCGATCGCGCCCGGTTGGGCGGAACTGGTGCTCGCCTCGTTGGGCGTCGTCGCCCTCTATCGCGAGAAGAAGTTCCGCGCCGTACGAATCTTCGCCATCGGCATCGTGCTCGGAATCGGACTTTCGTTGCCGTCGCACTACCTCGGGCTCACCTTACCGTCCTTCACGCGCGTGGTAACGGCGGTCGCGCCGACGTTCCAGTTCGGCGCTCAGTGCTCGCTCGTCTCCGGCATGCTCGTCGCGCTACTCGGCGGGATCGGCATCGCTCGTACGTCGACTCATGGAAGCAGCCGCTTGCGCCGCTCCGGCGTCTTCGTCATCCTGGCGCTCGCCGTCTTCGAATCGGCCTCGTTTGCGGTTCCGGGACATGCGGGAGCGGTACTACGAGCGCTCGCGGGCGAGATACCGCGGAGCGATGCGACGCGTCCGAAGGTCGCTTTCTATCCCTTCATCACGGACGTCGACGGGCCGGAATTCGTCGATCTGAAACGAAGCGCGGACCGCAGCGGCATCGATCTCTACAACGCCGCGAGCGTATCGAATACCGACGATCTCTCCGATCCCGCAGTCGTCGATCGGTTAAAGTCGCAAGGCGTGCGCTATATCGTCGTCTCGCTCGACGACTATTCTCGCCGTCGCGCGATCCTTCGAAACGCACGGTTGTTGCTTCCGAACGATCGCGAAACGCAATCTCGAGCATGGACGCCTCCGACTCCGGAGCGGATGGTATCGTTCCGGTCGCTGAAGGTCGGACGGGACGGATCGTTCTTAATAGCCATCTAGCCGAAGTCGACGTCGTAACGTTTCCACTCACTTCGTATGAAACCGTACAGACGACCGAGAAAACTAGCTTCCGCCTCGATTCCGGATAGAATACAGTTCAGAAGTTGCGTAGTCGGGCCGAATACGTAGATATGCTCACTACCCGACGGATCTCTCGGGGGATCCACGAGGCGATCGCCTGTGTCTGAAGCGTCCGTATCAGTCATCATGCCGGCCTACAACGAATGCGCGTCGATCTACGGGAACGTGATCGAAACCGCCCGTACGCTCGACGACTTCGGATATAACTTCGAGATCATCGTCGTCGATGACGGCAGTTCCGATCGAACGTGTTCGAACGCACTGCGTGCGAAAGAAGAGTGGCCCGACGCCGTGCGCGTCGTCAGCTACGATCGAAACCAAGGCAAGGGCAACGCCTTGATCGCGGGAGTGCTGCATAGCCGTAACGACTACGTCGTATTCCTCGACTCCGATATGGAACTCCATCCCGACCAACTGCCGCGCTTCTTCGCGCTTCTCGAGAGAGAACGGGTCGATGCGGTCATCGGTTCGAAATTCCATCCGGCATCCAACGTCACGTCGCTGCGTTACCGGCGGATCCTGAGCTCAGGCTATTACCGGTTGGTCCGACTCCTCTTCGGCTTACCGCTGCGCGATACGCAGACGGGTCTCAAAGTCTTCCGGCGCGCCCCGTTGCTCAAGGCGCTTCCTTTCACGTTCGAGACGGGATTCGCATTCGACATCGAGTTGCTCGCGATCATGAACATTCAAGGAGCCCGAGTTACCGACGCGCCGGTGACCGTCTCGTGTCAACGGCAGTATAATCGGCTGAAGCTTTCTAACGTCGCGAGCATGCTCGCGGAAACGTTTTCGATCTTCTTCCGAATCCAACGCGATCGTTCGTTGATAAAGTATATTGACCGGAACGGGCGCGCTCAGTACAGCGGTAGCGAACAAAAGGTCGGCGCTTTGATCGGTCGCCCGGAGCCGAGCGCCCTGGCCTTTACCGCATAGCCGCTCGGATCTACGGCACGAACGACGGCGCCGACCGTCTTTGCCCGAGATCCTTGGTTCGCACCGAAGTAATCGAGTCGACGAAGACGCGGTATTCGAGGTGTACGCGCGGCTGCTCGAGCGTGAGGCGGGCGCGACGACGGAGACGAAACGCATGCGGCGGACACGCGCGCGACGGCCATCACGTGCTGCACCGACCGCGTCGTATTTCGTTGCTACGCCTGACGAGGCCGGGACCACTGCTATATCCCACACCCCGGCTCCGACCGACATTACGCCGTTTGAGATCGCGGAGTCATGATGACGCGTGACGAGCGCATTGCGAAGATTCGAGGGGGGGCGTTGGATACGGTATGCACGTGCCGAGCAGATCGCGTCCAGACTCGCCGAGCTTCTCTTGGATCGTGTCCCGGGACGTGGTGTACGAGTGGATCTGATGAAGTTGGGAATTAGCTGTTGACGACAGCGGAGATCCGATGCAGTTGATTTTCGCTGACGACCTTGAGTCCTTCGAGTTGCATGTAGCGGCGTTGCAGCTGCAACTCGTCGTTTTGCTCGAGCAGGAGCGCGCCGATAAGCCGCACGATCGCCGGATCATTTGGAAAGATACCGACGACGTCGGTGCGCCGCTTGATCTCGGCGTTGACGCGCTCGAGCGGGTTGGTCGATGCGATCTGCGTTCGATGCGCCTTCGGGAAATCCATGAAGGCGAGCACGTCGAATTTCGCGTCGTTGAGCATCACTGAGAGTTCGGGAAGCTTTGCGCGCAATTGATCGCTGACGATGTCCCGTTGAGCACGCGCGGCCTCCGCGCTTTCCTGCGCGAACACGGTGTTGATCAGCGCGAGCACCATCTGACGTTGGCCTTTGCCCGCGCACGCAAGCGCATTGCGAATGAAGCGCACGCGGCAGCGCTGCCACGTTGCTTTGAACACTTTGGCAATCGCAGCTTTAAGGCCGAGATGCGCGTCCGAGATGACGAGCTTGACTCCACGCAAACCGCGTCGTGTAAGCGTGCGCAAGAAGTCGGTCCAAAAAGGTTCGGCTTCGCTCGGGCCCACTGCAACGCCTAAAAGCTCGCGAATTCCGTCGGTATTGACGCCAACGGCGATTATCACGGCGACGGAAACGATGCGGCCAGCTTGCCGCACTTTCACATACGTCGCGTCGATCCAAAGCGTACGCAGCTCGGATGAACGCTTCGCGCGGTACGAGAACGCGACGGCGTGCAGCCACGTATTCACGAAGTGTTCGCTCGTCGACGCGCAACTCGGCGTCCACGTTCTGGCGCAAATAACTCCCAACGCGAACGGCCGTGATCTTTGGCGTTGATCGTGTCAGCTCGTCGATGTGCGACACGTACCGATCGAGTAGCTTCAACCGCGGCGTTGCGGTCCGCTTTGGCGGACCGTCCTGCCGGAGATTTGCGTACCGTGTTCGGCGCCAGGGCCAAATCACGGGCCACCGGCTTGATCTTTTCGCCGTCCCGACGGCAGCGAAGGCGAATGGTCTCCCAGGTCTCCATGCTAATCACCCCTTGGGGCGCTCCTCTCGCGGCACGGTGTCGTTACCAGTACCTTCGGGAGGGCGCCCTGCTTTACGTGCTCAGGGGTACATTTTTCGGGCGCCGTCAGAGGTTCAAATCTCAGCCGCCGTTTCCACGTGTAGCCATTCTGTCGTGCGCCCCCAACTACGCGCAGGCCGGAACCGACGTGCAATATCTCTTCCCGTGGGACTAGGGCCGACTTCAGTCGATCGCGCATCTCGGCACCCGATGGGGCAACCGACGCCCGCCTCTGCAGGCGAGCATCGTTGCCCAGAGAGCTATGCCGTTGTTCCGTACGTCAACGCTTTACGGGTCGAGTTCGACGAACGTCATCCGATCGAGAGCGGTTACCGTGAAGGTCGTGTTGCGACCGAGTGCGATATCTTTTACCGTGCCATCGTTCTGAAACACGTGAGCGGTAGCGGTCATCGGTGTTGCTAACGACAGCGTAACGGGTTCGCTTGCTGGAATCGTGTCCACTTTCGTATCTGGGTTGATGCTCTGTACCTCCTGCCAGACGGCGAGTTGATACGAGCCATTCGACTTCGCGAGGAGACGGCGGTGAACGTCTCCTGGGGCCTCGAACGAGAGGCGCAACCCCGTCGACGACGGCACGCCGCCATCAGTGGCATATGCAATCTCGTGCTGCAAGGCGACGTACGCCGGCTTGGGCGTAAGGCTGGTCGTTAACAGACCGTAGCTGCCGAACTGATCGCCGTTGGCATAATCCACGGCGCCGTACCAGTACGTGCGGTTCGCATAGGGCAGATTCTCAAGCCAGAGACGCGATGCGTACTTGCCCTGCGTGACCGTGTCGACGTCGCCGCCGGCTCCGTCTCCCCAGCCCGATTCGGTAATCATAATAGCTTTGCTGCTCTCGATGCGAGCGAGGCACAGCTGCCAATTCAGAGCACCGTACGTGCCACACGAGTCCGTACCGCCCCATCCCGGCGTGCCCGGGTTGCGTCCCGAAAAATAACGGTGCGTATTGGCCACGTCCACAAGCGAATCGACGTTGCCGAGGGCATAGTAGCTGCTCGAGTTCCCGAGAGCCGGTGCGATGATTCGAACGTTTGCCACGGAAGATCGAACGTTGGCGATGCACGCGCGCGTGTCGGTGACCCAGTTCGCATCACCGCGCAGGTCCGGTTCGTTGGGAAACTCGAGAGTCACCAGGCGATTTTTTAGCGACGACTGCAAGGAATTTAATTGGCTGACGTCCGTCGGATTCGAACCAAGCGGCGAAGGGCAATCGCCGATCCCGAGCAGATCGCCGCTGGTCGCGTCGAGCACGGAATTCACGGCGTTCGTCCAATCGGCCCAACCGGTGTTTATACCATCGCGGAGATGGTGAACGCCGAGTGTCTGGAGTGCCGTCGCGATCGGAGCTACGTTATGCGTGTCCGTGAGGTAAGTCGAGATATGAGTGTTGATGCCGATCGAGTCGACGAACTGCGAAGCTGGAGTCGCCGGTTCCAGGGGTAACGTCGGCGCGATCGGCACGGGCGCGGCGGTAGCGAGCACGACGGGAGAGGTGATCGCCGCCGTGGCGGGCGCGGTTACCGCGACGTTAGAGAACGCGGCCGTCAAACCGCCCCATGTACGAAGCCCGATGCGGCCGGAGGCGTAGCGAGTGTCGCTCGCACTGCCGAGTGCTGTAAAGGTAGTTCCATCTTGCGAAAGGGCCGCGCGGAGCGTCGAGCCGCTAAGGGTTAGTTGGAGCGCGTATAAATGGTTGGCCTGCAGATCGATGGCGCCGCGCGTCAGCAACGTCCACGCACCGCCATCGTTTTTCCATATCGCCCACTGAGGGCCGGCGGCTTCTTGCGCCAATTCCAGCTCGTAAAAATGTTGCTGGTCGACATAGCGGCCCATGACATCGACGCCTCGCCGCGGACCGTTGAGGTTCTGCGCCGTTAGCGTCGCGGACACGGTGATATCGCTCCACGCAAGATTACCGGCATAGGATAGGTTTTGGTCGTTCCCAGTCGCGCAGTAGGCCGGGGCCGTCGCTGTGGTCGGCGTACAAAGCCCCCACGTACCGTTAACAACGGTCCAATTGGAAGTCGCGCTGGCGAAGCTGTCGCTGAACAACACGCTTCCGAGTCCGGAACTCGTCGGCGCAGGGGCCGCACTACCTGCAGCGACGACATCGACGTTGGTAAACGCTGCCGTCGCACCGCCCCACGTCCGCAAACCAATCTTTCCAGTCGTGAATCGCGGGTCGTCTGTAGAGCCGAGCTGCGCGAAGCTCGTTCCGTCGGTAGAAAATCCGGCCGCGAGCTTCGAGCCTACGACGGTAAATTGCAGCCAGTAATCTTTTCCCGCGGCGACGTTGAGTGGGCCGCCGGTCAGCCGCGACCAATTGTTATTGTCGTCTTTCCAGATCGCCCACTGTGGACCCGAAGCTTCCGTCGCAAGTTCGAGTTCGTAGAAGTGCTGGCCATCCTGCGCGCGTGCAACGACGTCGGCGCCACGCCGGTCGCCGCTCATGTTCTGCAACTGGAGCTTCGTTGTTACGCTATAGTCGGTCCACGATGAAGTTCCGGCGAGCGAAGCGTTCTGGCTTGCATCGCTAGCGCAATACGCCGCGGAATTCGATCCCGGATAAGCGCATGCCGCCCACTTCCCGGCGTCGGCGGTCCAATTCGACGTGCCGGAGGAAAACGAATCCGAAAAGAGCGAAGTGCTTCCTAATGCAATCGATCGTTTGACCATGGAGCCGCTCGTCTTCACGCCAGTCATGTGATCGGTCGGCAGATATGAGGTCGAAGCCTGACCCCCGCATGCGCTTAGTGCGCTCGCGCACAGCAGCGAAAACGCGGTAATCGCGAGCGTGTGACGCCCTACGGTTAATTTAACGGACATAAAAATTTCTTCCAGCTAGAAACAGTTGCAATGCGTGGTCGCTTGAATTTCGACCGGCACGAATTACATCGACACGAGTCGCCGTCTGATTAGCGCCCACGCAATGACTTAACATAGGCTCGCTCGCAGCGCTACGATGTTGCAACACGACTTCCTACGGTAGAACGGGCGACGACGCTCTGCACAGAAGTCGAACGTCGCGCCGCCGCTTCGAACTGCGGGAAGGCACCGCCGTAGGAGCGCACTTATTTCGGGGGGTTGAAGAGGGAGTAGACATCCCGCGCCAATATGAAAAATTTTACCGCGGTTGCGAAACGATACGGTTTTAATCTCCAGCCACGCGACTTTTTATGGCGGCGTCGTTTGGCTTTCGGAATATGGGCCGCTCGGGCGCGATCCTCGAGCGCAACGTCAAAGACGCATGGTGGCGCAAGGCGGTCGATATGCGCGACGACATCGTCGCCTTCGATTCGTCGATCGTCATCCATCAGAGTACATTGATCGCTTCGGGGCACGTCGCGAGCTTTCGGGCCGACTATCTCGCTTGGTTCGCGGAGATGTCCGGATTGCGGTATGAAAGAAACACTAACCGAACCGCGGGCGTTCGCATCGCTCAAATCGCGAAGTCGTTTCGCATCGAAATAACGCCCCGGTAATTTAACATTCGCATGTGCGAGCGAGCAGGCCAAGCTGTGAGCACGTCGCGCCCAACAAGAACGACGATCTAGCTGCGTACAGAAGCGGGTAGTCGCGCGCAAGAAACGGTATGCGATTATGGGTTTCTATAAAAGCGTTCGCGCTTTTACGAGCTGACCGACAAAGATGGACGCACTATGTTCTGTGGCAAACGAACGGCGAAGGGCGGAAATTTTTTTACAGCTTGCGGAGCGCTGCTAGCTGTTGTAACTTCGCGAGCCGGCGGAGGCTCTGAAGGCCGCCTTTCGAACAAAAAGCAATAGAACAGAAGGACTTCATCCGTCGCTGCTGTTTGGCTTTCGGCCGAATGCCGGATCAAGGTTCGGATAAAATCCGCAAACACGTTAGGCGCGTTATCTATGCTGCCGGGCAATCGACCGGTCCGTCATCGCGCACCACGGTTGCGGTGATACGGCGTGCGGCCAAGCGTTGCTTCGCTAAGCGCATGGGGGTGAAACCCCACACTTCTTAAGCATGTTAACGTTGTGAGTGGATCCATGCTGCGATATTACGATACGTACGGTCTTCTGCATCCGCGTACAGTTTTTGCTCGACTTAAAACTGCGCCAAGCGTGAAAGATTCTTGTCGACATGACTAGGAAGACGAAAGTGATGTTTCTGATGTACTACTTGCATTACGTCAACCTCACGGGTTATTCTTCAAGCGAACAGTCGACTCGATCGTATAAACACATCGCCGACATGCTCAGATTGGTTTCCGATGCCTAAGGCAGCCCGCCTCCTCCTCTCTACGGTGTGTCTAACCTTTGCGACCGTCGCACTCCAAGCATCGGCGGAGCCGGGACGCGGCCCGCTCCTCCATCGCGGCGACCGTATCGCAGTCACGGTGTTCAACCATCCTGAATTGAGTTCCACCGTCAGCGTTTCGAGCGATGGAAGTATCAACGTTCCCGTCGTCGGAACGATAGCAGCCGCCAACGCACCCACGTCGGTCGTCACTGCGAGAGTTCAGCAGGCCCTTCGTTCGTACCTTAAGTATCCCGCCGTCGGAATCCGGATTCTCCAACAAGGACAGTCCGTGTTTGTGACCGGTGCCTTTGTCGGTGTGTTGCCGTACGAGCCCGGCGAGACGGTCGGTTCGGCCATCGGGGCGTTGAGAACTCAGATCTCGCGAACGAATCCCGCTACGGCAACGCTGGATCCGACGACGACTGCTTACGACCTGCGCAACGTTCGCCTCGAGCACGATGGAAAGATCGCGGGACCATATAACGTTGAAAACGTCAATCGAGCTGGTAGCGCCGGGCCTGCGCTCTCTCCCGGCGACCGGATCATGCTGGCAAATAAGCCCGTACGCGTTGACATACAAGGCGACGTTAAAATTCCTGGGCCAGTGTATCTCTATAACGGCGAGACGCTGGCACAGGCGCTTAACGAAGCGGGAGGAATCAACGGCACTTCCTCGACTGCGCACGTCACGCTCACGCGCGACGGGACGAAGGCCGACGTTTCTGCAGCTGGTACCGACTTTATCGCTCCGGCGCACAATGGTGATGTCGTCACGATGCATCCGGCGCCTCGGGTCAATGTTTACGGCATGGTGACGACCCCCGGCGAGGCGCTGCTCAAGAGCGATACGACGCTTATGAGTGCCCTGTATAGTGCGGGTGGTCCGAATAAGTATGCCGATCTCAAGCACATCGAGGTCGTTCATAACAACGCACATCAGTCGTACGATATTTCGCGGTTGACGCACGGCGACCTCAAGCAGAATCCGCAGATTGCTGACGGCGATACGATTTTCGTGCCGGAAGGCCACAAGATCGACCCAAGTCTGTTCTTCCAAGCTCTGGGAGCTGCAAACTCGGTGCGGCGGTATCCGTAAGTGCTGGCTTCACTAAAGTTCGGTCCGGGCTCTTCATCGACGCCGACGTCGTTTGTTTATCGAGATCGCCCGTCGCGTCGCGCGTTGCGCCGCGCGGTCGATATCGCCGCGACGTTGCTGTCGCTGCCGATCGTCGCTCCGATCCTGGCGTTCGCATGCGCTGCGATCGCGGTTGAGGATGGTGGGCCGTGCGTTTTCCGCCAGCGCCGCGTCGGGCGCTTCGAACGCACTTTCACGATATTCAAGCTTCGCACTATGCGTAAGGATCTCTGTGGCGACGAGCTCAAGCCGGCTTCCGGTCGCGATCCGCGGATCACACGCGTTGGGGCGGTCTTGCGGAAGCTGTCGATCGACGAGTTGCCGCAACTCTTCAACGTGATTCGCGGCGACATGACCCTGGTCGGGCCGCGGCCCGAGATGCCATTCGTCGTTCGCCGTTATGAGCGCTGGCAAAATCTACGCCATCTCGTCACGCCCGGCCTAACGTGCCTCTGGCAAACGACCTGCCGCTCGACGGTCGCGCTTCACCTTCCGGAAGCGACGGTTCTCGACTTGAGCTACATTCGGAATCAAACCGTCGCGCTCGATCTCCAACTCTTGGGGTCGACGTTCGCGTCCGTTCTCGGGACGAAAGGCGCTCACTGAATGATGCCCCGTCGTTTTTGCATCTTAGGTACCGGCTACGTCGGGATGGCGAGCGCCATCGGCTTCGCTGAGTTCGGGCACGACGTTATCGGTTATGACATTATCCGCGAGCGTATCCGCGCATTACAGAACGGCGTCACGCCGTATCATGAAGAGGGCTTGACGAGCGCGCTTCATGGTCACTTGGCAACGGGACGTCTGAGTTTCGTCGAATCGCTTGCAGATGCGGCTCGAGACGCGGAGTTCATCGTCATCGCGGTCGGAACGCCGTCGCAGGCCGACGGTTCCGCCGATCTTTCGTACCTCTACTCGGCGATCGATGCTCTGCTCGAGCTCGATCTTTCGGGAAAGACGCTCGTCATTCGCTCGACCGTGCCCGCCGGCACGACAGATTTCATTGCCGGGCGTCTGCGCGGCGTCGCGAACGTACTTCACGCGCCGGAATTCTTACGCGAAGGGTCGGCATTAAAGGACTTCCTCGACCCCGACCGCGTCGTGGTTGGTGCCGATCCGCTCGAAGCCGCCGAACCGTTCCTTTCGCTTTTCGATCACATTGGCAAGCCGCTCATCGCCACGTCGCCGAGCGAAGCCGAGCTGATCAAAGGTTTTTCGAACGCTTACCTTGCGCTCAAGATCTCTTTCGCTAACGAGGTCGCGAATCTATGCGACGCCCTGGACGCCGATGCGCTCAGCGTCCTCTCCGGAATCGGCAACGACACGCGCATCGGGAAATTGTTTCTCCAACCGGGCATCGGTTACGGCGGCCCCTGTTTCGACAAGGACGTTCGCTCGATGCATCACATCGCACGCGAGAACGAATCGAGTCGCGAGCTGCTCTCAGCGACGCTCCGCGTTAATGAGGCGCAGCCCCGGCGCGTCATCGCTCTCCTCGAAGAAGAGCTAGGTCGCCTCGATGGTCTTTCCATCGGTGTTTGGGGACTTACGTTCAAGGCCGGGACCGACGACGTGCGCGATTCGCTGGCGATTAAGATCATCGACGATCTCATCGAGCGTGGCGCACGTGTTCGCGCGTACGATCCGGCGATCTCGGGATCGCACACGATGATCCATTGCGAATTGATGGAGTCTCCTCTGGACGTGCTCGATGCGGACGCGCTGCTCGTGCTCACGGAGTGGCCTATGTTTCGGGAGATCCCCGCACGCACCATTGCCGAGCGCTTGCGGCGACGCGTGGTAGTCGACGGCCGTAATACACTCAGTCACGATGCCCTCGCCGCCGTCGGCGTTCGGTATCGCGGCATCGGCCGGCGAGCCACGCCGATTGCCGAACGACACGACGACGCCGCTCGTCGTAAGAAAGACGTCGCCGTATGAACGACAGTATGCCAAGCTTTCGCTCCGCTGTAGGTGTTCTGTGGCGTCGCCGGATCGAACTGGTCGCGTTGCTGACGATCGCAATGGTCCTGACGATTTTTTCAGCATCGCATGTAAAGCCGAAATATAGCGCGACATCGACCGTTCTTCTCGTTGCAGAGCCGCCGGATAATACCGATCGGAATCACCCCACAACGGTGCAAAAGCCGTTACTCACGGGAGATCTTCCGGCGCTCGTCATGAGCGAAACGGTATTGCAGCGATTCCGTGACCGGATGCATTCGAAGCTCGGCGATGGGACGCTGCGCTCTCGCATCCGAGCGCGTGTGGGCGGCGATTCAAATCTGCTGCCGATCGAATTCAGCGATGCGTCGGCGGACGTGGCGATCGCGAGCGCCAACGCGCTCGCCTCCGAAACGACGCGTTACTATCGCGAAATTGCGACGTCACGCTTCGACTCGCTCGTTACTGATTTTACACGCGAGCTGCACGCCCGCGCCGAGGGGTTGCGCAGCCTCGATCAGAAGCTTCAGACTCTAGCTGGTGTCTATCCGTACGTCGATACGAAGGACGGCACATCGTCCGTGTACGATCGGCTCGTTCGCCTGCGTTCGGAGCGCGCCGATATCGCCGCCACGGTCGATGCAGATCGGGCGCAAACCGCTACGACAACCAAACGCATCGCACAGGCTCGGCCGCTCGCGCTCTCCGCGGTGACGAACGAAGACTCGGCCTACACACGATTGAACGAACAGTATTCTCACGATCTTACAACCTATCGCCATACCGCTTCGTTTGGGTCGGATAGCTTCCCCGGCTTGGCGGAACAGCAAGCTACGGTCGCCGCTGAAAAGCACGACGTAGCAAATGCGCGCAAGCGCGCCGCGGCAGTCGGGCCCAACGCTAATATTTCCTACGTCCAAGCGCTGGCGGATGTCAACAAGGCTCAGGCCACGTCTGCTGCGGATGGAGCGAAGCTTCGCGCGGTCGATAGCGAGATTGCTTCGCTGCAAAGTCAACTGGGTACGGGCGGAAGCGCCGCTCAAGTAGCGCTCATTCGGCGTCAAAGGGAAGCGGGGGACGCTGCGTACGCGCTGCTCGCTGGCCGTCTCGACCAAGCGATTGCCGACCGCGCCGAAGCTGCGTCGACCGGTTCGCTGATTTTGGTCGATCGTGCGCGCGTCGCAGATCGCCAAGTGTGGACGACGTCAGCCTTCCTCGTCGTCGCCCTGGGCGTCTTCTCGCTTTGGCTCGCGGTTAGTCTCGTGTTCCTCATCGAAGCGCTCGATGTGCGTTACCGCAAACCTTCTACAATCGAGCGCGTGTTCGGCGCGCCCGTCATCGGCAATCTCGCGTAAAGGGTTTCATAAATGGATATGTTGGAAGATCGTTTTAATCTATTGCGCATTACGGTGGAGGCTATGTCCGAGCCGCGTGCTGTCCTCATGATTGGCGGCGGCTGCGAGCGCGATGGGGCCGACGTCGTGGCCCTCGGACTCGCGCGAGCGTTCGCCGGAACCGGCGCGCGCGTCGGACTTATTTCGGCAGACGTCGCGCATAGATCGGATCGCGCCGAAATAGCGGCGGTGCCGCTAATGTTGGTTCAGGGACTATCGAGCGTGCGACTGAGCGAGAAGTTTGCGAAGTTGCGCGCAGAGTTCGACGTGGTACTCTTCGCGATTCCGGCGCTTTTTGAGCGCAGCTTTGAGGCCGAGCTTGCCCGTCGCTGCGATGGCGTCGTCTTGACGATCGAACTCGGCCGCCGCATTGCCGCGCGCGATAAGGAAATCGCTGCGACGCTCGAGCGGTTGGCTGTCCGTTGTTTTGGTGTCGTGACGACGAAGCCTGATCTGCGCCGGCGTTCGTCAACCGTTGCGGCCGAATCCGGCCGGCGCTCCGCGCTCGTGCGTAAGCCGAGCACGCAGCGCGTTTAGAAGACGACGCATGAAAGCTCGCGCTATGTGGTGGTACGCGCTCGGCGTCATCGCATGGTGGTTAGTCAATCCGGAGATACGCCGTCTCGTCGATTGGAAGGTCGGCTTTAATAGCGTTAGCCTCATCTCCGGTATTCCGCTTGCACTTCTGCTGCCGTTTTGGTACGACGTGCTCGTACGTGGGGCGTGGCGGCGGCTCCCCTTGCCGATGCTCCTTGCGGCGTGGTGCTGGGTTGGTGCCTTTGTTTATAGCTTTGCGATTGCGCTCGTAGGTAACCGCTTGGCTCCGGGCGCGTATGTCTTCGCGGATTTTATGCTTCCGCTCGGTGTCGGGCTTTGGGTCGCGACCCGCGACGAGATTTCGGCCGACGATGCGCTACAGCGCATTTTGCGAGTCGTTTTCGCCGGCGCGACGGTACTTGGAATCTATGGCATCATCCAGTACGTCATCGTTCCGCCGTGGGATGCTTACTGGATGACGAACGCGGCTATCAATTCTATTGGAAAGCCGTTACCGTTTCAGGTGCGCGTATTTAGCATGCTAAATTCTGCCGGGCCTTTCGGCAATTTCATGTTCTTCGCGCTTGCACTCGCGACGCCGAAATTATCGCTGAAGCGCCCGTGGCTTCTCGCGCAGGTTGCGGTCTGGATCGGCGCCTTCGCGCTTTCTAGCGACCGTTCGGGATGGCTTGCCTACGCGGTATCGCTGGCGGTCTACTTCGTGCTGAGCCCTCGCCGCGTCGCCGCGATGCGCGCGGCGGTGTTGATGGCGGCGCTTGCGATCGTGATGACGCTGAGCCTTTCAGCATTAACCGGCTCCACGGCCGCGACGCAAAGCGTCGTCAATCGCTTCTCGACGCTTGGCGATGTGGGCAACGATGTCTCCGCCCGAGATCGTCAGAACCAATATGCCGGCGCTATTGCAGACTTCGAAGAAGTGCCGGTCGGTCAGGGCCTGGGTTTGATCAGCAACGCTGGAAAGCTCGGTAACACGGGCCAAGCGGGCGACTTGCTCGACAGCGGGATCTTCGCAAGACTGCTCGAGATGGGCGCTATCGGCGGCGCGCTCTTTTACATAGGGCTGTTCATACCACTGGGCACGAGTTTGGCGGGCTGGATGGCCGCGTCGCGCTCCGGCGATAAGGACGCCGCCACGTCGCTTGCGATGGCGGTTGGCGTATTAGTCGCATCGCTGAGTCTTCAAATTTCGGGCGATACCGGTCGCGGGCTTACCGGTATGTTTACATGGATCGTGTGCGCGTACGTTACCAGACGAGTCGCTATGCGGCGAGCAACTCTCGCGATCGTCACTGCATGATCGTCTCTTACTTCTGTGCTAATTTGGAGTACCGATGCTGACCCTCGTCACCGGCGGCGCCGGTTTTCTTGGAAGCCACCTCGTGGACGCGCTCGTATCCGCCGGGGATCGCGTTATCGTCATCGACAATCTTTCAACCGGGCGCTTACGGAATCTGGAAGGAGCTATCTCGACGGGCCGGACGACGTTCGCGTACGGCGACGTTGCCAAATCCGCCGATGAGACGCGCGCCTTGCTCGCGGAGAGTGGCGCCGGCGCGATCGATCGGATCTTTCATTTGGCGTCCCCCGCCAGCCCGAAGGCGTATGGCGAACATCAACTCGCGACGCTCGCCGTCAATGGCATCGGCACGATGGCTCTTACCGAGATTGCGCTCGAGCACCATGCGCGATTCGTTTTCGCCTCGACGTCCGAAGTGTACGGTGACCCGGAAGTGCACCCGCAACCAGAAAGCTACTTCGGCAACGTCGATCCAATCGGCCCGCGCTCATGCTACGACGAAGGTAAGCGTTTCGGTGAAGCGGCGGTTGCGGCTTCCGTGCGCGAGCGCGGGCTCGATGGACGCATCGCTCGATTCTTCAATTGCTACGGCCCGCGTATGGACGATCAGGATGGCCGGCTCATCCCCGCGATGCTCGAGGCTGTCGCGACCGGCAAGCCGTTCCCGATTCACGGAATGGGTCGTCAGACGCGATCGATGACGTACATCGAAGATGCCGTGGGCGGATTGCTGCACTTGGCGACCACGCCGCATATGGTGTTGCGGCCCATGAACGTCGGTAACGACGACGAGCGCAGCGTCGAAGAGATCGCGCGCACGGTTGCCGCCGTGGCCGGAGTTCCGTTCGTGGCTGATTATCTCGATCCGCGGCCGCAGGACCCGCAGCGACGCCGCCCCGATCTCGCCTTTGCGCGCTCGGTCGGCTGGTCACCCACGACCGGCTTGACCGACGGGCTGCGCACGACCCTGGACTGGTACCGCGTTCAGCGCCACGCCTTTGCATAATCTCGGTCGGGTGGTGCTCGCCGATGAGGGCGAGCATCGCGCTGTGCCTGAAGCGCTGCTGAGCGGTTCGCTGCGCCCGCGGCCGGCGGCCGCGAGCGGTGCATCGCCAATGACGATCTTCGTTCCGCATGCCTCCGATCGATTAACAGATCGCGAAGCGCACGGCGACGGGTTGATCGCCTACGAAATCGTATCGCGGCTCGCCGGCCGCGGTCACCGGGTCTTCGTTGCCTCGCCGCGGATCGAACTTCACGGGCCCGTCCCGCCGACGTTGCACCTTCAGGCGATCGATACGCAAGTGCGCGAAACGTTTCTCACGCGGTTGCGCTATATGCGCGAAGTACGACGTTATTTCGAGCGGGCGGACGCCGAGTCGGGCGTCGATATCATCCATCAGCTCAATCCCGTCTTTACCGGGATCAGTCTGGCTCTTTTGGACAAGGCGCGTCCCGTCGTGCTCGGGAGCTATGTCGGCTACTGGCCCGACGAAACGGATTCGCGGCAGGCGCTCGGCAAGATTCGTTTTCCGGCCGCCACGTTGTTTCGCAATGCGCTAGCGGGAGAACAACAACGGCGTGCCAGTGCTCTCTGTCTTTCGACGCCGGCAGCGATAACGCGCGTCGTAAATCGAAAACGCGACGCGCATAAGATCGAACTCGTGCCGCACGGTATCGATCCGTCGATCTATATCGATTCGGCCTTGGCCGGCCAGCCCGCAGGCGACCCGACGATCGTCTACGTGGGCGGTATCGAACGTCGTAAGGGCATTGCGGATCTCGTACGCGCGTTCGAAGTTGTCGCGCCGGCGATCCCGCAAGCCCGCTTGAAAATTGCGGGTTCGGGCTGGTATTGGGGCGAGATCGCAGCGCTGATCGAGCGGTCGCAATTCCAGGATCGTATGACGATGCTTGGGAATGTCGAGCGGCGCGATCTTCCGGGCCTCCTAAAATCCGCGACGGTCGTCTGCGTGCCGTCCCTCGGCGAGCCGTTCGGAATGACCCTGCTCGAAGCGATGGCGAGCGCCCGGCCCGTCGTCGTCAGCGACGCCGGCGGGCCGCGAGATATGGTCGACGCTGCGGGCGGTATCCGCTTTCCATGCGGCGATGTGGAGCGTTTGGCGAAAGCGTTGATCGACGTTTTGCGTTCGCCGCACCAGCGAGCGATGGGACTGCATAATCGCGAAGTCGTCGAACGTCGCTTCGCGTGGGATATCGTGATCGATCGCCTCGAAGCGATCTACCGCGCGCTGCTCGTTCCCGCCCGATGACTCCCGTGGCGATGCCGCGGCGCGGCGTTTCGCAAACGCGCACGGGCGCGATGCAGATCGGGATCAACGCGATGAGCGGCTTTGGGGCCCGCATCGCGATGATGGTGATCGGTTTCATCGTAACGCCGATCGTCGTCAATGCGCTCGGCCTCGCTCAGTTCGGTCTGGTGTCGATCGTCGGATCGATCGCCGGTTATCTCGGTCTGCTCGATTTCGGGCTCGGCGGCGCGTTCGTCAAATTTATCAGCGAACACGTCACACGGGGAGAGCTGCATGGGGCACGGCAAGTCGTCACGTTCGGCGTCTTGTTCTATTTGCTCTTCGGGCTGGTTTTAGCCGCTCCGGTGTATCTGGTCGCGCCATTTCTGGTGCACTTGTTTCATATGCCGGCGGATCAATACGCTGCAGCGGTGCGCTACTTTCGCATCGTGTACGTGCTCGTGATCTGCTCCATGGCCTTCAGTCTCGCCGGGTCCGTTGTGGTCGGGATGCATCGCATGGATATCGCGAGCCGCAATAATTTTATCGGTTACCTCGTCAGTAGCGGCGTGACGATCGCCTTCCTGAAGGTGGGGTACGGCGTAAACGCTATGCTTTGCGGGATGACCGCGCAGCTGGTCGTTACGGCAACGTTGCAGTACGTTTCTGCGCGGCGATTGCTCGGGAGTTTGTGGCACGACCCACGGACTTTCGAATGGTCGATGCTGCGGCGGCTCGCCGGCTTCGGCGGCTGGACGCAAGCCAATAGCTTGCTGAACATTTTCAATCTGGACGTCGGCCGTTTCATCGCCGCGAGTGCGATCAACATCGCGAGCTTGGGCGTGTACGAGATCGGTAGCAAGATCTCGTTTTTGACCAAATCGCTTCCGAATTATCTGCTCGACGCACTTATGCCGGCGGCTTCAGCGGCCGACGCCGCCGGCGATGGGCTCCGGTTACATGCGATCTACGTGCGCGCAACGCGTTACTCGACAGGTCTCTCACTGCTGTTTGCCGGCTTCATCGTCGGAGCGGCCGACGAAATCGTGCATGTGTGGATCGGGCGTAGCCTCCCGTTCGTCGCGGCCATCCTGCTCTGGCTTACGCTGGGTTACGCGGTCAATAGTACGACTGGGGTCGGCACCACGATCTTACGTGCCAAAGGCCTCCCTCGTTTCGAAACGTATTATACGGCCGTCGCTTCCGCCGTAACCGTTATCGCAACGATCGTCTTGCTCCCGCGATTCGGCATCGTCGGGGTGGCGGCCGGAAGCGCGTGCGGCTGGTTTGGCGGCAGCGTCTATTTCTTCGTCGTTTACCACCGATACGATCGCATACCGTGGTGGACGAGTGTCGGCTTCCCGACCGTTCGGCTCTTCGCAGCGGCGGCGCTCGCGTCGGCCGCCGTATGGCGGCTCGTACGCGTGCCTGCGATCGCCCATCTCTTCGACACTCGCATAATCGGTATGCTGGCGCTCGCAAGTGTGGGCGTGTGTTATGCTGCTGCGTTCGTCGCGCTATCCTGGCTCTTCGGCGCCTGGAATGAGGATGTCCCGATCGTGATCCGTCGTTTGCGACTGGCGTGGGGCCTCTCAACGTGAGTGCACTGGCAACGCTCCAAATCGGCCTCATCGCATCGTCGAAGCAGACGTCGGGTTCCGATCGTTATTACTTCTCGCTTTTGCGCGCGCTACGCGATCTCGATGTCGATGTCTCGGGGGTCGTTCTCGGCGATCCCGCTTCGGTTCCCGATGCTGTTTCCGGCGTCGTAAGTTTTGCTCCCGACGGCAGCCCCGCGATGCAACGCTGGACGAGCCTGCGTCGGACAGTCCGGTCCATGATCGGCAATACGGATCTCATCGTCTCGCACTTGGCGCCGCACGTGTTCCCAGTCCTGGACATCGTAAAGCACGTGCCGCTCGTCGAACATTTCCACGGACCGTGGGCGCTCGAGGGACAGTTTGGGCGCAAGCCGCGCCGCACGGTTCTCTTTCGGCAAATGCAAGAACGAATGGTCTATAGCCGCGCGAAGCGGATCATCGTACTCTCACGATCGTTCGGCGATGTCCTCGAAAAGAGCTACGGCATCGCAGGCAACAAGATCCGCCTCGTGCCCGGTGGTGCCGATGTCGAGAAGTTCGGGCTCACTCAGTCCAGAGCGAAGGCCCGCGATGAATTCAGTCTTCCGCTCGATCGGCGGATCGTCGTCACCGTCCGGCGTCTCGAATCGACAAAGGGCGTCGACCGTTTGATCGCCGCAATCGATATCGTTCGCCGTGACGTTCCGGACGTCTTACTCATCATAGCCGGAACGGGATCGTTACGCTCGGCATTCGAGCGGCAAGTACGAGAAGCTCGTCTCGAACCGCACGTAGGCTTCGTAGGAATGGTCGAAGATCACCGTCTGCCGTTGCTGTATCGAAGCGCGGATCTGTCCGTCGTGCCGTCGATCGCGTGGGAGGGGTTCGGCCTCGTGTGCATCGAGTCGTTGGCGAGCGGGACGCCGGTGCTCGTGACGCCGGTGGGCGGCTTGCCGGAAGCTGTCGCCGGGCTCGATCCGAGCTTGGTTCTCCGCAGTTCCACAACCGAGGCGATCGCGGACGGTTTGCGGGACGCATTATTGGGCCGCGTGCCTCTGCCGAGCGACGAGTCCTGCCGGACGTACGCGCGCGGCTTTGCCTGGCCGGAGATCGCCCGTCGCGTTCGCGAGGTGTATCGTGAAGTCGCCTGAGGGCGGCGCGCAGCGGCGGCGTGCGCTCGAGACGGTGCAGATCGGCATGACGGCTTCGCCACGGCATCTTTCGGGAACCGATCGATACTATCTGGAATTACTGAAGCATCTGCCTGCGTGCGACATCGACGTGCGCGGCATGGTGATCGGCGAACCTGAAAAGTTGGACGGCGGCATGCCTGGCGTCGTCAGCTTTTCCGCGGAAGGCGATACGCGTCTGGCTCGGTGGCAACGGTCGCGTCGCGTATTTCGAAAGCTCGTCGCCGGTTCCGATCTCGTCGTCTCTCACGGACAGGCGCACGCGTTTCCGGTTCTTAATCTCATTGGCGCACGACCGCTCGTGGTGCAGTTTCACGGTCCGTGGGCGCTCGAGGCGAAAGCCGAAGGCGCGGGACGGCTCACGGTCGCGATCCGTATGTTGCAGGAGCGTGCGGTGTACCGTCATGCCGTACGCTTCATCGTCCTGTCGCAAGCGTTCCGAAACGTGCTCGTCGAGTCGTACCGAATCGATGCGGAAATTATCGACGTCGTGCCGGGCGGAGTCGACCTCGCGCGCTTTAAATCGGCCGTCTCGCGTCACGATGCACGCGAACGGCTCGGCTTACCGCAGGACCGGCCTATCGTAGTCAGTACGCGACGGCTCGAACCGAGCAAGGGCATCGCCGATCTCATCGTGGCGATGGCTGCCGTACGACTCGTGCAACGCGATGCGATGTGCGTCATTACGGGGACCGGTTCGTTGCAGCCGATGCTCGAGCGTCAAGTCGACGAAGCGGGCCTGCGGGATCACGTGCGTTTCTTGGGTCACGTCGCGGACGACGTTCTGGGACTCGTCTATCGGGCCGCGACGCTATCGATCGTGCCGTCCGTCGCGCTCGAGGGGTTCGGATTGTCGGTCATCGAGTCACTCGCAAGCGGCACGCCCGCGATCGTTACGAACGTCGGAGGCTTGCCCGAAGTCGTTCGAGAGCTCGATCCGAGCGCGATCGTTTCTCCGAACGACGCGCCTGGGCTCGCTCGGCGAATCCTCGACGGGCTCGCTGGCGAGATCTCGACCGAAAGCGCCTGTCTGACCTATGCGAGTCGTTTCGCCTGGCCGGCGATCGCCTCGCGCGTAGCCGCTATCTATCGCGAAGCGGCCGCATGACCTGCCGTCCGAACTGACGACGGACGCGGCCACATCCGACGCGATCTCGACGCCGAATACAGGAGCGACGTGTTAAAAAAAACCCTGATTTTTAGCGGCAACGCGAATAGCGAACTGGCGCAAGAAATCGCGCGTCGAATGGGCACGCGTGTAAGTAACGCGCTCGTCGATAAGTTCAAGAACGAAGAATGTCGCATCGAAATTAAGGATAATGTTCGCGGTTCCGAGGTGTTCGTCGTTCAATCCACGTGTAAGGCGCCAAACGCGCAAAGCGTCAACGATTCCTTGATCGAGCTGCTCATCATGATCGACGCGCTGCGGCGGGCGAGTGCGGATCGCATAACGGCGGTCGTTCCGTATTACGGCTACGCCAAACAAGATAAGAAGAGCAAAGGGCGGCTCCCGATTTCGGCTAAGGCGGTCGCAAATATGATTTCCGCCGCCGGGGCGGCGCGCCTCGTGACGCTGGACCTGCACGCGGCTCAGGTCCAAGGCTTCTTCGATATTCCCGTCGACAACTTACTCGCCGCGCCCGCGCTCTGCACGTATCTGCGGAACCGTAGCCTCGACGGCAATCGAGTCGTCGTCGTATCCCCGGATGCAGGCGGCGTCCCGCGCGCGGAGTGGTTCGCGAAGCGGTTGAAGAGTACGCTCGCAATCGTGATCAAGCGGCGTCCCGAGCCCGACGTATCTGAAGTGAGCGCAATCGTCGGTGACATCAGCGGAAAGATCGCGATTATTGCCGACGACATGATAACGACCGGCGGGACGCTCATCAAGGCTGCGGAAGCGTTACTCGCTCGCGGCGCGACGGAGGTCTATGCCTGCGCGACTCACGGCGTGTTCGCCGGCGACGCGATCGCCGTCCTCGACGACTCGGCGATACGGAAGATCGTCGTGACGGATACGATACCTCACGACCGCTCGTTGCTGCCAACGAAGTTCGAGGTGCTTCCAGCGGCTCCGATCCTCGCAGACGCTCTGAAGCGCATTTCGACCAACCGCTCGGTCTCGGCGCTTTTCGATGAAGAAATGTCCCCTACGCGAGAAGCGTCGGCGATGTTGTATGAAAAAGCGTTTGCGTGACGTACGCACGAGCGACGGCCGGACGGTAAACTGAATCGTGAAACGGTCATGCTGCACGGCAATCGACGTGGATGCGCTCCGCGACTTTCTTTACGTGCTGGAACGATGCACCAAGCGACCAGGGGAACTGTGCATTCACTCGCTGCGTACATGGCGACCTGACGAAATATATTGTTGCTCCGTCTGCGGATCGCTACCTAAAGGGTATATGTAAAAACGTGAATACCTTACGAAACCGAACGGCGCTCGTCTATATCGAATCGGTCGACACGAAGCGAGCAAAGCGAACATCACCGTAGCGTTATGCGCGTATGCCTTGTCACTCCGATTCTCGCGCCTTACGTCCTCATCGGTGGGATCAATCATTACGTTGCATCGTTGGCGGGTGCATTGGCCAGACAAGGTCATACCGTCACCGTTGTGGGGCATGACTTACACACGCAGCATGTGCAACGACCGACGCGTCGCGTCGAATCCTATGGCGAAAGCATCGCCGTCCCGTACTTGACGATCGGCGGCCATTGGGTCGGGCCGGCTTTACGGAATATGCGGGCCGCCGCCGGAATCCGCACTTTCCTGCAATCGCATGAGCGTGAATTCGATGTCGTTGAAGCGACTAATTGGCTCGGACACGGCGCGTTCATCACGCAAATGAAAATCCCACTGATTACGCGGATCTCCACACCATCGATGGAATCCCTTGAGAACACCTGGGGCGTTCGCCAGCTGAACTGGCTTGAGGGCCGTTCGTGCCGTCGAGCGAGGCACCTCATTGGCCATTCCCGCGAAATTATTACGTTAGCGGCGAAGCTTTACGACTGTGGCAACGTTCCGAGTACGGTTATACCTCTTGGTATTCCGGAAGCAAATAAAGCGAATGGCGTCTTGCCGGTCGATCGCTTCGAGATTCTCTACATCGGTCGAGCCGAACATCGCAAAGGGACCGACGTTTTCGTGCGTGCTCTCAACGAAGCGTTTGCAGCGGCGCCGTCACTGCATGTAACGCTCATCGGTGCCGACATGCCCACATATCTGGCCACGCGACCTGCGGAGCGGGATATCTGGCATGCGTTACTGCGGCGATATTCCGGGCGGATCCGCGATCGCGGCCTCGTCTCCGAAGACGAAAAGCTTCAAGCGATCGAAAGTTCGCATTACGTCGTCGTACCGTCTCGGTTCGAGTCGTTCGGTTTAGTCGTCCCCGAAGCGATGCGTGGCGGGACGCCGGTCATTGCGGCGGCTGGCGGAGCTCTCGCGAGCGTAACGCCGCTCGGGCCCGATAACGCGATGTACGACGATCCGGAGGACCCCCGGACCTTGGCTAAGTTGCTCATCGAACGCGCGAATCGCGGCCCGGTGCGAGCCGTCGATGCGCGCGTGACAACCCGTGCAGCTTTTGAAAGACATTTTTCGATGCGGCAGTTCGTCGACAAGACGGTCGAGACGTACGAAGAAACGATTGCGCGATCGTGATCGGTGGCATGACTACGCAATCGCCAACAATGCCTGTTCGAAACACCTGATACGTTGGCTCGCGTTATGCTGGGAAGACCGCACGCGTCGTATCCTTGTATAACGTCTTAAATGTCGATAGCGTAGGCTCGAAATGCTGAGAAGCCGAATTGTGTCGCTGAATGCGCTTGAAATATATATCGCCGTTACAATGCGACCGTTCCCGATTGTTTGCCGCCTATGTAAAAGTTCGGCGCTTTCTGCCGCGTCGCTTACGTGACTCGATACGTTACCGGATCTTTGATAACTCGTTCATCGGTAGCACCGCTCACTTCGGCGGCGGCGGTACGGTGGAGTTCCAGGTAAGGTGACGATCAACGAGGGCGTCCGGTTCGGGATCGAAGGCGGCCTCGTTCGCATTGGTGCGGCCGTCATCATTAATGAGTACGCGCTCTTTTGGCAAGTCGATGGCGCGTTCCTTGAGATATCTGATGAGGTATACATAGGACCGCATTGCGTTATCGATTCGACGGGGGGGCTCACTATCGGCCCCAAAACGCTTATTGGGCCAGGAGTGCAGATCCATAGTTCCGATCATGGAACCGCACAGGACCGGCCTTATCGAGATCAGCCGTACACGCGCAGAGCCATTACGATCGGTGGAAACGTGTGGATCGGAGCCAACGTCGTGGTAACAAAGGGCGTTACGATCGGCGAGGGAGCCATCGTCGGTGCCGGTGCCGTCGTTACCAACGACGTTCCGCCGCGTCATTTGGCACTCGGTATACCGGCGCGATCAAAGCCACTAGTCGCATAATCGAAAGTCGCTTACCGGCGTGCGCCGGTAACGGTGGTTAAATTGACATTTAGCTGACGCTCTAGGAGTCGTCCGCTTTCGAGGGTGCCACCTTTATTGAGGCGCGAAGCGCTCTCCACGAGCTCCGCACGTTTAAAAACGTCCTAGCAACCGCGTTGCTTCCGAACACGCGTTGTAGGAAAGCGACGGGCCACTTGGTGTCACGGTATTCCGTTAAAAACGTTTTCGGACGCGCTAAGGCTTCGCGTAGCGGAGGCGGCTGTGCGATGCGTTGAATCTCTTGCGTATCGCCTAAGCCGCCAACGTGGACGAGATCGCCGAAGAAACGCGCTTCTGCATGCGTGGGACGTTCCACGAACCTTCGGTATCGATCGAACGCCAGTTCCATTGTGATAGGTGGACCCAGTCCGTCGAAGATCGAGAACCATTTTTCGGCGAACCGGAACGCACTGGCCTGAACGGCTTTCGCGACGAGCGCGTTCGGACCGTTGTCATCGTAGTCATGCAACACCGCGTCGACGTCGCCGCTAACGTCGCGGCGATAACCTAAGACGGTACCGTGTTGCGCTCCGAAAAGTACTTCGAGGAGCCAGTATGCAGGCTGTACTAGGCGGTGCATCCAGATTGGTTGTCCGCCACTCGCGAACCATGCGGTAGCCGATCCCGAATGAGGCTCGAGGCGCCGGACGCGTTCGTCTGTCGAAAGATAATAGCCCCGCAGTTTCGCCGTTGCCCCGGCGGATCGAAGGACTGACGCCAACGCGTACTGGAGCGTTCCGCCCCAGCCGATATCGAATAGCGCGACGTTGCCCGCGTCCAGGCAGCCGATATCGCGAAGATACTCAAGCAGAAGCGGCCGCTCGTGTGCTGAACGCTGAAGAACGACGGGTTCCAGCAGCTTGAAAAGCCTTTGAATTTGCATCCGCTCGGAATGCATGTGAGAACGTATCAACGTCTCCGGAGTCAAGCCAACGGTTTCGAGCGCTTTAGGAAACTTTTCGATCGCGATGCCGAGCCGGCTAAAGAATTCTCGTGTCGGGATCGTTGCGAAGTTTGCCGACAACATGTCGAGATTGGTTTCGTCGAGCGTCTCGAAACTCGGGAACGCTAGCGAACGGCGAGACACTTTGAGATATCGTGATGGAGGCAGCGCGACGTACCGGGCTGCGGAGTCATAGACGCGCTGCACGAAAGCTCCATCGCGTGCGCAGAAGAGCACGATATCGGTTGGTTCGGATCGGACCCGTTCGACGAGCCATTGGGCCAGCCCGAGAAAGAGCGGACCCGCGAGCGCATAGCCGAGGTCCTGGAACATCCGTTCCTGCGGCGATTCGATCTCTTCCAGCGCGCTCAACGCGTCGAGCCGGGTAACGATCTTGCCCGCAAGCGATGCGTCCGGCCGCGACGCGTGGCTCGGCCGCGGTCGTTTGCGGTACCAATACCCTTCCACGCCTGCTCGTCGAGCCGCGGCCACGTCGGGACGTCGATTATCGCCGAGGTGCACGATCGCGGACGGTGGCACGCCGAGGTTGGCAGCGACACGCCCAAAGAGCGTTCCATGCTCTTTCGTCGCCCCGTACCCACTCGACACGAAAAGGTCGTGTGGGCCGTCGTACCCCGCATCGTCGAGAAGTTCGGCGACGAACGACTTTGGAAAGTACGTGTCGGAAATGAAGATGACGCGGCGACCCTCCCGCACGAGCCGGTCGTACAATTTCTTGAGATCCGGATTGCGGGCGCATACTGCGCGTTCGGTTGCGAGCTCGGCTCGCATCGCGCGATCGATATCCACGGCGGGCAGCTTGCGCCCGAGTTCTTCGTAGATTTGAGCGAGCGTGACCTCTTCCATCTGCGCGTCGCGCCAGACGCGCCGCCGCGCGTCGGCTTCTGCCGTCACGCGTGCCTGACGGAACTCGGCTGGCGATAGGGTCGAGTCGCCTTGCGAGGCGAGGCGAAGTGCGACGATCTCGAACACATCGGCCGGCTCCGGGACGCAACGAAACAGAGCCGTATCGAAAACGTCGAACGATACGACTCGCGCTCGCGATATTGCGGTTGCCAGCCGTAAGGAGGTAACGTCGTTAACGCGCCGATCCAGATGCTTCGTGCGTTCGCTGACGAGCCATCCGAGATGACGCAAGCGGCGAGCGGTCTTCGAAAGTGGGGATCGATCTTGGTGACGTTTCACCGCATTCTCCATCAGCGTAGCATCAATTACCGTTGTCGGAACTTCGCGGTTACTGCGCGTCTGGCTTTGCGCACGATCGAGCGAAAGGCGAGCAACGTCCGAGCTGCCGCCGCGTTATGCAAGATTCGAGCCAGAAACACGAGTTGCCAATCGGATTGCCGATACGCCGTCAGCAAGGCTTTCGGATTCCGCATAATCTGGGCCAGCGGCGGGATCGCAACAACCGGGCTCGCTTCGGCCGTCGCACCCAGACCGCCGACGTGCACGAGCGATCCAAAATAGCGCGACTCGACTTCCGTCGGACGCTGGATAAGACGACGGTACCGTCCGAATGCCTCGTCCATCGGAATCCGCGGACCGATCCCCGCGAATATCGCGGTCCACCGGTCGACGAACTCGAGCGCGGCCGCTTGGATGCAGCGCGTTGCAACCGCGTTGGGCGACGTGTCGTCGAACGTGTGGCGGATCGCTTCGACCGTTCCATCGCTCGCACGGCGATATCCGAGAATGGTTCCGTGTTGGCCGCTGAACATCAATTCCAATAACCAATAGCCGTCGTTGACGGGCTGCTGCCGGCGATCCGGCCGCGCGACATTCGTGAACCACCCGCACGCCGTGCCCGCGCGCGATGTGAGCTTTGCGATACGCTCGTCCGTCGAGAGGTAGTAACCGCGAAGCTGCGCCGCCGATCGATGATCGGCGAAGGCGCGGCCTAACGCTTCCTGTAACGTGCCACCCCAACCGATATCGAACATCGCGACACGCGTCGCATCAAGACATCCGCTCTGCCGGAGATACTCGAATAGGAGTGGTCGTTCGTCACGCGCGCGAGCCAGGACGGAGTCTTGCAGCCGTTCGAAGAGCCGGCGTAAGCGCAGCCGCTCGCCGGGTGTGTAAATCGTGGATTCTGGCGTGAGACCGACTGCGGCAAGCTCGTCGGGGAATGCACTAAGATCGATACCGATCCGGCTGAAGTACTCGGCAGCCGCAATCGGAGCGATGTTCGAGCAGAGAACGTCGAGCGATCGTTCGTTGAGTTCGTTCATGCTGGGAAAAACAAGCGCGCGCCGGGACACTTCGAAGTACCGCGATGGCGGGAGCTGCACGAATTGACCGATCCGTTCGTACACGCGCCGTACGAAGAACCCGTCACGCGCGCAGAAAAGAACCAGATCCGTCGGTTTCGAACGTACGGAATCGGCGAGCCACTGCGTGAGCCCGAGAAAGAGCGGACCGGCGAGCCGATAGCCCAGGCTGCGAAAAAGCGCTTCCTCTGCCGATCCGGCCTTTTCCGCGAGCGCGAGCGCTTCGAGCCCGGCAAGTATGTTGACGCCTAAGGCGGCTCCGTTCGTGTGCGGCGCGTGCCTGCGAACGCGAGGCCTGGAGCGGTATCGCGCGGGAGCGTCGTCGCGGAGATGAACGATACGCGCATCGCTCCCCTCGAGCGTGCGACGCGTGCGTATCGCGCTTGCCGCACCCGATAGCCGACCGTTCGATTTGCTCGGTGCGTGAACGACGTGTGCGTCGGGATAGCCGAGCGACCCGAGGAGTTCGGACAGAAACTGGTGCGGTAAGTACGTGTCGGTCGTAAAGACCACGTGTTTTTCGCCGTGTCGCAGTTGGCGGTACAGCGCGACCATCTCGCTATTCGCGAACGTCACGGCACGCTCGACGTTCAGTTCCTCTTGCATCGCGAGCGACAGAACGAGTGCCGGTAATTCCTCACCTAACGATGCGTATATCGTTTCGAGCGTCGCCGTCCCGCGATCCGGCGCGTTCTTTGTGCCGACGCTTCGTTCGGCGCGTATCCGAGCATCGCGAAACGCGCGTGCCCCGATATGCGAACCGGTGCGTTCTTGCAAGCGATATGCGACGAGCTCGAATACGTCGGAGGGCTGAAACACGCAACGCACGAGCGCCGTACCGAAAATATCGACGGAGACGACGTCCGCGCGTTGAACGGCGTGCTGAAAACGCTTTGTGCTCGTCGATACGGAACGATCGATCTTCAATGCGGTTACTCGACCGCTATCGTGAAGCCGTGCTTCCGTCATCACCAGCATGCGCGTGACCTTGCGGTCGACGACGTCATATCCTCCCGCGACACGCGCAATGCTTTGCGAGCTTTGCAATCCTTAATCTTCGCACGGTGTCCGAAGTACCGTGCGAAGCTTACGAGAGTAGGCCTTACCGCGCGAAAGCTGGGCGTTACGGGATTAATCTCGACCCGCCGAACGAAAAAGAATAAAGCCGACGGCGTCGGTTGCGGCAACCCTAAGCGTCGTTCCCCCAGCGATTGCGGTTCGGGCGAAGCCACCGCTCCGCGTCGAACCGTACGTGACCACATGCTCGATGCGTTGCGCGAAACGTAACGAGACCTTTTTCGGAACGACGGCGATCGGCGCTCCACCGTTCGGCGCGTTGACGTCCCAACTCGGCACTTCGAGCCAATATGCGAGCGCGAACGTGCCATCGGGTCTTTCAAAAAGCACGTGCGCGAGATCCGGCGCCGGAGCAATTTCGTACCGTAGCTCATCGGTACGATCCGGTCCGCGAGCGTCCAGTAAATTCGAAATTGCGGAGATCGCGGTGAAAGCCGGTTTTGCAGAAAGGTCTTTACGTAACAACCCAAAGGCGCCGAAGCCGTCGTTCCCTTCGTCGACCAGCTGGTAGATAAACGTTCGGTCGATTCCGTGGAGATAATGCTCGAGTAGCAGGCGTGGGATGTACTTGCCCTGCACGGCTTCTGAGACGTTCGCATGGGTGGCGCGAGCCGTCCCGTAGCCGCTTTCCGTGGACACGATCGGCCGCGTGCGACTCGTTTGCGCGGCGATATTTCGAGCATAGGCAATGCTCCCATAGACACTTCCGAAACCGGGATCGCCATAGCCGCGCGTACCCGGATTGAAACCTGCAAAGTAATCGTGAGTGTTCCCTTGGTCCATCGACCCGCTTAAATCGCCGACGGCGCCGAAAGCGGCGGCAGATGTGAGCGAAGGCCCGATTACCGGAAGGCGCACGGTGGCAGCGTTCGCCTTCACGCCGGAATAGAGCGACCGGGTGAACGAAACGAGCGTGCTCGGCCAGTTCGGGTCGCCGCTACGATCGTATTCGTTCGGGCCTTCGATCGCTTCGATGGAAGCTGCGACGCGTTTCGGGTAGCCGATAATCGTCGCCACCGACTCCTTCACGTTCGTGACGAGCGTGCTATGGATGCCGACCGCGCCGAGATCGTTCAAGCGATCGTAGAACGGTTGCCACGTCGTATCGATCATGCCATCGCGCACGTGCCTAATATGTGCGGCCAGCAGCCGTTGCTTCACCGTTGGAAAATCGTCGTAATAGGGCGTGCCATTGTTGTGCAGGTGAATGTTGACGCCGACGGAGTCGACGAAGGCACGCGCCGCCACCGCGCGTTCGGTCACTAGCGCAGAGACGACGGTCGCGATCGGTATCATGATCGTCCTTTCTACGGCAATGCCGTTCGACTCCACTTTCCGCGACCGCGACCATAGGACTTCGAGGGAACCGCAGCTCGCATATCATAGAGCACCTCTTGCGATCCGTCGGCCCCGCATACGTACGATCTGGGCCGATAGAAGAGGTGTAACGACCGTCGACGCGCGCACGAAAATCGTTGCCGTCCACACACCGCTCCTAGGAAACAAAACGTACAGTGAGCTGTTACGGCGGGCTTTCGCCTCATCCGACGCGCTGCACTACGACGCGCATTGGAGCACCGAGCAGTACGACATCCATAGGTCCGGTACTTTGGAGCGGCAGCTCGATCGCATCTTTTTAAAGTATGTCCAGCGGCCGTTCGTGCGCCATCGCAATCTCGACTTTTTTCCGTCCCGCTACGAGCTCGGAGCTTCATATTGGGGCCGGCGAACGCTAAACGCCATCCTGCGGTCGAGCGAACCGGATGCGCTCCATCTGCACGCACAAAATGTGGCGCTGCTGTCGGTCGACGTGATGCGGCGCCTTCCGACCGTGATCTCGGCGGACACGACGTCGTACCTGATCGCGCAACAGCGGCTGCCGGTACCGTGGCGCTGGACGCTCGCGCCGAACCACTTCATGGAGCGAACCGCCTTTCACGCAGCAGCAGCAGTGGTCGCGTGGTCCGACTGGGCAGCGAAATCGATCGTCGCCGATCACGGCGTCCCGCCCGAGCGCGTCCACGTCATTCCGCCCGGCGTCGAGATCGAAAAGTTCGAGCATATCGACGCGGAGCACGCTGCCGGTAGCGAACGCAAGCTGCGGATTCTGTTCGTGGGCGGAGAATTCGAACGGAAGGGCGGCCCGTTATTGCTCGAGCTTTTCCTCGGCCGCTTCGCGGCGCGTGGCGACGTCGAACTGCACATCGTCACGAAAGACGTCGTCGCTTCGCCGCATCGGTCGGTCGTCGTTCATTATGGCATCGAGCCGTTTAGCGAAGCGTGGCTCGCGATGTACGCGAGTGCCGATATCTTCGTGATGCCAACCCAGTCCGATCAATCGCCGCTCGCGTATCTCGAAGCGATGGCGGCACGATTGCCGATCGTGACCACGCCCGTCGGCGCGGCCCCCGAAATCATCGTCGATGGCGAGACGGGTTTCATCGTTTCGTTCACCGCGGTCCGCACGTTCGGCGATCGCATCGAGCGTCTGCTCGACGATAAGTCGCTGCGCGCGCAGTACGGCGAAGCAGCAAGGCGTCGCGTCACCGCGCGTTATTCGGCCCAGACGAACGCTGCCCGTTTGGCGCGGGTCCTCGTCGGGATCGCTCGCGATCAGCCGGCGCTTCGAAAACGATCGTAACCCTCGACGACGAGTTCCCGCAGTTTGTCCACGAAGCGTGCGCGAGAAAAGGTCTCGGCATGCGCGCGAATGGCAACCGGGTCCAACGCCATCGTCTCGAAGCGCCGAATCGCGTCGACGAACGCAGCGGTGCTCTGTTCCATGCTGAACACGCCGGTAACGCCGTCGACCACGGTTTCGCGCGCGCCGCCTTCTCCGTAGGCGACCACCGGACGTCCGCAAGCCATCATCTCGACCGGCGCCATACCGAAATCTTCGTTCGCCCCGAAGATCATCGCTCGCGCGCCTTGCATCAGGCCGACGAGTTCCGCGTCGTCGACGTGCCCGCGATAGTCGACGTGCGGTTCCTGGATCTCCCGGACGCCCGGCCCCGCGCCGACGACGACGAGACGTCGACCGATGGCCGCGGTCGCCGCGACGGCGAGATCGACGCGCTTATACGGGATCAATCGTGACGCGACGAGGTAGTAGTCGCCCGCCGGAGTCGTCGCGGGCCGAAACTTCGTCGTATCGATCGGCGGTGCGAGAATGGTCGATTCGCGCCGGTAATGGCGTGCGATGCGACGCTGCGTCGTGAGGCTGTTGGCGATGAACTCGTCGACGTGCGCGGCCCCTGCGTAGTCCCAAACGCGCATCGTGCGCATCACGGTTTCCGCCACCGGTGCGAGCGGCTTCGGAAACGAGCGACGCTCGAGCGACCGTTCCCATAACGCTCGCATCGGTGTGTGGCAATACGAAATGTGGAATTGATCGGCCCCGCGCAAGACGTTTTTGGCGACCGAATGGTGCGAAGAAAGGATGATGTCGTATCCGCTGAGATCGAAACTTTCGATCGCTGCAGGATAGAGCGGAAAGAGCCAGCGATGGCGTTTCGTTGCGCCCGGAATGCGGTTGAGCATCGACGGAACGACGCGATCGGCAAGCGACGCCGGGCCGGATTCCTTGGAATAGAGGAGCGCGAAGACCGGCGTGTCCGGGAACGTCTCGGCCATCACTTCGACGACGCGTTCCGCGCCGCCGCGCTGAACGAGCGGATCGGAGACGATCGCGATGCGTGGGCGCTTCACGCGCGCGCCGCCTGTCGGATCACGGCTGCCATTTCGCCCGCGATCGTCGCGGCGTTGAATCGCTCCGCAGACCGTTTGATCGACGCGGCTCGCACACGCGTCGCCGCGCCTTCATCGAGCAGCTCGACGATCGCGCGAGCGAAGGCCCGTTCGTCCCACGCGGGCACGATCCGTCCTTCGCCGGAGGTGCGCATCCATTCGGCTGCGCCGCTGTCCTCAAAGACGACGCTAGGTATGCCGGCTGTGGCCGCCTCGGCGGGCGTGCGGCCTAGCGGTTCCCGCGTCGAACAATTGGCGTTGATGGCGGTGGCAGCATAGACGTCACGAACGTCATCGACCCAAGGCACGAAGCGGACGACCGCCTCCAGTTTCGCATCGCGTACCATGGCCTCGAGTTCCGGCAAGAAATCGGCGTCTCGGAATATCGGCGATCCGACGATGAGAAACTGAACGGGACGCTGTGCGGCCACCTCGGCGGCGATTCGGATGAACCGGTCGTGCCCCTTCCAGCGATTGATCCGGCCGATCAGCGATACGGTCGGCACCTCCGGGGCGAGACCCAACTGCGCACGCGCTTCTTCCGGCTTCGGCAAATCGGCATAAGCGCTTGCCTCGACGGGCCCGTAGATCACGGTCGTCGCGCCGACGGCAATCTGCGCGCTGACGACGTGCGAGCACGCCACGCGCAACTTCGAACCGGCACGCGCCGCGGTGCGAAGAATGCGTAAGCCGTTGCCTTCGATCAGATCGTGAAAGTGCATGACGCAGGGCACGTCTGCCAGACGGCCCGCTACGGAGCCGACGATGTGCGCCTTCATCGAGTTTGTGTAGAGCACGTCGATACGCAGCCGCCGTAAGGCGCTCGCGACCGACGTCGCGACCGCTGGGATGGCCAGCGCCGCGGATACGCCGAGCCGTTCGCGTTGCGTGTCCATAAGCGCCCGTGGCGCGGCGACGATCTGCACGTCGAGGCCGAGCGATCGCAAGACGTTCGCAAATGACCCGTCTTCAAAGAGAATGCCGTGCGCCGTGATGTCACTCGAACGATGTTGTAAGAAGGTTGCGAGGGTCCGTTCGCCGCCGCCCATGGAATCACCGACGTGGTTGAGAAAGGCTACGCGAAGCGGAGACACTGCCCTACCATACTTCCTGCCGAGCGTCTGAGTGCGAGGTTGTCTTTTACAAAAGACTTGCAGCGTCCGCCGATTGCCGGCCTGTCGGCAGGCAATGAAGCGGGCGCGATGTGTGATTTAAGCTCCGGCTTACGAGCGTTAACTTTTCGCCGCTGCCGCCCGTATACAGGAAGATGGACAGATCGCTCCCGGTCGGCTCGGCCAACACGTCTGAACTTCGCCGTTACGAAGTCATCGACGCCGCGTTGCGCGTCGTGCTCGTCGGGGCATCCGTTGAATTCTTGGAGCCCGCAAGGCCGGGCACGGTGCTCGCGCCTTCGCTGGTTCCCCTGGTCCGGAGCGTGCTCGAAGGTCACGACTTCACGAAGGGGCCGGCGATATTGATCGAACGTCGGCATTATCGCGTTTGCGTCGTTCAGCTGCCCGGCCACGATGGCAAACCGTACTACGGCATCGCGACCGAACGGCTCGGTTCGAGCGCGGCTTCCATCGAAGCCGCAGGCGAACGGCTCGCAGAAACTCAGGTCATGTAGGGGGAGCCTTTCGATTAGCCAACTCCGCGACGTGCATCTCCGCCGCGACAAGCGCTCGTACGACCGCCAAGGCGCGACGGGGTAGGCTTGCGTTCCGAGGTTAACGCTCTCGCGTCGATCCGTGTGGCTTTCTTGAATCATGTCGGAAGTGCGACCGGGGGCGCCGAACGCACGCTTGCGACGTCACTGAAACACAGGCCGCCAGATATCGAGGCGCTCGCGATCCTCTTTGAAGACGGCGTTTTTGCAGACGAATTGCGTTCACTCGGCGTTGAAGTTCGAATCGTCGCCGTGCCGCCTTCGGTAATGGCGAGTACGCGCGAAACGTTCGGGCTGGCGGGAGCGCTCGCGGTTCCGAAAGTCGCTACGATGGTCGCGCGTCTCCTCCGTCGTAATCGCGTCGACGTTCTCTACACGAATTCGATGAAAGGACACGTCGTCGGATCGCTCGCCGGGCGTCTCGCTCGCGTCCCCTGCGTCATGCACTTTCACGATCATATCGACGGCCCTGGGTTGCGCGTTCTTCGCGCCGTCGCCAAGATCGGCTCGCGACAGCGTATTTCGTGTTCCAATAGCGTCAGCAAACAGATCGGTTTGGGTGAGACGACCGTCATCTACAGCCCGGTCGACCTCGAATGCTTCGCGCGTTTACCGCGTCGCGACGTTGCCCGCGCTGCACTCGGAATCGACATCGCGGTGCCCGTCGTCGCGATCGTCGGGCGTATCAATCGGTGGAAGGGGCACGATCGGTTCATACGAATCGCTGCGGAAATTACGGCACAACGACTCGTACAATTCATTATTGTCGGCTCGCCGATCTTTCGCGATGCGGAGTTTCTCGTGGAGCTCGAAGAAACGGTGCGCGAGCTGAAGCTCGAGCATGTCGTCCGCTTCTTTCCGTGGGTCGACGACGTCCGTACGGTTTTCGCAGCTACGGATGTGATGGTGAACTGTTCTACGCGTGAACCGCTGGGCCGAACGGCCGCCGAAGCGGCGGCCGCCGGCATTCCGAGCGTCGTCTTCGACGATAGTGGCGCGGCCGAATGGATGCGCGAAACCGGTGAAGGCCGGATCGTCCCGGCCGGAGACGAGCACGCGTTCGCAGCTGCCATCGTCGATCTGCTCGAAGAGAGTGCGATCTCTCACGCACGTGCTCGGCCCATCGAACGAAGCGCCGAGCGCTTCGACTCGGTGCGCGTCGCCGAAGACGTTGCGAAGGTCATTCGCGTGGTCGCCCGCCGATGACCGACACGCCCAAGATCGATACCGTGCAAATCGGCATGACGGCGGTTGCCGGTAGCGGCGGGGGAGTCGATCGATATTATTTCAATCTCCTGCGTGAATTGCCGGTAGCGGGAATCGGCGTGCGCGGTCTCGTCGTGACGGATCCTTCGACCGCCGATCTGCCGGCGCCAAATGTTGCCAGCTTTGCAGCAGCAAATCAGGGTCTGCTCGGGCGGTGGCGCGGAATGCGACACGTCGCGCCGGAGTTCATTCGCGGCGCGGATCTCATCGTGTCGCATTTCGCCGCGTATGCATTTCCCGTACTCGATGCGACCGTGCGGCGTCCGCTCGTCGTTCACTTCCATGGACCGTGGGCGCTCGAAAGTCGCGCCGAAGGCGCCGGTCCGATGCAGATTCGGCTTCGCTCGTTGATCGAACGGGCCGTCTATTCGCGCGCGCGCCGCTTCATCGTTCTTTCCGTCGCCTTTGCAGACGTTCTGGCTTCGCATTATGGCGTCGACCGGAGGAGGATCGACGTCATTCCCGGCGGCGTCGATCTCTCGCGATTCCACGTGCTCGAATCGCGCCGCGATGCCCGCGTGCGCCTAGGGTGGCCGACCGATCGACCAATCGTCGCGACTGTCCGTCGCCTCGTGCCCTCGAAAGGCATCGAAAATCTCATCGAAGCGGTGGCAGTCTTGCGGGCAACGTACCCGGACATACTAGTGCAAATCGTCGGCACCGGTCCGTTGGAAGCGGAACTCCGGCGGCGCATCGTTAGCGCCGGTCTCGAAGGTCACGTTCGCCTCACGGGCTTCGTGTCCGAGCGGGATTTGCCGTACGTCTATCGAGCTGCCGATTTCGTCGTCGTCCCAACGCTGCAGCTCGAAGGCTTCGGCCTCGTCGTCGTGGAGGCGCTCGCCTGCGGCACCCCCGCCCTCGTTACTCCCATCGGGGGCTTGCCCGAAGTCGTGCGCGAGCTCGATCCGGCCTTGATTCTATCCGGCGCGACCGTATCCGATCTTGCAGCCGGCCTCGATCGCGCCCTCGGCGGGGAACTTCAGGTGCCGTCCGAGACGGCGTGTATCGCGTACGCCCGCCGATTCGACTGGCCTAACGTCGCGCGCGCCGTGGCGCAAACGTATCGCAACGCCGTTTCGTAGTCATTGCGCGAGCATGTAGACGTCGCGCACGCGGAGAGCGATTGCATGCCACGAGAATCGTTCCGCGTACGCTCGGCATAGCGTTTCGTTCGGCATGGGGGTCGCTCCGGTCAAGGCTGCTTCGATGCCGCGGGCGAGTGTCGGTGCGTCAACGCCGTCGACGATGAGTGCTGCGTCGAGATCGCGCACCACCTCCGGCAGTCCGCCGACGGGCGTCACCAGCACGGGCGTGCCGGCAGCTAATGACTCGAGGACGACGAGTCCGAAGCCCTCGAGCGAGGCGCTCGGCACGACCGAGAGATCGGCGGCTCGAAACACATCCGGGAGTTGGGCACCGACATAGCCGAGAAACACGACGTTTGCAGCGAGGTCGCGCTCGCGCACGAGCCGCTGGAGATCATTCGCGAGCGGCCCCCCGCCTGCGATAGCGAGAAGCACGTCGGGGATCCGTCGGCGCACCTCACCGATCGCATCGATAAGGTTTTGCACGCCTTTCGATGGTACCAGTCTTCGGGCCGTGACGACGATGGGGCGATCGGACGGCAGCGCTAAACGTTGCCGTGCATCTACGCGCCGTCCGGCTGCCGAAAAGCGTTCGAGATCGACCCCGCCGGGCACAACGTGGACTCGCTCCGGCGCCACGCGATACTCGCGCTGCAAGATTGCTCCATAGGCATGGGTGAGCACGATAACGTGCGCGCCACGCCGGTAGACGGTACGTTCAAGAAGTCGACGAGCGCGCGTCTGTAGCCCGCCGGCCCCTTCGGACGCTTTCTCTAAAGCCCATGGTCCATGGAAGTGGACCACCATCGGATGCGCTCGTACGAGATCGAGTACGGGAAAAGCATACGGAGCGAAATGCGTCACCACGAGGTCGCCGTCGCGCAACTCGCTTCGGACACTCTGGCGAAGCGCTTTCCAGCGTTGAAGCATTCCAACCGTACCCGGCGCGACGCTGCGCATGAGCGGCTGTGGGCCGAACGTGTCCGGCCCATCGCCGACGACGAGCGCGCGCACGGCAACGTCGACACTCGGCAACGCGCGTACGAGATCCGAGAAATAGCGATCGAGCCCGCCCGTTCGGCCGGGTGTTGCCGTCATGCCGATCTGAACCGTAGGAAGCGGTGACATCGCATCGCTACGCGCTTTCGAAGCTCTAGTGTTGCGAACGCTCGCCTGACCGCTACGAGAGCTATGCATATAAAGCTTACGTTTCCTTTACGTTTATCGATTTCGGCGGACCACGATTGGGACCGAATACCGGAGCCCATGGCTTGCAATTTGGCGCTGGTGCCGAGTCCCGTAACGTGGTATGAAGCACATATGCTAGCCGTCCGGACTCCATCGCATCTCGACGCCGACGCGTGCGCCGCCTTTCGTTCGGCGGGATTCCTGAGCGTTCCGGACTTTGCCGATCCAGGAGATGTTGCGCGCCTGCGCTCGTTGTTCGTTCGGCTCTTCGCAAGTCCGGTCGGATTTACGGCGGGCGATCGTGGCGATCTTATCGGCGATCGTGGCCGCGTTGGGACGATACCGCAAATCGTCCATCTCGAGCGCTATGAGCCGGCGCTGCTCGATTCGCCGGTCCGTCAGCGCGGATTCGCTATCGCGCGCGACCTCCTCGGCGGCGACGTTTTGCTGGACTGCGAAACGGCGATTCTCAAAGTGCCCGGTAGCCCCGATTCGACCCCCTGGCATCAAGACGAAGCCTTTTGGTCGGCGGAAACGACGCACGATGCAATTTCGATTTGGATTCCGCTGCAAGATGTCGATGCCGACGGCGGTTGCATGGAATTCATTGCGGGTTCGCATCGGGGTGAGGTCCGGCCGCATCAAGCGATTCGCGACGTCGACGATGCCAATGGCTTTGAGTTGGTCGATGTCGATCGGAGGTATCGGACGATCTGCCCGTTACCGGCCGGGGCCGCGACCGTGCACCATTCGCGAGTCGCTCACTCGTCCGGCCCGAATTGCACGGCGATCGAACGTTACGCATACGTCATGGTATTCGTAGGCCCTCGACGCCCGCCGTCAGTCAAACGCGAGTTCACGTGGCAGGGCGGGCGAGCCCGCGACAAGCGGAGGGTTGCGTCGAGAGTGGGCCTCGACGGGCTGCTCAATCGCGTTCTCCGTCGTGCCGCAATCGTCGTCGCGAAGCTTAATGCTTGGAACGACCGCCGCCGATATAGCGGATGAGCGCGGTTGCTCGGTAGTAGTCTAGCGCGCCCGTCCAATGACGCGCCTGAAGATGCGCTTGGCAGGAAGAATAACATCGATGCGATCCCGTCGGCCATCGATGGCGCAGGTGTCTGCGCAAAACGACAAGGTATGGCACGCGTCGCGATAACGATCGAGTTGGCGCGGGTCGAATCGAGCGATCGTCGATTCCTCGAACTCGTGGAGGTCGAGCCGGTCGATCCGGTTGAAGACGATCGCACCACCGTACGTGCGGGAGCAGTCTTGTGCGGGCCGGATCAACTCACCGTGCCAGATGAATGGCATGCCCGCGCTACGTGCCGAGCGAACGTCGGTCTTTATGGGATTGCGAGCGTGCGGTATCCACGGCCCTGCGAGCCGATCGGCGTGAAAAGCGAAGAGATTCGCTCGCGAAAGCCGCGACTCGTCGCTCGTGAAAATCCACCAGCGGCCTTCGTGCCGCACTGGTGTCGCATCGACAGCGGCAATGGAGAGCAGCGAGCCTTCGCGGTGCCAGCCGTCGTCGATCCGGTACAGCGCGAGTTCGCCCGCTTCATGGCGTTCGGGAATACAATATACGGCCCCGTTCTCGCGCACGACGTAAGGATACGATACGTGATGCTCTTCGCGAAACTCCTCGTCGATCAGCGCTGCGCTCGGCGTTAGCGCCACTCGTGCGATTCGTCCCCGCCCCCCGTCGCTGCGCCAGCGCTCGCACAATAACGTAACGCAGTCCGGTTCGGTTTTCAAAACGAACGGGTCCGCTAACGACTCGTGTGCCGGTGCATCGAGCCATCGTGCCTGAGGTCGAAACGCGGCATTGAGAAAGTCCTCCGGAGCGGCGCGTACGATTCCGACGTTCCACTCTTCCACGACGAAGGTCCGCGCGACGACCCGTTCGAGGATGCGACGCGCAAATTGAAAGGCGACTCCAGTACGTGCAAGTGCATTCGGTCGCCGGTTTGAAAGCGCGCGCGGCGTGGAAAACGCGCTCGACTCTCCCGCGCCCTTTGCAGATCTTTTTAAGCGCTCGATTTCGAGCGCGGGCCAGCGCGCACACTCGTCGAGCAACGCTTTGAGGGTTCGGCCGTGTGTCGCTAATAGCCCGAACGTACCGCTTCGCAGAGTCCGTTCGCCGCGATCGCCCGATTCGAGAAGCGTGACATCGAGCACGCCGCCGCTCGCGATCTCGGTTGAGAACGCCATCGTCGGATCGGCAGCGGCTCCGAATGCGAAATACCAACGGGTTCCCGCCGGTATCGTGCGGTCGATCTTGCCGGTGAGATCGACGACGATGTCTGCCAGAGTTGCACGATCGTCTGCCCTTTCGACGACGACGTAATCGGCAACATGCTGTAGATGGCGGAGGCAGTCGCGCTGCCAGGCAGCGCAGCGCCGTGCCATACGGACGGCTACTGTCATTTCGATATCGCTCGGGTTTCCGTTTCCCGTCGACCGACCTTCACTTCGATAAGTTGGAAAACGAAGTCGACGTGCGCGTCACGCGCCGGTGGCGCGATGCACCCCGGAATTCTGTCCGCGACGCTTCAAAGACACGTTCAAAGGCGTCCGCGTGACGGTCCCACCGGAATCCATCTTTCACGAACGTGGCAAGTACGTTGCTGCTGATGGCGCCGCTGTCCCTCAGAGCGATGACTTCGAAGATCGCTTTCACGAGATCGGCCGGCTGCGTTCCGAACGCAATGAATCGTCGATCGATCGCGCCGAGAAGTTGCGGTGTCGCACCCACCGGCGTACCGACGACAGGTATTCCGCACGCCAGTGCTTCGAGGGTCACTAAGCCCAACGTCTCGGGTGCAAGCGACGAGTTGATAACGACATCGGCGCTTTGGTAATACTGGACGAGGGAGTCGCCGAGAAATCCTACGAAACGGACGTGCTGCTGCAAACCGAGTTGGACGACGCGGCGCTCCAAACGTACTCGAGCCGGCCCATCTCCGGCGATCACGCATATGGTGTCGCCGCGACGCCGAACGACTTGCGCAACCGCGTCGATCAGGTTCGCGACCCCTTTTGCCTCGACGAGGCGGCAGGCGGTTACGATGATGAGTGCGCCTATCGGAAGATTGAGGCGTCCCCGCAGTTCACTGCGTCCGACGGTTGCCGGAACGAATTGCTCACCCACGCCGCCGGGGATCTCATCAACGCGTGCGGCGTCGATTGGAAACCGTTGCAACACCTGGCGTCGCGCAAAATTACTGAGCGTTATGATGCGGCAACTGCGAGCGAGATCTGCATATTCGATCCCATAGCGCGCGACCGCAGCGATGCGCGCTCGCGCTCCAAACCTCCTAGCATCTAATTTCGCTTCAAGCATTCCTTCGGTATCCCAAGCACCATGGTATGAACGAACGATGGGCACGTCTTTGGCAAGCGTGCTTCCCGGCCCGAGCGCTGCATAAGCGAAATGAACGTGTGCCACGTCGAATCGGACCTTGCGCGACAGTTCGAGCATCGCGCGCCGGCCATTACGAATATACGTGAACGGCGTTCGTCCCCGCTCGAATTCCACGATCGAGATGCCGTCGGGAACGTGGTCGAGGGCGCCGAGCGAGTCGATCTCACGCGTGCGAGGCAACAGAAACGTTAACTGGTGTCCGCGAGCCGCGAGCCGCCGCGCGAGCTCTTCGGCGACAGTCTGCATCCCGCCGCGCCGGTTCCGTCGAAACGCAGCGTCGATGAGCGTTAAGATGCGCACGCGTCGAACCCACGTCTTCGAGAAGATTTTCCAAAATTAGCGTGGCGATAAAACAACGCTACCTCCAGCGTACGGCGTTCGCTTATCTAGCGACTTTTGGGCTACGGTGCGGGGGACGCCTACCGTTCGTTCGGCAACGGCCACCTCCGGTTGTGTTAGCGGTGCAGTTGGTTCATATCTGCAACGGTTCCCGATGACACGGCCTGATGCTCTGGCGACGATGCCGCTTCGCTCAGGAACTTGCCTTAGCACGAAGCTGAATCAACTTATCTTTACGATTCTCGAAACGACGACGTTGTCGCGCCAAGGACGACGATCTAGACGACGGTCGCCGGCGCGGTCATAAGGCAACCAGGCCCAGGGTCCACGGCGTTTCGCAGCGTGCAAACGCGCGGAGCGAGCTGACTCAGCGACGAACTGGGTTACGGAACGACAACTGCGACGCATGGTGACGTCGGCGAAACGACACAATACGTGCCGCGGCTTTCCTGACGCACTTCATGCAGCACGTCGCACGTACGTTTAAAATACGAACTCGTTGACCAGGGCGCGCCGCCCGCATCGTATTCGGGTTTCAGACTCTTCCACGCCGATCTTTCGGTGAAGCGGGCCTACACCGCGTTGACGTCCCTCGTCTTTTTACTTGCCGATAACCAAAACGGCACGCTGGGCCGTCTGAGTTACAGCATCGGCGGCAACACGACCGACCTCCGTCACCAACTCTTTAAAAAGAGCAACGGTACGTTTTACATCGCTTTCTGGCTTGAGAAGTCGAGCTACGCGTCAATGCGGCAGGCGGCGGAACGCCGACGGCGGTAGCGGCACAAAGCGTAACGTTTGCATTCGGCGAGGCGGTCAGTGCCGCCCAGCTCTACACGTGCGATGCGAATGGGAAGCGCGTCGCTTCCACGCCGCCTGCCCCACGAATCAGTATCGCCGCTACTGCGACGATATCGTCTCGATCTTGAAGGTGAGCACGGGCACTCCTAGCGACAAACATCAGAGGCGGAAGCCCCGGCATGTTTGGAGCGGGCGCATTCGGATACACCCTACAGTACAAAAGGAACGTGCTGCTTATAGTGGCCGTTCTTTGAAGGGTGTGCGGATTGACGGAAAGTAACGCAGCGCGGGAAGCCGCGAGCGCAGGAAGCGCGGCATCCGAGATACGGCGCGACGCTCGTCTCGATGGGCTGTGCAATATCGCGGCCGCGCTGTGCGGGACTCCCGCAGCGTTCGTCTGCCTCATGGAAGACGAACGGTGTCGCATCGTCGCGGCGCATGGGCTCGCGCTCGGAGAGCATACTCCACGGCTTACGTCGTGCCGGCACGTCCTCGAGGCGTCCGATGCCGTCTTCGTCGCATCGGACGTTCGCAGCGACCCGCGCTTCGCCGATGAGGCCTGGTCGCGCCGCGGAGACGCGATCGTCGGCGCGTTCGCGGGTGCCGCCCTCGTGGCGCCATCGGGAGAAACGATCGGGACGCTCGTCGCGATCGATTCCAACGCCCGAGCGTTCACCTCTGAGCAGGTGACAATGCTCGGGCAACTTGCCGCCGCAACGGTCGATCGACTCCAATTGCGCCGGCTGCGCGAAGGCGATGACGGTTCGTCCGAGGGCGTGGAAGCGGAACGTCTGCAAGCGCTCGAACGCGGGAACCGCGAGCTCGAAGCCGAGATCGAGCACCGCAAGCGGGCCGAAGAACGGCTCACCTTTGCCGCATACCACGATCAGCTCACGCGCCTGTCCAATCGCGCGTATCTCGAGCGGCGCCTCGACGAATGCGTCGCAGCGGCGAAAGTCGACGACGCTCGCCGCGCCTCGGTGCTGTTCATCGACCTCGACCGGTTCAAACGCATCAACGATCGTCTCGGCCATCTCGCCGGAGACTTACTGCTCACGCTCGTCGCGCGCCGCCTGGAACGCAGCGTGCGCCCCGGCGACGTGGTCGCTCGCCTCGGCGGCGATGAGTTCATGATTCTTTTAGAAGGCCTCGGCGATACCGAAGAAGCGGCCGAACTCGCCAAGCGCATCCTCGCGACGCTCGCGACGCCGTATCGACTGCACCGCAACGAAACGTTCGTAACCGTCAGCATCGGCGTGGCGTTGATCGATGCGGCGACCGTCTCGACGAGCGACGTGCTCCGCGAAGCCGATATCGCGATGTATCGCGCGAAGGAGAAGGGCCGCAATCGGGTCGCCGTCTTCCAACCGTATCTGCGCGAACGCGATATCGCGATCGCCACCTTGGAAGCCGATCTTCGCACGGCGTGGGAACACCGCCAGTTTTTCCTCGCCTATCAGCCCATCGTGTCGCTCGAAAGCAATAGCCTCGTCGGCTTCGAAGCACTGTTGCGCTGGCACCACCCCACGCGCGGCATCGTGCTGCCGAATGACTTTATCGCGGCGACCGAAGAGACCGGCCTGATCGTTCCGCTGGGTGAAATGGTCATCATCGAAGCGAGCCGCCAGCTTCACCGCTGGCAAACAGATCCGCGCGGCTCGAAGTCGCTCACGATGAGCGTGAACCTTTCGAGTATGCAGCTCGCTTCGAACGACCTCGTCGATCACGTCGATCGCGCGATAAAGATCGCGGAGATCGAGCCGGATACCTTCATCATCGAGCTCACGGAAAGCGTGATTCTCGAAGACTTCTTGGTCGCAGCTGACGTCCTGCGGCGCTTGCGTGTGCTCGGCGTGCGCATTCACATGGACGATTTCGGAACGGGTTATTCGTCGCTGAACAATCTGCGGCAGTTGCCCATCGATCGCATCAAGATCGATCGTATTTTCGTCGCGGGCGATGCCGGAAAACTCGGCGATCCCGAGATCGTCGATACGATCGTCTCGCTCGCGCACAAGCTCGGCCTCGCCGCTATTGCGGAAGGCGTTGAAACCGAAGAGCAACGCCTGGAACTCATCCGGCTCGGCTGCGATGCGGCGCAGGGTTTCCTTTACGCGGCGGCCGTCGCGCCGCTCGAAGCCGATGCTATGCTCGCCGCCTTCGTACCCGGCGGCGCCGAGCATTTGCGAGCGAACGGAGCCTAGCCGGCCGTCCCGCGAATGCGCTCGATCGTGCGTTCGAAGCGCGCCAGCATATCGGCGACCTGTTCGGACGAGATCACCAGCGGCGGGACGAATCGCAGCGTGTTGTTGCCGGCCGCGTTGAGCAAAAGCCGTTCGCCCGTGCGGGCCGCGTCGACGAAGGCTTTCGCCGCATGCGGCGTACGGACGGGCAGACCGAGCATCAGGCCGCGCCCGCGCGGTGCTGCGAATATCTCGGGGTACGCGGCCGCGATGCGGGCGAGTCCGGCGGCAAGTTCGGCGCCGACCGTTCGCACGTGCGTATCGAGATCGAGCGCGTCGCGCACGCGCAGATGCGCCATGGCCGCGGCGCACGGAATCGGCGAGCCGCCGAAGGTGGTGCCGTGATCGCCCGGCTGTAAGCCGCTCGCGGCCGCGGCGTCGATGAGGACCGCGCCGATCGGGACGCCGTTGGAGAGCGCTTTCGCCATCGTCACGACGTCGGGCCGGACGCCGAGAGACTGAAATGCGAAGAGCGTGCCGAGACGGCCCGCGCCGCATTGGATCTCATCGAAGATCAAGAGCGCGCCGCGTTCGTCGCAGAGCCGGCGCGCGGCTTGCAAGAAAGCGATGTCCGCGGGCTTGACGCCGCTCTCGCCTTGAATCGGCTCGACGATGAAGCCCGCAACCGTCTCGTCGAGCGCCGTTTCCAGCGCCGCGATATCGTTAAACGGCGTGAACGCGAAGCCCAGCGGCAGCGGTTCGAAGCCTTCGTGATAGCGCATGTTGGCGGTCGCGGCGAGCGCTCCCAGCGTGCGGCCGTGGAACGAGCCCTCGCAGGCGAGGATCGTGCGGCGCGTGGTCTCGCCCTTGCGGTACGCGAGCTTACGCGCGAGTTTGATCGCGGCTTCGTTCGCCTCCGCGCCTGAGTTACAGAAGAAGACGCGTTCGAGGCCGGAGCGTTCCGCCAGTTCGCTTGCGAGCGTGCCGGCGGGTTCGTGATGGAACAGGTTGCTCGCTTGCACGAGCGTCGCAGCTTGCGTTGCGATCGCTTCGGTAATCGCGGGATGCGCGTGGCCGAGCGCGCACACGGCGATGCCCGCAACCATGTCGAGGTAGCGGTTGCCCTCCGTATCGATCAGCTCGCAGCCCTCGCCGCGTGCGATCGTAATCGGCGCGCGCGCGTAGTTCTGCAGCAGATGCGGATGGTCGGCGACGACCTTCTGCCCGGGGACGGCCGGCGCTTGGGCGGCGGCGCCGGTAACGGTAGCGACGATGGAGGCGTTGGTCCGGAACATATGCTTAGGTCCTGTAGTGAGCGTTGATGCGCACGTAGTCGCGCGAGAGATCGCAGCCCCACGCCGTCGCGGTCGCGGTGCCGGTGCCGAGATCCAGACGCACGTGTACCGCCGTGTTTTCCAGTTCCCGGTGGCCTTCGGCTTCGGAGAGTATCTCGATCGCGCCGCGATCGACCCACAGCTTCTCACCGAGATAGAGCGACCACGTGTCGGGATCCATGCCGGCGCGCACGCTGCCGGCGGCGGCGATGATGCGGCCCCAGTTCGGATCTTCACCATAGAGCGCGGTTTTCACGAGATTGGAATTGACGATCGCGCGGGCGACGGCGCGGGCTTGCGCATCGTCGCGGGCTGTCGAAATATCGACGGTGAGCGTTTTGGTCGCGCCCTCGCCATCGGTCACCATGGCGACGGCGAGCTGACGCGTGACGGCATGCAGCGCGTCGGCGAAGCCCGCCGGTGCGGCGCCGTCGCCCGGCGGTGCGAAGGCGTAGCACGAGTCGTTGGTCGACATGTCGCCGTCGACGGAAATCATGTTGAAGCTGACGTCGTTGGCCGCGCGCAGTTCGTCGCGCAGCGCCTCGCGCGACATCGGGGCGTTGGTCGCGATGAAGGCGAGCATCGTCGCCATGTTGGGGGCGATCATGCCCGAGCCTTTGGCGATGCCGCCCACGACGTAGCGCGTCTCGCCGTCGTAAAATGCATAGGCCGCGAGCTTGGGCTCGTTATCGGTCGTCATGATCGCTTCGGCCGCATCGTAGGCGGCTTCCATGCCTTCTTCGAGATCTTTGACCGCGCGTTCGAGGCCCTTGTGGACGCGATCCATCGGCAGGTAGACGCCGATCACACCGGTCGACGCGACGATTACTTGCGTCTGCTCGATGCCGAGCAGCGTGGCCGCTTGCCGCGCGGTCGCGCGGGCATCGCGTTCGCCGCGTTCGCCCGTGCACGCGTTCGCACAGCCCGCGTTGCAGACGATCGCGCGCATCGTCGTGCCGCTGCTGCCGATATGCTGTTCGCTTATCAGCAGCGGCGCGGCTTTGATTTCGTTGGTCGTAACGACCGACGCGCAGGCCATCGGCTCCGCGAACGTGACGACCGCGAGATCGGGCTTGCGTTTTTTGATGCCGGCGTGCACGCCCGCGAGCTTGATGCCCGGGACCGCGCCGAGGCCGCCGCGCAATTCGATGAGCCGCGTCTGCGTGCCGTTCGCGGTATGGTTCGCGGTGTTAGACCCGGGTGGCGCGATCATGTAACGACATTTCCTCTGGCAAGCCCAGCATGAGGTTGAGGTTCTGCATCGCTTGGCCCGCAGCACCTTTTCCCAAGTTGTCGAGCGCGCAAATGGCGCGCACCACGCGGCCGCGGCGGCTCACGTGAATTTCGGCGTCGTTGCTTCCCGCGACGCCGCTGACGCTCGGCGGCCGGTCGGCGGCATTGACCCGCACGAACGGATTGCCGGCATAGGCCCGGGCGTAGGCGGCGTGCAGCGCGTCGTCGGCGATATCGCGGTCGAAGATCGCGTAGCAATCGGCGAGCATGCCGCGCACGATCGGTACGACGTGCGGCGTGAAGACCAGCGGCGCCCCGATGCCGGCCGCGGCGAGTTCTTGCACGATCTCGGGTTCGTGCCGATGCCCGCCGAGCCCGTAGGGCCGCACGTCACCCGCAACTTCCGCGAAGAGGTTCGCCGTCGCGGGCGTCCGGCCGGCGCCCGTCACGCCGCTCTTGGCGTCCACGACGAGCTGCACGAGGCCGTCGGCGAACGGGGCGAGCGGCAGCAGCGCGAGCAGCGAAGCCGTCGGATAGCAGCCGGGATTGGCGACGAGCCGCGCGTCGCGCAGTGCGGCGCGATAGCGTTCGGGCAGACCGTAGATCGCGTCGCCCGCGTGCGCGGCGAGGCGGAAGGCATCGGAGAGATCGATGACGCGCGCGCGGCGCGCGACGAGGGCCGGGGCCTGCGCGCGTGCGAGTTCGGCGCCGCCCGCGAAGATCACGGCATCCCCAGGCCCTAGGAGCGCATCGAGCGTTCCGGGCGGATCGAAGGCGCGTTCGAAGCGCCGCAGGCCCGGCACGTGCGCCGCGATCGGCTGGCCCGCGTGCGACGCGCTTTCGAGCGCGCCCAGTTCGAGCGCGGGATGGTTTGCGGCGAGCCGCATGAATTCGGCGGCGCCGTACCCAGCCGCGCCGACGACGTGCACGCGCGTCACCGCACGGCTCCTTCGCGCGCTGTAAGCGATGCTTCGAGTTCGTCGAGCGCGCGGGCGACGGCGCGCGGCTGCGTCGAGCCGATGGTGCGCTTGGCGTCGACGGACGCGCGCGCGTCCAGCGGTGCGTCCAGCGGCCGGCCCAAACCGGCGGCATCGGCGAGCGTATCGAGATCGGCCCGTTCGAGCTCGCGTGCATCGCGTTCCGCTTTGCCGACCATCGTGCCGACGAGCGCGTGCGCGCGGCGCGCGGGAACGCCGCGCGCGACGAGCGCATCGGCGATGTCGGTCGCGACCGTGTAGCCGTCGCCCGCGCGCGCGCTCATCGTTGCCGCGTCGTACTGCACGTACGCGAAGGCGGATGCGAAGGCATCGAGGGCCGCAAGGCCGCGTTCGATCGCGCGAATCGCGATCGCCTTGGTTTCTTGCAGATCGCGATGATAGGAGAGCGCGATGCCGGTAGTCGTGCCCAGCGCCGCCGCGAGTGCGCCGTTGGCGGCGGCCGCGTGCGCGCGCACGAGCTCGAAGGGATCGGGGTTGCGTTTCTGCGGCATCAGGCTCGAGCCCGTCGAAGCGGCATCGGCCAGGCGCGCGTAGCCGAAGGCGGGCGTGCACCAGAGCACGAGTTCTTCGCTCGCGCGCGATGCGGCGCCGAGCGCGCGGGCGACCGCGTGGACGAGATCGAGCGCGAGATCGCGATTGCCGATCGCATCGAGGGCGTTGCGCGACGGTGCGGCAAAGCCGAGGTCGCGCGCGGCCGCAGCGCGATCGAGCGGCAGGGTCGAGCCGCTGCACGCCCCCGAACCCAGCGGCGACGATTCGCTCGCATCGGCGACGACGCGTTCGAAGCGCACGACGGCGCGCGCGAAATTCTCGGCAAAGGCCGCAAGCCAAAATGCGAGCAGAATCGGTTGCGCGGGCTGCCAATGCGTGGTCGCCGCGAGCAGCGTTCCGTCGCTCAGCGCCTCGCGTGCCCGGGCGATCGCCAGACGCGCCGTGCGTTCCGCGGTGGCGGCGCCGTCGGCGGCGCGCTCGCGGACGTAGAGCGCGAGCGTCGTCGCGACTTGATCGTTACGACTGCGTCCGGCGTGCAACGAAGCGCCGGCATCGGGGGCGAGTTCGCGCACGCGCTCGTCGATCGCGCCGTGCACGTCTTCGGCGTTCGTGGTGAGCGCGCGCTGCGCGAAGGTGCCCGCTTCGATTTCCGTCGCGACGACGCCGAGCGCGGCGCGCAATTCCGCCGCGGTGGACGGCAGCACGATGCCGCCGCCTTCGAGTGCGCGCACGTGCGCGAGCGAACAGCGCACGTCGAAGCGCGCGAGCACGAGATCTTCCTCCAGCGACGAGCCGAACGCAAGCAACGCCGCATCGGGCGCAGCCGCGAACCGCCCGCCCCATTGCAGCGCCGGCTGTCGATTCACCGCAACCTCACGAGGCGCGACGATCGTTCATCGGGATCGGCTTGAGCTTAGAAATCGATCGACCCGTCTGCGAGCGACGCAATTCGTAGATATCTACCGAAAGTTGGGCGTTTAGCCAAAACTGTTCGGACATTCCGAGAACTCGTGCGAGCCGAAGAGCCGTATCGGGCGTGATGCGACGCCGGCCCGCGAGAATTTCAGCGAGCCGTGGTCGCGTGATCGAAAGCGCGTCGGCGAAGCGTTGTTGCGTATAGCCGAGCTCGCCGATTATTTCGCGAAGAAAAGCGCCCGGCGCGGTTGGCGGCCGATCTGTCGGGATTCGCACGGTGGGCATGAATGGCTCCTTTCTAGTGGTAATCGACGATTTCGACATCTCGAGCTTCGCCGTGTTCCCAGCAGAAGCAAATGCGATATTGAGAATTAATGCGAATGCTGTACTGACCGCGACGGTCGCCTTTGAGAGTCTCTAGTCGGTTGCTGGGCGGTACTCGTAGATCGTCAAGGCCGTTAGCAAGGTTCAATCGGTCGAGTTGGAGTTGTGCTCGCTCGAAAAGATGCGGCGGAAGCTTCCTGCGGGCTGCGGCGGACCGGACCCCGTTGAAAACGCTCTCCGACGCGCGGTCCTTGAACTCCATCGTCCTTCATTGTAACGTGTCTCGATACGCGACGCAACGCCCGACTTTGGCTACCGCGTCGTTGTGAGGGCGTCGCGGTTGACGCGGGCGCCGAGTTCGAGGGGCAGGCCCCAGAGTTCGATAAAACCGCTCGCCGCGTTGTGGTTAAACGCGTCCCCGACGCCGTAGGTGGCGAGCTTTTCATCGTACAGACCGTAAGGCGACGAGGTGCCGTCGACGACGGCGGTGCCACGATGGAGACGCACGCGAACGCGGCCCGTGATGCGTTGCGCGAGCGCGCCGTTGAACGCGTCGATCGCGCCGCGCAGCGGCGAAGGCCAGAGGCCGTCGTAGATCAGCTCGGCGTACTTCTGGTCGAGCGTCGCTTTGAAGCGCAGTTCGTCGCGCGTGAGCACGAGGCGTTCGAGCGCTTTGTGCGCGGCGATGAGCGTCAGCGATCCCGGGCATTCGTAGACTTCGCGCGACTTCACGCCGATGACGCGATCCTCGACGAGATCGATGCGGCCGATACCGTGCGCGCCCGTCCGGACGTTGAGGCCGGCGACCATCTGCGCGCCCATCGCTCCGTCGACGGAGGGCACGCCGTTTTCGAACGTGACGACGACGTGTTCGGGCTCGTGGGGCTGCTGCTCGCTGCTCGCCGTCCACGCATACGCGTCTTCGGGGGGCGCCGTCCAGGGATCTTCGAGCACGCCCGCTTCGATGGAGCGGCCCCAGAGATTGGCATCGACGGAATAGGGCTTCGCGACGGTCGTCGAAATCGGCACGTTATGCTGCTGCGCGTAAAGCATCGCGTCGGGCCGCGAGAGCGGCGTGTCGCGCAGCGGTGCGAGCGTCGTGATCGAGGGATCGAGCGCGCGGACCGCGAGCTCGATGCGGACTTGATCGTTGCCCTTGCCCGTGCAGCCGTGCGCGACCGCATCGGCGCCGTGCCGGTGCGCCGTCTCGACGAGCAGCGCGGAAATCAGCGGACGCGAGAGCGCGGCCGAAAGCGGATAGACGCCTTCGTAGAGCGCGTTCGCGCGCAGCGCCGGCAGGGCCATTTCGGCGATGAAGCGCTCTTTGGCATCGACGAGCAGCGCGTCGTGCGCGCCCAGTGCGAGCGCTTTGGCTTTGACCGCGTCGAGGGCGGCGGTGGCGCCCGCGCCCGCGGTCCCGTCGCTTTCGCCGAGATCGAGCGTCATCGCGATCACTTTGTGGCCTGCCAGCACGTACTGCTTGAGCAGCACGGACGTATCGAGGCCGCCCGAGTAGGCGAGGACGATGGTGCTCATAAAGGATCCTCCGAACGCATATCTTCGAAACGTTGTTTGACGACCGGCAGCTTCGCCGCGTCTTCGAGCAGGACGAGCACGGTATCATCGCCGCCGAGCGTGCCCATCACTTCGGGCCACTCCGCTTCGTCGATCGCCGAAGCGACGAGCATCGCACTTCCCGGCGGCGTGCGCAAGACGATTTGGTTCGAACTTCCGCGCGCGTCGCGCACGAGTTCGGCGATCACGCGATGCAAACGCGACGTGTAGGTCTTATTGAGGCCCGGTTCCACGTACTTGAATTGCGTGCCGATGCCGTTGCCGTTCTTGAGCGGGACTTTGATCAAACCGAGATCCTTGATATCGCGCGAGACGGTGGCTTGCGTGACTTCGTAGCCCTGCGTTTCCAGGAAGTGCGCGAGTTCTTCTTGGGAGTGCACGGGACGCGTTGCGATCAGTGAGAGAATCGCGCGTTGGCGCGTGGTTTTCATACGGGCATGCCTCGTAGGTCGGTGAGCAGCGCGACGAGCAGCGCTTTCTGCGCGTGAAGGCGATTTTCGGTTTGATCGAAGACGGCGCTCTGCGGCCCGTCGATGACGTCGGCGGAGACTTCCTGGTCGCGATATGCGGGCAGGCAGTGGAGGAAAATCGCGTGTTTGGCGGCCGCTTGCATGAGCGCGGTATCGACGCGATACGGCAGCAGCATCGCGGCGTTGCGTTCGGCCAGGTGCTCTTCGCCCATCGACGTCCAGACGTCGGTATACACGACGTCGACATCGCGCACCGCGCGATGGGCGCTGCTGAACGCGCGTGCCGTCGCGCCGGTGGGTTTGCCGAGGATTTGCAGGCGCGCGAGAAAAGCTTCGCTCGGCCGATGCGTCGGAGGCGAGCCGAAGTTCACGGAGATGCCCATCACGAGCGCCGCTTCAGCCAGCGACGCCGCGACGTTATTGCGTGCGTCGCCGATATACGCCAGCCGCAGGCCCGCGAGGGTGCCAAAGCGTTCTTTAATTGTGAAGAGATCGGCGAGGGCCTGACAGGGGTGGGCGCGGGCCGAGAGGCCGTTGATGACCGGGACGGTCGCCGCCGCCGAGAAGCGTTGGAGCGGTTCGTGGGCGTGCGTGCGAACGAGGATCGCGTCGACGTAGCGCGAGAGCACGCGGGCCGCATCTTCGGGCGTTTCGCGCGAGCCGGCCATGAATTCGGAGCCGCTGGCGAAAAGGGCGTGGCCGCCGAGCTGGGTCATGCCGACTTCGAAGGAGACGCGCGTCCGCAGCGACGGTTTCTCGAAGAGCATCCCGAGCGATCGGCCGCGCAGGAGCGGAAGCTGATCGGCCAAGCGGCCGCCCTTGAGGTGTGTCGCGAGCGTCAGCACCGTCGCGATTTCCGTGGGCTCGAGGTCCGTAATCTCGAGCACGTGCCGCCCGATCAGGGACGGCGGGGCAAGCGATGCCAGCATGATCTGTATATTTATGCATATCTAGCATAACAATGCAACAGCGAAGTCGAAATCGGTAAAGGCGGCAAAGGCCGGCCCTTCAGATTTCCTAAGCAATACCAGGAAGCGCACGATAAATGGGTCCTTGGCAGTCTAGGACGCTTGTAGGTACGCGCTCAGGGCCAGAGCCGGCTCGCACTCGTTAAGCTACTACCGACGCGGCGGCGCGTGATGGGCGACGATTCAGCGTTATCAACGACAACGATTGACGCGGGAACGCCGTCGGGTTGCGAAGCGGTTTCATACGCGTGATAACATCGGTGTGAGGTGCCGAACGTGCTATCCACTCTCGACATCGTCGCCGAGTTCGAGCGACGGGACGCCACGAAACCGTACGTCGAACTCATCGACGGAATCGAAGTTCCGAAAATGAGCCCGATGACGCGGCACGGGTTGCTCCAGTCCGCCTTCGCGACGCTGCTCGAACCGTGGGCCGGCGCGCGCGGAGTCGTGGGCACCGAAATTCGGTATTGGTTGCGGACGCAAGGCGATCGGCCGACGTCGCTCGTTCCCGATATCGCTTTCGTGTCATACGAGCGCCTGGCGCGATTGACGCCCAATGAAGTGCAGCGCATTCCCTTCGCGCCCGATCTCGCCGTCGAGATCCGGTCTCCCGGCGACCGTGCACGCAATATCGCACGGAAAGTGGGACTCTATCTCGACTACGGCGCTCGCGTCGTGTTGGACGTCGATCCACGGAGTCAGACGATCGTCGCGCACGACGCCAACGGCGAACGCACGTACGCGCGCAACGACCGATTCGCACACCCGCTGCTGCCGGCTTTCGAATTCGATATCGAGCAGTTTCTCGTAGCCGGCGAAATACGACGAGCCTAGTCCGCGCGTCGGATTAGCGTGTACGATTGGCGCGAGGAGCATACCGTGCGCACAGTCCTCGAGCAAGCCAAGTCCGCTAATACGCAATTGAAAAGCGTGAAAGGCGGGATGTCCTCAACCGATATCGAGGCGCAATTTCGGTCGACCAGCGAGAACCGACCCGATCACCGGTGCAAGCGCTCAAGTCGAGCTCGATCCTCAGTCGATCGTGTCGCGTGTTACCGACTACACGGATCTCGGCAACAATTGAACGCGGCGTGGGGCGCAATAATGCTCATGCCTACTCGGGCGTGTTTAATGTAGTCTAGTCGGCGCGTCCGATTGGCGTGATATGATCGGCGTGGGGAGTATACCGTGCGCACAGTTATCGATATCGAGAACGAAACCCGGCGCCTCGACGCGGAAAAACCATATAGCGAACTCATCGACGGCGTGGAAGTGCAAAAAGAAGCGCCGATGACGCGGCATACGCTGCTGCAGGCCGCCATGTCGCGCTTAATCGGCGATTGGGCGGGGCGTCGCGGATACGTCGGCCCGGAGTTCCGCATTTGGTTGAACGTCGATTCGGATCGACCGACGACGCTCGTGCCCGATGTGGCGTACGTTCGTTCCGAGCGTCTGGAGGCGTTGCCGGTCGACGAACAGCAACGGCCCCAGATAGCGCCCGATCTTGTTGTCGAACTTCGCTCTCCAGGCGACCGCGAGCGTAACGTGAGGCGAAAAATTGAACTTTATCTCGCGTATGGTTGCCCGCTGGTACTGGACGTCGATCCCGAAGCCCGCACGATCGTCGCGCACGACGGAACGTCGGTTCGCACGTATCGTAGCGGCGGCAGTTTCGCACATGGAGCGCTGCCTGGGTTCGCGTTTGATGTTGCCGCCTTCTTTGCGGATGGCGAAGTTCGATCACGTGGATCGTCTCGAGCGCCGACACGGTAGGTAAGGAGCGAGATCGCTTCTCGGGCCCGCCGCTCGCCGAGATCCGAAGACGGAAGCGAAGGCCGACGCTCGCATCGGGCCGGGACGGTCGCCGTCTGCGGCTAACCTCGCCGGATGCGCGTACTCGTGACCGGCGGCGCCGGCTATATCGGCGTGGTGTTGTGCCGCCGGCTTATCGAAGCGGGCCATAGGCCCATCGTCCTGGACCGGCTGTTTTGGGGGCGCGCGCCGCTCGCGGGGCTCGACGTCGAGATCGTTGCGGGCGATCTGCGCGACTTCGACGATACGTGGCTTGCCGGCATCGACGCCGTCTGTCACCTCGCGGGGCTTTCGAACGACCCGACGGCGGAATACAACACCGCGGCGAACTGGCAGATGAACGCGATCGGCACGGAGCGGCTCGTTGCGGCCTGCAAGGCGCACGGTATCGAGCGTTTCACGTTCGCCTCGAGCGCGTCGATCTACGATAGCGAGGCGTCGTCGAACGAGATGGCGCGCTCCCCCGTCATGTGCGACGAAACGACGGCCGTCGCGCCGCGCGGCGCGTACTCGATCTCGAAGAAATACGCGGAGGACGTGATCTTGCGGGCAGCCGACGCGCACTTCGCGCCGGTCATTTTTCGCCAGGGCACGGTCTATGGTTACAGCCCGCGGATGCGTTTCGATCTCGTCGTCAATACGTTCGTTAAAGACGCCATCGTGCGGCGGCGGCTCTTCTTGCACGGCGGCGGCTGGATGTGGCGCCCGCTCGTCGATGTGGAAGACGTCGCCGCGGTGCATGTCCTCGCGCTGACGTCGCCGCTCGAACGGCTGCGCGGTCAGATCTTCAACGTGCTCGAAGAAAATTATCAGGTACGTCAGCTCGCGATGCTCGTTGCCGGTTCGCTCTCGCTCGTCGAACCGCCGATTCGCGTGGAACTCGAGCAGGCTCCGCAGCCGAAATTGGTGCGCAACTACCGGATGAGCAACGCGAAGCTCAGCGCGGCGCTCGGCTTCACGCCGTCGCGCACGGTGCTCGAATCGATCGAGAACATGCTGGCCCACGTGCCGCTCGACCGCACCGACGACTATGGCGATCCGCGCTATTACAACATCCGCTGGATGACGCTGCTCGAGGAAGTGCACGCGGAACAGCGCACGTTTGCGTCCATCTATTAGGGAGCTTTTACCGCGTGAGGCAAAAGCACGTGGCATTTTCGTTCGACATCGACGCTGAGACGAGCCGGCTCGACGCCGAAAAGCCGTCTTTCGAGCGTATCGACGGCATCGAGATCCAGAACATGAGCTCGCTCTGCTGATCGGTCTTTGGGCAAAAGGGCGCCGGTCTCGTGGTTACCGACAGCGTTGCTGCCCCATGTCGCGTTCGTCACCGCGGGCCGGCTCGTTGCAGTTTCCGCGCGCGACCAGCATCGGTACGCCTTTAAAGCAACATAGCCGGCGCCGCGCGATCTTTCGCAGATATCAGCGGGCTGCCGACTAGCGGCCAGGCAATGGCAAGCGTCGGGTCGTCCCAACGGATGGCGCGTTCGCGCGCCGGGTCGTACAGCGCGCCGTGCTTGTAGGAGAACACGATGTCGTCGCTGAGCGCGAGGAACCCGTGTGCGAAGCCGGCCGGGATGTAGAGTTGGCGGTGGTTGTGCTCGGAAAGGATGAAGCCTTGCCAGCGGCCGCGCGTCGCCGACCCCTCGCGCACGTCGGCGATCACGTCCCAGATTTTTCCGCGCAGCACCTGGACGAGTTTCGACATCGCGGGATCGTAGTGCAGCCCGCGAATCACGTTACGCGTAGAGAACGAGACGCTGTCCTGCACGAACTCATCGAGCAGACCTGCGCTGCGATAGCGCTCGCGATGGTACGTCTCCTTGAAAAACCCACGCTCGTCTTCGTAGACGTCGGGAACGAAAAGCTTCGCATCGGTAAAGGTCGTCTCGACGACTTGCATGGCCATGCGAGGCGCGTTCTTGACGTGCGTTACGCCGGTCCTTTCCAGCCGCGCGCCGCGAGATAGTCGGCGATACCCCGTTGCCATGTGGGCAACGGCGGAAGCCCGAGCTCCCGCATCGCGCGGTTTTCGAGCGCGCTGTATTTTGGCCGGCGCACGCCGCCGCTCTGCGCGAGCGACGACGTCTTTTCAATCGAGCGTGCGAAGCCGGCTTGCGCGAGGATCTCGGTCGCGAATGCATGCCACGAACATGCGCCCGCGTTGCTGACGTGATACGTGCCGTACGCGTTGCGCGTAACGACGTCGCGGATCGCGTGCGCGACGTGTACGGCATATGACGGCGAGAAGACGATGTCGTCGACCACGCGCATCGGCGCGTCGGCGGGGGCAAGTTCGAGCATCCGTTCGATGAACGCCTTCCCTTTCGCGCTCGTGCCACGTGCGGCGTACAGGCCGCTCGTGCGGAAAATGTAGTGCCGCGAGCCGCGCCGTTCGAGCTGCAATTCGCCCGCACGTTTGGAGATGCCGTAGGTGTTCAGCGGCCGCGTAGCGTCGTGCTCGTCATACGGCCGTTCGGTGGCACCGTCGAAAACGTAATCGGTACTAACGTGCGCGAGCGCGATGTCGCGTTTCCCGCAGGCTTGCGCGAGCCGGTCGACCGCGATCGCATTGACCGCATAGGCACGCTCGGGCGACTCTTCGCAGCGATCGACGTTGTGGAACGCGGCGGTGTTGACGACGAGTTCCGGCTGCTCGCGTTCGAGCATTGCGGCAATCGCCGCCGCATCTTCGATCTCGAACGAGTCGTGCGTCAGACCGATCGGCTCGTCGCCCGCAAAGGCGCCCATCAGTTCGGAACCGAGCTGGCCGGCCGCTCCCACGACCGCGATGCGCACAGCTATTGCATTACTTTCCGGCGGATTTTGCCGGTCGACCGCCCTTTCGTCCGTTCGCCCTTGCCGCTTTGACCTTCGCGGGACTGCGTTTGAGGCCGCCACGCTTTCCGATTTCGCTCATCCACCTGCGGTTTCCAAATACACCAGCGATCAACCCCGGCACATAATGGTCGAGGTCGAGCGACTCCCAGTGTAAGACCGAGCCGTGATCGTCGATCTGCATATCTGCAGTCGTGTGGGCGTCGGCGGTCTCTAAACCTTGCAAGAGCCTCCGGGGGATTACGATTTCGACTCCAGTCGCAAGTCGAATTACGATGACATCGTCGGCTTGCCGATATTCCGCTGCGAGCGCGCGCGGCCGAACTTCGTCGTAGACTATTGCCTGAGCGACCGCAGCGTCGATCTCAGCATTCGACGTAATGATTCGCGTTTTTGTCTTATTCATCGTTGCATGCTCTCCCAGGCGGCCGTGATTTCGGCGAAATGGGTTGCGGCTTCTTTGAGGATTTTTCGAACGTCGCTTGCTTTGGCATCGCGTGGGATCACGCAGTCTTTCCGAGCTGCGAGAGTGACCGTGCCGTCTGCCCTGAACTCTATGATCGCGATTGTTTCGCCGTATCGACCGTGCGCGTGAACCGGCTCATGGTCTTGCGGATGGATCCGGAATCGGACGCCGCGCCGCGTACCGTCATTTAAATATACTAACCGAAGCGCCCTTTGGTTTCAACGAAATCTGAAAAATCCGGCCGTAGATCAACTTTTTTGAAAGGACATCGCTCCGAAGAGCTTGAGCGAGACGTCGGCCGAGACCGAGCGGCAGAGATCGCGCGCCTCGGCGACATCGACGCGTTCCCGTTCGACGTAGAGCTTGCGCCAATACGCCTTCCCCGTAACGCGATTGATAAGGTCCGACGCTTCTCGGGCATCGATCAGCCCCGCGTGCGTGTTCACAAGGACCGTGCTTCGTCCGCCCAGCGGCATGCGGTGCATCAGCTGTTCCTGCGCATCGGCCCACACCGCGTCGCCGTAACGTTCGGTAAGCCGCGCCAGGCAGCGCTCGAACGTTGCGAGGTCGTTAGCGGCATTGAATTCCGCGACGCGGGCATACAATTTCTCGCGATCCCGGACGGCGCGCGCCGCCTTCCCGGTCGAAAAACGGAACGATTCGAGGACCCGGAAATCGTCCCACGCGAGAAACGCCTCGATCGGATCGAGCGCGCGCGCATCCGGCCACGTTTCGCGCAGCGCCGTCTGCAGGATGCGTTCGAATTGGCGCGTCGTGTGATGGAAATACACGGTCGCGAACATCATGTAGCGGGCGACGATGAACGATTCGAGGGCGACGACGCCGCGCGCATCGACGCCGAGCGCGAGCGTGCCGCCGGTTTCGAAAATTCGCAGCGACCCGATGAGCTGCTCGACATCGTACGACCCGCCGACCGCACCCGTGAAGTAGCTATCCCGCAGCAGATAATCCATGCGGTCGGCATCGAGATTCGGGCCGCTCACCAGTTCGCGCAGCACGGGATATCTGCCGGCCGGGTCGCCCGCGACGAGGGCGAGGACGTCGGCGGGCTCGACCTCGAGCCGCGCGAGAGCGGTGCGGACTTCGGCCGATTCGAGAATCGCCGCGGTGCGCAGCTCGTGGTGCATGCCGAGGACCGCCTCGCACGCGTGACTGAACGGGCCGTGGCCGACGTCGTGAAGGAGCAGGCTCGCGCGCAGGAGGCGCCGCTGCGCCGCGAATTCCGTTTCGCTCCCGAAATAGTCGCCGCTGTTCGTTCGGAGTGCCGTAAGGATGCGTTCGCCGATGGCGAGCGCACCGAGCGCGTGCCCGAAGCGCGAATGTTCGGCTGCGGGGAAGGCGAGGTACGCGAGTCCGAGCTGACGCAACCGGCGCAGGCGCTGGACGGGCGCCGTATCGAGCAGCGCCACTTCGGCATCGTCGAGGGCGATGAATCGGTGGATCGGATCGAAGACGCGCTTCACCTCGCGGCTTTCGCGTACGATGGCGGGAGCGCCCTTGCGACGCAAAGCGCCCGTGTGCTCATCGTCCTCGAATATGGCGGAAACGCGAGAGCAGATGGTGTCAGTGCGTAAGTTCTTGGGCCTACGTCGGCGGGACGCTCTCGTCGACCAACGCCGTCGCGAACTCGAGCACGCGGCGCGACAGCACGATGGCACGCTCGGCATCCTCGCGCGAGAGGACTTTGCGGGGGTCGGCGCCGCCTAGCGAATCCGGATAGCGGGACCCGATGTAAAACAAATCCAGCCGATTGGCCGCGGCGAGCACGTCCTGGGGAATCGCAACATCGAGCGCTTCCAATTCTCGGAGCAGGCCTTCGCCCACGTGCGTGCGAGGATGATCGTCGGCCAAGGCGATGAGCGCGCCTTTAAGCGCGAACCCCGAGCACTGCTGCGCGTGGAAGCAGGCTCGAGCTGCGAAGCGCTCGACTATTTCGCGCGCCAGTTCCAGATCTGTCTCGGCGTTTCCGAGCCATACGCGTGCGGTTGCGAAGCGATCACGCTGCATATATGCGCTGAGCCGTCGAGAGAACGGTGCGGCCGAAACTGCTCCGGCTGAACGTCGTCTCGCGCTCTTCGGGTGTGACGACGACGAGGTCGAGCGCCACGACCGTCCGCGCGGCGAAGGCGAGGTCCGCGACGCGATCGACGATTCCGAGTTCGGTGTCGCGAACGATGAGGATATCGAGATCGCTCGTCGGTCCGATGGTGCCGCTCGCGTAGGACCCAAAAACGAAGGCTTTCCGTACGCTCGGCTCCGCTCGGCACACCGCGAGCACCCGTTCGACGGCCGCATCCAGCAGGCAGCGCCGTTGCGCACATCGCGCGGCGTAGAGTTTCATCGGCATTGCGCGAACCGTTCCACGTCGCTCCCGGCGGCCCCGCGCTCTCGAAGTCGACATCATCGCGGGCGATCTGCGGCTTTCGCGTACGGCGGCGGGAGCGTTCTTGCGCGACGCGAAGCGCCCCGCGTGCTCATCGTCCTCAAATATGGCGGAAACGCGATGGCGGACGCGGACGATCCGCTGCTCGACGACATCGCGCGGCGGACCGCCGCAGGGGACCGGGTCGTGCTCGTGCACGGCGGGGGGCCGCAGATCGATGCCGCGCTTGCCGAGCGCAAAATCGTCGGTGCGCGCGTAGCGGGCTTGCGCGTGACGGATGCAGCGACACTTGCCGTGACGGAGAGCGTGTTGTGCGGGACCGTCAATAAGGCCCTCGTGCGCGCGCTCGCGCGCCGCGGTGTCGCGGCCGCGGGGATCAGCGGGCAAGACGGGATGTTGCTGGTGGCGCGGCCCGCGCCGGCAGTCGATGGTGTCTCGCTCGGCTTCGTGGGCGACGTGATTACGGTGCGGCCGGAGGTGCTGCATGCGTTGCTTGCAGCGAACATCGTGCCCGTCGTCGCGCCGCTCGGCATCGCCGAAGATGCCGCGACCGCATACAACGTCAACGCGGATACGGCGGCCGGCGCCATCGCCGGAGCGCTCCGCGCCGACGCCTACGTCGTCGTCACGAACGTCGATCGCGTGCGGCGCGACGTGCACGATGCGGCCTCGGGCATCGAACGGCTGACGGTGCGCGAAGCCCGGGCATACCTCGCCGACGGCACCTTCGATGGCGGCATGAAACCGAAGATGACGAGCGCGTTGCACGCCCTCGGCGCCGGCGCGCGCACGGCGATCGTCGCGGGCACGGGGCCGGGTGCGCTCGATCGCGCCCTCGCCGGAGGCGGTACGACGATCGTTAATTACTAGGATCGGAGCTTAAGGTACGGGTGACCCCCCGCTAAAAGCGGGCGTATCGTGCCACGCACGTGCGGCGGCCGGTGCCAGCGAGGTCGTCGCAGTCTGCTCCCGGCAGCCCGTCGAAGCGGGCGGGGCCGCTGGCGGCCGCTAAGCGTACGTGGTTGCAACTAACGTCGGATCGCAGTGCGCCGTCGTTCGACGATCCAGCTTGCGGTATCGCGCGTCTTACCGCGGGCGAAGCGCGCTCGTATCTTGCCGACGGCCCTGCACGCGCTCCACGCCGGAGCGCTCACCGCCGCAGTTGCAGGATCCCGGCGCGATGCACGCGACCGTGCCCTGCTCGAAGCCGAAACGACCATCGTTACGGGCTAAGGCGGTAACGCGAGAAGGCTTCGCTCGAAGTAAGGTGCTACACAGAACACGCGCGCACCGATGCCCGTGCGTGCGAACGGGAAAACTTTGCGACGCTAGCGTCGCTGCTGCATGAATATCGATATCATCGTTCCCGCCTACAACGAGAGCGATCGCATCGAACCGACGATCGTCGATTTCTGCACCCACTTCGGCGGCCGCGCGAATATCATCGTCGTCGTAAACGGCTCAAACGATGCGACGGCGGATGTCGTTCGCAGACGCATGCGTGATTTTGCAAACCTGACGCTCGTCGAGATCGATGCGAAGATCGGTAAAGGCGGTGCCGTTCGCGTCGGCTTCAAAGCTGGGAACTCGCCCCTTGCTGGATTCGTCGATGCGGACGGGTCGATGTCGGCGTTCGAATTCGACCGGCTCGCGACGACGTGCGCCGAGAGAAACGTCGACGGTGTCATCGGCTCGCGTTGGCTAGCCGGTGCTCGCGTTCCGGTGCAGCAAAGCCTCTCACGCCGCGTCGCCTCGCGCGCCTTCAACGCCCTCGTGCGCGTGCTCCTACGCCTTCGCGCGACGGACACGCAGTGTGGCGCGAAAGTCTTCAAGCGTGCGTCCCTGAGTCGCGTCCTGGGGCAGCTGACGCTTTCGAATTTCGCTTTCGACATCGAATTGTTGCTGGTGCTCGACCGTTCAGGCGCGCAAGTCGATGAAGTGCCCACGACGTGGCGCGACTCCGCCGACGGTTCGAAAGTGGCGCTGCTCCCAACGGCCATTTCGATGTTCCGCGCGTTACTGTTTCTATGGCTGCGAGATTCGCTCGTCTCTCGAGTCCCATACTTTGAATCCATCGCAGGGGACGCGATGCTGAAGGTGCAGGATTCGATGCGAATTCTCGTCTGTTCGCCACAATCTCCCATAGCGAATGCCACCATCCAAGCCTTCCTATCGGCGCAGATAGAATCGTGGAGAGCGAACGGGCATGAGGTTGTCTGGGCCTGCGAACGGAGATCGCCGGACGGGCTGCTTTTGTCGCGGCCGCTCGCGAGAATGCGCCTGATGTTCTGGTACGCGTTTAGTGACCGGCATTTCGATGCGATCGTCGAAGTGGCGCAAGCTCGGCCTTATCTCTTCACGGCACTATCTCGGAAACTCAAATTCGCGATCGAGACCGCCGAAAGCCGGCCCGTGCACGTCCGTTATCGGGCGTTCCATCGTCTTCAATTACACGGCTCGCAAGCTAGAGTCGTGACGCCGGAAGGCAACATCGTCCCAATCGCCTCGCATGATGGAGCTCGATTGCTGCGCTTCATACAATCGAGCGCTTCCCGACGCGGAATTTTCACGCGTAATGGCAAGCGTTGGTCGGTTTCGTTCATAAACGATCGCTCCGGGCAACCCGTAGAGAAGTCTCTAAGCATCTGACGTGGTCTACCATGTAGGGCCCCTGCCGGCACGCCGCGGGAACGTTGGCGGCGCCGGCTCGTACTTGCGAGAGCTCGTCGAACGGCTCACCCGTGACGGCGTTCGCAGCGAAGTGCTCTGCCAACGCGACCTCCCCGATTCCGACGTAGCGGATTACGCCTTCACCGTACGCCGTTGCTGGAACTTCGGACCGTACAGTTTGCTGCAAGCGACGTTTGCGCTCGCTGGGGCACGGGGCATCGTCCACGTACAATACGAAACGGCTCTCTTCGGCAGCGTATTCGCTTCGATGCAATTGAGTTTTCTTCTGATGCTATGGCGAGCGATCGGATTGGGAACCGTCGTAACGCTGCATCACGTCATCCCGGCTAATTTTACCGTCGCGGATCTGCGGCTATGGAAAGCGCCGCACGCCTTCGATCGAGTGGTACTTTGGCTTCTGCGAAGAAATCAGTACGCCATAGCGCGCGCCGCTTCGCGCACGATCGTGCACGAAGCGTCGCAACGACGCGTTTTGGCCGGTGCCAAAGGTGTCGCTTGCGTCCCGCTTTTCGTGCCCGATCGCGAGCCGGCGCCGGATATCGGGTCGGTACCCGGTCACGCTTTGCGCCTCGCGTTCTTCGGGTTTCTGGCGGAGTACAAAGGCCTTCGCGAACTCATCGACGCGGTCAACCGTATTCGCAGCTCCGGCGGCAGCGTCGAGCTGGAGGTGGTCGGCGGCGAGCATCCGCGGCTATCGCGTCACACCGCCTATCGTCGTTTCATCGCGGATGTAATGCGGGAATCGGCACGAGAGGGCGCCGTGACGCTTCACGGGTTCTTGCCGGATTCGGACGTCGATCGCACGCTCGGTGCGTGCGGACTCTTCGTGTTTCCATACCGTGCGACGATCGCGGCGAGCGCGGCCGTCGCACGAGCGATCGCTCTCGGTAAACCGTTCGCCGTATCGCAGCGGCTCGCCGCGACGCTGGAACTGCCCGGCGAAACGCTCGTATGCGGCGATACCGTCGACCAGATCCAACGTTTTCTCCAAACCGTCTCGGTTCGGCAATTGCACGAAGCCCGAGCGCTCTCGCTCGCGCTTCGGGAGGAACGTTCACTCGCTCGAGTCGCCGATACCGTCGCGCGTATCTATCGCGATCTTACCGTCTAGCAGTGACCGTCCGCATTCCTGAAGGGCGACGCTTCCCGCTACGTAACTATGCGGCCTTAATGCCCCACTCGCGAGGCCGTTCTACCATCGCCATGATTCAAGGGGTGCCGCTGCTTCATACGGCTGAAGAAGGCAGCGCCTATTTCTCGCTCGCGCTCGCGAACGCGATTCGCCGTCTCGGCATGAACGTCGTGATTTGGACGAAGATCCGGCCCGAGCGATTCGCACCGCAGCCGGTACCGGTCGAAGCGATGTGGACGCCCGGGTACGGCGCCTGGCTCGATCTGCTTCGCGCTGTGTGGGCGAAGCGGCCGCATATCGTTCACCTGCAGTACTCGATGTTCTGCTTGGGGCCAAAAGCCAGCGGCGAATTTTCGACGCTCCTATTCGTTCTGGGCGCCTGGCTTTTACGGGCGAATCTCGTGATCACGTGCCACGACGTTCCGTCGATCGCACGCATCACGCCGGAATTCATCCGGCAGAACCGCTATCGCTTTCCCGTGTACGTGGTCAAGGCCGGGCTGCGCACGATATTTTTTTTTATTGGGTTCGCCGCGAAGCAGCTTATCGTCCATCACGTGTGGTTGCGCGATACGCTCGTTAGCGACTATCGCGTTCCGGAACGTAAGGTCCGCACGATACCGCTCTCGGCGATCGCTTTCGAAAGCTACGACCGCGACGTCGCGCGACGCAGCCTCAACATCGCAATAAATGCGAAGGTCGTACTGTATTTCGGATTCGCGACGGGTTATAAGGGTATCGACGAACTGCTCGATGCGATGGACGTCCTGGCAAAACGCGGCACCGCCGTGCTGCTCGTTCTCGGCGCCGGCTACCACCCGAAGAAGGACGATAACGGCGATTACCGCGCGTATTACGAAGCTCTGCGCGCGCGCGCTACGGCGATGGCCAACGTCGATTTCGCCGGATTCATCGAGAGCGCCGATCTCGACCGCTACATCGCGGCGGCGGATGCTTGTATCTTTCCGTACATCGAATTTCAAGGCATGAGCGGGCCGCTGCTTCAGGCGGCGAATCACGCGCGGCCGCTGCTGGTGTCCTCTATCATCGCCGGATCGCTCGGACGATTCGACGCATCGAGTTTCGCGCCGACGCTCGACGGCATCGCGAGCGCGCTCGAGCGGTTTTTCCACGACGACGCTTTTCGCGCGACCGTGCTCGCCGAAAGTGCGGCCTTCGAGTCCGCCGCCGTGGCCGTCGATGCGGCCGAGCAGACGTGCCGCGTGTACGATTCCCTCGGCGCCGTCCGGTCGTGAACGCGAACGGCTTACGCATTCTCGCATTTGCGGCGAGTTTCGAGCCGCGTATCGGCGGCGGCGAGAAATACGCTAGCCGCTTTCTCGAAAGCCTGTTCCAAGCGGGAGCGACCGTCGACGTCGTGACGACCGTCGACGGTATGAGCGGCCGGCAACTGGTACGTGGTATGAACGTGCACTACGTTGCGGCATCCCGCGTCGCGGGCTTTCCGTCGTTTTCGCTCGGGCTGGTGCGACACTACGCGGAACGGACGCGATGCAACGTCATCCAGACGTTTTCTCCGGCCGTTCACGATTTCGTCGTGGCGGGATATGCATTCGTTACAAAGATCCCGCTGGTCGCCGTCTATCACGCCGATCTCAAGGACGATAAAGGCGTCGGTTTCTTCGCGACGAGGTTGCATAACTATGCCGTGCTCGGCGTCGCCCGCCGCATCCTGACGACGAATGCGACGCTCGCGGCTAAATTGCGTTCGCGCGGCATTAGGTCGGCCAAAGTGACGTCGGTCGCGCCCGGAATCGACGCGGAGTTCTTCGGCGAGGCACCGCTCGGCGCTCCGGAGAGCGAGCTCGATCTCCTCTTCGTCGGTGCTCTCGACGAGTATCACGAATATAAACGCTTGGATTTGCTGCTCGCAGCCGTCGTCGCAATGGTGACGAAAGGCGAAGCCGTTACGCTCGCCGTCGTGGGAGCCGGCAGCAAGCTCGCACATTACCGATCGCTTGCGGGGTCGCTCGGCCTCGCCGACGTCGTGACGTTTTACGGCTTCGTCAGCGACGACGTGCTGCCGTCGCTGTATCGCCGTGCGCGCACGTTCGTCTTACCGTCGCCGACGACGCAGGAGGGCTTCGGCCTCGTGTGCTTGGAGGCGATGGCTGCGGGAACGCCGGTCGTGTGCAGCCGTCAAGCGGGCGTCGCGTCGATCGTCGCCGGATGCGCGCCGTGCGCGTTATGGAACGGGGCCGACATCTCGTCGCTCGTGGCCGCGATCGAGAAGGCGCGCGGCGCGACGCGCTCGCAACGCGACGACTTAGCGCACAGAATGCGGCCGTATTCGTGGTCCGCGATGGGCCGCGTGATCCGAGAAGAACTTTTCGCTGGAATCGGCGTGTGAAAATCGGCTTGCTGGTTCCCGAGATGCCGCCCGATACGATCGGCGGCGGCGGCGCGGTCTTCGAAGCGCTCGCAACGAATCTGCTTGGGCGCGGTCACGACGTCCACGTCGTTACGTCGCACACCCACGGAGCGACCGGTACGAAGTCGTTTGCGTATCCGGTCGTGCGTCTCCGGGAGTTTCCGCATCCCGCGCCGGCCTATCGCACCTACATGCCGCCGTATCCGACGGAACTGTTGCGCGTCCGCGCGCTCCTGCGCTCGTGCGACGTCGTCAACGCACACGGCCACGGCCATCCGCTCGTCGATCTGGCGTCGCTGCTGTGGGTGCCGTATCGGAAGGTCGTCTACTCTCTGCACGGTTTTCTCTACACGATCCCGCGCAGCGGCGCGCTGCTGGCGAATACGTATCGCCTCTACGACTCGCTCTTCGGTCAGCCGATTTTTCGTAAGAGCCGCTTCGTGACGGCGGTCTCACTCGCCGTCGCAAACGATGCGGCGGAGCGCGGCCGCACCGATGCGATCGTCATCAATAACGGCTTCGATGCGTTCGACGAAGCGCTCGCGCCGGGAGACGCGGTCGCACGGGAACTCGCGCGTGGACCGTATCTGCTCTGCGTCGGACGCATCGAGATGCTCAAGGGCTTCGATATCGCAATCGAAGCGCTACGGCGCGTGCGGGAAGCGGGGCTATCGCTGCGGCTCGTGGTCGTCGGGCGCGATAATGGGGCGCTCGGCTCGCTGCGCGCGCTCGTCGAACGCTACGCGTTGACCGATCGGGTATCGTTCGTCGGCTTCGTCGAGCACGCTGCCTTGCCGTCGCTTTTCGAAGGCGCATTTGCCACGATCGTAACCTCGCGAACCGAAGCGTTTCCCGCAACGCCGCTCGAGGCGATGTCGCTCGGAAGTCCGTGCATTCTTTCACGCGTCGGCGGTATCAACGACATCGCCACGCACGACGTCGACGCGCTGCTCTTTGAAGCCGGCGACGATGCCGAGCTCGCGCGCGCTATCCGCCGGCTCGACGCAGACGCCGAATTGCGCCGCCGTTTGACGCGTGCCGGCCGAGAACGCAGCCGTGCGTTCCTGTGGCCGCACGTCGTTCGAGCGTACGAGTCCGTGTACGAGCGCGTCGTATGAGACTCACCATTTCGCGCCCGCTCGCCGGCGCACTCGCGTGGGGCGCGTGCGCATCGTTTCTCGTACTCGCCGCGCTCTGGCATCAGACCGGCGTCTTGGACTACGTCGATTCGAATTTTCCAGCGACGGTCGAGGCGACGCTGACGAGCCTCCAGCGGTATAGCGCGAGCTGGGACTGGTACTCCAATATGGGGCGCCCCAACCCATCGTTTCTTTCCGAAGAGGTGCTGCTCGGGCCGTATCTGGTCGCACAGCTCATTTTCGGAACGGGCTTGGCGAGCAAGATTCTCATCCTGCTCATGGTGTTCTCGGCGTATTGCGGCTACGTCAGCGCGCTGCGACGCTTGCACGTTTCCTGGTTCGGGACGGTCGCCGGCGCGACGTTCTCGATCGTAAACCCATGGTTCTTCGACGAAATCGCGCAAGGCCATATCTATCTGCTGATGAGCGCCTGGGCCGTCCCTCTAGCGTTCGTCGTGTTCGTGCAGGCGCGCCGTTGGGGAACGCTCACGTCGATTCTCGGCTTCGTGAGCATTTCGTACGTCGTCGCGATCGACTTCCGATTCGCGGCTCTCGTCTACTTCGGCGCGGTCGTAGGCCTGCTCGCCCGCCTTCGTTACGGCGGTTCGTTCGTCGAGACGTTGTGGCGGAGCTCGGCGCTGGTCGCGCCGCCGTTCCTACTCGCGTTCATCGTATTTGCGTATGCGTCGATGGTCGGCGCGTTACGGGCCGGAAACTCGCCGTCGGCGTCGTCGCTCGGCTACTACTCTCAATTCACGTCGCTCTGGTCCTCGATAACGCTCGTTCGATCGAACTACAACGCTCTCGACCAACTAAGCCACCTCGGAGACCATCTCGTTTTCTTCTGGGCCCTCGCGTACGGCGCGCTTCTGGTCTTCGGCGCGCGCGCGTTTCGCCTGCGCATCGATCCGGCGTTGAAGGCGATGCTCGGCATCGTCGCCGCAACGGGCATCGTGCTCGGCTCGGGACTGGATTCGCCGTTCGGTGCGTTCAATGGGCTGTTGCACGACCATATGCCGCTCTACGGCGATCTCTTCCGCGATCCGTCAAAGTTTTTCGTCTTGCAAGTGTTCGCGTACTCGCTTCTGATCGGGTTGTCGTTCGGTACCATCGGACGCTGGCCGGTTCGCCGTTTGCTCGACATCGTCGAAGCACCGCTGCCCGTGCTCCTTCGCTCCGCCGTTCTGCCGCTCGTCGTCTGCATTGCGGCGTTGCTCTACGTTGCGCCGTTTCTCGGCTTCGACTTCTCCACCGCGACGGCGTTCGACGCGAGTCAAAACCGCGATATCGTCGACGCCGTCGATCGCGCCGAACTGGAAGCGCGTGACGCGGGCGCACGTTTCGCGATGTTTCCGCCGGGCGTGCGCGTTCAGTATACGGGCAGCGCGCCGTTCGTCTACGATCCGCTCGCCCTCTTTCCGACGGCCCCCGACGTCCGTGTTCCGGTAGCCTACGATTTCGACGAGTCGTCGCTCGCGGCGCGCTGGGCACTCGGGACCATCGATGGTGCGCGGACGGCGGTTCCGGGCAGTCTCCTCGAGGATTTGGGCGTGAGTCGCATCGCCGTTCGCGATCTGCACGCGCAATACGATCTCGGTGTCGAATCCGGGATGCTCCGGCCGATCGCCGTCGCCGATTTGACGAACCGAAGCGGCCTCACGCCCGCGGGCGATAACGTGTTTGGCACGGACGCCGGCGGCATCGCCGTCGGCAGCAATGCCGGCATCGTCGTCGACGGCGATCGTGAGACGCTCGCCGCAGCGCGCTCGCTCGACATCGTTCCGAAGAGCGGCGCGTGGTGTTTCATCGCACAGTGTCAGCCCACGCAAGAGACGCTCGCCGTTTCGGATCTGTCGCTCGCTCCCACCGGCGAGGATCTCGACGTCACGCGTTTTGGGTCGGCGGACTACGGTGCGCATTGGATCGTGGGGACCGTCGCTTGGGCGGAAATGAATTTCAACGCATCCCGATCGCCGGCGCCATCGATCGTCGGATTCGGCAAAATCGAGGGTTCGGCCACGTTCGCAACGCACGATGGGACGGCCGACGTGTGGATCCGCGCGATGAACGGCGAGAAGCCGACGGCATATCGCCTGGAAGGATTCGATCGCTCGCTGCGGCTCGACGTGCCGCGCACGCTCGCGCTCGACGGATTCAAATGGTATCGCGTCGGCCGCGTCCGCACGCATGCCGGAACGACGTCGCTCCGGCTCGCCGGCTTCGGATCCCACGTGTGTATCAGCAATATTCGACTCACCGCACCCGACGCACCGCTGCCGCGCGAAGACGTCTACGTCGGCACCCTCACCGACGCGTCGGCGTGGTCGGTAGGCAACGTTTTCACAAAACCGCTCGACTGGTCGATCGATGGCTTTCGGGTCTTTTTCGGTGGCCCGAAAGAAGCGCGGCTCGATTTCCATACGGCGGTCCCCGACGGCCTGTGGCGGTTCGTCATTCACGGCCGCGCGGATCAGCGTGCGGGAGTGGTGCAGATCCTCGCGGCGTCGAGCTGCCGGCTCACGATGAAACTTTCCGATACGTTGCAGCAGTGCGACGTGCGCGTCCGCGACGGACGCTTTAGCGTCGCGTCGACGCGCGGCGACATCTTCGCCGACGGAATCGCGCTTTACAATGTCGCGGCGATTCATAGGGAGTCACTCGCCGGGCGGCCGTTGCGTTTCACGCACGACAACGGCTCTTTCTCAGTCGATAATCCGCAGCAGTATCGCTACGTTGCCGTCCGCGTCGCCGATCCGACGCTATGGGAGACGAAGACGGCGCGCTTCGGAAAAGCTTTTGGGTACGGGATGCTCTTCGACGGCTCGCACGTGAAACGTATCGACGCCGTTTTCGCTGCCGATAAACGTTTTATACTAGGACTGGCGATAACCGCGCTGACCCTCGTCCTCATCGCGCTCGGAATCGCCGTTCGTCGGCGCGCCCGCGACGTCCGAGCGATCGCGTAAATAGCACTAGCCAAGCGCCGACCGATAACGCCCAGGCCGCATACTGTGCGAATTCGACGCGGCCCATCGCATCGAGCAAGGGATTTTCGACGACGGCACCCGCTCGGGAAACGACATATTGCGCGTCCCAGCGCGCGGGATCGGGAACCAGTTGCGCGCCGCCGCCGCGCAAGATGTAGCCGAGCGATCGATTCGCAAGGACTTCGACCGCCGCGTTCGTGCAGCCCGCGCGCAGCGCGATCGTCGGACGCGACGTTGCGGATATAGCCGCGCAGTGACCGAGGCGCGCCGCCGCTCGCGTTCGCTCCTTCACCAGCGACGCACCGGTGCCGATAAAACCGGTAACGCTTCCGCGCGTGGGGACGAGCACCGAGCGGCCGCCGCCGATCGGATACGCTGCAGCAATGTCGCCGCTGACGGTCGTCACGCCCGTTGAAGAGCGAAGCGACGCATGTCCGGTCGTCCATGCGTACGCTACCGACGGCGCGGCGCCGGTTTCGAAGTGCAGCGCTGCGGCACTCGAGGTAATCAATCCCGAATCGACTGCCGAAGCATTTCGCGGCGACCACCAGAACCAGCGCAGGCTGTCGGCCCAGCCTTCGGTCGGATCCGCCACGACGGGTGTTTGTAGGGCGAACGTTCCGGTCGGATAGCGCCGCAACGCCGAGAGCGGCGGGCTATGAACCAGCGCCGCCGGCTTGTCGATGCGTGCGAGCCACGTGTGTTCGCCGCGCCACACGATGTGGAGGTGTGCCGCGATCTTCTGGACCCGTTGCGGAATCGCCGGATGGTCTTTGAGCAGGGCGCGAAGTGCGGGTTCCTGACTCGTCTCGTAATACGATAGCCACGCCGGCCGAATGACGACGTACCGGACGCCATAGGTCGCGAAGAGCCGGTCCGCATTCTCCGGCTTCGAGCGCAGCGCGAGATCGATCTGCACGAGCGGCACTTGCGGCATGAACTCGTGAAGCGTCGCATGGCCGGGAAATTGAAAGGCCTGCGGATCGTCACCGGCGTGCTCGGCATCGGGACCGACCGGTTGCAGCATCGGTAAGAACGCGACGTAGCCGGCTCGCCGGTCGGCGGACACGATTTTCGAGACGGCAGCGATATCCCGATCGGTCTCGAACGCGATTCCGCCGAAATATGCGCCGGAATATTGCGCGAGCCCCTCGCATAAAATCAGCCCGAGGACGATCGCGCCGGCTCGCGGGAATGCCGCGACCGCACAGACCGCAAGACCGAGCACCGAGAACACCGCGAAATGATACAGCTCGCGAAAGAGCGACGCCGAAATGTAATGCGTGTAGAAGAAGCCTAGTATGGCTCCAAGCGGCCCTCGAAGACCCCATTGCATCGCCAGTCCGAATAACGCTAAAACGAAGAACGGTCGAACGCGAACGCAGCGTATGGCGCCGATTGCCGCGAAGACCCAAAGTGCGCCGATCGCCACGTCGCGCAGGGCACGTAGGAGCGGCGAGGCGAGCTGATCGTAAGCGGACGGGCCGTTGGACAATTCGAGCGCTTCGCGCAACGGCGCGGAATTGACGTATTGCCAATGCAGCGTCGTTCGTTCGAAGGATAAGTCGTGCGCCGGCGATCCCGTCAAGGCGACCGCGATCGTGAACGGCGAGAGCGCTAGCGGCAACAGCGCCGCGAGAAGGAGCGGTACGCGGCCCGCGCCCGGCACGAAAGGAACGACCAGCAGCGCCGCCATCAACGGAAACACGAGAAACTGCGGGTGCACGATGGCGAGTGGAATCATCGCGACGAGCACGATCCACGCTCGCTTCGAGCGCGCCCTCGCGATGCGAAGCAGCTGCCAGACGACGACGGGAAACGAGACGTACGCAACGAGATACGTGAGGTGTCCGGCGGCGAGCCGGTTCGCGACGACGGCGTTGGTGGTGTAGAGTACGGCTCCGGCGATCGAGGCCACGGTGCCCGCGCCGAACGCGGAGCGCAGAAAAAAGAAAAACGTTATCCCTCCGCCGCCGAGGATGCAGATCAGGGCGATACGAAGCGCGAGTGCGCTGCCGAAGACGGTTTCGCCGATCGCCGCCAGCGCCCAAAAAGGCGCGTTAAATTGATAGAAGTTGAGCGACCCGAAATTGTCGGCGATGACGGGTGAGACGGAAGCTTGCGCCTGCGCTCGCGCTTGAGCGGCGTCGGCGGGCCAGGCCCAGTCGTGGTGCAGCGAAGGGATGCCCGTATGCGCGAAGATCGGCCACGACATCGCAAGCGACAACAGAAAGACGATCGCGGCCGCTACGGCGTCGCGCTTCGTCAATCGTTACATCTACGGAATAAAGTCATTGGCGCGTTTTTCGGAGAAATCGCTTGGCAACCCGCCTTGGAGTGCTCCCGCATGTCTGTCGACGTCGACCGTTCACCCATCGGCCTGTGGGACGCCTACTGGTCGAAAACGCAGAATCTCGCATCCGCCTCACCGCTGATTCCCATCATCGCAAGCGTTCTCGGCGATCGCATCGCGACGGCGAAGGTTTTGGAAGTCGGCGCCGGCTCCGGCCGCGACATCGTCGCGCTGGCAAAGATCGGCGCGGCCGCCTACGCAAACGACCGCTCCGAGATTGCGCGGCACCTCGTCATCGAGCGCGCCGCGTCGGAAGGCGTCGCAGTCGAATTAAACGCCGACGATTTACGAGCGTTAGGCTACGCGGACGCAACGTTCGATGTCGTCTATTCGCAAGGCGTGCTCGAACATTTCACCGATATCGATGCGCCGCTACGCGAGCAGATTCGCGTGACAAAACCGGGCGGCTATATCATCGTCGACGTGCCGCAAACGTTCAATCCGTATACGATTTACAAGCAGCTCATGATATTTTTGAAACGTTGGCCTGCAGGCTGGGAATGCCAGTACTCTCCCGCAGATTTAAAAGGATTCGCGAAAAAGTACGACCTCGAATTGGTCCGCCTCTACGGCTGGGGCGAACATTCCAAGCGCACGCAGCCGGTTTTGGGCCTTTTAGACCGTTCGCCGTGGCTCGCCACGTGCGTCGGGGCCGTCTACCGTAAACGGTAGAGGCTTACGTCGTCTCGACGAGTCTTTTTGCGCGCGCCAGACGGATCTGCCGCAACTTCAGTCGCCCCAGCGTGACGACCGACTCCGCGACTTCGCGCCAGCTGATCTTCGAATCTCCGGCGACGCGATTGTGAAATTGAATCGGTATTTCGGAGATCCGCGCTTTTGCGAGCACGGCTTCATAAAGAAGCTCGACGAGCATCGAATAACCGTGCGATTCGAGGTCGAGAGTTCCGATGCGCTTCAAGAGCGCGCTCGAGTACGAACGATAACCCGACGTACAGTCGCGAATATGTTTGCCGACGATACGCCGCGCGAAAACGTTGGCGGCGGCGCTGTTGAGCTTTCGTAGGGCATTCCAGCGATGGATCGTCCCGCCCCGGGCGTATCGCGAGCCGATGACTAGATCGTACCCTTCCCGGTGCAGGGCATCGATTGCGTCGAGATGTTGCGGGTCGTGCGAGCGGTCCGCGTCCATCGTCACGACGGTATCGAAGCCGTTTTCGAGCGCGAACCTAAAGCCGAGCAGATACGCGGAGCCGAGACCAAGCTTTCCCGCTCGGACGATCAAGTGAACGCGGGGTTCTGCTAGTTGCCGCGCGCGAACCTCGTTTGCGGTAAGATCGGGCGAATTATCATCGACGACGAGTATTTCGGCATGTCGTGAAGCTGCGAGTATCGCGTCGATCATGAAGCCGATGTTGTCGCGCTCTTGGAATGTCGGCAGGACGACCAATGCTTTTCGATCGCCCGCCGCCGGAATGTCGTCGTTGCCTGACTCTCCGGTTTCCAAGGCTCGCATTATGCCCGCACGCTGACGTCGAAGAATTCACTTACACGAAAAGAACCGAAAGCGAAACGCGGCGCTGGCAGAACCATGCTCGGGCATTCGCGTACGCGACGGCGTTCCCTGGAGATAATTTACTCCATTACCAACTCTTCATGAAGGTCGTGCCCCGAATCCATTCGATTTGGTGGGAGGAACGACCAATCGGATGGGTCGCGCTCGAGCGCATCGCTCCATCGCGAAGGCGCGTTGCGTTGCGTTGCGTTGCTGCGGCACGTCGCCCCTAGGAAACGGCACGATCTCCGGACGCGCCCGGCCCGCGGCGTCGCACGTGGTGCGAGCAGGGGCGCTTCGCCCGCGAACTCGAAACGGCAAGGAAGTATGGGGCCATTCGAATCGGCCGTCGTGCTCGAATTCGTGGCTGACGATCGCATCGATCTCGGCGAGATCGAGCGACTCGCCGAAGCTATGCCGAGAACGAAGGTCGTGGCAGTTGCCCAGGCGCTTTCGGCTTCGAGCCGCGAAACGCTGGCGCTCCGCTTCTCGGGCCTGCGGAACGTTGAGTTTGCGGACCTCGGCGTCCCGATTGGCCGTGGCGCTGCGATCCGCGCCGGTCTCAGTCGCGTTCAAGAGGAAGTCGTCGCTATCGTCAGCCTCGACGAACGAGTGGATGCCGCTACGGTGCTCGCGCTCATGCGGCGACTACGCTCGCACGCCCACCTCGATGCCGTCTTCGCAGCCCGTTCGCACTCGCCGACTCAGCGCGGCTTCGTGCGCAGCGCGCTCAGTGGTGGCTACAATCTGTTCGCAAACGCGCTCTTCGGTCTCGGCATGCGCGACGTGCAGGCCCCCATAAAGATCTTTCGTCTCGACTCGCTTTCTCGCGTTCTCGACGGATTGCAACTTCGCTCGCACGCGTTCGATGTCGATCTCATCTTCCAAGCGCGGCGGCACGGGCTCGTGATGGCTCAGGTCACGATCGGGAACCGTCCGCGCCGTCGACGTTGGCCCGTCGTGGATACCGCACTGAGAGCGATCAGCTCGCTTCTCGTCTTACGGTTGCTCTACACTCCGCTCGGAGCGCATCCGCTCGTCATGCGACTGGGCCGTCCGTACGTGGTCGCACGAAAGGACCGGTATTCGGTTCTCATCTTCTGCTGGCGGGATCCGAAGTCACCGAAAGCCGGCGGCGGCGAAGTCTACCTCTACGAGCAGGCCCGGCATTGGGTGCGTCAAGGTCACGAAGTGACGTGGGTGGCGCAAGGCTTTAAAGGCGGTGCTGCAAACGAGCGGCTCGAGGGAATTCGCGTCGTTCGCGTCGGTCGCGGGCTGCTCGTTTTTCCGGCGGCAATTCTCTGGTACGTATTCCGCTCCGGATGGCGTTTCGATTTCATCCTCGATGTGATGAACGGCGTACCGTTCTTCACGCCGATTTTTTCAGGCAAGCCGAAAGCTTGTCTCGTCTATCACGTGCATGCCGCACATTTCCGCGACGAACTTCCCCGCCCCATTAGCGATGCCGCGATCGCCGTCGAGACGAAACTCGTCCCGTGGATCTACCGCCGCACGCGTTTCCTGACGATCAGTGAAAGCTCTGCGAGCGAGATCAGCGAACTCGGCATCTCGCGCCTGCCGATCGAGATCGTCCACAGCGGCGTCGATTCCGCGCTGGTACCGGGGCGGCGTCATGAGAAGCCGACGATTCTCTTCCTCGGGCGCTTACGGCGTTATAAAGGCGTCCGTAAGCTCATCGATGCGTTCGTACTCGTCAAGACGACGATTCCCGACGCGCGCCTCGTCATAGCGGGAACCGGCGATGATGAAATCGCGCTTCGCGACTACGCACGCGATTGCAGCGGCATCGAATTTACGGGAAGGGTCGACGATGCGAAGCGACGCGAATTGTACCAGGAAGCGTGGGTGCTGGGCATGCCTTCGCAGATCGAGGGCTGGGGAATCGTCGTTATCGAAGCCGCGAGCTGCGGTACTCCGAGCGTCGCGTACGATGTCAACGGATTACGCGATTGCATCAACGACGCCGTAACCGGATATCTCGTCAAAACGGACGTTGATTTTGCGAAGCGGATCGAGTTGCTCTTACGGGACGATGCGTTACGACGATCTTTCGCGGCAGCGTGTCTGCGCTGGAGCCAGAATTTCTCGTGGGATCGATGCGCCGAGCGAACGATCGAGCAAGTACGCCGCGCTCAACTGTGGAGCGTCGCGCTCGAACCGCGAATCGCCTTATCGGATCGCGCGCACGACTCGGCTGCGTCGGTGAACGGCCGCTGAACCTGCTTTCGATACGCGGGCTGCACTGATGCGAATCGTTATTCTCGCAAACGTTCAGTGGCCCCGGTTCGGAATCGACGCCGGAGGGGCGCTTCACGCCTTCGAGGTGGCGTCGCGTTTGCGCGTTCGTCACGACGTAACCGTCGTCGTGCCGGCCTTCGTTCGTAGCGCCGTCGCGGCTCGTTATCCCGAGTTGACCCTGGCCGTGACGCCGGTTCCTCGCGGGATCGCGCGATCGACGATAGCCGTCCAGCTTTGGAGCGTTGGGAACTGGCTTGCGGTGATTCGAACGATCCTCCGTGCCGACGCGATATTTGCGGCGTCGCATTTTTTGGGTGACGTCGTGCCGCTGCTCGCGTGCGGCGGGCGGAAAGTCGTCGTGGTGCATCACGTCATCGAGCCGCCGCAGCGCCGCGCCGGGCCCTTCGTCACTAACGCGATGCATTATGCGGGCGAGCGCTTCGGCCTCGCCTTCGTCGCGAGGCTGGCCACGACGGTGTTGACGAGCTCGCGCCTCGTCGAACGTCAACTGCGCTCGTTCGGTTTTCGAATGCCGATCGCAGTCACCGTAAATGCACCGCGGTCCCTGCCCGACCAGGCACCTCCCGCGGTATGGGATGAAGAGCGCTGCGAGGCCATATATCTCGGACGGTTGGCGCCGACGAAAGGCCTCGAGACGCTCCTTCGCGCCTGGCAGCGCGTCGTCGCGGTGCGCTCCGATGCGCGACTTACAATCGTCGGCGGCGGCAGCGACGCCTATCGTTCGGAGCTCGAGCGCTTGGCGCGCGAACTGCGCATCGTCGATCGACTCTCATTCACCGGTCGCGTAAGCGACGAACGTAAAGAGCGATTATTGCGCTCGCACCGCATCTTCGTCTTTCCGAGCCACGAAGAAGGCTTCGGCATCGCTCTGGTCGAGGCGATGCGAGCCGGGCTGCCGTGCGTCACGTTCGACCTCGAAGTCTTCCGAGAGCTGTTTCCACGCGGACGCGTCGCAGTCGAGACGGGCAATATGGAAGCGTTGGCCGATGCGATGCTGCTTCTCCTGGAAGATAGCGCGGAACGCGAACGTCTCGCCGCACAGGCGCAGCACCTCGCTGCAATCTATACTTGGTCCAGAGCCGCACAGATCACCGCCGTGGCGCTCGGTGGGACGCCGGCGTCATAGGAGAGGTGTATGCACACGAAAGAACCGCACGCCCTCGGGGACCGATACCTCGAGATCATGCAGTTTCGCGATGAAGTGCTCAAGCGTTATCGCGCCAGCCATAACACGATTCTCGGCGGCCCGAAAACGAGAATCGTGTTACCGGAAGTGCGCGCGTCGGCTCCGGCGCCGGGAAGCAAGTCGAAGTCCTTCGGGCCCTTCACCGTTTCGGATCGACCGCCCGTCGTCGCCCTCGTCGAAGAATTGATCGAGCACTCCCAGCGACCGATGCGCATTCTGGAGATCGGTCCGGGCCGGGGCGAGCTCGCCGCACGCTTACGTCGCCGTTTCCCGGAGCGCATCGAAGCCTATTATGCACTCGATCGCGACCGCAGCTTCGCCGGACCGTGGCATATGCTGACCGACGTGACGGATGTTCCCGAAATCGATCTGGTGATCGCCTCGGAGGTCATCGAGCATCTCCCGGCGGACGAATTCGTTGCAGACATGTTGTTACCGCTCCGGCATAAACTTTCGAAAGAAGGCGCGTTCGTCATCACGACGCCGAATCCAACGGCACCGGGCGGAATAGCCCGCGACTTTACGCATTGCCAGCGTTATCCGTGGTACGACCTCTATGCGATCTTTCGTTTGGCATTCAACGAAGTCGAAGTTTCGCGCGCGTACTACGCGTACACGCCGACTCGTCTCCTCGCGCTCGTTCCGCGTATCATGTTGTGTCTTCCGCTGGAACTGGAGTGGGCCGAAACGCTTTGTTGCGTCGCGCGCCGAGCACGAGCGTAAGGAGCGCGATGGCGAGCGTCGCTGCAGTCACCGCGAGACCGATGACAAGCGGCTTCGAATACTCATGACGGAGGTCATACGTTCCGGGAGGCACGTCGGAAAAACACGTTGCGGCGATGTTGCAGCTCGATCCCGATGCGTTGGAACGCTCGCCGCGAAGGTGCCACGAACCGTCATTTAATTCCGCGAGAACGATCGAAGTCGCGTGATTGACGCGAATGTGCCAACGCTCCGCTGCCGTGGGCGTTACGGAAAGTGAGGCGGCAGCCGCAGTGGCGCCACGGCTCAGCAGCACGATGGCGCCGGGCGGTACGGTCCCGTCTAGCGCGACCGTCGCAAATCCCGCGGTGGATCGCGTACAAACCGTGCGCGAAGGCGGACATCCCGGCCACGCCACACCCGCGCCTGGCGTAACGTCTCCGTTCGATAGGAGGATGCGACGCTCGAAGGTTCCCTGCGGAAGCCACGCGCGTAGCGAACGCGCTCCAAACGTCGCACCGGTTAGCGTTGCCGTGAAACCCGTGACGGCAGCCGAACCGCGCTGCCAAGCCAGGCCGATGCGGCACGTTCCCGGGCGAAGATCCGAGAGTTCGAGCGTCGTCGCAGTCGTCTCGACGGTGCGGCTGACGCGCGCATTGCCGCACGCGAGGGATGCTTCGAGCCGGCCATCCCCGCTCTTGGACAGACGGACCAGTAGCGCCGCGGCGCCGGTTGGAATGCGTAGCGCCGTCTCGTAGCGTGACCCCGTTCGACCCGATATGCCGTCGGGCGATATGACCACATTATCGGCGGCGAGTAACCCCCGATACGCCTCGAGAGCGGTTGCGAATTGAACTTCCTTTCGGTAGCCCTTACGCGAGTCGTAGCGCATGGCGAGCGGTGCCCAAGGGAGCACCCGTAGGTCGCTAATTCGATTCGCGAGGTCCGGCACGAAAGCCGGACCCGCGAGGCCGACGTCGATCGAGGAGCCCGAGTGTAGGCGCACGGGGCGCGTCGCAAGCACGGCATCGCCGGCGAGTGTTGCGCTCGTCCGCTGGCCGCCCGCTCCTATCGAGACGAGCTGACCGTCGCCTTCGAATTGGCCGCGCAACGCGATAACATAACGGCCGGAGGGCCCTGGCCACCGGTAATGGGCAGCGGCACGGTCGGACGATGCGAGCAGGTTGAACTTTCCGGCGATCGAGACGGGTGCGAAACCAGCGAGCCGTAGCGAGCCCGCACGGCCCCACGGCGATAACGCTACCTCGTCGCGCGCGGCTGCAAACGGTGGGGTGGGCGCCGTCATGGCGACGAAGCGTAACGGCGCCGGAAAGCGTGGCGGGGCGAGGTCGGGCGCGAAGATCGCGACGCCGTCGATTGCGAGTCCCGACCACGTGTCGCTCGTATCTGGCGCTGGAGCGCGGACGTCGAAGTTGATTCGCGCGACGGCACCTGCCGGCACGCTGTTAGCGGTTTCGAAGGCGAGCCAATGGAGGCCGGGATTTCGGCCGACATCGGCGACGCCGAGACGACGGCCGTCGATCTCGAGAGAGACGATTGCCTCAACGTGCGACGCGAAACGCAGCGCCACGCGGGCCGCGCGCGGCAACGTTCGAGCTATACGAAACGTAAGCGACCCCGTTCCGTCGATCGAGCGCGTGCCGCCCGTATCCAGCAATGGCCGCGTTCCTCCGATCGCATTGCGATACCACGGAATTGCGAGCAGCGTCCGATTGTAGGCGACGACGTAGTCTTTGTCGTTGAGGAGCGCAGCAGCCGGCAACAATCGCGAAGCCGGCTCGAACTGCAACGCGCTCGGTAGCGCCGCGTCGTAAGGGTCGAAATCGATGAGGCCGCTCTCGTCGCAGCCGGCGCCGCCTTGTGCGAGTGCGACATCGGCAAGCGCCGGCGCGGCCAGCAAGTGATCGTAGGCGCCCGGGCCGCCCCAGACGCACGCGATCCGAGTCGGCTCCAGCATGGCTCGTGCCGGGAGTGCGAATACGCCGACGTTCTCGGGGCTCTTGAAGATCGGACGCGCTAATTTGTCGACCCGCAAAACGTTCGTCGTCGAAGGATTCAGGGGTGTGTCGTAGGCCCAATTGGGCGTCGTGATGACGGTTCGAATCGCGAGCCGGGAGAAGATGCCGGCGCCGGCGATGCCGTCATTTAAGTAGCGCGACGCAAGATCCGTGTCGACGTACGCATCGACGGGGGCCGGCCTTCCGTAAACTGGTGCGTCTTCTACGGACCCGCCGTTGGCGGTAGCGAGCGGTAACGTTCGTCCACCCGCAGCGGCTACGACACTCGCGACCGCATCGAGTTGCGGTTCGCGCTCGCCTTTTTCGGTACTGAGCGTAAAGACGTGCTGCTGTACGTCGATTCCGATCGCCGTGCAGGTGAGGGCGAGAGCGAGCAATCGAAAAAAATCGCCTCGTGCGACGTAACGCGCGGCGAGGCGTTCGAGGCCCGCGACGGCCCATAACGTCAACAGCACCGGCACGAGCATTAAAAAACGATCCGTCGTGCGGATCCCGTTAACGTGAGGCACGGTATAAAGCAGATGCCAGAGATCGGATCCGAAGGGAACGTTCGAACCGAGAGACAGCACGACGCACGCGCCCATAATAACGATCGCGCCGGGTGTCGCGAAACTGCGCCTACGGTCGCCGTCCGTCGCCAGAAATCCGATGGCGAGTATCCACAAAACCGTTCCGATTGCCGCGGCGGCGCCGAGCGAATTCGACGCATTGAACGCTGCGAGCGGCGAGGCATACCACTCGCGCTGTACCAGGGCGATGAGGCCGAGCCATTCGTTGCTGAACAGCGCGAGAAAGGAGCCGCGTTGGAGCGACGAGAGCCGAACGGCGGAATCGCTGTAAGGCGGGCTGAGGAACGACGGAATCATAAAAAAGGCGCCGACTGCCAAACAACAGCAGAACCCCGCTACCGCATGCAACGCGGACGCCGCGCTGCGCAGCCGCAGTGAAGCGAGGCAGATGACATAACCCGGTAGCGATACGAAGGCGAGAAATTGGAGCGCTAGTACGTAACCGGCGAATCCCCAGAGCGCTCCGACGAGCGGCAGGGAGCGCGTGCCGAAACGGCCGATGAGAACGTTCGCGGCGGCGAAAGCGGCCGGCATCGCGACGACGATCCAGCCGAAATCGGTGTTCCAACGGATCGTGAAAGCCGTCGCCGGAAGCGCGGCGTACAACGCGCCGCACGCGAGCGACCAGCGCTTGGTTCCGCCGCGGGTGCGAAATAGCGCATACGCCGCGACGCAGGCGCAAATCATTTGGACGCCTTCGACGATCTTTATGGCGAGCCACGAATTTCCGGTCGCAAACGACGCGAGAATCGTCGGGATTTCGCCGATATAGGAGTTGAGATAGAGCGTCTGCGACGAATTCCACGGAGCCCAGCCGATCGCATCGAGGAGGTCGATCGGGCGGCGTAACGTGTGCACCGCCCAGTCGACCGTCTCCCAGTTAAAGCCGAGATCCTTATAAAATCCGAACGGCTCGACGGGCGCTGCCATGAACGCGCACATCCAACCGAGTGCTGCGAGTATGAGGAATCCATAGGCGATGTCGAGAGCGCGCCTCATCGCTTGAGCGCTACGTTGGTCAGCGCAGCGCGCTCGATAGCTGCAGCCGCGGTCCACGAAAACGTCGCTCCCAGCTGCTGCGCCGCGGCTTTCAATCGACGTCGTCGTTCCTCGTCGAGCAGCAATTCGATGGTGCTTTCTGCGAAGGCGGCTACGTCGCCGACGCGCACGCTCGAACGGCCTTGCGTAAAGACTTCACGGTACGCCGGCAGGTCGTAAGTGATGCATGGGAGCCCCGCGGCCATCGCCTCGGCGAGCACGATTCCCCAGCCCTCTTCTTTGCTCGGAAACGTGAAAAGCGCGTGTGCCGAGAGCAGCGGAAGCCGCTCGGCATCGGCGAGCGGACCGGTAAAGACGACGCGCTCCGTTAAGCGCATGTCCGCAGTCAATGTTTTCAAACCGGTGACGTAACGCGGATCGCCGGTGCCGGCAATCGTCAAACGCGCATCGGGAATGCGGTCGACGACGAGCCGCCACGCACGGATGAGATCGTCGACACCCTTCGTCGGAACGAGCCGCCCCAGAAACATCGCCGTTCCGCGCCGGCTCGTCGTCTGAGGCGCGTGCTCGGAGGTGAGGTGTTCGACGCCGTGCGTCATCACGTACACGCTCGTGCGACGTTCATCGATGCGCATCGCGCGCGCGACCGACTCCGAATTGACGAGCACCGCGGCTGCGTTCCAACGAATGGCCGCTACGGAGATGGATTGAAAAATCGTCGAAATCGTATTGGGAAGCAGGGAGCCCGGACGCTTTGCCGGCGGCTCGAGCAAATGCTGAACGGTTACGACGTAGCGGCCGCCGCGCGCGCATAGCGCCGGCACCAGATCGGGAAAGAAGTGCGACGTCGCGAGCAGGACGTCGCACCGGCGGAGTTCGCGCCACGCGACGAGAGAGCAAAGAGACCGGTAGAGATTGCTGAGTTGCCGATTTCGGAGCACGGCCCACGTCGGCAACGCGACGAACGTCGCGCCCGGTAGCGACTGTGTGACCAGTCGACGCCCGGCTTCGGGGGCGAACACGGTGATTTCGAGCTCGCTCCAGCGCTTCGCGACCTCGAGGAAGTGGACGTGACCGCCTGCGGCGATCCCGAATACGGAATCCATCGTGTTGGCGATTACTCCAACGCGCATTTACCAGCGCCTCAGAAATGTCGGCACGATCGAAATCGCGACCAGCAGCGCCTGTGCGAAGCCATCTGCGGTCAGGAACGGGATGGCCGTGCTCATCGGCTCGAACCGCAATTCGATCGCTTGTGTCGAGGCGTGAGGCGCGATGCGCCACGTCGGAAAAATGCCGCCGAATGGAAGCGGACCCGCTAGCTGCCGGCCATCCCGTACGGCGCTCCAGCGAACGTCGTACGATTGCCGCAAGACGAGATAGCGCGCGTCGGGACTTGCCGGAAGCGATACATCGATCTTCCATGGGGTGCGCTTCATATACGAAACCGGGGATGGGTTCGCGTCGAGCCCCGATAAGCCGTGCTTCGGATGCCACTGCGCATCGCCGCTCACGATCGCGCGGGCGACTGCGGTCATGCCGAGCGACGCAAACCCGACGGGGCGTGCCACCCCATTTAAGGGCCAGGCGAACCAACGATACGGAGCGCGGTCCGCCGCGAATGCTCGCGCGGCACGTCGACCGTCCAGTGTGGGTGCACCGTGCGTCGCCGCTAAGACGTAGAGCGTTCCTGCGCCGTCACCGTGCACGTCGAGCGGAAGTGCGGAGCCGGAACTGCTGAGGACCGGATCGGCCAAAACGAGATCGAAAGCCGGATCGGACCACGACCAGAGGCGCCCCGAGACCCAGCCGCGCGTGACGTTGTTGTCATGGTACGAACTCGAGAACGATACGGAACGTCCGGGCGGGAGTTCGGCATCGGCCACGATGGACGGTGACCAGCCGTTCGCATCCTGTACGACGACGAGGCCGCCGACCGCGCCCGTCTGCAACGGCATCGCGAAGCGCTCGCGGTTCGCTGCTTCCCGTTCGGCAAAGGCAGCGAACGTGGCGCCGACGTTCGGCTCGAAATTCGCAGCGAGAGCGCTCCGCCGATCGGGCCGTTCGCGAACCTCGCGAACGCCGAGTTCTTGCAAATCGCGGCGGGCGAGCGCTAGAGGACGACGTGAATCGAGCACGCCCGAAACGAACAGCGGCGCGTCCGAGGCGACGTCGCAGGGATGCGTCCGGCCGGGATCGAGCCCCTCGGTGGGCACGCCGATTGCTGCGATCGGCTCTTGAAAAGGCAGCAGTGCGACGAAGGCGCCGGTGGCACACGCGCGTTGCTCGGCGCTGTCCGCGGTGACGTTCGGTACGAGACGCGGTAGACCACCGGTGAGAAATGGAAGTGCGATTCCCAGTAGCGGGAGCGCCGCTAGCGTGCCGACTCGGGGCGGTAGCGCATTCAGGGCGAGCGCGCAAAGCACGGCGGCTCCGACGGCGTAAAGCGCCATCACGTGATAGAACTCGCGGACGAGCGTGAAGAGATCGGTTTTTCCGAGCAGTGCGATGAGCGGCCTCGCGAGCGGTCCTTCGAGCCCCGCCGCGAGTCCCAGCGCGATGAGGGCGATGCCGCCGAAGAGCAGCGCGCGACGGTCGCGTACGAACGCGAGCGCGGTGAGGGCGAGCGCCGGCACGTAGGCGCATGCCGCCGAGAACGCGCTCGTCGCAAGCGGCATACTTTCGAGCGCCGCGCGATCGTAGTGCAGATAACCGCCGAGCGTGGCGAGCTCTGCTACCGAGGCGCTCATATCACGCTCCCACTGCAACGTCACGTGGGAACGGCTCAAGAACGACGCCTGATGCGTTTCGAACAGGGTCGCGAAACCGTCGGCATTGTGCAGCGCTCCGACGGCGAGAACGCCCAACGTCCAGAGTACGTTTGCGCGCCGCCGACCGTACACTGCGAGAACCGCCAGCAACACGAACGCATCGAAAAGAACGAATTGGATCTGCGTCGTCGAGGCCGAATACAGGAGTGCCGCTGCGGCGAACCACCTCGGCGATGAGCCGGGTCGCATGGCACGTAGCGCCGAGCCCAGGAGCGCGGGTAATGCGGCGTATGCGAGTAGCCAATAGATGTGGCCCGCGACGTTCTTCTCGAAGCAGACGGGACCGAGTGCGTATGCGAAAGCGACGATGGAATTGGCCGCGTCGTTCCTGCGGCAGTCCAGCGTTCGAAGCAAGAAGCGTAACCCTGCATAGGCGCCCACCAGGACGATCGATTCGAACGATCCGAGGATCGCACGCGGGTCGATCCCGAGAACGCCGCCGGCTGAGACGAACGCCAGCGCAACGTTGAGCGATGCCGTTTGGCCCGGTGCGCCGAAACCATGTCCGCTCCATTGCGAGACGCCGGACGACATAAAGAGCTGCGCAGCTTCGCGCGCGTCGAACGGCCACAGCCAATCGTGGCGGAGGCCCGGAACCCCGGGGCGCCACGCGAAAGCAATGCACATGCCGACGATCGTAAGCACGGCGGCAATGTCGATGGAGTGCCATCTCGACGCCGAACGCGTCCACCGTCTTTGCGGAGCTGCGCTCAAGCAACCTTCGAACGAGAAACCGGCATTTTTCCGTTGTTTTGCGTCCAGCTTATGCTAAGCCTTTGCTCGTACGGGCACGAAAGAGCGGCGAAATATCGTCGCGACGAGCGGGCTCGTCAATAAGCGGTACGAACGAATGCTCTGCATCGAGCGCGTCGATTGCCCGCGATTGCGGAGAACACTGGCCGGCAAACGCGGCGGTCTCTCGATCCCGCGCTCGACGATAAAACGTAAATTCTGAAACGCTGCTGTGCATTTCAAGACCGGCTCGGCGCGTTAAGGCGACAGAACGAACATCGGCGCGAGTTTTTCGTGTTACGCTTGACGACTTGCGCCGTGAAGCTCGCGAGGTAGCGGCTTGAGGAGCCGAGCCGCACGGGCGTCGTCTCCGTGTTGCGCCTCGTACAGATCGCACATCATCTGCATGGTGAGCCACATCTCGACCGACGTGCCCAGCACCTTTGCTAGGCGAAGCGCCGTTCCCGGGGTGACGCGACGGCGGCCATTGGCGACGGCGCTATAACGCACGCGATCGAGTCCCAGCGCCGTCGCAAATTCCTGTTGCGTTAAGCCCAGCGGAATCCGATATTCGTGTTCGATGATCTCGCCCGGGTGAATCGGAGCGCGGTTCTTCGGCATCGTTAACGTACGCGGCATGCTGCTGTTCCTCAGTGATAGTCGGTGATTTCGACGTTTTCGGCTCCGTATTCGTCGGACCAAATGAAGCAGATTCGGTATTGGTCGTTGATACGAATGCCATGCTGGCCGCTACGATCGGACGCCAGTGCTTTCAGCCTGTTTCCCGGGGGCGACCGTAGATCGTCTAGTGATCGCGCCGTATCGACCTGCGTTAATTTACGTTGCGCGACGCGCACCAGACCGACCGGTAACGTCTTTCGCGCCGCTTTGGAATCCGTACCGTCGAAGATGTCCTCAGTGCCTGCATCGGCGAACGTCACATGCGTCAATGTAACAAGAGATGTGTCACGTGTCAAATAAGGCGGAGACGGCTGATGCGGCGAAGCGCCTAACATAGGATTTACCGATGCGCACCGACCAAGGAACCATCCGCGAGATCCTCGCCCGGACCGATATCGGGACCCTCATCGGGTCCACGTCCAACTGCGCAAACGCGGCAACGAACTCGTCGGCCTGTGCGCGACCGCGAAATCGATCGACATCCTCTCCGCCGCCGGCTGCACCTCGTTCATCGTGCAGCTTCCGCCGGGCGAGGACCCCGACAAGTTCGTGCGCTCGCACGGCCGTGGATTCAGTTCAAGCTCGATCGCGAGATCGAGACGATTCTCGCGAAGCGCCGCCCGCGCACGCAGGCCGCGCTGACCGCGGAAACGCTCGTGCGCGGGTCCCCGACCTGGAATGGGACACCTGGCGCGTCTACGTTGCGGGCAAGCTCGGCCTCGCCGTCGACGACGTCCGCCGCGCACGCCTCTCGGCGAATCCGGACGGACCGTTATGTTCGGCGCCGCGAAGCCGGCCGCGCCGGTACGGGACGCGAAGGCGGCGCGACGGCCGTATCTGCAACCGGACTCGCGAGCTGCCGTTCGAGATCGGTAAACGCGTCGACGACTTCGCGTGCTTCGAAGATCCGATTACGTTTGCCGATCCGCGACGGTACGATGATGTACTCCGCCTCGAGCCGTTGCATCGCGAGATTCGTGGCCTGGACGCTTCGGCCGATCATCGCGGCAGCGCCCGCAACCGTCAGTACCGGGGCACCGGGAAGGCGGCGAAGCAGGAGGTCGAGCGCGGAATCGGCCCGCACGGATCCGAGGCGCACGCGCCACGCCGACTGGAGCTCGTCGATGCGACCTTCGAACGCGAAGGCGTGGAGCGCCGCGCGCCGACATGCCGCGGCGAACGTTCCGATCCACGTATCGTATCCGAGTGCGGCCGTAGCCGTGTCGGCTCGCCCAGCGTAGCGCGTTGCGGACAGTCCGGCGATGTAAGCGTCGGCTCGCGTGGCGAGGACGAGCGAGATGGGCGGCGAGACCGAGATCGTGAGCTTGCGACGCCGGAGGACCATCGAGATGAGCGCGCGCCCGACGCGGCCGTTACCGTCGACGAACGGGTGAATCGTCTCGAACTGTGCGTGCGCGATTGCCGCCTGCGCCACGGCCGGAAGCCCATCCTCGTTGCAAAATGCGCAGAGGTCTTCCATGAGAGACGGAACGCGCTCTGGCGGCGGTGGGACGAATGAGGCCGTGCATGGGTTGTACCGGCTTCCGCCAATCCAATTCTGCTGGGTTCGCAAGCGGCCGCCGTGTGCTTCTAGGCGCGTTCCTTCGAAGAGCCGTTCGTGCACGCGCAACAGCGAAGGTAGCGATATCGTCGCGGTGTTCTCGACTACGTCGTGCGCGAGCCGCATGGCGTCGATGTTGGCCAGAACCTCGCTTGCCGTTACGTCCCTGGCGCCGTCGTCCATATGCCGCGCGACTTCGGCGCGCAGCAGTCGCCGAGCGCCGACCTCAAGTCCCTCGATCCGCGACGACGCGACGGATTCGGCGCGCAAGAGCAGCCGCGCGAGTGCTTCGGTGTTCGTGAGCGCGTGCGCGCTGTGATCGAGCCGCACGAATTCCCGCTCGGCATCCGCGATATCCGCTGCAACGTCGGCCGCAAAGGCAAATCGTCGCCCGACGAGCGGATCGGCAACGTAGGCTCGATACTCGCATCCGCGTCGATCTCGACGGGAAAGGCCGGCGAGATCCTCCGGTTCCCATTGCATAACCTTAAATGTGGCCATCGCATAACCAAGGTTGTTCGCTAACCTTGATTATGCCTGGATGGTCGGCGATTTCTTCGAATGCGAGGTGGGGCCGGGCGGATCGAGTTCTTCCACGGTAAAGCGACGTCACGCTCCTTCCAAGCGATTGCGGCCCCAGGATCTACCATCTCGATCCGCCGCAGCTATGCTGGTGTCGCAGCGGCAAGAACCTCCGGAACGGCGCGCGGGATGCCTCATCGTCCCGGACGGGCGGGCCCGCGCGAAGCTCGCCGAACTTCTCGCACCCCACCCATGCGCAGCGTCGATCTCGCGATCGCCGAGAAAGCCTATTTCGTCTTCAACCGCGGCTGGCTCATGCTCCCCACCGACGCTACGAGGGTGAATGCATCGCCTTCGGCGGTCGCGCGCTCGACGATCAGCATCCCAAACACCTCTTGATATGTGTCGTTTTTATAATGTATAATGACACACATGGCGTCACACTCAGCCGCAGAAATGGTTCGCCGATACATCAGGCGTCTCAAAGTCGGAGCCGCCTTTACTCCGGCTGAATTGATCCGCGAGCGTCTCGGTTCGGAGCGGGCGATCCGCGAAACCCTTCGTCGGATGGCTTCTGACGGGACGATCCGGCGTATCGCGAAGGGCTACTACGACGTTCCGCGCACGAGCCCACATATCGGAGTGCTCAGTCCGAGTCCAGAGGCGATCATCGCGGCACATGGCCGAAAAACGGGCGCAACCATCGAACGCCCGGAGGTCGATGCCGCGAATAAGCTTGGACTGACGACTCAGGTGCCGGCGAAACCCGTGTATCGTACGAATCTCTTCTCCCGCGATCTCTATATTGGAGGCCAGTCGATCCACCTTCGAACGGTCGGTCCGCGCTCGCTCGCGCAAGATGCCGGCCCCTCTGAACTCATCATCGACGCCTTGGCGTCCATCGGGAAACGCCACATTACTCCAAGTGATATTTCCACACTCAGCGATTTCGTTCGAGCACATGGGTTGCAACGCGAATTGATGCGTCGCGCGCAGCGTGCTCCGACGTGGATGATCCGCTTTCTCGACGAAATTGTGAAGAAGGATTGATCGGTGGAAGATTTCGCGCGGCTTCCAGGCTCGGAACGACGTGACATCATTCTGGAAGCGGCGATAGCGCTGGACCTCGATGCGACGATCGTGGAAAAAGATTTCTGGGTTTGCTGGTCGCTTAAGGCGCTGTTCTCGCTTCCAATTGGGCACGCACCGCTGGTGTTCAAAGGCGGGACGTCACTTTCGAAAGCGTATAGTCTCATCCAGCGCTTTTCAGAAGATATTGACGTCGTCACAAATATCACGTATTTTCTCGCGCGAGGCAGCCTCGATCCGGAAGCCTCTTCTACCAAAACACAACGTACGGAACGAATGCAGGCCCTCGATGTGGCATGCGCGTCCTACATCGCGACGACGCTCAGAGATGCGATATACGAACGATTCCAGGTATTACTCGAGGGAAACATCGACTGGCACCTTGCACTCGATACCGAGGATCGTTTCGGGCATACGCTTCTTTTTCAATACCCAACGAGTATGCCGGGCGTTTCGCACACGTACATTCGAGAGCGCGTCAAGATGGAGTTCGGATGGCGTTCGTCGACATCACCGACCGAGATTCGCGCCATCGGCCCTTATCTCGCTGACTGCTATCCGGATCTCATCGATCCCCTAAGCGTCAAATGCACGGTATTGTCACCGGCGCGAACGTTTTGGGAAAAAGTGACCGCATTGCACGCGCAGAGTCTCCGCGACGAGGTCCCACGTTTTTTCTCGCGACACTATTCCGATGTTGCGGCAATTTTTACGAGCACGCTTGGCCTTGTTGCAGCGCGAGACTTTGGAATGCTCACCGATGTTCGCGCTTTCAAGCAAATGTACTATCCGTCGGCCTGGGCGCGCTACGATCTTGCTGTCCCGGGCTCGTTGAGCATCGTCCCTCGGGAAGAGCAAAAGCTACGCGCACTTCGCTTGGACTATCGCGATATGCGAATGATGTTCTTCAAGGAACCGATGCCGTTCGATAAGATGATTCAGGAGCTCCAGGCTCTTCAAAATTACGTCAACTCAGCGGCGAACACGGCGCTCTTGTAATTTCATGCGCATCGACCAACCCACCATCCGCGAGATCCTCGCGCGCACCGATATCGGGACGTATATCGGCACGTACGTCCAACTCCGCAAACGCGGGAACGATCTCGTGGGCCTCTGCCCGTTCCACGGGGAGAAGACGCCGTCGTTCCACGTCCATCCCGATCGGGGCTTCTTCAAGTGCTTCGGCTGCGGCAAAGGCGGCGACGTTATCAAGTTCGCCCAGGAACTCGAAGGCTTGCCGTTCCCCGAGGCGGCGCGGCTCCTCGCGCGCAAAGCGGGCATCGAACTCGCCGAAGAAGATCCGGCAGCGGCTCGCGTGCGCGGCGAAAAAGAGCAGATCTACGCGGCAAACGAACTCGCGGCATCCTTCTACCATCGCACGCTCCGCCTCGCACCCGAAGCGAAGCTCGCACGCGAATACGTCGAACGCCGTGGGCTGCGCCCCAAGACCGTCGAGGCCTTCAAACTCGGCTACGCTCCCGATGAGTGGGGCGCGCTCGTGGCCGAACTCCAAGCGAGCGGCGTCGATCTCGCGATCGCCGAGAAAGCCTATCTCGTCAAAGCGGGCCAGCGCGGCTACTACGATTTCAATCGCGGCCGGCTCATGATTCCGACGTATGCGGCCACGGGCGAATGCGTCGCCTTCGGCGGTCGCGCGCTCGACGATCAGCAACCCAAATACCTCAACACGGGCACGACGCCCGTCTATACCAAAGGCCGCGGGCTCTACGCCCTCAATGTCGCGCGGCGCAGTGCCGCACAGCGCGAAGCGCTCGTCGTCGTCGAAGGTTATCTCGATTGCATCGCGCTCCACGAAGCTGGCTTCCCCAACACGGTCGCATCGCTCGGCACGGCCTTCACGCCCGATCAGGCAGCCGAACTCCGCAAGTATGCCGAGCGGATCTTCGTGTGCTTCGATGCGGACGCCGCGGGCAGTGCTGCGACCGCGAAATCGATCGACATCCTCTCCGCCGCCGGCTGCACCGCGTTCATCGTGCAGCTTCCGCCGGGCGAGGATCCCGACACGTTCGTGCGCTCGCACGGGGCGCCCGCGTTTGAGAAAAAACTCGACGATGCGCTGCCGTGGATTCAGTTCAAGCTCGATCGCGAGATCGAGACGATTCTCGCGAAGCGCCTCCCGCGCACGCAGGCCGCGCTTACCGCGGAAACGCTCGTGCGCGGCCTCCCCGACCTGGAATGGGACACCTGGCGCGTCTACGTTGCGGGCAAGCTCGGCCTCGCCGTCGACGACGTCCGCCGTGCACGCTTCTCGGCGAATCCGGCGAACTTCGCGCCGCGCACCGGCGCGGGGCCGGCGATGGTGCGCCACCTCGCGCCTGCAGCCGAACCACCGCCGATGGAGCGCGAGATCCTCGCCGCCTTCGTCGACGAACCGACGCTCATCGCGGAGTTCGCCCCGCTCATCGCGCCCGAGACCTTTGCCGAGGGGCGCTACCGCGAGATTTACGTTGCACTGCGTGCGGTTGCGGATTCGCTCGTGACCGCAAGCGACGTCTACGCGGCCCTTGGCGACGATCGCGACGCCGTCGAACTCATCGCGAGCCTGCAGAAGACCGATCGCTCCTCGAAGATTCGCTTCCCCGATTCGCTCGCGCGGCGCGACCATCTCGAACGCGTCGTCGAGCGCCTCGCCGATGAAGATCTCGAGCGTCGTTTCCGCGAACTCGACGCACGCATCGACGCCGCCTTCGCCTCGGGTGCCGAGATCTCGGCGGCCGACCGCACCGAACACCGCCGCCTCGCAGTCGACCGCGAAGCGCGTAAGAAACGACGCCTCGGCACGCGCGGTTGAGCGCGCCCTTACCGACCGCGAGTGATGAAATCGAGTACCATATCGATCGCCCGAGTCCTGATGTGCTCGTAGGCCGGCGTCACCGCGAGGGAGTTGAGTGCGTCTTCGATTTGGCCACGCATCGGCGGCGACATCGCTCCGAGGCGTTGCCGAAGGACATCGCGCTTTGCAAGCAGGACGTTTTCGTACTGCCGAACGGTATCGGGTTCTTCGTCGAGCAGCACGGCAAGATCGAAGATGTCTCGCGCGGTGAAATCCGCCGCGCGATAGAAGCACTTTTTCGCCACGATTTCGATCGGTTGCTCGACTCGCACGTCGCGTCCGCGAATGTGCTTCTCCGCGAGTGAGACCGCCTCGATGAGGCGTCCACCCACGATGAAATCGACCTCGCCTTCAGGAAATCGGAGCTTCAACAAGTTGGACTGCTCGTTGTAATCGTCGGTAAGTTCTTGCGTCGCGTTATTGAGACGCGGCGATAGTCCGCTGATCACGTACGGGTCGGTGACGAAGATATCGACGTCTTTGCTTTCCCGATGATCGTAAAACAAGCGCATCGCGGTTCCGCCGCCGAACGACCAATCGATTTTGCGCGGGAACGCAGGCTCGAGCGAGTCCAGCGCCTTCATCGCGTTGTCCCACAGCGTTTCCCAAGGCTCCGTCACCAGACGGATCGACGCCGAAGGGGAATCGGGCGGCCCAAGGCTTCCAGAGCCTCGGCCAGCTCCAGAGCTTCGCGCTCGTTCAGGCTATGTGCGGCCAAAAACTCGATTTGAAGCTCCAGCGGCACTTCCAAAAAGAAGATCGAAAGCGCCGTGCGTTTGCGGGGATCGGCCGTCTTGCGCAGCCGAATCCAATCGGCGAGCTCGGACGCGGAAACCGCGACCTTCACTGCGGTATTCACGGTCGTCGCGACCATGCGATCCGCGCGGCATGACGGACGATCCGCTTCCGGGCTCGCTGGGATCGTTGCGCGAAGCGAATCGTTGGCGCGCGAAGGCATACGTCGAGCATACCACGTGCCCCCGACCGCGAAGTATGGGTAGGCCGACCGCAACCATCGGATGGGCGCTGTGGTCTACGCATTGCTCGGCGGCGCACGTCTTTTCGGCGTGGTGGATTTTGCCGCCGGCGTGCAGAAGAGCGTAGGCTCGTGCCAGCATAGGCGCACGACGGAAGGGGGTGAGGTCAACACGCATGGCACGGAAGAAATCGGCAAGTAACGGCGCGACGGGCGAGGCTGCGGCTCCCGCGATGCCGCTCGAAGAGGCGATCAAGAAGCTCATCGAGCGCGGCAAGAAACGGCAGTCGCTCACGTACGAAGAGATCAATGCGGTTTTCGACAACGTCGAAGACGTAGATCCCGAACGCATCGACGCGCTCTTCGAAGAGATCGCGACGCTCGGCATCGAGGTCGTCGAAGAACAGAAAGAAGAGAAGCGCGAAGACAAAGAGGGCGGCGCAGAGAGCGATTCCGTTCCGGCCGGCCTCTCCCTCGACGATCCCGTTCGGATGTACCTCAAAGAGATCGGCCGCGTACCGCTCCTCTCGATGGACGAAGAGAAGACGCTCGCGATGGCGATCGAATCGGGCGAACTCGAGGCGCAGAAGAACGGTCAGGCACAGGGCCGCGTGATCGAGCAGGGCTTCGAAGCCAAGCGCAAACTCACCGAAGCCAATCTCCGCCTCGTCGTGTCGATTGCGAAAAAGTACGTCGGCCGCGGCATGCTCTTTCTCGACCTGATCCAAGAGGGCAACCTCGGCCTCATCCGGGCCGTCGAAAAGTTCGACTATCGTAAGGGCTACAAGTTCTCGACCTATGCGACGTGGTGGATCCGCCAAGCGATCACGCGCGCGCTCGCCGATCAGGCGCGCACGATCCGCATCCCCGTTCACATGGTCGAGACGATCAATCGCCTGATCAAAATCTCGCGGCAGCTGCTGCAAGAACTCGGTCGCGATCCGACGGTCGAAGAGATCGCCCACGAGATGAGCCTGACGCCCGAAAAGGTTCGCGAGGTCATCAAGATCTCGCAGGAGCCGATCTCGCTCGAAACTCCGATCGGCGAAGAAGAAGACTCGCACCTCGGCGACTTCATCGAAGATCAGGAAGCGATCGCACCGGCCGAAGCCGCTTCCGTCATGCTGCTCAAAGAGAAGATGGCGGACGTCCTCAAGAATCTTACCGAGCGCGAGCGTAAAGTGCTCGTCCTGCGCTTCGGCCTCGAGGACGGCCATCAGCGCACGCTCGAGGAAGTCGGACAGGAGTTCGGCGTCACCCGCGAGCGCATCCGGCAGATCGAAGCGAAGGCACTGCGCAAATTGCGCCATCCTTCGCGCGGAAAAGCCCTCAAGGATTACTGGTCGAGCGAATAGCGTAACGGGTAGGGCGGAGGGTCCGCAAAGGAGGCTACGATGGTCGGATGGATGCTGGCGGCGATGGTCCTCGCGCCCGGTAACGACCCGTCGGGCGCGCCTTCCCCCACTGCCGCTCCGCTTCGCGAGATCGGGCACGTGCGCGCCGCCTCGCCGTTTTGTTCGGCCTTCGAGCGGCATTTCAATGGAGCTGCCCGGCCGATCCTCGCAAGTGACGAGCGCATCGGTGCGATCGGTTTTACGCTCGGGACGATCGAGGCCCACTATCGCGCGCGCGGCGGCGAATTGCTGCTCTACGACGACCGCGTCCATCTCATGCGGTACGTCGCCGATCTGCAGAAGGCGATCCCGCAAGCGCGGCGCGAACTCGACGAACTACGCGCGAGCGCTCCGCTCGCGCGCGATCCCGCTGCCGCCTCCCGTACGCGCGAACTCGCGGAGTCGCTGGGCAAGGCGCTCGATAAACAACGCCAGATCGCGATCGATTCGCTCGGCGTCGTGCACGCGATGATGGACCTGACCTTCGGCAGCAATCGCAACGAAAGTCACGCCACGGTGGTCCGCAACGAGAATTTGCCCGTGACGATCGATCCGCTCGCGCATCTCGAGGGCATTCGCGATGCCGACGGCCCGCGCGCTTCGACGGACGTGCAGTCGCAGATGCCGGGTTCCTTCGATCCCTATACGGCCGGTACGCCCGCCAACGCCCGCGACGTTCGCAGCTACCTGCAGTGGCAACGTCAGCTCGACCGCATCGGCGATGCCGAGGGCGCCGCCGCGCAAACCGCCGAGTCGCTCGCGGACCGCTGCCGCTAGGCGCCGAGCTCGCTACATCTTCATTTCTTTGGGTGGATTGACGGGCTTCACGGCGGGGTTCTTTTCCGCAAACGCGCCGTCGGCATTGGGAACGACCCAGAGCGCAACGTCCCAGATGGCGGGAAACGCGAAGACGAACCGCACGTCGCTCGTGCGCTTTGCGATGCCCGCCGCGATAAGCGCCGCTTTCGTCGGGTGCGCGACGCTGCCGCCGCCTTTCGCGAGGGCTTTCGCGCCCGCGCCGCCGTAGGTCGTTCCGGACGGTCCGGCCAGGCCGTAGTGTACGTGCGCGCCGAATTTTTGCCAGCGCGCCGGCTGCAGTCCGAAGAGCTCCGGCGGTTTCGCCCCGTCCATCGGCACGGAATAGTCCGCGCCGATCAAGCGATTTTTCGCATCGAACCACAGTTGGCTCGGATGCTCTGGATCTTTGCTGGTCCATTGCCGATTGGCGTAGCTGATCGCGCCCGTATCGTCTTCATCGGTGAAGCGCAAGTAACCGGCTTTGCGAGCCGCCGCGGGCGTGGGAAAACGCGCATGTAAGTCGGCCGATACCGCCGTGACGAACGCCGCTTCGGTCGCGTTCGGCCTGCCGGAAAGCTTCTCCGCAGCGAGTCCCCCCGCCGGAGCGGCGGCCGTCAGCGGAAGTACGAGCGCGGCGGCGACGAGTGCGAGAGCGAGACGACGTTTCATAGTCGTTGTTGCCGCGTCAGCGAACGGCCGTCCTTCGCGTGCCCCCGCGCTCGTGGATCGCTTAGCTCGTCGGTGCGGCGCTGGGCGGCAGCGTCGCTTTCCCTTTGGGCAGCGGGCGGGGCGGGAGCGGGGCCGGCGTGTAGTACGGCGATGGCGTGAGATCGGCGTGCGGGGCGTCGTAGGTGCTGACGAACGGCGGCGGCGTCGTCACCACGATGGCTTTGGGATTGCTCGCATCGATCGTCGCGCCGGTCTGCGCGCGGAGCACGCTGCCGACGGGCAACACGAGTTGCCGCCCGCGTCGAAACGCATGATAGAGCACATGGTACGGTACGAAAATATCGGCGATCGTATCGGTCGTACCGCGCGTCGCCTGTTGGCCTGCGGTCAATTCGATCGTGAGATATTCGTGATTCGCACGCACTGGAAGCGCTTTGCTGCGCCCGGGCAGCGCGATCGGATCGAGGTGGATCTGCACCGCGCCGTCGATGTCGCCGCTTTGCGCGTGCCGCGTCGTCACGATCGCAAGCGTTGCCGGTGTACCGGCGGGCGCGATTGCCGCGCCGTTGACGACCAGCGGTGCGCGAAGATGCATGTGGATGATGGTGCCGGGCTTCGTCGCGCCGGAATCGATCTTATCGTCGAGCACCAAGAGCAGCGTCGAACCGAACGGCAGGGTCGCGCCGGGAATCTCGGGTGCGAGCGACGCCGACGGCCCGGCGCGCGGCGGTGCGGGGGGCGGAATCGCGCGCGCGAAGGTCGGCGCTAACGCGAGCACCGCCGTGGTAACGACGACCAGCGCCGCGCGACCCCGCATCGTCCCTACGAGGCTTTCTTTTCGCCCGCTTCGAGAGCGGCCGCTGCAGCCTTTTTGCCTTCTTCGATCAATGCTTTGACCTTCTGGCCACCTTTTTGGCCGATCTGTTCGTAGAAGGCCGGGCCGTAACGATCGCGCGTCGCTTCGCCACCTTTTTTCCCGCCCTTTTTTCCGATCTGCTCGTAAAACTCGTGACCGTGCGCGAGTTTCGTAGCTTCGCCGCCTTTGCGTCCGATCGTTTCGTAGAACTCCGGACCGTACTTAGCTTTGACCGTCTCGCCGCCTTTTTGACCGGCCTCGCGGACCGACATTCCGCCGCCGGCTTTGGGTTTAGGGGTCGACATAAGTGAGTGTACCTTCCGTTTTTCGGTCACGGCAGCCGTCGCAGAGGGACGCGACCGCAGCGCCTGTCATACGTTAACGTAACCCCGCTCTGGAAAGTTGGCTCGGGCGCGTGAAGCTTATCGCTCTCTTGATATTTGTGACGGCCGTAGCGATCGGCTGGCACGCCCCGGCGCTTTGCGCCGATCCCTATCGCGACATCGAACGAGCCGAACTCGCGCGTGCGTACGATGCGAATCTGGCCGCAAATCTCGATGCGCCGCCGGCCGTCGCGGCGCGCGCCGCGCTCGCTATCGGACGGACGAAGAAGAGCGACGGTGCGCCGGCGTTGCGCGCGCATCTGGCAGCGCCGATTCCGGGCGTCCGCGCGATGTGTGCGTACGCTCTCGGCCTGCTCGTCGACGACGCGTCGCTCGCGAAACTCCGCGATCTCGCGCGCAACGATCCCAATTCCGCCGTCCGGTACGCGGCGATCGATGCCGTGGGACGGATCGTCCTCGCGCGGCCGGGACTCGCGACGCAACCCGTCGCGAACGATACGATCATCGTCGCGCGAATCGATGCGGATCCCGTGGTGCGCGCGCACGCGGCGGCACAACTCGATGCGTTTCGCGCTCCCGCAGTTGCGAAGATGCTCGCGCCGTCGCTCGAACGCGCCCTGGAGCGCGAGCCCGTGCAAGACGTGCGCTGGCATATCGCATGGGCGATCTTTCGCGGCTATGCGAAATATGTCGACGCCGCGTTCCTTACCGAAGCCCTGCACGATAGCAACGAATTAGTGCGCGTCGAAGCCGCGCGCGCGTGGGGCCGGCGCACCGATGCACGCGCGACGGCCGTCGTGAAAACGGCGCTGGACGATCCGTCGTGGCGCGTGCAATTCGAAGCGCGCGAAGCGCTCCGGCGAATCGCCAAACTCGCACCGACCGATCATCTCATCGTCGCTCCGCCGGGCCTGCACCTGCCCCGAATTCCGGCGGTCGCCGTTACCGCTACGAGCGCCGCAACGCCGGTAGCGGCCGCGAGCGCGGCGGCGACGGCGGCGAAGCTCGGACCGCCGAAAGCCGAGACCTTCGCGCTCGCGCAGCCCGTGCTCGCAACGCGCGCGAGCGACCTCAACGCGCCGGCGCGGGGTCTCCATCCGCGCGTGCGCATCGCGACGACCAAGGGCGACGTCGTCGTGCGACTCTATCCCGAGTGGGCTCCCTCGACCGTCGCGAACTTTCTCGAGCTCGCGCAGCGCCGCTATTTCGATGGCAATCGCTGGTTTCGCATCGTGCCCGATTTCGTCGTGCAGACGGGCGACCCCAATGACAACGGCGAGGGCGACGCGGGCTACATGATTCCCGCCGAGGAGAACCCGGTCGAGCAGCGTTCCGGCATCATCGCTATGGGACTAAACTACGATAACAACGGCGCGCAGCGGGATTCGGCCGGAACGCAATTCTACATCACGCTTTCGCCGCAGCTGCACCTCGATCGCGATTTCAGCGTGTTCGGTGAAGTTGCGAGCGGCTTCGACGTCCTCGCACATCTCGTCGAGAGCGATCGCATGCTCGTCGTCACGCGCCTCTCGGACGGCTAACGCAAGCGCGCTAGCGCGCGACGAGGGAGCGTAAGACGAAGAGCGCGTTCTCTTTGCGTTCGGTGATTCGGCGATAGAAATATGCCGCCCAATGCGTGCCGAACGGAACGTAGACGCGGACGTTGTAGCCCGCGCGAACGAGCTCGCGTTGCAATTCGGGCCGCACCCCGTAAAGCAACTGAAACTCGAAGGCGGCTTTGGCGATGCCGCGTTCCGCAACGTAGGTCTTGACCGCTTCGATGATACGTTCGTCGTGCGTGGCGATTCCGGGATACGTGCCGCGCGAGAGCAGCGCTTCGGCCAGGCGCATGTAGGCTTTGCGGATCGCCGGCATATCGCGCAGCGCTAGCGACGCCGGTTCGTCGTACGCGCCTTTGCAGAGGCGAACCCGCGCGCCGAGCGCGATCGCGCGTTCGACGTCGCTCGGCGAGCGCAGCAGATAGGCTTGAATGACGGGGCCGACGGTGCGTTGCTGCGCGAAGACGCGCTCGAACACGCGCAGCGTCGCCTCGGTCACCGCCGAACCTTCCATATCGATGCGAACGAACGGATCGGGCAGGCTCCGCGCGCGTTCCACGATGGCCGAGAGATGCCGCGCGCAGAGCGCTTCGTCGACGAGCAGTCCGAGCGCGGTCAGTTTGACCGAGACGTTGGTTCGCACGGAACTGCGTTCGATCGCGGCCAGCATCGCGAGATAGGTCTCGCGCGTGTGCTCGGCTTCGGCGAGCTCGGTTACATCTTCGCCCAGATAGTCCAGCGTCGCGCTCAGGCCGTCGGCATTGAGCGCGCGGACCGCAGCGAGCGCGGATTCGATCGTTTCGCCGGCGACGAAGCGTTTGGCGAGGAAAAAGAAGCGCGTCTGGAACGGCGAGTTCGGTGCCAGGAGCCGGTCGAGAACTGCCATGTGCTTTTCGGGCGTTCCAAAAAAACGCGAGGGCCACCTTGCCAAGAAAAGTTAACGGCAACGCCCGGCGCGAGCGTAGGCTTCGCGGCTCGCACCGTCCGAAGCACCTGATGTGGAACTCCAGGTCTTGCCGGCGCTAAGCGGCCGAAAACGGGTGCTCGTAGCCGACGACGATACGGACGTGTGCGCGCTGCTCGAGGTCGTTTTGCGTCCGCACTGCGACGTCGAGGCCGTGTACGATGCCGAAAGCGCGCTCGACCGGCTCTCGAGCGGCGCGCGCTACGACGCGATCATCTCCGATTTCATGCTGCCCGGAGTCTCCGGCCTCGAATTCGTCGCGCGGATCCGCGATGCCGAAGTGACGACGCGCGTCCCGATCCTTATGATCAGCGGCGACGGCGCTTCCGGAATCGGCGCCGCGGCGGCCGCCGCGGGTGCGGATGCGTTCCTCGATAAGCCCTTTACGCTCGCGCAGTTGCGAGCGGCGATCCTCGTGCTGCTGACGCAGCAGCGGCACGTCGCCTAGGACGACCGTACCGCACGGCGTACCAAGAGAGCCGTGCTCTCTGCCGTTTTACGCGTCGCACTCGTCGCATTCTCCCTCGGCCTCGACGTCTTCGCGGTCAGCGTCGGCGTCGGCATCCGCGGCGTTTCGACCGCCGCCAAATGGCGCATCGGTGCGGCCTTCGCAACGGCCGAAGTCGCCATGAATCTCGTCGGTGCCGGCATCGGAGCGGCGGCCGGCCGCGCCGTGGGCGACGTCGCGGGGTATCTCGGATTTGCGGCGCTGGTCGGGGTGGGCATCTACATGATCGTCGAGTCGCTGCGCGCCGAAGAAGAGGATTTCGATCTATCGCGCGGCTGGGGGCTCTTCGTCGCGTCGCTCTCGATCAGCCTCGATTCGCTCGGGATCGGGTTTTCGATCGTCTATATCGGGGTGCCGCTGGGCATCACGCTCGGTGCGATCGCGGTCGTTTCCATTGGCTCGACCGCGCTCGGCCTCGGGCTCGGGAAGCGTTTCGGCTCCGTAATTGGCGAGCGGGCCGGCACCATCGCGGGGTTCGTGCTGATCGCCACGGGCGTGCTGTTCGCGGCACTGAAGTACTTTCACGTCGGATGACGGCCGCCGCGCGCGTGTGGCTCGCGAGCGCGGCATACGCCCTCGTCTACTATGCGCTCGGCAGCGTGCGCTATGCCGCGTATCGCTCGGGTTCGGACCTCGGACTCTTCACGCAGAGCATCGCCGGCGCATTCTCCGGCTTTGCGAACACGACCGAGGGCGGCAGTCACTTCACGTACCATTTCTCGCCGGTCCTGTATCTCTGCGCGCCGCTGCTCTTGCTCGCGCATTCACCGCTGGCGCTCGTCGCGCTGCAGGCTGCCGCGGGGGCGCTGGTGGCGCCGCCCCTCTTTTATATCGCGCGCAAACGCGTGCCCGCGGGCCTCGCCTGCGCGATCGCCGGGGTCGCGTTGCTGTATCCGCCGCTCGCCGGGGTGACCTTCGCGGATTTTCATGAGAACGGGTTCGCGCCGGCAGCGACGATGTGGCTGCTCTGGGCAGTGGACGCGCGACGCTTGCGCCTCGCGGCCGTCTTCCTCGTACTGACGCTCGGCATCAAGGAAGACCAGGCCGTTATCGTCGGTGCGGCCGCAGGCGCGGCTTTCGTGCATTTCGTTCGCGCGGGCGACCCCCCGCGGGCGCGCTTCGCGGCCGCCGGGGCGCTGCTGTGCGCCGTTACGTTCGTCGCGTTTTTCGCGATCGTGCGGCCGGCCGCAGGCGCTCACGATGCGTGGGGCCCCACGCACTTCTATGCGTGGAATGGCGGCGACGCGCACGGGCGCGCGCCGTGGTATTCCCTGGGCCGCCCCGCCTACGTGCTCGAAGCCTTCGTTCCGCTGGGTTTCGCCGCGCTTGGGTCGCCGGCGATCGCGCTCGCGCTTCCCGGCTTCATCGAAGTCCTGGGGTCGCACGAATCGATCACGTATACGATGGGCCAGCACTACGCCGCCGTGTGGATCGCCTACGTGCTCTTCGCCTTCGCGCTCGCGGTCGGCGCGACGTACGCGGGCGCGCCGCGCCGCGCCGCGCTGACGGTTCGCGCGGCGCTCGTGCTCTGCACGCTCGTGCTGGCATTCGCGAGCCCGACACACTGGGGCCACTACGTGCGCGCCCGCACGGCCCACGATGGGGCGCGCGATCGCGCGCTCGCGCGTCTGCCCAAAGACGGCGAGATCGGCGCCGCCGACGATTTGTACGCGCACCTCGGCTTCGATCCGCACGCGCTGCTCGGCTTCGACCGGGCGCCGCGCTACGCACTCGTCGACGCGAAGGACGACGTTGCCGCGCTCAACGTCAAGTGGCGGCCGATCGTCGTCGCCAAAGCCCGCACGGGCGCGTACCGGCTGTTGTGGAGCGACGACGGTGTGGAACTGTACGAACGGTCGGGCGCCGCGCGATGAACGTCGCCCGAGCGCTGCTCGCGCGAGCGCGCGCTGGCGGCGCGACGACGCTCGCCGTCGTCGGCACGAGTAAGAACGCCGGCAAGTCGGTCGTCGTCGCCGCGCTCGCGCGCGAATGCGAACGCGTCGGCGAGGCGTACGCGCTCGCGTCGATCGGTCGCGACGGCGAAGCGGTCGATGCGCTCGATGCCGCTCCGAAGCCGCGCTTTTATTTGCGGCCCGGCGCGTGCGTCGCGACCGCCGCGGCCCTCGTACCGCGCACGCCGGCGTTGGAAATCGTTCGCGTAACCGAAGAACGCAGCGCGCTCGGAGCGATCGTTCTCGCGCGCGTGCGGGCGCCGGGTTTCGTCGAACTCGCCGGGCCGCCGCGCGCGTCGGCCTTGCGGCGCATCGTCTGGGAACTGCAAACGTACGCGCCGCTCGTGATCGTCGACGGTGCGGTCGATCGCATCGCGGCGTTGCGCGACGGCGACGATGCGATCGTCGTTGCGGTCGGCGCGGCGAGCGCGCCGACGCTCGCGCGCGCCGTCGACGACGTTGCGGCGCTCGTCGCACGATTGGCGTTACCGGCCGTGGGCGACGCGTCAGATCCGGTGCGCGTCGCCGGTGCGCTGACCGCGCGCCTAATGGCCGATCACGCGCGCGCGTTCGGACGCACGCGCCCGCTCGTCGTCGCCGATCCGACGCACGTCGTCTTCGGTGGACGTACGCTGCTCGAACTGCTCGCTCGCGTCGATCTGCGCTGCGAACGCACGCTGCGTCCGATCGCATGCACGGTCGCACCGTTCGGTCGCGAGCGAGCCTTCGAGCCGCGCGCGTTCGCGCGTGCCGTCGGGGAACGCACCGGCTTGCCGACGTACGATGTCTTCGCGCAAAGCGTCGCATGAAGGTTCCGTGGAATTCCGAGACGGCCGTCGCGATCGGCGCGGATTGGCTGCTCGCGGCAATCGCTCCGGCCGGCGCTTTGGGACGCGCGGCGCGCGAGCGCGAGCGCGCGTTCGGCCGCGGCGATGAGAACGCCGCACGGGCGCTGCTCGCGCGCGTCGGCCGGCTCGCGCGCGAGATTCCGGCGCCGCGCCTGGCGGAACTTCGCAGCGCGATCGCGAGCGCCCCCGACGTCGGCAGCGCGCTCGTTCGCGCGCGTAACGGCGGCACGCTCGACGACGTCGACTTCTTCGAAGTCGTGCGCTTGCTGGACGCGCTCGACGACGTGCGCGGCCGGACCGCGGATGATGCCTTTGCCGCGCACGCCGTCGCGCGCGCCGATCCGGAGCTGCGCTGCGCCCTGGACCCGGGACGCACGTCCGGGCGCACGTTCTATCTCGCCGACGAATTCGCACCCGCGCTTCGCGCGTGTCGCGCGGAAGCGGAGCGCGCGCAGGCCCGCTATGACGCGACGCGCAGTCGCGCGCTGGCGCGCGTCGCCGCGGCGTTCGGACGCGAGACGGTCGCCGACGAAGCGTTCACGGTCATGCGCGATGCGTTGCTCTCGCCGCTTCCCGAAGGGGTGCGCGTCGTCCGCGAGGCGCCGACGTACGCGCTTTGCGAGGTCGAACTCGATGGCGAAACGCTCGCCGCGCTCGGCGCGCTCGAACATGCCGCCGACGAGGTCGCGCGGGCGGAGGAAGCGGTTCGCGAGCGCCTTTCACGCGACGTGGGGCGCGCGTCGACCGCGCTCGAAACGGCTTGTGACGGCCTCGGCGATCTCGACGCGCTCGTCGCGCGGGCCGCCTTCGCCGCGCGCTACGCGTGCGTCGTTCCGGAGATCGTCGATACCGCGACGGTCGCCTTCGTCGACGCGCGCTATCTGCCGCTTGCGGAACGGCTCGCCGCACGCGGGCGCACGTACGCGCCGATCTCGCTCGACCTTACCGGTACGGGCGTCGTGACGGGCCCGAACATGGGCGGCAAAACGGCGGCACTGCGCACGCTCGGTTTCGTCGTCGCGTGCGCGGCACTCGGCGTTCCGGTTCCGGCAGCGGCGGCGCGCGTGCCGCTCGTCGACGGTATCGCGTGGCTCGGCAGCGGCGCGGGTAGCGACGGCGAAGCGGACGGGCTCTTGTCGTCTTTCGGTCGCGAAGTCGTCGCGTTGCACGCCTATCTCGACGACGGTGCGACCTCCGGGCTCGCACTCGTCGACGAATTCGCGCGCACGACGTCGCCGCGCGAGGGCCGGGCGTTGCTCGTCGCGCTACTCGAGCGGTTGCGCGCGCGCGGCGGACTCGCGCTCGCGGCGACGCATCTCGCGAACGTCGCCGTGGCCGCCGGCGCCGCACATTATGCAACGCGCGGGTCGGGCACGCTCGCGCCGCACGCCGGCGCTCCGTTGGCTCTGGACGCCGCGCTCGCGCGCATCGAGCTTGCCATGGATTATCGCTTGATCGCAGTCGACGAACGTGCCGTCGCGCAGTCGGACGCGCTCGCGCTCGCGGGGGCGCTCGGCCTCGACGCGGCCTTGATCGCTCGCGCGGAGTTCCATCTGCGAACGTGAACCGCAGCACTATGGAACCGCTCATCATTACCGTCGCCGCGGTCGGAGCCGAACTCACGCCCGAACAGACGCCGCATCTGCCGATCACGCCGGAGCAGCTCGGCGAGACGGCCGCGCTCTGTAAGGCGGCGGGCGCGGCGATGATCCACGTGCACTGCCGCGACGATGACGGCCGCAATACGAGCGACGCCGCGCGTTTCGCCGCCGCGCTCGCCGCGATTCGCGAGCGTAGCGATCTGATCGTGCAGTTCACGACGGGTGGCGCGATCGGGATGACGGTCGCGCAGCGCACCGCGCCGCTGCAGCTACGCCCGGAGATGGCGACGCTGACGTGCGGTACGGTCAATTTCGGCGACGAAGTCTTCGAAAATAGTTTTCCGATCATGCGCGAAATTCTCGCCGAAATCGTACGCTACGGCGTACGGCCGGAACTCGAGATTTTCGACGCGGGACATGTGAGCAATGCGAAACGGCTCGCCCGGGACGGCCTGCTGACGTTTCCGCAGCACGTCGATTTCGTACTCGGTGTCCCGGGCGCGCTCGAAGCGAGCGTCCGGAATCTCGTTTTTCTCGTCGATGCGCTGCCCGCCGGGTGCACCTGGTCCGTCGCCGGCATCGGTCGCGATCAATTACCCATCGCGACCGTCGCGATCGCCATGGGCGGCCACGTGCGGGTCGGCCTCGAAGACAACATCTATTATTCGCGCGGCCGGCTAGCACGCAACGACGAGCTCGTCGCGCGCATCGCCCGCATCGCGGGAGAACTCGGGCGTCCGCTCGCCACACCGCAGGCCGCTCGCTCGATGTTACGCCTCGTGTAAAGTGTGCGTCGTGCGAGCGAAGGAGCGGGAGGAAGCACTACCAAATCTGTTAACAACGTCTTAACCTTGCGAGCAACCTTGCGTTCGACCCCAGGAATTCATCTCGGCAGTGCCGGGTCGCTGATCGCTTGGCCCTTGGTCGTTATCGCGCTGTGCGGCGTCGCGCTCGTCGCGCTCGGACACGTTTCGGCGAGCGGGTTGACGTACGACGAGATCTTTTGCGCGCGACGAATGCCGGGTTCGCGCGCGGCGCGCTCAATACGCTGCAACGCGCGTTATTCGAATCGGACCTCGCGGAAATGGTGCTCGTTGCGGGCCTCATTATGGCGTGGAACGCGCGCCGGATCGGTCTGCTCGATCGGGCGGCGCTGCGTCGGCGCGTCTTGCTCACCCTCATCGCCTTCGTGCCGACGTATGCCGTCTCGCGCTTCTTCCAGCATATCTCGCATCACCCGCGCCCGATCCACGTCGTCTCGCTCGTGCCGTTGGCCGACCCCGCGACCTGGGCTCTGCTCACGGGCGGGTTCAAGGGCTTCGGATCGTTTCCGAGCGATCACGCGGCCCTTTCGGCGATCGCCGCCGTCATGGCGTTTTCCATCGGCCGGCGGTACGGCTGGTTCTTCGTGTTCTTCGGGCTCTATACGAGCGTATATCGTATAGCTTTCGGCTTCCACTGGCCGACCGATGTGGCCGGCGGCGTACTCGTCGGCACGTGCGTTGCCATGCTCGCGCTGCTCGCGGAACCGGCGCTCGTGCCGAGCTTGAATCGGGTTATCGCCGTTTTCCGGCGCTATCCGTCGGTGATGAACACGTTGGCGGTCGTTTTCCTCAGCGAGTTCGGCCACGGTTTTGCCCGCGTGGCGGGGCTCGTCTACACCCTGGGGCACGGCCGGCTCTTTCATTAGATTCCCAGAGGTTTGCGGATTCTAGGTCACAAGGATTCGTAGTGGGTGCGCCGTAACGGTGGCCGACTCAAAATCCCGGTGGGGGGCGCTCCGCAACTGTTCAACTACATCGTACGCCGGACGTTGCAGGCAATTCCGTTGCTGCTGCTGATCTCGGTCATCCTCTACTTCATTCTCGATAAGGCGCCGGGCGGGCCGCTCGCTCCGTATCTGCAGAATCCGCACATCACGGCGGCCGATATCGCGCGGCTCAAGCATAATTTTGGGCTCGACCAGCCGTTGCCCATTCGTTACGTGCGTTGGCTCGGGCTCGTCGTACGCGGCGATCTCGGGTACTCCAATTCTAATTCGGAAAGCGTCGTCAGCGCGATCGTCGAGCGGCTTCCCGCAACGTTTCTCTTGACCGGAACCTCGCTCGTGCTCTCGCTGCTCGTCGGCGTCTCGATCGGTATTTTCGCCGCCGTTAAACCGTATTCGGCGGTCGACTACATCGTTACGACGCTCGCGTTCTTCGGGCAATCCATGCCGGTCTTCTGGTTCGCGCTGATGCTACAGCTGCTCTTCGCCGTCGGCGGGATTACCGCGTTCGGGTATCACTTCGCGCTGCCGTCGGCGGGCATTTCGTCCAGCGACGATTTCAATCTCGGCGATCGCATCGCGCATTTGATCTTGCCGACGATCGTGCTCAGCTTCCTCAACATCGCGGTCTGGAGCCGCTTCACGCGCAGTTCGATGCTCGAAGTCGTGCGCACGGATTACATGCGCACCGCCGCCGCCAAGGGGCTCGACCGCGGCCGCATCATCATGCGCCACGGGCTCAAGAATGCGTTGATTCCGGTCGTGACCATCATCGCGCTTTCGCTGCCCGATCTTTTTGCGGGCGCCGTGATCACCGAAACGATCTTCGCGTGGCCGGGGATGGGGCGGCTGTTCTACAACGCGCTCGGCCAATTCGACTTCTCGCTGCTGATGGGGTATCTCGTCATCGTCTCGTTCTTGGTCGTGTTCTTCAATCTGCTCGCCGACGTCGCGTACGCGTACCTCGATCCGCGCGTCAAGTACGACTAGGGGACGGATATGGCTACCACGCTTCTGCCCGGCGCCCTCGCCGCGCCCGCCCCCGACGACGAATTCCGCGTCGAACGCCACGGCCCGTGGAAGCGGTTCCGCAAACACAAACTCGCCCTCGTCGGCGCGGTCGTGCTGTTGCTGGTCACGTTGACCGCGGTGTTCGCGAAGTTTCTCGCGCCGGCCGATCCGAATTTTATCGATCAAGCACACTGGTCGGGGTACCCGCTCGCGCCGGGCGTCGCCGGACATCTGCTCGGGACCGACGAGAACGGCCGCGATCTGCTCTCGCGCCTCATGTACGGCGGCCAAGTCTCGCTGACGATCGCCTTCTTCACGGTCCTCATGCAGCTCACGATCGGAACCGTCGTCGGCGCGCTCAGCGGCTACTACGGCGGCTGGATCGATTACGTGCTGATGCGCATCACCGACGTGTTTCTCTCGATCCCGCTCTTGCCGCTCTTGCTCGTCCTCACGGCCATCGTCGCGGCCTCCTCGAATAAGGCGTCCCTCGGGCTCGGGGTCATCGTCGTGATCATCGGCGCGCTCTCCTGGCCCGGCGTCGCGCGACTCGTTCGCGCGTCGTTTCTGAGCCTGCGCGAGAAAGAGTTCTGCGAGGCGGCGCGAGCGCTGGGTAATCGGGACGGCCGGATCATCTTCCGGCATCTGCTGCCCAATGCCATCGCTCCGATCATCGTGCAAGGTACGCTGTCGGTCGCCAACGTCATCATCGTCGAATCGGCGCTCTCGTTCTTGGGCTTCGGCATTCAGCCGCCGACCGCGTCGTGGGGCAACATGCTCGCCAACGCCGAATCCAACATGGCGATCGCGCCCTGGGTCGCCATTTTTCCCGGCCTCTGCATCCTCGTCACCGTGCTCGCGATCAACTACCTCGGCGACGGTTTGCGCGACGCGCTCGATCCGAACATGAAGTAGTCGCCGCGCCGCGCGGCTTGCTTTTCGGTCGCCGAGGCGCTAGTATCTCCCGGATAGCCGCTGGTCGACAGCGCATATCTTCCCTCGTGCGCAAGTGGCGGAATTGGTAGACGCACTAGCTTGAGGGGCTAGCGCTCGCAAGGGCGTGCTGGTTCGAGTCCAGTCTCGCGCACCATCGATCTTCGCCCGCCGTCTTACCGCGGCGGGCTTTCGATTTCGCGCGGCTTGCGAGGCCCGGCGAAACACCGGTCGGGAACGTTCCGTAGTACCGGCAAGCCCAGCGCGGCGCATCTCGCCAAGGAGCCGTTTCGAAAATATGTGGCTGACTCGCTTCGCGATCACCCGCCCCGTGATCACGGCCATGGTGTTCATCGGCCTCGCGCTCTACGGGCTCGTTTCGTATCGAAGCCTCGGCGTCAACCTCTTTCCGAACGTCTCCTTTCCGATCGTGGCGGTGCACGCGGGTTATCCCGGCGCGTCGCCGGCCGAGATGGAGAAACTGGTCATCAAGCCGATCGAAGACCAACTCGACGGCATGGAAAACTTGGACCGGCTCTCGGCGACCGCGCAAGAAGGCAGCGCGACGATCGTCGCCCGCTTCAAACTCGATTCCGATCTCAATTTCGAAACGATTGACGTGCAGCGCCGCGTCGATACGGCGCGCATCTACATGCCGACCGACCTCACGCCGCCCGAAGTGACGAAGTTCGGGACCGGCAGCGATCCGATTCTCGAAGAAGCCGTCAGCTCGCGGAAGTTATCGGCGGCACAGCTCTCCGATTTGGTTTCCCAGCGCATCGTACCCGAGCTCAAGGCCGTGCCGGGCGTGCTCGGCGTCGATACCGCGGGCGACACCGCGCGCGAGATTCACGTCTTTCCCGATCAGTCGCGACTGCTCGCAGCCAACGCCGCGCTCTCTGATCTGGGTGGCGTGCTCGCCCGCAATAACGCGAATCTTCCCGGCGGCCGCATCGACGCGGCGACGCAGGAGACGACCGTTTCCGTGCACGCCGATATCACGGCGCCCCAAGACATCCTGCGCATTCCGGTCGCCGTGCCCGGCGGCGCCCAGAATACGCTGACCATCGGCGATCTCGCGCGCGTCGAAGACGGTCACGTCGAACAGCGCCGGCCCACGCACTATAACGGCTCGGCGTCGATTCTTCTGGACGTGCAGCGTCAGATCGACGCCGATACGCTCAAGACGACGGCGCTGACGCGCGTGGCGCTCGCGAAGATCGCCAAAGAATTCCCGGGCGTGAAGTTCGGCGAAATCGATGCATCGGCCGATTACACCAACGCCTCCGTCGACGGCGTGCTGCAGAGCCTCTTGGAAGGCATCGTGTTGACCGCGATCGTGATGTTGCTCTTCCTGCACGCGTGGCGCAACGCCGTCGTCGTCATGATCGCGATTCCGACATCGCTGCTCGCGACGTTCATCGTCATGAAGCTTTTTGGCTTTACCGTCGACGTGATCTCGCTGATGGGCCTCGGCCTCACGATCGGCATTCTCGTCGACGATTCGATCGTCGTGCTCGAAAACATCACGCGCCATCGCGACGACCTCGGCGAAGCGGCGATGGATGCGGCCTTAAATGGCCGCAGCGAAATCGGCAACGCGGCGATCGCGATCACGCTGGTCGACGTCGTTGTCTTTCTGCCGATCGCGTTTCTCTCCGGCATCGTCGGCAAATACATGAAAGAGTTCGGCATCGTCATCGTCGTCGCTACGCTCTTCTCGCTGCTCGTCTCGTTTACGCTAACGCCGCTGCTCGCGGGACGGTGGTCCGTTAAAGCACGCAGCGCGGGCGTGCCGTGGTGGGCGCGCGCTTTCCAGACGACCTTCGACCGGCTCGGGCGGTGGTACGCAGAGCGCGCGTTGCCGTGGTGCTTGCGCCATCGCATCCTCGTGCCCGCGTTCTGTTTCGCCCTCATCGCCGGTGCGATCGCGCTCGTACCGCTGGGCTTCATCGGTTCGGAATTCGTACCGGCTTCGAATTCCGGGGTGCTCAACGGTTCCGTACAATACGCGCTCGGTCAACCGCTCGCGACGACGGCGCGAGCGGTGGCACGGCTCGAGAATAAACTGCTCGCGATCGACGGCGTCGCTTCCGTGCTGACGACGGTCGGTGCGAAGCGTTCGGGCTTCGGCAATAACACGGGCGGTCACGTCGCGCAGTTTACCATCATTCTCGATAAACATCGCCGGCGCGAATCGGACCGCGTGCTCGCCGTAGCGCAGACGTTCGGCTATCTCGTTCCGGGCGCCCAGTATCAGATCGCCAAAGAAGGCGGAGGCGGCGGCGGGGGTTCGGCGATTCAATTCACGATGACAGGCCCCGACGCGGAGCTCGACGCGGCGGCACTGCAGATCGCGGCGCTCGTGCGCAAGCAGCCCGGTGCCGTCAACGTATCGACGGGAGCCGAAAACGAAGCGCCGCGCCTGAATATTCACATCGATCCGGCGCGCGCGTCTCTGCTCGGCGTTTCACCGGGCGATGCCGCAACCGCCGCGCGGATAGCGATCGGCGGCGTGGTCGCGACGAAGGTGCGTCTGGAAAACGGGCTGACCGACGTGCGGCTGGAGTTGCCGCCCCAACAGCGCAACAGCATGGAAGTGGTGCAGCAGGTCCGGGTTCGCGCGTCCAACGGCGCGATGGTACCGCTCGCGCAAGTGGCGGATTTCCAAACGACGCGCGCACCGACGAAGATCGACCGTCAAGCGCGCGAGCGCGTCGTGCGCGTCTCGGCCGACGTCGATCCCAATGCGAAGGTCGCGCTCGGGTCGATCCTCGCGCCGATTTACGCGAAGATCAAAGAGCCGGGCTTTTTACCTAGCGGCGTCCACGCGGTCGCCGACGGCGACGCAGATCTTTATAACCAAACGTTTTCGAGCATGGGCCTGGCGCTCGCGACGTCGTTCATGCTCGTGTACATGCTGATGGTCGTCCTGTACGGGTCGTTCGTCGAACCGTTCGTCGTCATGTTTTCCGTGCCCGTCGCGATCGTCGGCGCGCTCGGCGGCCTCGCGCTGCACCACCAGACGCTCAATCTCTTCTCGCTCATCGCGATCGTCATGCTCTTCGGGCTCGTCGCCAAGAACGGCATCCTGCTCGTCGACTACGCGAACCAGCAGCGTAGGAAGCTCGGCCTCAACGTTCGGGAAGCGATGCTCGCCGCAGCGACGACGCGTTTCCGCCCGATCCTCATGACGACAGTCGCCATGATCTTCGGCATGTTGCCGCTTTCGCTCGGACTGACCGAAGGTGCCGAGGAACGCGCTTCGATGGGCACCGTGCTCATCGGCGGGCTGCTGAGTTCGCTGATCTTGACGCTCGCGCTCGTACCGGTCATGTACACGTTCATCATGGGTGCCGTCGATAAGCGCGAACGCAAGCGTGCTGCCAAACGCGCGCCGGAGGCGGATCGCAGCTTGCCGGAATTCGAGCGGCCCGTCGCCCTCGGGGCGCCGGGAAGCTAGTCACACTCTGCGTTCACTTCACAGAAAACCGTGCAAGCGGCCGATTCTGGGGTATGGCCCAGAATCGATGGCCATTTACTAATGGCTTGTGAGGGAGAAGATTCATGCAATCCATCCATATTAGAAAGACCGCGACCGCTGCGGGGACCCTAGCGGCATTGCTCGTTACGACGACGCTGCCGGCCTGGGCCCTCTCGGTCACCGTCAATGGCAGTCCCGTGACCTTCAATCCGCCGCCGATCCAACGGGCCGGCCGCGTCTTCGTACCGCTGCGCGGGGTTTTCGAACGTCTCGGCGCGAGCGTCGTCTACCAGGGCGGCGTCATCAACGCCACCGGTAGTAACCGGACGATCTCTTTGAAGATCGGCTCCACCGCCGCGACGATCGACGGCGTTGCTAAAACGATCGACAGCGCTCCTTTCATCGTGGGAGCGAGCACGTACGTGCCGCTGCGCTTCGTCTCCGAAGCGCTCGGGGCCGGGGTGAACTACGATTCCGCCAATCAAGTCGTCGCGCTACAGACCGGTAGCGCGGCCGCTGCCGCTCCGGCGGCAGCTCCGGCCGCTGCGCCTGCAGCGGCGCCCGCAGCCGCCCTCACCAACGTCCTCAAAGAACTCGAACCGGGCGCGAACGCGTTCGTCAGCTCTCAGAAACCGACCGTGTCGGCAAACTTCACGCAGGCCGCGGATGCCAATACGGTCCACCTGACGCTCGATGGGCTGGATATCACGACCGCCTCGACGCGTTCCTCGACCGGATTCGTGTACGCCCCGCCCTCTCCGCTGCAATCGATCAAGCATACCGTCATGGCCACGGGCAAACTCGCAAGCGGCGGCAGTTTCGCCCAATCGTGGAGCTTTACGTCAGGCAGCGAAGCGCCGAAAAATAGTCTGACCCTCTCCGCGCCGGCCGATGAGAGCGCCGTCGGTCAGAACTTCGAGATCAAGGGCAAGACCGCGCCGAACGCGCGCATCCACATCGTGGCGGGCGCGACGGCGAGCCTGGGCGGCGTCTTCGCCTTTGGGGCCGGCAATTATACGGGCGATACGCTTGCAGACGGCAACGGAAACTTCGCCCAGGCGGTCTCGCTGCAAACGGTTAGCGGCGCGACGATCGGGCTGACGGTCACTTCGACCGATCCGACCACCAAAGAGAGCGCGCAGAAGAAATTGAGGCTGCGCGCACAATAGCCTAAAATGTGCCCGACCGTCGTACCGCGTTCGTAACCGGAGCGGCGCGAGGCCTAGCGCGCGGGATCGCGACCGATCTCGCGCGCCATGGCTATCGCGTCGCTTTTACGTATCGCGCCGGCGGTACGAGCCCCGCGCAGACGCTCGCAGCGATCGAAGCTGCGGGCCACGGGCCGGGCACCGCAATTCCGGCCGATCACGGCCTAACCGGCGAGACGGAACGCAGCGTCCGGGCCGCCGAAGCGGCGCTGGGCCCGCTGGACGCCTACGTCCATGCCGTCGGCCCCATCGTGGTCAAACGGTTCGAGCGGTCGACCTTCGCGCAGTATCGCACGATGCTGGCCGGCAACCTCGATAGCGCCGTCGAGGGCGCTTTCGCGGTGCTTCCGGCGATGCGAGCGCGCCGCTCGGGGCGGCTAGTGTTCTTCGGTATGAACGGTTCGCACGCGACCGCGCCCGCCCGCGGCATGAGCTTGTACGGCGCCGCGAAAGCCGGCGTCGTGGCCTTCGCGCGGACGCTCGCCCTCGAGGAAGCAATCTACGGCGTCACGATCAACGTCATCGAACCGGGCGACATTCGCGATAAGAACGTCGCTCGCGAAGGCGCGGCGCTCATCCCGGCCAAGAACCCAACGGGCCATGCCGGCTCGTGGGAAGACATAGCATATGCGGTGCGATTTCTCGTTTCCGATGAAGCCTCGTTCGTGAACGGTCAGACGATCGGCGTGAACGGGGGACTCGTGGAGCCTCACGAGTAGTGGGTTCGACAGCATTCGTGTGGGCGATCGTCGTGCTCGTCGTCGTCGTGCGCGGGATCGTCGGTTTCACGCTGCCGCTGACCGGCGACGAAGCGTACTATTGGGAGTGGAGCCGCCACCTCGCGTGGGGCTACGTCGATCATCCGCCGCTCGTGGCCTGGACGATCGCCGCATTCGCGCCCTTGGGCCAAAGCCCGGGCCTCGTACGCTTGGGCTTCGTGATCTGCGGGCTCGGCGCGTCCCTTGCGATCGCGGCGTGCGCGACCGAACTGACGGGCGACCCTCGCGCGGGTGCCGTTGCGGCGCTCGCCCTCGCGCTCACGCCGCTGGCGTCGCTGGCGTTCGGGTCGGCGTCGCCGGACGGGCCGTATCTGCTGTTCTGGTCGCTCGCGCTGTGGTTTGGAGCGCGCGCCTTTAAGCGGGACCGGCTCGGCGATTGGGCGCTGCTCGGTATCGCTATCGCCGGCGTGCTGCTCTCGCGCGTCCTCGGTTTCGCGCTGCTCTTCGGCTTCTGCGGGTACGCGCTTTCGCCGAGCGTGCGCCACGTGTGGCGCCGCGGTTTGCCGCTCGCACTCGGCATCGCGGCGCTGCTCTACGCGCCGTTCATCGCCTGGAACGCGACGCACGATTGGGTGACGCTCTCGTTCGCACTCGTGCACCGTCACGAGGAAGCGCACGCCTTCGATCTGCGCCGCGTCGGCGTGCTCTTGCTCACGCAGGCCGCCGCCTATTCGCCGGGCATTTTCGTCGCGGTGCTCCTATGTGCGATCCGGCCGCGCAACGCGTTTCTCGCCTGGACCGCGATCCCGCAACTCCTCATCGTGACGGTGCTCGCATTCGTCGAAAAAGTGGAGATCCACTGGATTTTCGGCACCCTGATCTCACTTGCGGCGATGCTCGGCGTCACCTACACGCAGCTCTCGCACCGGCTCAAAATCGTGTGGACGACGATCTGCGTCGTGCCGGGCGCGATTTTGGTGCCCGCGATTCTCGCGGTGTCGTTCGCACCGGTTCCGATCTATAACGTGGTCCACCGCGAGACGGGCGCGCAACTGCGCAACGGCGGCCCCTTCGAGATCATGACGTACACGATGGTCGCCCGGGACGCGGCGCGGCTGGCCAAAGAACGGGACGCGATCGTCATGACCGACGGTTACGGCCTTTCGTCGGTCATGGATTTCGACGCGGGCATCGCGCCCGTCGTCATCGGCTACGATTGGCAAGGCCGCGAGTCGCGTGCCTGGTACGCGGACGGCTGGGCCGCGCACCGCGCGCTCTTCGTCGACAAGGAACCGCTTTCCACGCGGCCCGACATCGCGGGGCACTTGCGCCGCGCGTGCGCGCGCGTCGTCGACGGCGGCGCGCATCCGTATAGCTTCGGCGGCACGACGCCGCGCGCGTATTATTTCACGTGGTGCGAGGGGCTCGCCCACGATGGCTTGGCGATCCTGCGCTGGGAACGCGAACCCGAAGCGGCCGCGCGACTGCTGCGCACGCGCGCGCTCCCTCGCGACGATGCTTGATTACATTCCGCTGACCGCGACGGCCGGACGGCGCATGGCGACCGCGGAACTGCGGTCGCTCGCATCGCAGCGCATGTGCGAGCTCGGTTACGCGTACGTCGCCCCCGAATTTTCACCCTCCGGTACGGGCCTGCGTTTCGACGTGATCGGCATCGCGAAATACAACCGGCAAGTGCGCATCTACGAAATTAAATCGTCGCGCGGCGACTTTCTGAGCGATGCGAAATGGAAAAAATACCTCGGGTTCTGCACGCATTTTTCGTTCGTCGCGCCGGCCGGGGCGATCTTTCGCTGGGAACTCGACCGCGCAATCGGATTGATCGAATACGGCGCGCCCGCGTTCGAACGCATGCGGCGCGCGCGCCGCTTCGGCATGACGATCGTGCGCGAGGATTGTCTGCGCGCGACCCGGCCGTCGCAGCGTCTGCGCGATCGCGTCGGCGATGACGAATGGATAGCGCTGCTCGAAACGATCGCGCTCGGCGGCCGCTACGGTGCGATGGCGCTCGATCCGACGTTCGCACAAGGCGCCGGTATCTGAAGCTGCGCCCTACTCGTTCTTTGGCGGCGGCGCTGTCGCTCGTCGCGTTCGCGGCGACATCGTGCGCGCACGGCCTGGCCGCTCCGCGGACGCCGCACGCCGGCGAAAGCGGGTCCGCGAGCGTTCGCGCGATGGCGACGCCCGTGCCGCCGCCGCCGTTTACTCCCGCCGAGCGCGCGCGCGTGCGCACGACGCTCGGCGACATCTTTACGAGCGAGATCACGATGGCTGCGAGCGGCCTCGTCGTGCTCGCAGCCGACGGCTCGACGCTGTTTTCGCGCCGGGCGCGGGTGCCGGTCACGCCCGCCTCCACCCTCAAACTCATCGTCGCCTCGACGGCGCTCGAAGCGCTCGGACCCGCGCATCGCTTCGAAACGCGCTTCGTCGCAAGCGCGCTACCGGACGCCGGCGGAACGCTCGCCGGCGGCTTGTGGCTCGTGGGCGGCGGCGATCCGATGCTCCTCTCCGAAGATTTACGGCGCGGCGTCGGCGTTCTCGCACGCTCCGGTATCAAACGCATCGACGGGGAGCTGCAAATCGACGACACGTCGTTCATGGGGCCGGAGCAAAATGCGCGCTGGGATCCCGACGATCTGGGTTACGACTACGCGGCGGGGACGAGTGCCATCGCCCTCGACTGGGGCGTCGTGGAATTCGACGTGACCCCGGGTTCGACCGGAAGTCCGGCTCGCGTTCGCGTCGTGCCCGATAACGATGCGATCGCGATCGCCGGAACGATCGCCACCGTTTCGAGCGGTTCGTCGACGTTCGTGACGATCGAACGCAAAGCGACGATGCCGACGTTTGGCGCCGCCGGCGGCGTGCCTGACGCCTCGGTGAATGCGACCAACACCTATGCCGTCGAGGGCCATATCGCGCAGGGCGAAACGCAGAAGTATTATAAGCCGGTCCTCGGGATGCCCGGCTACGTCGGCGGCATCGTCTCGTCCCTGCTCGCCAAGCGGCGGATCGCGCTCGCGGCCGGCTATCGCGTCGGCGCCGCACCGCCGAGCGCGCTCGTGCTCTGGAACCATCGTTCGCCCCCGCTCGAGGCAATTCTCAAAGATATGCTCGTGTATTCTAACAACCATAGCGCCGAGACGCTGCTGCGGATCGTCGGGGAACGGTCCGGCCGGCCCGGGACGGACGAAAGCGGCATCGCCGTCGAGAAAGCGATGCTCGCGCGCCTCGGCGTCGTACGCGAACGCATGCGCGTGTACGACGGAAGCGGCCTCGCGCCCGGCGATAAGATCATGCCGTTGACCCTCGCGCAAACGATCGCGGCGGAGCTGCGCGGCCGCAATGCCGGCGTCTTTTTACGCTCGCTGCCGCGCGTCGGCTACGATGGAACGGTGAAACATCATAACCTCACCGTGGCGCTCGGACGCACGCGCGCCAAGAGCGGACATATCGAGAACGTGAACGGCCTCGCCGGTACGGTGCAGACGCAGCACCACGGCCGCGTCGCCTTCGCCTTCGTCGTGAATGATCGGCGCGCCAATGCCGACGTCGTGACCGATGAAGAAGACCGCGCGCTCGACGCGTTGGCGCGCTCGTGAACGCGTTTCGCAACGCCGTGCTCGCTTGCGACGTGTTGCTCGGCGCCTGGTGCATGCTCTCCGATCCGTTTGCGGCGCAGCTCGTCGGCAACGCCGGATACGACTGGCTCGTCATCGACATGGAGCACGGTCCGGTGCCGCTCCAAGCCGTACAGACGATGGTGACGGCGATCGGCACGACTGGTGCGGTGCCGCTCGTGCGGCCGCCCTGGAAAGATAGCGCCTCGCTGCAGGTAGCCCTCGATAGCGGCGCACGCGGTCTGCTCGTCCCGATGGTGAACGGGCTTGCCGAGGCGCGCAGCGTCGTTGCCGATACGCGTTTCGTTCCGCTCGGCGAACGGAGCCGCGGCGGCAGCCGCGCGGCTCTCGCCTTCGGTGCCGATGCAGCGGCGTATTTTCGCGAATCTAACGCCTGGACCGTCGTCATGGTGCAGATCGAAACGCGCGCCGCGGTCGCCGCGGCGCCTGAGATCGCCGCGCTCGACGGCATCGATTGCCTTTTCGTCGGCCCGTTCGATCTGGCCGGTTCGTACGGCGTCGACTTTCCTGAGATTTGGGAACGTCTCGACGGGCCGTACGGTGAGGCGATCGCGGCGATCCCGCGCATCGCGCGGGCGGCCGGCAAGGCGGCGGGCATCCTCGCAAACGATGCGACGATGGCGCGTCGCTGTATCGCGCTCGGTTATTCGGTCGTCGGTATCGCGGTCGATGCGACGATGCTCGCGACCGGCGCGCGCCGTGCGCTCGCGGAGTTGCGCTGAGCACCGGCGAAGGGCCGCCGTTCGTGGCGCTCGATGCCGCTCTTCTCGAACGCGTTCTCACGCGCGCGCTCGGCGCGGGCGATTACGCCGACGCGTTCTACGAACGGCGCGTCACGCGCACGTTCCGCCTCCAGGACGGGCGCATTCACGAGGCGGGGATCGCGCTCTCGTGCGGCGTCGGCATCCGCGTTCTCGCGGGCGAGCGAGCCGGTTACGCCAGTACGGAAGATCTTTCGGAATTCGCCCTGCTCGAAACGGCGCGCGTCGCGGCCCTAATCGCGAAAGATCGTAGCGCGCGCGTCGGCGCGATCCATCTGCCGCAGGATCCGGCGCGCGTCCCGAGCGTCTACGGAGCGAACGAACCCGAACGGACGGCCGCCGAATCGGCCACGTACGTCGCTCTTCTCGCGCGAGCCGACATCGCGGCCCGAGCGGCCGATCCGCGCGTACGGACGGTCAATGCTTTTTTCTCAAGCGAGCTGCAAGAGGTCGCGATCGCCACGAGCGACGGCCGTTTCGTCGTCGATCGGCGGCCGCTCGTGACGCTCGGCGTGCAATGCGTCGCGCAGGGCAAGGAGCGCGGCACGGGCTTTGCGGTGACGGCCGGCGCGCGAGCGTCGATTTTTTTCTCGAGGTGCCGCCGGAGACGATCGCGCGCGAGGCGGCGCGGATCGCATGCGTCAATAGCGACGCGATCCCGACGCCCGCGGGCGAGCTGGAAGTCGTCGTCGGCGCCGGCAGCGGCGGCGTGCTCCTGCACGAAGCGGTCGGTCACGGTCTCGAGGGGGATTTCAATCGCCAAGGTACGTCGCTGTATAGCGGTCGCATCGGCGAGCGGGTCGCAAACGAGCTCGTCACGATATTCGACGACGGCGATCTGCCGGGCGAACGGGGCAGTCTCGCGATCGACGACGAGGGCACGCCGGGCCAACACAAGGTGCTCGTCGAGAACGGAATCTTGCGCGGCTACATGCACGATCGTCTCAACGCGACGCTGCTCGGCTCGACGTCGACCGGCAGCGGCCGGCGTCAATCGTATCGCGTCATGCCGCAGCCGCGCATGTGCAACACGTACATGCCCGACGGCCGCTCGACGTACGACGAGATCGTCGGGTCGGTCAAACGCGGCATCTTCGCGACGTCGTTTGCCGGCGGCCAGGTCGAGATCAGCAAAGGCGATTTCGTCTTCATGCTCGCGGAAGGCTATCTTATCGAAGACGGCAAGCTCACGGCGCCGTTGCGCGGCGCGAGCCTGATCGGCAACGGCCCCGACGTGATGAATCGCGTGACCGCCGTGGGCAACGACGGACGGTTCGCCGGCCGCTATTATACGTGCGGCAAGGGCGGTCAGTACGTGCCGGTCGGCGTCGGCATGCCGACGGTCAAACTTTCCAGCGTGACGGTCGGGGGATCGTCTTTTGGAGGCTGATCTCGACCTCGCGCGACGCATCGTAGCGCTCGCGATAGAAGCGGGCGCCACGCAGGCGGAAGCGACGTACACGGTTGCCGATCGCTTCAGTGCCGAAGCACGCGGTGAGGAAGTCGCCAAGCTCGAACAATCGGTCGCGCGCGGCGTGACCTTGCGCGTGTTCGTCGACGGCGCCAAAGCCGCACTCGCCACGACCGATCTCTCGGGCGCGGGCCTGCAGAGCTTCGTGCGCGAGGCCGTCGCTGCGGCGCGCTTCGTCGCACCCGATCCGCATGCCGGGCTGCCCGAACCCGGGCCGGAACCGCTCCCGTCGGAGGCGACGCTGCAAACGTATGCCGAGGACGTCCGCGCCCGTCCGCCCGAAGCGAAGATCGAGGACGGGCTCGCACTGGAACGCCTCGTGCGAGCGGCCGATCCACGGATCGTCAATTCCAGCGGTTCCCGCGTCGCAGATACGACGGTCGCCCTGGCACTCGCAAATTCGCTCGGTTTCGCGGGCTCCTATCGTTCGTCGCAGGTTTGCATCGGTGCGAATCCGATCGCCGTCGACGGCGAGATCAAACGCTCCGGGTCCTACGGCAGCGCGGCCCGGTCCTATGCGTCCCTCGAACCCGTCGCAGCGGTGGCCGCGACGTCGGCACGCCGTGCGCTCGACTCCATCGGGTCGCGCAAACCGGCGACGATGCGCGTCCCGATCGTCTTCGAACGCGACGTCGCCGCAGCCGTACTCGGCGACATCTTCGCAGCCGTCAGCGCTGCGAACGTCGCCGTCGGGAACTCGTTTCTTGCCGGTAAGATCGGCGAGCGCGTCGGCAGCGACTTCGCGACGATCGTCGACGACGGCCGGCTTCCCGGGGCGCTCGGCACGTCGCCCTTCGACGGGGAGGGCGTGCCGACGCGCCGCACCGTCGTCTTCGAGCGCGGCTTCCTGCGCACGTTTCTCTACGACACGTATTACGGGCGGCGGCTCGGCGCGGCGAGTACCGGCAACGCAGCGGGCGGCGGGATCGCTCCGAACAACTTTTATCTCGTCCCAGGAGCGCTATCGTTCGACGAGGTGATCGCGACGACGGCCCGGGGCGTCCTCGTCCTGGCCACGATCGGCTTCGGGACGGAGTCCGTTACGGGGACATACAGCCGGGGCGCGCGCGGCGTCCTCATCGAGAATGGGGCGCTCGCCGGGCCCTTGGACGAATTCACGATCGCCGGAAACCTCGGGGAGATGCTCGCCGGAATCGATGCCGTCGCAAACGATCTGGTCTTCGATCAGAGCATCGTCTCGCCCACGTTCCGCGTGGCGGAAATGATCGTCTCGGGAACGTAAATCCAGGGGCGGCGAAAGGCCGACCTGAAGGTGCCCGCCATGGCTTCACCCGCAATCGGCTACACGCTCATCATGCGCTTGGAGATGCCGACGAGCCCCGGCGCCTTCGGCGGCTTCGCCTCGGCGATCGGCGATGCCGGCGGGATCATCGATGCGGTCGATATGCGTTCGGTCGCCAAGAACGTCGTCACGCGGGACGTGAGCGTGACGGTCGCCTCCGATGCGGTCGCAAACGCCGTGCGCGCCTCCATCGGCCGTGTGGGAAACGTGCGGCTGGTCAGCGTCTCCGACTCGACGTTCCTCGCACACCTCGGCGGCAAGATCCGGATCGAACCGACGATTCCCGTAAAAACGCGCACCGATCTTTCGCGGGTCTACACCCCCGGCGTCGCCCGGGTCTCACTCGCCATCGCGAAGGATCCGGCCAAAGCGTTTCAGCTCACCATCAAGCGCAATACGGTCGCGGTCGTCAGCGACGGTACGGCGGTCCTCGGGCTCGGAGATATCGGACCGCTCGCCGCCGCACCCGTGATGGAAGGCAAATGCATGCTCTTCAAGCAGTTTGCCGGCATCGACGCGTTTCCGATCTGCCTGGATACGACCGATACGGACGAAATCGTCGATACGATCGTACGGATCGCGCCGATCTTCGGCGGTATCAACCTCGAGGATATTTCGGCGCCGCGCTGTTTCGAAATCGAAGCTCGGCTTCAAGCGAAGCTGGACATTCCGGTGATGCACGACGATCAGCACGGGACCGCCGTCGTCATCGTCGCGGCGCTCATCAATGCAGCCGAAGTCGTCGGAAAAGCGATCGGGGACCTGACGGTCGTCGTTGCCGGGAGCGGCGCCGCCGGGACGGCCACGATGAAGATGCTGCTCGCGATGGGCGTCCGCGATATCGTTCCGGTCGACCGCGCCGGTGCGATCAATCGGGCCGAACAGTACGATAACTCCCATTGGTCGTGGCTCGCCGATCATACCAACAAAGAGAATCGCCGCGGATCCCTCGGCGACGTGCTCGCCGGAGCCGACGTCTTCATCGGCGTGTCGGCGCCCGGCATCTTGCGGCCCGAAGATCTCAAGAAAATGGCCCGCGATCCGATAGTATTTGCGATGGCCACTCCGATGCCTGAAATCATGCCCGACATCGCCGCACCGTACGTTACCGTCATGGCGACCGGCCGCAGCGACTTCCCCAATCAGGTCAACAACCTGCTCGCCTTCCCGGGTATCTTCCGTGGAGCGCTGGACTCGCGCGCGTCGCGAATCAGCGACGGCATGAAACTCGCGGCCGCCAAAGCGATCGCGGGCATCATCACGGAGAGCGAACGCGGTCCTGAATACGTCGTCCCGAGCGTCTTCGATACGCGCGTCGTCGACGCGGTCGCGCGAGCCGTCGCCGCTGCCGCGGTGGACGAAGGGCTGGCCCGTCGCCAGAAATCCGTCGTCGAAGGCGAGGATATCGGAGCCCCTGTATGACGAGCTTCGCACACCCATGACCGGCGATACACGAGCCCGCGTTCTGATCATCGAAGACGACCCCGATATCGCGTCGTTCGAAGAGACGATGTTGACGCGTGCGAGCTACCATACGAAGATCGCCCATACGGGCGCCGCCGGGCTGTCGCTCGTGGAATCGTTCAAACCCGACGTCGTGTTACTCGATATCGGATTGCCCGATATGTCGGGCCTCGACGTCTGTACCACGATCGCGGAAACCGCCGATGCGTATATCTTGATGGTAAGCGGGCACTCGGGCGAAGACGTCAAGCTGACGGGGCTCGGCCTCGGCGCCGACGACTTCATCAGCAAACCGTTCAGCGGCAACGAACTCGTCGCCCGGATCGGTTCGTTTCTGCGACGGCGCGAACGCGCCCGCTTACGCGATAACGACGGCCGTCTGCAGCTCGGCGATGCGGCACTCGTGCGCGATCTGCATACGCTGGAAAAGAACGGGCGTTCGGTGAGCCTCACCGCGCTTGAGTTTCGGCTGTTGTGGTTCCTCGGTGAAGCCGATGGACGGCTGCTCACGCGGGCGCAGATCCTCGAGCGCGTCTGGAACGACGTGTCGGGAGTTCCGACGCGCGTGGTCGACGTCCACGTCGCGGCGTTGCGCAAGAAACTCGGAGAGATCGGCGCGGCCCTCGCGATTTCGTCGGTCCGGGGAATCGGATATCGTTTAGACACGCCGTGAGCCGGGCGGGCGTCGCGTGATCGCGGATCTCGTTCTCGATCAGCGCGACAAACGGCCGTTGTACGTGCAGCTCGCCGACGAACTCGCCGGCCGTATCGAACGCGGCGAGCTGGTCGAGGGCGAGCGGCTGCCGGGCATGCGCGAGCTTGCAGCGCGTTTGGGTATCGCGCTCGTCACCGTTTCGCAAGCGTACGATTCGCTCGTCGCGCGCGGCCGCGCGATCACGCGGGTCGGCAAGGGAACCTACGTCGCACCGGCACCGGCGCCGAGCGAACCGTTCGCGCGCCGCTGGGAGCCCGATATCGGCGGTTTCGCACGCGCGCGCATGGAGGGCGTGCTCGACCGGTTGGCGCGCGCGAGCGTGCCGGGTGCGATCACGCTCGCGACGGGGCATCCCGCGCCCGAGACGTTTCCGCTCGCCGAATTCGGCCGGTGCATGCAGCGAACGCTCGTCGACGATCCGCCCGAGACGATGCAGTACGCATCGGGTAACGGCGACGCCGATTTGCGCGAGACGTTCGCGACGGCGCTGCGCGCCCGCGGCGTTCCGGCACGCGCCGACGACATTATCGTGTGTTCGGGCGCGCAGCAAGCCGCCGATATCGTCGCGACGACGCTCTTGGAATCGCGAGCCGTCGTCGCGGCGGAATCGCCCTCGTACGCTCCGACGCTCGGCATCTTCGATGCGCGCGGCGCATCGTATGTCGAGATCGCAGCCGACAGCGGCGGCATTCGCGTCGACGATGTCGAGCGGGTGTTTGCCGAGTACCGCCCGCGCCTTTTCTACGTCAATCCGTTCGCACAAAATCCGACCGGTGCGGTCTTGCCCGAACGGCGCGCGAAAGCGATCGTCGCGCTCGCGCGACGCTACGATGTCGTGATCCTCGAGGATCAAACCGGCTGGATCTTCACGTACGAAGGCGAGCCGCCCGCACCGCTCGCGGCGCACGACGAAGACGGACGCGTCGTGCTCATCGAGAGCTTGTCGAAAATCGTTTTTCCGGCGCTGCGCGTCGGCTACGTGTTCGCACGCGGAGCGCTGCGTGCGCCGCTGGAATCGGCCAAGATGCGCGCCGATTCGTTCACCTCGACGCTCGCGCAGCGCGCGCTGTGGCGCTTCATGGAATCCGCCGCGTACGGCAAGCATCTGCGTGCCGCGCGCGCGCTCTATCGCGCGCGGCGCGATGCGTTCGTCGATGCGCTGCAGACGGCGTTGCCCTGGGCGCACGTCGCCTTGCCCGCCGCCGGAACGACGCTGTGGCTGCCGCTCCCATCGCGCTTATCGACGCAGTCCGCCTTCGATGCCTGCGCGCGCGAAGGGGTCCTGGTGATGCCGGCCGATGCCTGGTATCCTACGCGCAGCGGCCCGGCGGCCCTGCGTCTGGGCTTCGGAGATCTCGACGATGCGACGATGCGCGATGCGGTCGCACGGCTCGCGCGAGCGTTCGCGCGAACGAGCGGCTAACGCCGCAGGAGCGGCTTTCGCGTTCGTCTCACGAAGCCGCATGAAGTTCCGTCGCACGATCGCAGTCGCTATCGCCGCCGCGCTCGTTGCGCTGCCCTGCGCGAGCACGCACGCGCAGGGCGCCGCATCCGCAACGCCCGTTATCTTCGAAGCGCCCGCAGCGAGCAATCCCGCCGGACCGACCTCGCCCGGCGATGCGTTTTCGCGCGTGCTGCCATCGGGACGCATCGTCCATCCGACGGGCGTTAGCGTCGTTACGGGAATGAACGCACTCGGCGTCGCGTTGACGCCCGACGGCCGGTACGCGATCGTTTCCAACGACGACGAGCGCCAAGCGAAAACGACGAGCGCGCTCGACGGCCTATCGACCGGCGGGTACACGCTCGCCGTCGTCGATACGCGTTCCATGACCGTCGTCTCGCGCTATGCGGCACCGAGCGAATCGTTTTTCGTCGGGGTCGTCGCCGTGGCCGATCGGGCGATGCCGAACGCAACGCTCGTGCTCGCGAGCGGCGGCGCGAGCAACTTCGTCTACGCCTTCGATCTCGATGCGACGGGCCACCTTACGCCCGACGCGAAGCACGCTATCGCGATTCCGACACCGTCCGACGCGCAGTTCGCCAATGCCGGCCATGCGTTTCCTGCGACCCTCGTGCTCGATCCCGCGGGGTCGCTTGCGTACGCCGTCGATAACTTGAGCAACGACGTCGCGACGATCGATCTCGCGTCGCGGAGCGTGGTCGGCGCCACGACGGCCGTCGGGTTCTTTCCGCTGGCTGCCGCCATGTCGAAGGCCGGTCTGCTCGTAGCGAACGAAGGTTTGATGCGTTATGGCACGCTCGCCGCGCCGGTCGCGGCGCCGCCGTTCGGCGCGCCGCGGGTGGATCTCGAGCACGCTTCGTCCGTCACGGTGCTGCGTCGCGGCGCCGCCGGGCTCGTGGCGACGGGGCACGCGGTGCCGCTCGATCGCGGTCCCGACGGCGTCCGCGACGTCGGCGGTACGCATCCCGCCGCAGTGGCGGCGATGCGTACGAAACCGTACGCCTTCGTTGCGATGAGCAACCTCGATCGCATCGCGACGATCTCGCTCGCGGGCGTCCCCAGAGCCGTGGGGGGAACGGAACTTCGCCTTTACGATCGAGGCCCGTACGGCACGCAGCCCGACGCCCTCGCGCTTTCCAAAGACGAACGCACCCTCTACGTCGCGCTCGCCGGCATCGATGCGATCGCCGTGCTCGATATTAAAGACCCTTCGCATCCGCACCGTATCGGTCTGATTCCGACCGGTTGGTTTCCCTCCGCGCTCGCACTCTCGCGCGACGGCCGCTATCTCTTCGTCACGAACGCCAAAGGTCTGGGACACGATCGCGGTTTTACGGGCGATCAGGCGCTATTCGTCGATGCGAAACGCCACGTCGAAACCGTCGAAGCGGATAGCAACGCGATCTGGGCGACGCTCGAGCGGATCGATCTCGCGACGATCAATCTCAAGGCGACGACCCCGCTCGCGCTTGCGTATCTTCGGGCGATCCGCGCGCGACCGCGAAATGCGATCGTGCCGCAACTTTTCGGCGGCCCCGGCAGCGAGAAGATCAAACACGTCGTCCTGATTCTCGAGGAGAATAAAACCTACGATTCGATGCTCGGCGATCTCAAAGATGGCGCGGGCGCGCCGTACGGCCCGGGCGATCCGAACTATGTCGCCTTCGACGAATCCGTCACGCCGAATCTGCACGCGCTCGCGAGTACCTACGCGCTAGCCGGAAATCTGTATGCGGACGCCGAGGAATCCGATGCGGGCCATCAGTTCGTCGCCGCCGGCATCGCGAGCGTCTTCACGGAGAAGACGCTGCTCGTCAAACGCGGCCGCCGGCCGCTGATCAATAAGAACGAGGATCCCGAAGATTACCCACGCGCGGGATACGTGTTCAACACGCTCGCTGCGCGCGGCAAGACCTATCGCGATTACGGCGATTACGTCCGCGTCTCGGGCTACGACGAAGGTGACGCGGCCGATCCGAAAAGTGACGATCCGCACTTCATCGATCAAGCCGATGCGACCGCGCCGACCGCCGGGCTCGGCGGGCTCTATTCCCTCGACGTTCCGGCTCCGTTAGCGCTTGCGGGACACGTCGACCTCGACTATCCGGGCTGGAACCTGCACATCCGCGACGTCCGTCGTGCGAGCGAGTTTTTGCGCGATTTCGATCCGTACGTGAGATCCGATCAGATGCCGGCCTTCACGCATATTTGGCTGCCAGCCGATCACGGGGGCTTCGGAAAGAACATCCCGCCGCTGGCGGAGGAAGTCGCTGACGGCGATCGCGCACTCGGGCAGATCGTCGATTATCTCACGCACATCCCGCAATGGAGTTCGACGGCGATCTTCATCATGCCCGACGACGCGCAATCGTCGCGCGATCACGTCAACGTCCATCGCTCGTATGCCGTGGTCGTTTCGCCGTACGCGAAACGCCACTACGTCGGTATGCGCCATCTCTCGACGGTCAGTGTGCTCAAGACCGAAGAAGAACTGCTCGGTCTGCCCGCTCTCTCGCTCGGCGACGCGCTCGCAACCGATATGAGCGATTTCTTTACGCCGAGCGCCGAACTCGTGCCGTTCACACATACCGTCGCTCGCACGCAAAGCGAGAGCCGGGAGGGCCATCGCATCGCCGCACTGCTCGCGCGCACCGATCAATCCGCACCCGATGCCGACGGTCTGCGTGCCGGCCGGCTGGTCGATCTCTCGCGCCGGGCGGACCGTCTGGCCACGCGCGCGACAACTGTGCCGCGTCGCGAATACGAGCGGCGCCAAACGGCGCTGTACGTCGCCGCGCTCGCTACGCTCGATCCGCGTCCGTGGCCGGTAACGGAGCGGCGCTCGAACGCGCCGCGAGCGCCGCGGTGACCGCGGCGTCGGCCGCTTCGGCGGGCGTCCGTTCGCGTTCGCGTTTCTTCGTAAAGTAGACACCGATGAAGGCGAGTGCGACGGCGCCTGCGATCAGCGCGAACAGCTGCCCGGCGCGAGTGCCGCGCGCCTGGGCCGGCGGTTCGGAGGCGGCGGTTATCGTATCGTCCATGGCTGACCTGTAGCCGCATACGAACCGATGCAAACACGCTCGATTCGTGCGCGGCGCCACCTCTTTAGGCGTCTGTAAACTTTCGGCTCGCACGGCGATGCGTTGGCCGTGGAGCGGCTCATCACGCGCCTGCGTTGCGCCGATACTACCTACGAACGCACGTGCCGACGGCTCGATGCGTTAGGGCGATCCGCGTACGGGGGTTATTGTGCGAGCACGGGCTATGGTCGACCGCACCGGCGAGGTTTGGACGAGTTGGCGCACGACGCTCGCATAGGGTCGGCCAGCGCGGCGGGCGACACGCAACGCTTCGGAGCCGAGGTGATGTCTCTGCGCGCGGCCCTGCACGAAGCGCAAACGGCCAACGAGCAGATGCGTTCTCTCGTCGCGCAGGTGCCCGCCATCGTCTGGACGCTCGATCCCGCGTTCCGCTGCACGTCGTGTTTCGGTGCGGGCCTCGCCGTCTTTGCAGTCGATGCCGGGGACGTCGTCGGACAACATTTGGACGATGCGCTGAAGTTGACGCCGGATCCCGCGCGCGATGCGGCCTACCGCGCCGCGCTGCGGGGGAGCGGCGGCGGCTATACGCTCGAGACGCGAGACCGCTACTTTCAAGTGCACGTCGAGCCGCAACGCGCCGCAAATGCGGAGATCGTCGGAATCATCGGGATCGCGATGGACTTGAGCGACTTGGAATACGCCGCGGGCGCCCTGCAGCGTACGCAGGCAGCGCTCGCCCTAGCGCAGGGCATCGCTCACGTCGGCAGCTGGGATAATCATCTCATCACCGGGCGGTTCACGTGGTCCGACGAGTTCTACCGGCTTCTCGGCCTCGAGCCGGGCGAAGTCGAGGCGAGTCAAGAGGTCTGGCTTCGCTACGCCCATCCCGAAGATAACGCGGTCGTTTCCGATAAGATGGACTACGCGAAACGCACCCATACGCCGTACAACTTCGACCGGCGGATCACGCGCGCCGACGGCGCCGTGCGCTGGCTTCAGCAACAGGCCGCGTTCGTCTACGACGAAAACGACGTGCCCATCCGAATCATCGGCACGAGTTTCGACATCACCGAACGCAAAGAGGCCGAAGCGCGCTTCGCCTACCTCGCCCATCACGATCCGCTGACGGCCTTGCCGAACCGGACGCTCCTGGCGCAGCGGCTTACCGAACGCGCCGCCGCTGCGGAACGACGCCACGAGACCTTCGCCGTTCTCTTCATCGACATCGACCGGTTCAAAACGATTAACGATACGCTCGGGCACGCGGTCGGCGATCGGTTTCTCTGCGCGGTCGCCGAGCGGCTCCGGCATACGTTACGTCCGAGCGACTTCGTCGCACGGCTCGGCGGAGACGAGTTCGTCGTGCTGTCCGGATCGTCGAAGCGCGAAGACGTAAGCGACGTCGCGGACCGTATTCTCAAGACGCTGACGGCCCGCTTGCGAATCGACGGCCACGATCTCTACCCGAGTGCGAGCATCGGCGTCTGCGTGTATCCGAGCGACGGCGAAACCGCCGACGAGCTGCTCCGTAATGCGGACACGGCGATGTATCGCGCGAAGTCACGCGGGCGCAATTCGTTCGAAGTCTTCGCGCGCGGCATGGGCACCGAAGCTCTGGAACGGCTCGCGCTCGAGGCCGATCTCCGTGGAGCGCTCGAACGCGGCGAATTTTATCTCGACTACCAACCCATTATGGACAACCGCGAGCGACTGGTTTGCGTAGAGGCTTTATTACGCTGGCGCCATCCGACGCGCCAGCTCGTCATGCCCGATACCTTCATAGCGATTGCCGAAGAGACCGGCTCCATCTTAGCGATCGGTGCGTTCCTCTTACGCGCGGCGTGCGCCCAAGTTCAGCTTTGGCGCGCGTCCGCGTTCCCGACCCTCGAGCTCGCCGTCAACGTGTCGGGGCGGCAATTGCAACGGCGCGATTTCGTGTCGGTGGTCGCAGCGGCCCTACAAGAATCTGGTCTCCATCCCAGTGCCCTCCAGCTCGAGATAACGGAGAGCGTCATCATGAGCGATGTCGAGGCGAACGCAAAGACCCTTCGCGAGCTCAAGAAACTCGGGGTCGGAATATCGATCGACGACTTCGGAACGGGATACAGTTCGCTCGCCTATCTCAAATCGTTCCCCATCGATACGGTAAAGATCGATAAGAGCTTCGTGCGCAACGTGCCGGCGGAGCGCGACGACACGGCGATCGTTACCGGCATCGTGAATCTCGCGCACACCCTTCACTTGCAAGTCATCGCAGAGGGCGTCGAGACTGCGGAGCAGTTCGCCGCTCTGTGCACCGTCGGATGCGACATGCTGCAAGGGTTCTATTTTGCCAAACCTTCGAGTGCCGAAGAATTCGTCGCCCGCTTCGGCCCCGCGGACGCCCGACGGAGTTCAACGAGGCGTTAGCGGCGAAGAAGTTGCCGTGACTTCCGTAAGCCCGACCTTTAAAGCGCCGTTCGTCCGGAACGATGCCGGAACGTTGCGCGGCGTCGTCGTCGTGGCGCCGAGCGCCGGTCTCGCCGACGTCCGTCCGCTACACGGTGAATCGCACGCGATCGCCGAGCGGGCGGCCGAGCAATTTGGCGTTTTCACCGGGCGCCTCGCGGCCCACGGCGTGAAGGTCATCCTCAGCGACGCCGCCGGCGCAGCGTTCGGAACGCTCTGCGCCGATGGCGCTGTCCTTTTCGCCGACGGCGCGTTTCTGATGCGGCCGAGCGATCTGCGCCGGCGCGGGGAGATCGCGCCGCTGGAAGCGGCCCTCGCGCGCGCCAACGTACCCGTGGTGGGCCGGATCGAGGCGCCGGGACTGCTCGACGGCGGCGACGTCCTGCTCGCGGGGGAAACGCTCTTCGTCGCCGTGCCGGTGCCGCGCCGCAACGAGGAGGGTATCCGGCCGTCCCTCCACGGCAATGCCTTCGGACGCCAACAGCTCGCCGCGTACGCGCGCTCCCAGAACTTGACCGTCGTGGACGTCTCCATAGCCGCCGAGGTGAGCCGCTTGCGGTCGGTCGCCGCGCTCGTGGACGAACGCACCGTGCTCTTCGCCGCCGCTCTCGTCGACGGCGCCGCTTTTCGGGGCCTCACGACGATAATGGCACCGCGCGGCGAGGATTTTGGAGCGGGCGTGCTCGCCCTAGGCAACAAACGCGTGCTCGCAAACCTGCGTTTTCGCGAGACGATTCCGCTCTTACGTCAAGCCAAGATAGCGGTGGACGCGATCGATCTCTGGGAGTTCGGCAAGCTCGGTGCGACGCCGTCTTCGATGGCGCTGGCACTCAAGCGCGATTGACGTGCGTCTCGCGTGCTTCTCGGACATCCACGGGAACCTGCGCGCCTTCGACGCCTGTCTTGCGGATCTGCGCGAGCAGGGCGGGGCCGACGCGGTCGTCGGGGTCGGCGATTACTGTCTGGACGGGCCGCGGCCCGAGGCCGTCGTCGACCGCCTGCGCGAACTCGGCGCCACCTGCGTGCGCGGCAATACCGACCGGTACATCGCTTGCACGCCGGCGGCGTCGCCCGCCGGGGCGGACGACCGCGAGGCACGGGCACTCGCCTGGCAGCGCGAGCGGCTCGGCGCCGAACGATTGAGTTGGCTGCGAGCGCTGCCGTTCGCGGAGCGCTTCGGTTCCGGCGGCCCCGGCGGCGCTACGAACACCTTGCTCGTCGTCCATGCGAACCCCAAGAGCGACGACGAGCATATTTGGCCCGATGCGAACGATGCGTTTCTCGAGCGGATGACCGAGGGCGTCCCCGAACGGACCATCGCCTTTGGGCACCTGCATCTTCCGTACGCGCGCGTGTGGCGCGACCGTTTGTTCGTCGACGTCGCGTCGGCGGGTTTACCCAAGGACGGCGATCCGCGGGCCGGCTACGCGATCCTAACGCAGCGCTCCGGCGGCTGGCAAGTCCGGCAGCGGCGCGTCGCATTCGATGTCGAGCGCGTCGCGCGGGAGCTCGAGAAGAGCGGTATGCCGGGTGCGAAGAAGCGCGTAAACGTTCTGCGTCGGCACCGGTATAAAGAACTCGATGAACGACACCCCTAAGGGCTCGCCGGCGCTGCGGGTCGACCGCCTGCGCAAACGCTATGGCGATTTCACCGCCGTCGACGGAATCTCGCTCGAAGTGGCCCGCGGCGATTTCTTCGGCTTCCTCGGGCCCAACGGCGCCGGGAAGACGACGTCGATCAACGCCATCGTCGGCCTCGCGACGCTGACGTCGGGTTCGATCGAAATCTTCGGCTACGATAACGTCCGCGCGTGGCGCGAAGCGCGCCGTCTCGTCGGCCTCGCACCGCAGGAGTACAACTTCGACCGCTATCTGTCGATTCGCGACGTGCTGATCTATCAGGCGGGATACTATGGGCTGCGCGGACCCGCCGTGCGCGCGCGCGCCGACGGTTTGCTCGAACGATTCGGCCTCGGCTCCAAGGCCAACGACACGTTCGTCAAGCTATCGGGCGGCATGAAACGCCGGCTCTCGCTCGCTCGCGCGCTCATCCACGAGCCGGAGCTCTTGATCCTCGACGAACCGACGGCGGGTGTCGACGTCGAGTTGCGGATCGAGCTATGGGATTTGCTACGCGAACTCAATGCCGCCGGAACGACGATCATCCTCACGACGCACTATCTCGAAGAAGCCGAAGCGCTCTGTAAGAATATCGGGATCGTCGAAGGCGGAAAGCTCGTGGCGCTCGAGTCGACGGCGAAGCTTATGGCCCGGCGGGGTTCGACGACGCTGACCGTCACGATCGAACGGGCGCTCGTCACCATGCCGCCGGCGCTCGCCGCTCGCGGCGCGCGTTACGAGGCGGCGACGCGCACCTTGAGTTTTCACGACATCGCACCAGCGGCGATCGCGCCGACGCTCGCCGAATTGGTCGCGCATGGCTACGATATCGAAAACGTCGATTTCACCCGCTCCAGTCTTCAGGACGTCTTTCTGGAACTCGTGCGCCGCTGATGCTCGATGTGTGGGGATTTCGCAATCCGGTCGGTCTGTGGACGCTCGTGCAACGCGAACTCGTGCGCACGTACAAGATCATCAATCAGGTGATCTGGCCGCCCATCATCACGACGATCCTGTACGTGCTCGTCTTTGGGCTCGGGCTCGGAAGCCGCGTCCAGAACGTGCAAGGCGTACCGTACGCCGCGTTTCTGATTCCGGGTCTCATCATGCTGCAAGTCATCGATCAGACGTACGGCGAATCGTCGAGTTCGCTCTTTCAGGGCCGCTTCATGAATTCGATTCAGGAGTTACTCGTCGCGCCGCTCTCGGCGATCGAAATCGTGACGGGCTATATCGTCTCGTCGATCTTGCGCGCGTTCGTCATCGCGTTGCTGATCACGGCAGTCGGGTTCGTGATGGTGCATACGGCGCCGCAGAATTGGGCGATCTACGTGTTGATGACCGGCCTCGTCGCCGCCCTGTTCGGCGGCATCGGCATCATCTTCGGTTTGCTCGCCGAGAAGTTCGACCACATCGCCGTCTTCACGACGTTCGTCATCACGCCGCTGGTCTTCGTCGGCGGCGTGTTTACATCGATGCAGTTTCTGCCGCCACTGGTGCGGCGGGTTTCGCTCGTCAATCCGATGTTTTATATGATCGATGCGTTTCGATATGCGTTTACGGGGCGCAGCGACGTGCCGGTGGCGCTTTCGATCGGCATCGTTGCGGCGCTCGCGGCGCTCGCGCTCGGCATCGCGCTGCGCATGACGGCCGTCGGGTACAAGTTGCGCGTCTGAGCGAGCGCGGTTGTGTCGCTGAAACTTCTCGGGGCGCTGCGACGTCACGGAGTAACGTGAAAGCAGCAGTCGTTACTTCAGCCGGTGCACCGTGGGAAATCCAAGACGTCGCGACCCCCGAGCCCGGCCCCAGTCAAGTCGTCATCAAGATTCACGCGAGCGGATTGTGTTATACCGACGTTCACCAAACGCTCGGGCATTTCCATATGCCGTATCCGATGCGTTTGGGCCACGAGCCGGTCGGGGAGATCGTTGCGGTCGGCGTCGGCGTCACGTCGCGTGCCGTCGGTGACCGCGTCGGCGTCCCGTGGCTGCAGTCGTCGTGCGGGCGTTGCGAATGGTGTCTGCGCGGATCGCCGGCGAACTGTCCGAACTCCGTGCAGGCTGCGATTCATATGCCCGGCGGTCACGCCGAGTATCTGCTCGCGTTTGCCGATGCGACGATGCTCTTGCCGGAGGGTCTGAGTTACGAGCAAGCCGCGCCGATCTTCTGCGCCGGTTATACCGTGTATAGCGGTTTGCGGATTGCGGAGCCGCAGCCGAACGAACGGATCGCGATCGTCGGCATCGGCGGCCTCGGCCACCTGGCGCTGCAGTATGCCAAGGCGGCCGGGTTCCACACGACGGCGGTGACGAGTTCGCCCGATAAGGTCGAACTCGCAAAGTCACTCGGCGCCGACGAAGTCGTCCGCGATGGCGCGGAACTTGCGAAAGCCGGCGGCGTCGACGTGGTGCTCGCGACCAGCAATTCCAACGAAGCGATGACGCAGGCGATCGACGCGCTACGGCCCGACGGCCGCATCATCGTGATGGGCGTGGACGGCAGCAGCACGCCGTTCTCGTTCTATCCGGTCGCCGCGCTTTCCAAGCGTATCCGGATCGTCATGTCTTCGCAGAACGGCAAAAGGGATCTGTACGAAGCGCTCGACGTCGTGGCGAAAGGCCGCGTCAAAGTCATGACGGAGACATTCGCGCTCGGCGATATCGCGCGGGCGTACGATCGGGTCGCCAAGGGCGACGTCCGTTTTCGCGCGGTGATCCTACCGAACTCGTAATGCGCGGCTCCGCGTTCGCGCGGCTGCGTTCGGCAGGTGCGATGCGGTGCGTTGCGGGACAGAGCGGGCATGAAGCGCGGCGTGGCGTTGGTCTTGCTTGTCGTCTCGCTCGCCGCGCCGGCGCTCGCAGCGGATCGGCCGCTCTCGCTCACGATCGACGGGCGGCCGGTTTCGCGCACTGGAGCGGTGGCCGTGCTGCATCGCCATCTGGCGTATGTCAATCTGGTCGAACTCGTCCGTTCGTACGGCGGCATCGTTTCGGTTTCGAGCGGCGCGACCTCGGTGACGGTGCGAGCGCGGGCGGCAACGTTCGTCCCGGGTAGCGCGCAGATTTCGCTCGATAAGGAGGCCGCGGAGATGCCGGGACCGGCGTACGTGTCCGGCGGCGTGCTCTACGTGCCCTTGGAGTTCTTCGTTACGCGCGTGGCCGGCGGCACGGTCAGCATCGATGCGGCCGGCGCGACGGCGCGTATCGCCGTTCCGGCCGACGGCGCCCCGGCGGCGACCGCCTCGCCTTAGCTCGAGGCTCCGGCGCAAGGCCGTCGGCGCCGAGCGCGAACGATACGTCGATGCGCCCATCGTTCGCCGTCATCGCTTCCGTCGCCGCGCTCGCAGCCGCGTTCGCTGGTCCGGGTTCCCTTCGGGCGGCCGAGTCGCCGAGCCCGGCCGCGTTGACGGGACCGCAGATCGGCGCCCCCGCGCCGCCCTTCACGCTCAAGACGCTCGACGGAACGACGGTCCGTAACGACAGCTTTCGCGGGCGCACGCTCGTGATCAACGTTTGGGCGACGTGGTGTCCGCCTTGCCGCTTGGAAACCGCCGATCTGAGCGCCAGTGCGACGAAATTGCAGAAGGACGGCGTCGCGTTTCTCGGGGTCGACACGACCGAAGATGCGCCGCTCGTGCGCGCTTTCGTCGCCGCCCGCAACGTCCCGTACGCGCAGGCGCTCGACGCGGATAAGTCCTTCGCAAAGGCGTACGACGTCGCGTATTTCCCCACGACGTACGTGATCGATCCGCAGGGCGTGCTGCGGGCCCGCTATATCGACCAGCTCGGCACCGTGCAGCTTGCAGCGCTCGTGCAGGCTGCGAAAGCCGGCCGTAACGGCGCGATCGCTTCGCCGTTGCAGGCGAAGATCGACGCCGCGCTCGCAGATCAGAGCATCGCGTTTTCGAGCGACGCGCCGAGCGTCGAAGCGAATGCGAAAAAGGCGCTCGCGGCGATCGCGACGGCGGAGAGCCTGCTCGACGAAAGCGACGCTGCGAAAGGCAATGCGACGGATTTCTTACACACGCGCGCGGCCGAAGCGGAGCTGCGCGACCGTACGATTGCGGCGCTCGTCAACGTCGGTACGTCGGTGACCGATACCACGCTGCTCCCGCGTCTGCGCGGCGATGCGGCGCGCGATCGGGAATCGTGGACCGATGCGCTCGACGCGTATCGCGCCGTTCTCGCGATCGATCCGAAGAATGCGGCAGCGCTCGCGGGCGTCGCGGTAGCGGCGAGTCGCCTCGAGAAGTACGATGCGGCAGTCGACGCTTATGCAGCGCTCGCGGCGCTCGATCCTACGGACGTTGGAACCCTCGTCGATCTCGCGCGCGCGCAAGCGAAGGCGGGACATAACGACGATGCCTACGCCACGTTCGCCAAGGCCCATGCCGCCGCACTCGGGCAGATCGCGGCGAACTTCGGTAAGCCCATCCCGCTGCGCATGGCGGCATACGCGCATCTCTACGCCGGTCGCACCTACGCGAAAAACGGCGATCCGGTTCGCGCGCGTGCCGAATTCGAGCGGTCGCTCGCGGCCGCGCTCAAACTGCCCGCGAACGACGGCCGTCACGACATGTACGTCGAGGAAAATCAGGAAGCCATCGTCGCGCTGGGTTTAAGCGACGCCAAGAACGGGGCGCTGGTATCGCTCGCGCCATGGACGGGTCCGGATCTTCCGGGAAGCATCCCGAACACAGCAAAATTCCGACTCGTCGTCGCCGGCGTACCGGGGCGTTCGGTCGCGCTGCGGACGGCAGACGTTCCGCATGGCTGGGTGGCGTCGTTCTGCACCGATCGCGTTTGCGCGCCGTTCAAGACGACCGTCGCGTTGCCGGCCTCCGGAGTTAAAGTGATCGAGTTCCAACTCGTCGCCCCCGACGGAAAGGGCGGCGCTCCGAAGGTTCGCGTCACCGGGCGCGACGGAGCGCACGAATCCTCCGCGACGACGTAGCCGCTATTCGGCTTCGTGTTCGGACGCGGCGACGGAGCGATTGCATAATGTAAGAGTTCGCCCAAGAGCGTCGCGACGTCGAGCGCGGCCACATAAAATAGCGCGAAGGCGCCGAGCAAACTGGCCAACACCGCGACCAGCGTAACGAATCGGCTGTTCCACAGAATCGCTTCGGAAGACGCCCTCGAGTCGCTTCACGCCTCGAAAAATGGGTTGTGCGCGCGTTCTTCCGCCACGGTGGAGGGCGGTCCGTGGCCGGGCATCAGCACCGTCGCGTCGTCGAGCGCGAAGATCTTCGTGGAGACGCTATCGAGAATATCGCGGTACGTGCTGCGCTCGCCGAACGCGCCCCCGACGCTGCCGGCGAAGAGCGTATCGCCCGTGAAGAGGGTCGAGCGAAAGAGAAAGCACGACGAGCCGTCCGTGTGTCCGGGCGTGTGGAGCATGCGGATCGCGGCGTCGTCTCCGAAGGGCAGTTCGTCGCCGTCGACGATCGGAAGCGCGCGCGCACCGAGCGCGCCGATCGCGTGGACGTCGGCGCGGTGCATTACGATTTGCGCGGCCGGAAAGGCGCTCGCGATCGCGGCCGTCGCGTCGCAGTGATCGGCATGTTCGTGCGTGACGAGGATGTAGCGCAGCGCGTACGGTCCTTCGTCGATCGCGCGCAAGAGGTTGGCCGGAATGCCGGCCGGATCGACCAGCGCAGCTGTCTTGCCGTCTTCGAGAAAAAAGAGATAGCCGTTGGAAGGATGGGGATCTTGCGGGTGATGGCGGACGTCCGCCGGCAGCGCGACGTTCGGCGTCCAGCGGCTCGCGGCGGCAGCGGCGAATTTGCCCGGATCGAGCCCGAGGACGCGCGCGACGGCGCGTGCCTCGTCTTCGATCGGCAGGCGGTTGCCCTTCGTCCATGCGACGAGCGTCGCAGCGGCAATTCCGGTGGCCGAGGCGAGTTCCGCGTCGGTCGTTTTCGTCCCGCGTTTAGCCTTGCGGAGAATATCGGTAAAATCGTCTTCGAGCATCGCAGCGCAAGCGTTTGCGGGTGCAACCGGGGACCCTGCCCGACCGGTCGAACGCGGCAGCATGGAACGCCTCATCATCATCGGTTCGGGTCCCGCCGGACTTACCGCGGCCATCTACGCCGCCCGCGCGGCCCTCGCGCCCGTGGTCTTCGCCGGCTATCAATACGGCGGCCAGTTGATGTACACGACCGAGGTCGAAAATTTCCCAGGTTTTGCGAACGGCATTCTCGGGCCTGAGTTGATGGAAAGCTTCCGGGCGCAGGCGGAGCGCTTCGGCTCGCAGATACATAACGTCGACGTGACGCGCGTCGATTTTTCGCAGCGTCCCTTCTACGTGTGGGCGGGGGACGACGTCTACGAGGCCGATAGCGTGATCGTCGCAACGGGAGCGAGCGCACGGTGGCTCGACGTCCCGGGCGAGGCGCAGCTCCGCGGACGCGGCGTTTCGACCTGCGCGACCTGCGACGGCGCGTTCTTCAAAGACAAACATATCGTCGTCGTCGGCGGCGGCGACTCAGCGATGGAAGAAGCGCTCTTTCTCACGCGCTTCGGGTCGCGCATTACGGTCGTCCATCGGCGGGATGCGTTACGCGCGAGTAAGATCATGGCCGACCGGGCGCTCGGGCACCCGAAAATTGATTTCGTGTGGAACAGCGCGGTGGCTGCATGTCACGGTCAAACGCATCTCGAATCGCTGTCGCTCGACAATCTCGTCACCGGCGAGCGCAGCGAAAGTCCGGCGGACGCGCTCTTCATCGCGATCGGTCACGATCCCAATACCGCGGTCTTCGCGGACCAACTCGAGCTCGATGCGGCGCGCTACATCGTCTCGCCCGACGGCGTGCATACGAACGTCCCCGGCGTCTTCGTCGCAGGCGACGTAAACGACATACGCTACAAACAGGCGATCACTGCTGCCGGCATGGGTTGCAAAGCCTCGCTCGAAGCCGAGCGATATCTCGAAGAACTCGATGCCGAACGCGAAGCGGGCGGCCTAGTCGTCAGCGGCCGCTAAGCGTCGCCGACGCTACGCACGTTGGAGCGACGCGTCGGAACTGCCGGATGGACGTTGCCGCGCGACGTTCGCGACGCGTTCCCGGGTGACGGGACGCACTTGGAGCGCTACGCACGGCGCTTTTCTTGCGTCGAGATCAACTCGTCGTTCTACCGGCCGCACCGCGCGACGACGTACGACCGCTGGGCGCGCAGCGTCCCGGCCGATTTCCGCTTCGCCCTCAAGCTTCCCAAAGACATCACCCACATCCGGCGCTTCATCGACGCGGGCGAGCCGTTGTTGCGCTTCCTCGACGAAAGTTCGGCGCTGGGCGCCAAGCGATACGTCGTGCTCGTGCAGCTGCCGCCGAGCTTCGCTTACGATGCGCGCGTCGTCGAGCCATTCTTCGCGCTGTTGCGCGCGCGCTATGCGGGCCGGGTGGCGTGCGAGCCGCGGCACGCGAGCTGGTTCGAAGCCGCTCCGGATGCGCTCCTGGCCGCTTCGCGCATCGCGCGCGTCGCAGCCGACCCGGCGCCGGTCGCTGCGGCCGCGACGCCCGGCGGCTCGCCGGCGTTGCGCTACTGGCGGCTCCACGGGTCGCCGCGCACGTATTACTCGTCGTACGACGGTGCGCGGCTGGACGCGATCGCGCTCGCGCTGAGCGCGGGGGATGGCGATGCCTGGTGTATCTTCGATAACACCACGCTCGGTGCCGCAACGGCCAACGCCCTTGCGGTCAGCGATGCGCTCGGTTAGGCGGCACCGACGCCGCGCAGCATTTCCTCCGGCGACGGCATGCCCCGTTTATAGTAAGCCACCGTACCGTTTTTCGCGATGCCCACGACGGTGCGATTGATGAGACGCAGCATCCCGAAGCCGAGCGTCGCGTCGTACTGCGCGGCGACGCCGAAGCCCGCGTCGACGAGCATCGGCGCGTCGAAACCGAGCTTCTTGGCGAAGCGTTCGTGCGAGGCGGCGCTCTGTCCATTGAGTGCCCAAACCGTTACGTTCGCGGCCTCGAAACGGGCGCGGTCGTCACGGACCGCGGCGAGCTGGATCGTTCAACCCGGCGTGTTGTCGAGCACGTAGAAGACGAGCACGACGGATCCGCGGGCGAGCGCGTCGCGCAAACGATGCGTCGTTCCCGCAGCATCGGGAAGCGCGAAGTCCGGTGCCGGATCGCCGACGTTAATGCGTGCCATGCTCGTCTTTCGTAAGCGCGAGTCGATAGTGGAATTCGTCGCTCGGGACGCCGTCGATAACGTCCGCTTCGGGAAGATGCGCGATGCGTTCGAGGCCGAGCCGCTCGACGAGCGCGATAGAACGTGCGTTACGCGTATCGACGTACGCGTCGACCGACGCAGCGAGCGCCGTTCTTCGAACGTACGAGATCGCCGCTGACGAAGCCTCGAACGCATAGCCCGCGCCCCAATACGCGCGCCCGAGCGCGTAGGCGAGCAACGCGCGCGCGCCCGCATCGACGAGCGATATTTCCACGGTCCCGATTGCCGTCGGGACGGGCGCCTGCCGTAGCGCGAGGGACCAATTCCACCAGCGTTCTTCCGGATCGTCCGGCCCGCGGTGCATGCGCTCGTAGCGGGCTCTCAGACTTCCGGCGGACGCGTGCGCCGCGCCCGGAACGTACCGGTAGAGTTCCGGATCGCGCAGCACGGCGAACAGCGCATCGGCATGGCGCGGTTCCAGCGGTTCGAGTACGAGCCGCGCGGTAACGAGTTGCGCGGGGCGCGCGGGAAGCGTAGCTACGCGCGGACGAGCGCGGCAAGCGCGCCGTCGAGCGTCGGGAACCGAAAGGCGTAGCCGCTCGCGAGCGTTCGCGTCGGCACGACGCGCTGACCCTGCGTGACGACGAGCGCGCCTTCGCCGAGCACGAGCGACATGCCGAAGGCCGGGATCGGAACGATCGCCGGGCGATGCAGCGCCGCCGCGAGCGCCCGCGTGAATTCCGCGTTGCGCACCGGCACCGGCGCCGTCGCCGCAAGGACGCCGTCGGCGCCGTCGATCGCATGCAGATAGATGCCGACTTGATCGACGACGTGGATCCACGAATACCACTGTCGCCCGCTCGCTACCGGGCCGCCGCCGCCAAGTTTGAAGATCGGCAGCAGCTTCGCGAGCGCACCACCGTCGGTTCCGAGTACGAGCCCCGTCCGGATTTTAGCGACCCGCATGCCCGCCGCTGCGGCGCGATCCGCTTCGGTTTCCCACGCGACGCATACCTCGGCGAGAAAGTCGCTGCCGGGGCCGCTGGACTCGTCGAACGTCGCGCTCTCGCTCGTGCCGTAGTAGCCGACTGCGGACGCAGAGACGTACGCCTGCGGAGGCGTTGCGAGCTCGGCCAAGGCGTCGATCAGCGCGCGTGGAGCTGCGACGCGGCTCGCGCGAATTTTCGCCTTGACGGCCGGGGACCAGCGCTGGGCCACGGGTTCCCCAGCGAGGTTCACGACCACATCGGAACCTTCGCACGCTTGCGCAGCAGCCGCCGGATCGCGCAGCGACGCGAGCGCGACGATATCGCCGCGCCCGCGTAGCGCCGCGGCAAGGTGGCGGCCGATGAAACCGGACGCCCCGATCAACGTAATCTTCATCGCTTATTAGACGCCTTCACGCGTGGGTACGACGGGCTCGAAATGAATCCTGAGCTATCATCCACCGATCGCTTCGTCGACCGCATCGCGCGCAGCACCGTTCTCGATCCGCTGGGCGATATCGTGCAACCGGTCGTCCAAAAAGCGCTAAACGGGAGGGGACCGCTCGCGCCTCTCAACGATTTTCTACACGGCAAGCAGCTCGGGCACTCGCTGCATGCCGTCGTAACGGACGTGCCCGTCGGCGCGTGGACCCTCGCCGTCGTTTTCGATGGATTGGAACTTGCCGGCCGAACCGGCTTCGCACCGGCTTCGGACTTTGCGATCGGTTTCGGCATGCTCGGCGGTGTCTTAGCTGCGGCGACCGGATACGCCGAATGGTCGGATACGAGCGGTCAACCCAAACGCCTCGGCACGGCCCACGCGCTCGGCAATTCACTCGCATTCGGCGCATACGCCGCGTCGCTATTGCTTCGTAGCGCCGGTAAACGGCGAGCCGGCATCGCGTGCGCGCTGCTCGGCTATGGGACGGCATCGCTCGCGGCGTACCTCGGAGGCGAACTATCGACCGGGCTGCAGATCGGCGTGAAGCATACGGTCACGCCGCTCTTCCCGCCCGATGAGTTTACGCCGGTCTTGCCCGAGAGCGAGCTTTCCCCGAACGAGCATAAACGCGTCGATTTCGCAGGCGTTCCCGTGCTGCTTTCGCGCGATGCGCAGGGGGCCATCCACGCGGTCTCCGCCGTTTGCACGCATCGCGGCGCTCCGTTGGAAGCCGGAGCGTTTGCGGACGGCTGCGTCACGTGCCCTTGGCATGGCGCTCGGTACGCCCTTGCGGACGGCGTCGTACGGGAAGGGCCCGCGACGTTTCCGTTAGCGCGCTTCGCCACACGGATTACGGCGGGCCAAATCGAGCTACGGCCGCAGTTTGCGTAAACGTGACCGTTCCAGCGGCGCGACCCGCGCCGCTGGAACGTAAGGCTTAGTTCGAAGGCGAGGCTGAAACGACGGGGGCCGGCGTTACGATTCTGCCTGGGCCGGGCGACGAGCCGGAACCCTGATTACCCGGGCCTGACGAACCGGAACTGTTCGAACCCGAACTCGTAGCGCCCGAACTCAGCGGGCTAGGTGCGATGGAGCCCGGCTTCATGGCATCCGGCTTCATGGAGTCCGACTTCATCGAGCCCGAACCCATCGTTCCGCCGTTCATCATGCCGGAATGGTCCTTCATCATGCCGTGATGCTTCATCATTCCGGAGTTCTTCATTCCGGACTTATTCATCATCGTGCCGTTGGAGTCGGACATCATGCCGCCCTTCGCCATGTGCATGCCCATCGACATCGCCTGGCTCTCGCACACGTATTTGCCGTGCTTGGTCTTGCCGTAGTACGCACCACCGGGCTCGTAGAAAACTTTGCTGCGCGTGTTGACCCAAACGACCTTATCGCCCGCCGCGCACGTGGGTCGCGCATTCATGGAGTGCATCGACCGCGCGTCGGCCGGCGCCCAGACGAGCGACGCGCCGAGAGCCGCGACCGCTGCTGCTGCAACTAAAAATTTCACTTCGATACTACTTTCGCTATGAACGGCGAGCCGCGTCGACTGCCGGATGTAAGACGTTTGGTTCTACCCGCAACCGCCGCAAAACCATCGCGCGGCGCTGCGACGCGGAGTTCGAGCGGCCGCATTCGAAGGCCGCATGCGATGCGCGTCCTCGTTATCGGTGCCGGCCCCGGGGGTGCGGCAGCTGCGATCGAACTCGCCCGCGGCGGCGCTGACGTCCGCGTCGTCGAGAAGTCGCCGTGGCCGCGCGCGAAAACGTGCGGCGACGGCATTTCGCCGCCGGGGGTTCGTGAAGCGCGTGCGCTCGGAGTCGCGCTCGACGACAAGCGTCCGCTCGCCGTCGGCGAGATTTCGACGCCGTGCGGCATTCGCTTTAGCGGCGGCTGGCGGCCCGAGACGCCGTGGGGTGCGATCGTCGAACGGCGCGAGTTCGACGAACGGCTGATGCGGGCGGCCGTCGCCGCCGGCGCGCGCTTCGATGCCGGGGTTGCCGTCGCGGAGCTGACCCCCGATCCGGCCGGCCCGCAGGCGACGTTCGCGCGTAACGGCAACCCGCGCGCCGAGCGCTTCGACGCGATCGTGCTAGCCGAGGGCGCGACCGGCTCGCTCGCGGGGAGAGCCGGCTTCGGGCGCCATCGCACGCGGTTGGTCGCATTGCGTGGCTACGCGCGGTCGCTCGTGCCGCTTGAGCCGCAGTTCGGCCTGTACTTCGATCGCGACGTCTCGCCCGGCTACGGCTGGATTTTTCCCGTCGACGAACGGCGCGCGAACGTCGGCGTGCTCGTCGGCGAACGCGCCGTCCGGGCGCGCGGAGGGGATCTGCGCGGCATCTTACGCAGCTGGACGCGAACGAGTGCCGCCGCGCGTCGCGTCGTCGGGGAAACGCCGGAATACGAATCGCTCTCCGGCGGCGTCATTCCGACCGGGCGCCGGTCGCGCGTTCGCGACGGCATCTATCTCGTCGGCGATGCGGCCGGCGTCGCCGATCCGTTCTCCGCCGAAGGAATCTACCAGGCGCTGGCTAGCGGCCGTGCCGCCGCGCGGGCGTTGCTTGCGGCGGGCCCCGGGCGCTGCGCCGAGCGACGTTACGCGACCTCCCTGCGCCCCTTCGATCGCAACGCGGCCGAAGCGTACCGTTTGCGGCTCGGCTTCGGCTACGTGATCGACGTTCTCGGTGCCCGCGCCGTCAAACGGCCGGAGCTCGCTCACCACCTCAGCTCGAGCGGCTTCTTCATGAAGGAAAGCCTCCCGGCGTTTCTCTGGGGGATCGCGCGGACGTGGTAGCGGGAGTCACCACGCGGGCCGCCCGGGCGTGAGACAATGGCGGTAAGGGAGTCCGTACGTGAGTTTTAAGAACCGGCTGGCCAAGATGATCGTCGATCCCGCCTTTCGCAATCCTGGCCTGATGAAGGTCATTTTCGCGATCGACGACGTGACCGGCGTGGATCTCGTGAAGACGCTCGCGCCCTTCAAACTCATGCCGGCCTCCGCCGAACTCTTCCAGCGCAGCTTCGCGCATTTCGTCTCCGGTGAAGAGATTTCGCTCGCTTGCGCGACGCAGCTTTCGGCGCTCGCGCCGGACCGCGCCTCGGCGCAGTATCTGCTGATTCAAGCGGGCGAAGAGCAAACCCACCTCGACCATTTCCGCACGAAGCTCGAGCAATTCGGCCTGGGTGAAGAGCGGCTCTCGAAATTCGTCGCCCCGAGCTTCAAGCGTTTCGGCGAAGCGATCGCGCGACGGCTCGCGCAGCGCGATTACGTCGGCGCCTTGGTCGGCAACAACGTGGTCGTCGAAGGGCTTGCGATCTGTTTGCTCGAGATGGGCTGCAAAGATCTGCGCGCCAACTCGGATGAAGTTTCGAAGTTCCTGGATTTCGTGCTCGAAGACGAGCTCCACCACGTGCGTTTCGGCGAACGGCGTCTACGCATCTGGAACGAGCGCGGCCTCGTGCGGGAGCGTGACGTCGCCGATTTCTACGGCGAGATGTGGGCCAACGTCGAGGGCGTCGTCGCGGAAATCCCCGACGTGCTCGATTCGATGAGCATCGTCCCAGCCGAACTGCTCGCGGAAGCGAAAGCGTTTTTCGAGGCCCGCTTCCGCGCCGCCGGGCTCACGATCGCGGCGTAAGCCGAGCATAGGTTATGGTGTGTCGCGCAATCGTTCGGCCGGTATCGCCGTTTCATTCTCCGTCATGTCGAACGGCGTACAGGTTCGAGTCGACTTGAAGTCAAGCTATTCGTATGACGATCGGTGAGTTCGCCTGCGCTGGAAATGTCAGTCCATCGCGGATCCGCTATTATGAAGCGCGAGGCGTTCTACAGGTGCCACGTCGCTGCGGCAATGCCCGTCGCTACGACGACGGTGACTTGGCGAAGCGTCGAAGCATTCTCATCGCTCGCCGCCTCGGATGTTCGCTGCGCCTTACTTTACGCGCCCGCGCCGCGGCTATCGATGCGACGATCCGTAAGGCGCGAGTCGTGCGGGTGCTGCTGCAACATGCAGACCGTCACGGTGCCTTTGTGCCGGAGCGTTACGCGGCGATCCTTGCGCGGGTCGGCGCATGACGAGCACCACGGCCGTGCCGCGCGCTTGGAATCTGCGCGGCCTGTCCGTCGTATCGTTCGCGCATGGCGTCAGCGACTTTTATTCCGGGATCGTTCCGTTCACGATCTTCCTCGTGCTCTCGCGCCAGCACGTGTCGCCGGCCTATCAGGGTGCCTTCGTGTTCCTTTGGTACCTCACGAGTTCCATCGTGCAGCCGTTTTTCGGCGCGTATACGGATCGGCACGGGCGCTGGTGGTTTTTGCCCGGCGCGATCGCGCTGACGGTCGTCGCGGTGAGCGTCGCGGGCACGACGACGGCGCTGCCCCTGCTCGCGGCGTGTATCGTCGTGGGCGGATTCGGTTCGGCGCTGATGCATCCCGAGGCCGGCAAATATTCCGCGATGCTCAGCGGCGCACGCCGCGCGAGCGGCATCTCGATCTTCCAGGTCGGCGGCCAAGTCGGCTATGCGCTCGGGCCGGCGGCGATCGCGCTGTTGTACGCGCGCTTCGGAACCGGCGGCGCGGTCTGGCTGTTCGTGCCGGGAGCGATTGCCGTCGCCTACTTGTTCGCGGTAATGCGCCGCGTCGACCGTTCCGCCGAACGGTTTCATGCGAGCGTTCCCGTGAAAGCCGCCGCGGCGGGCGGACGCGTCGATCGCGTGGGCGTTTCGCTCTTGCTCGCGAGCACGGCGCTCCGCCACTTCGTCTCGGCGGCGTTCATGACGTACCTGCCGAATTTGCTCGTGGCGCGCGGTTCGTCGATTCCCGAAGCCGGTCAGATCGTGACGGCGTTCCTGCTGATTTCGTCCGTGGGATTGCTCGCCGGCGGCTCGCTGTCGGATCGCTTCGGTGCCGTACGCGTTTCAGTCGTGGCGCTCGTGAGCGCGGTGCCGTTTCTCTACGCCTTTTTCTTGACGCCCGCGGTGCTCGGCGTGCCGCTCTTACTCGTCGCGAGCATGCTGCTCGCCGTGCAGAACGCCCCGGGCGTGGCGATCGTCCAGGCGATGCTGCCGAGAAATCTCGGGATGGCCCTTGGACTGATGAACGGCGTCGCCTTCGGCTTCGGTTCGGCGGCCGTAGCCGCGGTCGGACTCGTCGTCGCCGGCGGCGGGCCGGCGCTCGCGCTCGAGGGCGTCAGCGTGATGCCGCTCTTCGCCGCGCTCGCCTACGCCGCCGTCGCGCCGCGACTCGCGGCTCCGCGAAGCGCGTAACCTACGCGTAGAGCAAAAAGCGCTCGCGCATTTCGACGAACGCGCGCGTGGCCGGTTCCCATTGGCGCAGAATGCTCTCGGCATCGAGCCCGTCTTCGAGACCTTTGCGCAGCGTATCGGTGCCCCAGTCCTTATCCAGCCCGGCGGCGTTATGAATCGAGATCGTCGCCGGGCTGATTTTTCGGACGGCGACCAAAATTTCGACGGCCGTACGCACGGCCCGAAACGCGCGCGCATCCGTGACGACGAGCTCGACGCCCGAAAGCGTTTTGCCCGCCCAGAAACCGGCCAGCGGCGTCCACGAGGCCGCGCGAAAATGAACGCCTGGAATCGGACGGTCGTTGAGATATTCCGCCAGGCGCAAACCGTCGATTTTATAAGCGCCGGCGTACTTGAACGGCTTGGTGTAGCTCGTGCCGTTGTTCACGCCGGCGCCGTCGATGAGGCCCGTTGCCGGATACACGAGCGTCGTCGTCCATTCGGGAATATTCGGCGATGTTTGCACCCACTGCAGTCCCGTCTCGGGCCAGAGCATCGAGCGCGTGTAATTCTTCATCGGGACGACGCGCAGCGTACAGCCGATCTCGAAGCGTTCGTTGTAGAGTTTCGCGAGCTCGCCGATCGTCAGACCGTGGCGGACCGGCAGCGGATAGAGGCCGATGAACGATGCGAATTTCGGGTCGAGCACGGGACCTTCGACGATACTTCCTCCCAGGGGATTGGGCCGATCGAGCACCCAGACGGCTTTCCCGTGTTCTTTGGCCGCCTGCATCACGTAGGCCAGCGTCGAAATGTAGGTGTAGGCGCGGTCGCCGACGTCTTGGATATCGAAGAGCAGAACGTCGACTCCCGCGAGCATCGCGGCACTGGGGCGGCGGGTCGTGCCGTAGAGACTATAGACGGGCAGCGCGCTACGTTCGTCGACGTACGATGCGACGTACGCGCCCGCGGACTGATCGCCGCGCAAGCCGTGTTCGGGCGAGTAGATCGCTTTGAGCGCGATCTCGGGATTGTGCCGGATCGCATCGACGATCGTTTCGAGCGTTGCGGTCACGCCCGTCTGATTGGTGACCACCCCGACGCTGCGGCCGCGCAAGTCGCGCCACGCTTCGCCCAGAAACGTCTCGTTGCCGAGCGTCACGGTCGCGTGCGGCAGCGGAGCGGCCGCGAGCGGGGGCGAGCGCAGCCCGCCCGCGACATACGCGGCTAGTGTTGAGAACAGCAGTTCGGAACGGCGCATCGATATCTGCTATAGCGCTTGGCGGCTCCCAATTCCCGGCAACGTGCCCCGAGAGACCAAGCATGACTGTTTTCGGCGACAGGTTGGCGAAATACCCACGCGGCGACTCGGGCGTACGAACGAACGCGTGTCGCTCGGGGGCCTCGCCGACGCGGACGCCATCAAGCTGATACACACCGGTATCGATCGCGGCATGACGTTCTTGGACAATTGCTGGGATTATAACCGCGGCAACAGCGAATTGCGCATGGGGCGCGCGCTCGGTCAGGGCGGCTATCGCGACCGGGTCTTCCTGATGACAAAGATCGACGGCCGGACCAAAGAGTCGGCACAAAACAGATCGAGCAATCGCTCTCACGACTGCTCACCGACCGCATCGATATCTCCTACAGTTTCATGAAAACATCCGGCCCGGCGACGCGGATCGGATCTTCGCGCCGGGCGGCGCGATCGATGCCGCCTCGCGGCGAAGAAGGCCGGCAAGAGCAAAATCCGCAGTGGCTCGAGACGGCCCAGATCTAGGTTTAGACGAATTCCGGCCGGACGCCGCGGGGAATGAGGCCCGCTTCGGAGGCGCGTTCGAAGAGGGCGGCGATGGCGGCGGTTCCGTCGGCTCCGAGATCGTCGCAATACTCGTTGACGTACAGCGCGATGTGCGCGCGCATGACGTCGCCGTCCATTTCGAAAGCGTGTTCTCTCACGTAGGGCTCGATCGCGGCGTCGTCGTCTCGAGCGAACGCGAGGCTCGCGCGGATCGTCGCGTCGATCTTTTCGGCCGCGCGTGTGTCGAGGTCGCGCCGCGCGAGGATCGCGCCCAGGGGAATGGGCCGGCCGGTTTGCGCTTCCCACCATTCGCCGAGGTCGGCGATGCGGGCGAGCCCGGCCCGCGCGTACGTGAAGCGCGACTCGTGAATGATCAGGCCGGCCGCGACGTCGCCGCGCGCGACGGCATCGACGATACGATCGAAACGCATCGGTACGGCATCGATCGCGCGTCCCAGCGCGAGGCGCAGCAAGAGGTATGCCGTCGTCAGCGCGCCGGGAATCGCGATGCGCGCGTTCGCCGGCAGGCCGGCCAGTTGCGGGACGCAGCCCGTCGCATCGGGCTTCGCGATCAAAAGCGGCCCGCAACCGCGCCCGAGCGCGCCGCCCGCGCGCAAGATGCGGTACGAGTCCAGCAGATAGGGAATCGCGCCGTAACTCACTTTGGTGAGTTCGAAGCGCGCGCCGCGTGCCGCTTCGTTGAGCGCTTCGACATCGCCGAGAACGACGTTGACCGGCGGCGCGTCCGCCAGTAAGCCGCGCGTCCACGCTGCAAAGATGTACGTATCGTTGGGACACGGTGAATACGCAAGCGAGAGAGGCCGCGTCATTGTTTCGTCAATTCGACGGCACCGTCGGGCGTCCACGTTCCGTCGGCAAGCTGCTCGTCGTCGTAGATGCCGAACGAACGCGAATCTTTGTGCACGATCGTCGTGCGCCGGCGATACTGGCGTCCGTTGGCGACGGCGAAACCGCTGAGGAACTCGATCTGATTCCCCTTCCAGCCGCTTTCCGACAACCACATGCCGTAAGATGGGTTGTTCGCCAAGCGCATGAGCGCCCAGCGCTTGGACAACGGATCGAAAGTCAGATACATATAGTCGCGTGCTGCGCTATCGGCGCCGAAGAAATAGCGGCCTTTCATCGTCGCGCTGAACACGTACGTCGCACCGCCGAGCACGCGCGACGTTCCGTCGCCATGCCGTTCCAGACTGCGCGCGTGCCACGTTCCGGCCATCCAGCCGATTTGCGACAGCTCGCGAATCGGACGCGTGACGGAGCGCTGCACCGCCGGGTCGTCGATGGAATCGGGAATCGTCGGCTGATCGGCCGGGAGTGGAGCGAGAGCCGGCTTCGCGCTCGGCGACGGTCCGGACGGCGGCGCCGAGGGCGGCTCGGTCGGCGACTCGGTCGGGACGAGGGTCGGCGTCTCGGTCGGCAGCGGCGTCGGAGCCGGCGTTTGGGTCGGTGCCGGCGACGGGGCCGCCCGGTTGCGGCCGAAGCTGCGTCTACGCGTCGGCAGTGGCGATGCGGTCGGCAGCGCGCTCGACAGCGCGGTCGGAATGGCGGTCGGAACGGCGGTCGGGTCGCCCGTAGGCATGGCGTTCGGCATGGCGCCCGGAGGCGGCGTGGCCGGGGGCGGCAGCGCGGGTGACGGCCACGTACTGCCGGATGGCGCCGGCGTTGCCGTTGCAGCGGACGCGGGAAGCCGTCCCGAGCGGGCGGCATCCGTAGGGCAACCCGCGATCGCAAAGGCCAGCGTCGCAAGCCCAATCGCGCCGGAGCGCTGCATCGAGCGCATCCTAGACGAGCCGCGCGAGGACGGCCTCAAGGACCCTCGCGGCCGCCCGGGCGCCGGCGGAAAAATCCCAGCCGCTGCTCGCGCGGTCGCCCACGAGATTCGAGATGCCCCGGACTTCGAGGGCGGGTATGCCTGCGCGTGCAGCAGACCGGAAAACAGCAAAACCTTCCATGTTCTCTATATCGGCACCGTATCGTGCGCGCAAGCGTTCGCCGGTCGACGCGCTCGTCGTCACCTGCGATACCGTCAAGCCGAGCGCGGGCGGCGCGAGCCGGCCGCAACGCTCGAGCAGACCCGCATCGGCATCGGCCCGCTCGATCGGATGCGTGCCGTCCGGTAAGGCCAGGGGTTCGCCGTTTTCGAGTCCCAAATCCGCAAAACGTTCGCTCGTAACGAGCCGCGCCTCGCCGACCCGCGCGCTGCCGGGGAACGCGCCGCCGATTCCAGCGTTGACGACGCACCGGTACGGCGTGAGCGCCAGCGTCCGCGCGACCGAACTCGCCGCTTCGACGGGACCGACGCCGCACGCGAGCACGTCCACGCCGGCACGGTCGCTATAGTACCGTAATTCTTCGCGCAGCGCGCATACGACGAGGATCATCCGTCAGCGGATACCGATGAACTTATGCGCCTGCAAGCCCAACCGAAGACGCTTTGGCTCGGCCTGCGCGGCGGCGAGGGCGAGCGCGATGTTGGCGGGTTTGTTACCCTCGGGCTGGAGGAACGTCGGCACCGTGCGCGCCGCGAAACGCGCGTACCACTCCTCGGGTACGCGACCGTCCACGATCAATTTCACTTCGTCCGCTCGCGCCGCCATGGCGTCGGTGAGCCGTTCTTTGGGCGAAACGGTCAGCCACACGTCGCTTGGGATCTCGACGGCGATACTGCCGTTGGATTCGACGTGCACGCGCCGGCCGTCGGCGCGCAGCGCGGCGATCAGCGCGGAACTCTCGCTCTGCGCGAACGGCTCGCCGCCGGTGAGAACGACCATCGGGCAGGAGCCGCCCAGTTCGCGCACGCGCGCCACCACGGCTTCGACCGACGCGAACGCCTTCGTCGCATAGTCGGTGTCGCAAAACCGGCAATTGAGATTGCAGCCGGCGAGCCGCACGAAGACGGCGGGCGTCCCGGTCCACGCGCCCTCACCTTGGACGCTGTAGAACATTTCAGCGAGCGCGAGCATCGTCGCCCCGCGCGATCGCGCACGCCGTCGCGGTTTCCCAGACGACCACCTCGACGAGTTGCGGCAAGTCAGCCGCGAGCGCTTCCCAGATCCACAGGGCGATGCGCTCGGCCGTGGGATTCTCGATGAGATCGTTGAGCGTCGTATGATCGAGCCGGTCGACGACGCGCGGCTTTACGACCGCGGAGATCGCATCGAAATCGACGACCATGCCCTGCGCTGGACCGCTCGGCTCAAGCGAACCGGCGAGAGTGACGTCGAAGCGGTACGAGTGCCCGTGCATCCGCGCGCATTTTCCGGGATGGTACGGGAGCACGTGCGCCGCTTCGAACCGGAATTGTTTGCGGATTTGCACGACCGGCATCTCTTCGGCGTCGTCGTGCCGGGCGCTTCCTTGGGAGAACCGGCGCCTAGCCGGCGTTCACGCAGTAGGCCGAAATGTAGTAGTGCTTGCCCACGCCGTAGGGCTGGACGACGTCGATCGTCGTCTCGTAGAGCGTCATGCCGTTGGTAGCGAGGGTGCCGTCTCCGATCACGTTGATCGCCTCGGCCGCGCGCGCGGGGGGATACGTCGTACCGAATGGGATGACCGAGCGGTCGGGCCAGCTGTAGAACGGAGCGCCTTCGCACGTCACGATGCCGAGATGGACGCGGCGCGCCCGGTCGATTTGCATGGACGCGGCACTCGGCACGGCGCTTGGGGCGGAACTGGGTGCGGCACTTGGGCTGGCGCTTGGTGCGGGCGAGGGGCTCGGACTCTGCGCGAAAGCCACGCCGCATGACCACAATGCGAGCGATGCGCTCGCGGCAAGGACGACGGTACGACGGAACGACATGCCGCTATCGTACTCTCTCTACGCCGTAGCCGCCACTAGAGATCGCCCTTGGGGCCCATCGCTTCCAAGCGCTTCTTGAGGTCGGAAAGAAATGCGTTTGCGATCGTCCCGTCGATGACGCGATGATCCAATGAAAGGCAGACGTTCATCATCGAACGGATCGCGATCGCATCTGCGATGACGACGGGTCGCTTGACCACGGCTTCCATCGTGACGATCCCGGCTTGGCCGCCGTTGATGATCGGCTTGGAGAGCACGGACCCGTTCGCACCCGTATTGTTGACCGTAAACGTGCCGCCGCCGAGTTCGTCAGCGCCTAATTTTCCGCCGCGCGCGCGTTCGATGATCTTGCCGGCTGCGACGGCGAGGCCGCCGATCGTCAGGGCATCGGCATCGCGAATGACGGGAACCATGAGGTTGCTTTCGAGACCGATCGCGATGCCGACGTTGATCTCGCGATGTACGAGAATGCCGTCGTCGGTAAAGCGTGCGTTGAGCAGCGGCTGCCCTTCGAGTGCGCGGGCGACTGCGAAGATGAAGAAGGGCAGCAGCGTGAGCGCGTACCCTTTTTCGCGCGCGAAGCGCTCTTTTTCGCGCGAGCGCCACGCCCAGAGATTCGTGACGTCCACTTCGACCATCGTCCACGCGTGCGGCGCCGTCTCGAGCGATTCGACCATGCGTTGCGCGATGATTTTGCGAGCTTGCGAAAGCGGCACGGTCGTCCCGCGCTGCGGAGTCGCGTAGGTCGAGGTGCCCGGCACGCCGCCGAGCGGCAGGGTGATTCGCGGCGCCGTTTGAGCCGCGGCCGGCGGCTGTACGACCGTCGCCGCTCCGGCGGCAGCGGGACGTTCGTGAGCCGTGGCCGCGATGACGTCGTCCGCGGTCACGCGGCCGTTGTTGCCCGTGCCGACGATCGTCGCGAGATCGACGTCGTGCTCGCGGGCGAGCCGGCGGACTGCGGGTGAGACGCCGCGCAGCACGCTCGCGTCGTTGGCAGCCGTTTTTCTGCCGCCGAGGCGCGGTGCCCCGTTGGACGCGCTCGGTGTCCCATTCGTCGCGCCCGGCGCGCCGTAGCTCGAAGGCGTCGGACCCGTCGCGCTTACAGTTGGACTGGGCGCAACCGCGGCCCCGACTTCATCGATGATCGCGAGCGGCGCGCCGATCGCGACGGTTTCGCCTTCCTTGCAGATGATTTCTCGAAGCACGCCCGTGACGGGGGACGGCACTTCGGCGTTGACCTTGTCCGTCGAAACTTCCACGAACGCTTCGTATTTTTCGATCGCGTCGCCGGGCGCCTTGAGCCATTGCGCGACGGTCCCTTCGGTGACGGTTTCGCCGAGCTGCGGCATCGTAATCGTCGTCGCCATCGCTTTAGAACCAAACCATATCGCGCATGGCGTCGGCCATGCGCTCGGTCGAGATCATGAACTCTTCCTCGAGCGGCGCCGCGTAGCCCATCGCCGGCACGTCGGGGCCGCAGAGGCGCCGGATCGGCGCGTCGAGGTCGAAGAACGCCTCCTCGACCACCATGGCGCTGATCTCCGCACCGATCCCGCCGAACTTGTTGTCTTCGTGTACGATCAGCAGCTTGCGCGTTTTCTTCACGCTTGCGAGGATCGTCGTGCGATCCATCGGCCGGATCGAGCGCAGATCGATCACTTCGACCGACATGCCTTCGCTCGCGAGCCGTTTCGCCGCTTCGATCGCCTGATGCACGTAGAGGCCGTACGACACGACCGTCAGCCGATCGCCCGGGTGTTTGACATCGGCCTTGCCGAGCGGAATCGTGTAATGACCTGCCGGCACGGCGCCTTTCACGAGCCGGTACGTCTTTTTATGTTCGAGGAACAGCACGGGGTCGGGATCGTCGATGGCCGCGTTGAGCAAGCCTTTGATGTCGGCCGGGAACGAGGGCGCGACGATTTTGAGTCCGGGGACGTGATAGAAGAGCGCCTCGATGGAAACCGAGTGCGAGAGCGCGCCGCGCACGCCCCCGCCATACGGCGTGCGGATGACGAGCGGGCACGTGTAATCGCCGTTGCTGCGATAGCGCGTTTTCGCCGCTTCGCCGACGATCTGATTGAACGCGGGATAGATGAAGTCGGCGAATTGAATCTCGGCGATCGGCCGTAAGCCTTCCATCGCCATGCCGATCGCGACGCCCACGATCGACGCTTCGGCGAGCGGCGTATCGATCACGCGTTCGGGTCCGAATTCTTCGATGAAGCCTTTGGTGATGAGAAATACGTTACCGCGCGCGCCGACGTCTTCGCCGAGAATCAGCGTCCGGTCGTCGTTTTTGAGCGCTTCGTAGAGCGTATTGCGGACCGCTTCGACGTTGTTCATCACGGTGCTCGGCGCGGCTACAGCCATGGTTCGTACGCCCCTTCGTAGACGTGCGTGTAGAGTTCGGAGGCGACCGGATAGGGGAGCGCTTCGGCGCGATCGGTGAGCTCGTTGACGTGGGCCAGCACGTCTTTCTTCATTGTCGAAACGTCATCGGTCGAGAGGACGCGCCCATCGACCAGCAGTCGCTCGAAAAGCGGAACCGGATCCAGGTGGCGATGGGATTCGATCTCGTCGCGCGTGCGATACGTGCGGTCGTCGTCGTCGGTCGTATGGGAGAGAAAGCGATAACACGTCGCCTCGACGAGCGTGGGTCCGCCGCCGCTGCGTGCCGAATCGAGGGCGTCCTTGACGGTCTTATAGGTCGCGAGCGGATCGGACCCGTCGACCATGACGCCCGGCAGGCCGTACCCCGGCGCCTTGTCGATGATGTGCTCGATCGCCATCTGCTGCCCGCGCGGTGTGGAGATGGCCCACTCGTTGTTTTCACAGAGAAAAACGATCGGCAGGCGATGGACCGCCGCGAAGTTTACTGCTTCGTGCCATTCGCCCGAACTCGTCGCGCCATCGCCGAAGGTGCAGAGTACCGCGCGGTCCGTCTCCTTACGCAGCTTCATCGCATACGCGACGCCGACCGCGTGCGAGCAATGCGCCGCGATGATCGAGCTGATCGAAAGCAAGCCCAGCGCCCGGTGCGAATAGTGGTTGGGAAACTGCCGGCCGCCCGAGACGTCCTCGCCGCGCGCGAACATCGAAAGCAACACGTGGATCGGGTCCATGCCGACGCCGACGCACAAGCCCATGTCGCGATAGTACGGGACCAGAACGTCACGGCCGCGCTGGAATGCAAGTGCGGCCCCGGCGTGGATCCCTTCGTGGCCTTCGCTGCCGGTCGCGAACGGAATCTTGCCTTGCCGGTTGAGTTGGAAGCCGCGGTTGTCCAGCGTTCGCTGCAGGATCATATTTCGCAACATCCAGCGGAGCTGATCGTCGCCGAGTCCATAGCGCTCGAATGCGGGCATCGAAACCACCTTTGCCACCTTCGTCTCTCCTTCGACTTCAAATGCCCGAGGGGAGAGGTATCGCAGAGACGCCGACCCGTTTCCTTTCAGGATGTGAAAAAACTGGAGCCGCGCGGTGTCGAACGACGCGCCATGCTCGCTTCGACTTCCGTGCCGACCGCCGACCTGAGCCGCATCCGGCGCTACCTCCATCGCCGTCCCGAGCTCTCGATGGTCGAGCACGATACTGCTGCATTCGTCGCCGCCGAACTCGGGAAGCTCGACCTCACCGAGCTGCGGACCGGCGTCGGGCAGACGGGGGTCCTCGGAACGCTCGTGGGGGGAAAGCCGGGGCCGGTTACGCTGCTGCGAGCCGATATGGACGCCTTGCCGATCGCGGAGCTCGTCACCGCGGAGTACCGTTCCGAGCGGCCGGGCGTCATGCACGCCTGCGGCCATGACGGGCACGTGTCGATCTTGCTGGCCGCGGCGAAAACGCTCGCGGAACGGCGCGCCGACGTGCCCGGAACGATCGTTTTCTGCTTTCAGCCGGGCGAAGAAGGCAGCGCGGGCAACCGGTTCATGATCGAAGACGGCGCGCTGGAAAATCCGCACGTCGATCGGACGTTCGCGCTGCACCTCTATACCGGTCTCGATGTGGGGAACGTCGGCGTGCGCGATGGCGCCTTCTTCGCCTCGGCCGACGAGTTCATCATCAAGCTGAGCGGTCGCGGCGGGCACGGTGCGATGCCGCAGAACTCGATCGATCCGATCGTCGCGGGCTCCTATTTCGTGACGATGCTGCAGACGATCGTCAGCCGCGAGATCGCACCGAAGGATCCGGCCGTCTTTACCGTCGGCAAGTTTTCAGCGGGCACCACGTTTAACGTGATACCGGACGAAGCGACGCTCATGGGCACCGTGCGCTGTTTCGATGCTGAGGTCCGCGCGTCGATGCCGAAGCGGATGGAGCGGATTCTCAAGGGCCTGTGCGAGGCGATGCGCGTCGTCTACGAACTCGAATACCGCTGGTCGTATCCGCCGACGGTCAATAATAAGAGCATGAACGACCTCGTCCGCGACGTCGTGCGCGAAACGCTCGGAGCCGACCGGCTCGTGGAACACGAAATCGTCATGTGGGCCGAAGACATGTCGTTCATGCAAGAGCTGCGGCCCGGCGCCTACTTTATCGTCGGCGCGCGCGGCGGCGAGGCGACCGGCGTGCCGCATCACAACGCCCGCTTCGATATCGACGAACGCGCGCTCGAAGTCGGCTACCGGATGATGGTCGCGCTCGGCTTGCACGGCTAAGGATGGCGCGCCGTTTCGCTGCGCGAAATAGCCTGGAACTCGTTTTCGCAGCCCGACTTGGCATTGACAGGTTGCTCCCGGTATACCGACATTGGGTGACTGCTCCGGCGCGACGTTGAACATCTGTTGGTGCGCGTTCGACAAAAGCACAATGACGCGTCATCGAATTGGCCCTAAGGTTTAAGACTACGCACTTCTCTCTATAGCGAGGTCGGGCTATCTCGCACGACGCCGGCGTTCCCATCACGTTTGCTCCCGAGCCGTATCCGCTCGAAGAACACGATGCCTGTGGCGTCGGCTTCCTTGCGGATCTCGGCGGTCCGGCGACGCACGGCGTCGTTACGCTCGCTCTGCAAGCCGCGGCTGCGATGATGCATCGCGGTGCCCGCGGTGCGGACGGCCGAACCGGCGACGGCGCGGGCATCCTCTGCGAGACGCCGCGTAAGCTGCTGGCACGCGAGCTGGCGCGCGTCGATCTGCACGCGTCGCAAAATCATCTTGCCGCCATTTGTCTCTTCTTGCCGCGCGAGCCCGATGCCGCGGCAGCCGCGCGCGCGGCGATCGAAGCGCGCATCCACTCCGTCGATATCACGCCGCTGCGGTGGCGGACGCCCGGCACGCACGAGGAGATTCTCGGAGCTCAGGCACGGTCCACGCGTCCGTCGTTCGAGCAGCTGATCGTCGATATGGGACCGGGCAACGTGCGGGAGCGGATGCGCTCTGCCGCTCGTACGATCGAAAAAGCATTGCGCGAGTTCGGGCCGAGCGCCGCGCTGCTGTCGTGTTCGGCGACGTCGGTCGTCTACAAGGCGCTGCTGTCCTCGGACGAGCTCGGCGCGTATTTCGACGATCTGCGCGATGAAGCGTTCGCCTCGCGCTTCGCGCTCTTCCATCAGCGCTTCTCCACCAATAGCGCTCCGGCTTGGCGCTTGGTGCAGCCGTTCCGGCACATCGCGCATAACGGCGAGATCAATACGATCACGGGCAATCGTGCCTGGCTCGAAGCGCGCGGAATCAAGTCGACTCCGGGTGCCAGCGATTCGTACGACTTCAATACCGCCGTCGATACGATGGTCGGCTCCGGGTATCGCGTCGACGAAGGCGTCGATATGCTGCTCGCACCGGCCATCGAAGCGAGCGATACGCGCCTAAAGGCCTATTACGACGCCCACGTGCCGACGGTCGAGCCGTGGGACGGTCCCGCGGCGATCGTCTTCGCCGATGGCGATACCGTCGGCGCCGCGCTCGATCGAACGGGTTTGCGGCCGCTGCGCTGGTGCCGGACCGCGAGCAACAAGGTTCTCTGTGCCTCCGAAGCCGGTATCGTCGATTTCGGCGACGATGCGATCGTTAGCCGCGGGCGCTTGGGCCCGGGCGGGCGGCTCATCGTGCGCTTCGCCTCGGGACAGGTGGTCGATACCGAGACCTTCCGTCGGGAACGCCGCGACCGCGCCGATTTTCGCGACGTGGTACGCAGCTGGGAATTCCCGCTCGCCGATACCGTCGAGCCGCCGCAGACCGGCACGACGAACGCCCAACTCAATCGTTTCGGCTGCACGCGCGAAGAGCTCAAAGACGTGGTCGGCGTGCTCGCGTCTTCCAACGAGCCGACGTCGTCGATGGGCGACGATGCGGCGCTTGCATTCTTCGAACGGCGCACGCCCGTGGCGGAATATCTGCGCGAACGATTCGCGCAAGTCACCAATCCGCCGATCGATCCGCTGCGCGAAAAGCTCGTATTCGATTTGCGCGCGTGGGTCGGTTCGGGCGATATCAACGGTGATATTCCCGCCGCCGGGTCCATCGTAGCCCTCGAGAGCGCGGTGCTCTCCGAACGCGATTTCGACGCGCTGCGCTTCGACGCGCGCATGCTGCAGCACGTCGTACCCTTGGGCTTCGGCGAAGCATCGCTGCACGCGCGTTTGCTCGGGATCTGCGAGGAAGCGGAACGTGCGGTCCGCGGTGGCGCGTCGTTGCTCGTGCTCGACGACCGGCCCGATGTCGCGAGCGTTCCCGCGCTGCTCGCGGCGGGCGCGATCCATCAGCGGCTCGTGCAGCGCGGGTTACGCATGCAGGCGTCGCTCGCCGTCGCCGACGGTCACGCGCGCGATTCGCATGCGCTCGCGGCGCTCGTCGGCGTCGGTGCCAACGTCGTCACGCCGTGGCTGGGGCTGCGCGCCGCGAGCGAAGCCAAGAGCGGCGTGGCGTACCTCACCGGCTTGCGCGCCGGCTTGCTCAAAATCATGGCGAAGCTCGGCATCTGCACGTTGCGCTCGTACGTCGGCGCGCAAACGTTCGAATCCATCGGCCTGCACGGCGACATCGTGGAGATGTGTTTTCCGGGCGTTAAAGCACACGTGCCGGCGGTGACCTTCGGCGATATCGAAGGTGACGTTCGCGCGTGGTTCGCAACGTCGCGCGACGCTGCCGCCGCATTGCCGGATCGCGGCACGTTCCGTTTCCGGCGAGATGGCGTGCGGCACGCGTTCGATCCCGGCGTCATCAAAAATCTGCGCGCCACGGCGATGCGCGGCGATTACGCGGCCTTCGAGCAGCTCTCCGATCTCATGGAAGCGCGCGAGCCGGTCGCACTGCGCGATCTGTTAACGACCGTACCGTTGCGCGATCCCGTGCCGCTCGAGGACGTGGAGCCGGTTTCGTCGATCGTCGCTCATTTCGCGACTGCGGCGATGTCGCTCGGTGCGATCGCATCGGAAGTGCACTCGGTCATCGCGCGAGCGGCCAATCGCATCGGTGCCAAGAGTAACTCGGGCGAAGGCGGGGAGCATGCGGAGCGTTACGACCGTACCGTCGATCGCGGCCGCAGCAAGATCAAGCAAGTCGCGTCGGGCCGCTTCGGCCTCGGCGTAACCTATCTCGCGAGCGCCGACGAAATCGAAATCAAAATGGCGCAGGGTTCGAAGCCGGGCGAAGGCGGGCAGATTCCCGGCCACAAGGTCAGCGAAGAGATCGCACTGCTACGCGGCGCCCAGATCGGGCAATCGCTGATCTCGCCGCCGCCGCACCACGACATCTACTCGATCGAAGATCTCGCACAGCTCATCTACGATTTGCGCCGCGCCGCACCGCACGCGCGGGTCGCCGTCAAACTGGTCGCGCAGTCGGGTATCGGCTACGTAGCCAGCGGCGTCGCGAAGGCCGACGCCGATGCGATCCACATCAGCGGCCACGACGGCGGGACGGGCGCCTCGCCGCTGTCGTCGATCAAGCACGCCGGGCTGCCATGGGAGATCGGGCTCGTCGAGACGCATCACGCCTTGCTCGCGAACGGATTGCGTTCGCGCGTGAAACTGCGCGTCGACGGCGGCTTCAAAAGCGGGCGCGACGTCATCATCGCGACCTTGCTAGGCGCCGACGAATACGGCTTCGGCAGCGCGTTACTCGTCGCGCTCGGTTGCATCTATGCCAGGCAGTGTCATAAAAACACGTGTCCCGTCGGCATCGCGACGCAGGATCCCGAGTTGCGCAAAAAGTTCGCAGGTACCGAAGACGAGGCGATCGCCTATCTCGAATTCGTGGCGAACGACGTGCGGCGGCGGCTTGCCGCGCTCGGCGCGACGTCGCTTGCCGAACTGCGCGGCCGTAGCGATTTAGTACGACGCCGTACGCTCGCCGACGAGCGCCTGCACGATGTCGACCTCTCGGAGATCTTACGGCTTCCGGAGCGTCCGCAAGAACCGCGCAAAGCGGTTCTCGAGCCGACGCATCTCGACGATCTCGTACCCCGCCCGTGGACGACGTCGCGCAAACCCTGGCACGCGACGCCCGAGCTCGCCATCACGCCCGCCGACCGCGCCGTCGGTTCGCGCCTCGCGCACGAATTCGCGCAGCGCCGTTCGAAGGGGCAAGACACGGGAACGCTCGAGGTCCGCTACCATGGCTCGGCTGGCCAGAGTTTCGGCGCCTTCCTTACGTCCGGGCTCACGCTCGACCTGGCGGGCGACGCGAACGACTACGTCGGCAAGAGCATCGAAGGTGGCCGCATCGTCGTCCGCGGCTTCGCTTCGAATCGCGTCGCGGCTGCCGATGCCGGCGCGGCGGCGGAGCCCGTCGTCGGAAACGCGTGTTTCTACGGAGCTCGCGGTGGTGAAGGGTTCGTCCGTGGCGGGGCGGGCGAACGTTTCGGCGTCCGCAATAGCGGCGGCCAGCTCGTCGTCGAAGGTGCGGGCGACCACGCGTGCGAGTATATGACCGCCGGCTTCGCGGCCGTGCTTGGCCCCGTTGGGAAGAACTTCGCAAGCGGTATGTCGGGCGGCGTGGTGTTCGTGGCCCTCGGCGACCGTTTCGAACATGGCGTCTCGACGTTTTCGATGGGCCCGACGAACTGCCAGTTGACGGCAGCGACCATGGACGATCCCGACGTCGCCACGTTGCGCGCGCTACTCGAACGCTATGCGGCGGCTACGGGCTCTCCGCGGGTCGCACGCCTGCTGGCTGACTGGCCCCGTGCCGTCGAGCGGTTCGCGAAGCTCGCGGCCCCGGTGATCGGCGCTGCGCCGCCGGTAAGCGAGCCAACCGCTCGCGGCGCCTCGCTCGTATCCTCGCCATAGCCGCTTTCGGCAGCCTCGGCCGGCGAGGCGCCGTTAGCGCCCTTCGTCGACCGTCATTACCCAGCGTACGGCGCGCGCATACTGTTCGAGTTCGCGCGTCGTACGCTGCAGCCAGCCGAAGGCTTTATCGTATACGGCCCGTTTGCCGCGCGAGTCGTCGTGCTCTTTTACGTAACGGCGAGCGGCTTCGAGCTGGCGTTCGACCCGCTCCCACTCCATCCCAAGCGTCGCTTCTGAGGCGTCGGAGAGGCGGTCGATCAGCGGCGGCGCCACGTTGTCCGGGTGCTGCATAGCGAAATCCAGGCGCGCGAGCGTATACGCACTCGTCGTCGTGATGAACGACCCCAAGAGTTGCACGAGCCGCACTTCCATAGGTCCCATTTCAATAAGTCCGCAGTTCTCACCCACTGCGGGCGTCCAAGAAAGAAGTCATGCAGAGTACGGACCAGCGTAGATACGTGATCGTCGGCAACGGATTCGCCGGGACGACGTGCGCGGAGCAGCTGCGCAAACTCGATCCGGCATGTTCGATCGTGATGTTCGCCGACGAGCCGTATACGCTCTACAACCGCATCGCTCTACCGCCGCTCTTGCGTAAGCAGGTCGCACAGGCCAAAGTCATCATGCGCGATTTGGCGTGGCACGAAAAGCACGCCATCGAGCTGCATCTGAGTACGCGCGTCGATAAAATCGACGCGCAGGGCCGCGTCGCGTATGCGAACGGTGTGGGCTATCCCTACGACGCACTGCTGGTCGCTACGGGCGGCCGCCCGAATAAGGCCGATGCGCCCGGCGCATCGGGCGCGCATAATGTGCTCAATTTTCAGTACATGGACGAGACGCTGGAACTGTCGCGCCAATTGGAAACCGCCAAGAGCGCGGTCGCGGTCGGCGGCTCGTTCATCGCGTACGAACTCGCCGAGGCGTTCGCAGCACGCGGCGTCGAGACGCATTGGCTCGTGCGCGGACCCCGCTTTTTGCGCCGACTCCTCGACGAGATCGCGGGTGAGATGATCGACGATGCGGCACGCGAGGATAAGGTGCACGTGCATTATGAGGAAGAAGTGCGCGAATACGTGCGTTCCAACGGCACGGTCACAAAGATCGTCACCAAGAGCGGCACCGAGATTGCGGCCGATCTCGTCGGCATCGGTCTCGGGCTAACGATGAACGTCGAAGTCGTCGCGGGCACGGGCGTGAAAACGAAGACCGGCATCGTGTGCGACGACCGCCTCGAGACCGACGTCAAAGGCATCTTCGCCGCCGGCGATATCGCCGAATTCTACGACCCTATCGCCGAAATCAATTACCGCATGGGGACGTGGAATAACGCCGGCGCCCACGGCAAAGTCGTAGCGATCAACATGGCGGGGGGAGACGAGCGCTATCACGACGTGCCCGAATATTCCTCGAAGCTCTTTACGCAGCAGACGATCACCCAATTCGGCATCTCGCCCGAGTACCGTGACGACCTCGAGACCGTCCGCAAGATCGATCGCGAGAAGAAGCATTACCGTGCGCTTTTCTTTTGGAAGAACCGCTTGGCCGGCTGCGTAATGATCGGTAAGGGCAATCGCGCCGGCAAACGCCGTTATCTCGATGCGATCAAGACGAAAACCGAATTTGCACCGACGGCGCGGGAGCCGATGCTCGATTGGACAGCCGACTAGCCAGCCGGGCTATTCGATTCACCGGGCTCGCGTGGCCGGGCGGCGCGCTGAAGTAAAAACGTTAACGAATATCGACGAACGGCCGAACGCTACGGCGGCTCTCCAACCCGACCGTAGTTGCGTAATACCTAGCAATTAGAGTATAAAGGGAGGAGCTAGGCGCTCGCCGGCGCGCGAAGCTGGCGAAGACCCACTCCCGGTTCATTGAGGTTGGGGTAACCCATCACGTGCAAGTAACGAAGCCGGTCGATAACGTCCAGTTGCTCGCTGGCGTTTCCCGAGTTCGCGACGAGCTTTATTGGAACGTCGATGCCGCCTTGCGTCTGCGAGCGGTCGTGGGCGGGAACTCGAGCGTGTTCGCCGGACTCACTCGTCGCTACGAAGGGTCGACGCTCTTCGACGTGTTTGCGACCGACGATCCCGCGCACGTCGCAATCGACGCGCATCTGCGCGCTCTCGGCGGCGAAGTGGTCTCGTACGACATCGAACACGACGCCCGGCACTACCGCTCGTCCGTCCGGCCGCTGCTCGACGGTGCCGGCCGCATCGTGGGCGCGAGCGGCTTTGCGACCGATGCGACCGCAGAGGTCGAGATGTTTCGGTCCCTCCGGCGTACCGAAGAGACGCTCGCGCTCGTGCAGGAGGCCGCGCATCTGGGGAGTTGGACGTGCGAAGGTCACGACGCCCGCGTTACCTGGTCCGACGAGCTCTATAAGCTCTGCGGTCTCCCGGTCGGCGCGACGCCGGCGACGATGGACGTCCTGTTGCGCTTCGTGCATCCCGACGATCGGCTCGCACTCGAAGTCGCGCTCGATTTCGCGTGTGAGGAACTCGGGGCGTATTCGCTCGATACGCGGCTCGTTCGCGCAGACGGCTCGCAATGCTGGGTGCGGCATCGCGGATTCGTCGCGCTCGATCCGGCGGGTGCCCTCCGCGTCGTCGGAACCGTTTTCGATATCGAAGGGCGCAAGGCGGCCGAAGCCCGGCTCGTCCGTCACGCACACTACGACGACGACGTTACGGGATTGCCCAACCGTAAGCTGCTCGTCGACCGCATGCAGCAGATGTTGCTTGCGGCACATCATAACGGTTCGCCGCTGGCCGTGCTGTTCGTCGATCTCGGGCGCTGCAAGAGCATCGGCGAAACGCTCGGGCGCGCGGTCGGCGACGCGCTCCTGAGCGCCAGCGTTCCGCGTTTGACGGCGTCGGTGGGCGAAGGGCGCACGATCGCGCGCTGCGGTGCCGACGCGTTCGCCGTCGTCTTGGGCGACCTCGGATCGGTCGACGAGGCGGCGCGTGCGGCGAAGCGTATCGTCGCAGCGTTTGCGACGCCCTTCGATATCGATGGTCTCGAGATTCATTCGACGGCGAGCGTCGGGATCGCGCTCTCTCCCGACGACGGCGAGACGCCCGAAGAGCTGTTGCGGAGCGCCAGCTCCGCGCAACAGCACGCGCGCAGCACCGGCGACGGCAGCGGCGCGTTTCAATTTTACGCCGCCGCCACGCACGCGACGGCCATCGATCAGCTCGAGTTCGAGCATCGCCTACGCCATGCGTTGGATACCGAGGCGATGACGTTGCACTATCAGCCGATCGTCGATCGCACGGAACGCCCGGTCGCCGTCGAAGCGTTGCTGCGTTGGACGGACGAGCGCTTCGGCTCGATAGCGCCGGAACGCTGCGTCGCGCTCTGTGAAGACCTCGGGTTGATGGGTCGTTTGGGGCGCTGGATCGTGGGCGAAGCGCTCGCGCAGCTCGCGCGTTGGGATGCGGCCGGGCTGCCGGCTCTCCGTTTAGCACTAAATATCTCGAGCCGCCAGCTCGGTGACGCGAAGTTGGCCCCGGGTATCGCGCGGGCGCTGCGCGCGTCGGGGATCGCGCCGGGCCGAGTCGAACTCGAGCTGACCGAAGGTGCGATCATCGAGGACCTGCGCGTCGCGCACCGCGCGATCGGCGAACTCAACGCGCTCGGCCTGCGCATCGCGCTCGACGACTTCGGAACCGGGTACAGTTCGCTTGCGTATCTCAAGCAGTTCCGCGTCGCGGCACTCAAAATCGATCGCGCATTCGTGATGGATCTGCCCGAGGAGCGCGGCGATGCGGCGATCGTATCCGCCGTCGTGGCGCTCGGGCATGCGCTTGGCCTCAGCGTATTGGCGGAGGGCGTCGAAACGCCCGAGCAGGCCGCGCTCGTTCGTAAGCTCGGTTGCGATGAGTTGCAAGGGTTCTATTTTTCAAAAGCTTTACCGGCAAACGAATTTGAGCGCGTCATTCGGGCCTGGAGCCGTAGCGGGCGGATGTGAACCCGCCGTACGCGTCGCTCGTCGCTGCTTGGCGCGCCCTGCGCGCGACGCACGACGCGAGCGTGCGCGAAGTCGCCTGCGTCGGCGCGAGCCGTACGCTCTTGGTGGCGGAGATCGTCGGCGAGCCGCGTTCGGCCGTCGTGACGCTGTCGGCGGGCGTGCACGGTGACGAGCCTGCGGGACCGTGGTCGCTGCTTTCGATCGTCCGCGACGGTCTGCTCGACCGGCGTTTCACGTATCGCATTTGGCCGTGCACGAATCCGACCGGCTACGCGCTGGGCACCCGGGAAAACGCCGAGGGCGACGACATCAACCGGAGCTTCCAGCGTGGAGGCACGACGCCCGAAGCGCGGGCGATCGTCACCGCCAATCGCGACCGGCAGTTCGCGCTCTCCCTCGACCTGCACGAAGATTTCGAAGCGGAGGGATACTACTGTTACGAACCGGTTATGCGCGGCGTCACGCCCTTCGGAGCGGCCGCGATCGCGGCGCTCGACGATGCGGCCTTTCCGGTGCAAGAGTTCGACGACGCATTCGACATCGGGTACGAGCCCGAAGCGCACCATCTGCGCGCGCTGCAACGCGGACGTATTCTCAACGACCCCGCAGCCGAACGCGCGTTTTACGACGTCACGCCGTACAGCATCTATCTGCTCAAGCGTGCCGCGCGCTTCGCGCTGACGCTCGAAACGCCGCGCTCGCGGCCGTGGGACGACCGCATCGCCATGCATCGCACGGCGGTAACGACGATTTTGGGCGTGCTTGCGTGCGAACTGCGTCGTCCGGGTGGCGACGCCGCGTCCTGACAAGAAAATCCAATTCGTCGCCGAAGGGGAAACGTATGGCGCAACGCGATCAACTCGAAGCCGACGTCCTCATCGTGGGCGGCGGCCCGGCCGGTCTTGCGGCCGCAATCAAGCTGCGGCTCATCGCGCTCGAGCGTGGCCGCGAAGATTTCGAAGTGTATCTCGTCGATAAGGGTCGCGAGATCGGCGCGCACGGCATCTCCGGCGCGGTGCTCGATCCCAAAGGTCTCGACGAGCTGCTTCCGGATTGGCGCGATTCGGCGCCAATCGAAGCGGCCGTTGCAACCGACCAGATGTGGTATCTGGGCGACACCGGGAAAATCGGCGTTCCGGCGATCGCGATGCACCCGATGATGAAAAATCACGGCAAATACGTCGCGAGCCTGCAAAAGCTCACGAAGTGGCTCGGCGGCATCGCCGAAGAACTCGGCGTCAACGTTTTGCCGGAGTTTGCCGGTCAGGAATTGCTTTGGGACGGCGACCGGTGCATCGGCGTGCGCGTCGGCGACAAGGGCGTCGATCGTGCGGGGAAGCCCAAGAGTAATTACGAGCAAGGTCCCGATCTGCTCGCGAAAGTCGTCGTGCTCGCCGAGGGCGTGCGCGGAACGCTTGCCAAGCAGGCCGTCGCGAAGCTCGGCTTAGACGCGGGCCGCGATCCCCAGGTCTACGCGGTCGGCGTCAAAGAGCTGTGGCAGTGCAAGCCCGGCACCGTCACGCTCGGTAGCGTCATCCACACCTTCGGGTTCCCGTTGCCGAACGAGACGTTCGGGGGCGGCTTCCTCTATGGGATGAAGGACGACATCCTCGATATCGGGATGGTGACCGGGCTCGACTACTCGGATCCCACGACCGATCCACACGACAACATGCAGCGCTACAAGCAGCATCCGGTCATCGCAAAGATGATCGAGGGCGGCAAACTCGTTCGCTACGGTGCTAAAGCGATTCCCGAAGGCGGGCTCTTCGCGATGCCGCGGCTCTATGCGGGCGGACTGCTGCTCGCGGGCGACTCCGGCGGCTTCCTCAACGGCATGCGTCTCAAAGGCATCCACCTCGCGATCAAGTCTGGGATCATGGCCGCCGAAGCGGCATTCGACGCGATCGCGCAGGGAACGACCGATGCCGCGGCACTCTCGTCGTACGCGGCCGCGTTCGAGCGCTCGTGGGCTTACGACGAACTCAAGGTCGCGCGCAACTTCCACCAAGGCTTCAAAGGCGGCCTCTTCTCCGGCATGCTCAACGCGGGCGCCGCGATGTATGCCGGCGGCCGCGCGTTCGGCGTCATCGATAAACTGCACGGCGAACAGGGCTACGCCCAGATGAAGAAGATCACCGAGCGTGCGCCCAAGGCGATACGGAACCGCGCCAAGATCGATAACGTCATCACGTTCGACAAACTCACCGACGTCTTCAACAGCGGCACGATGCACGACGAAGATCAAGTGCCCCACCTGCACGTAGCCGATACGTCGATCTGTGCCGACAAGTGCACGACCGAATATGGCAATCCGTGCCAGTATTTCTGCCCCGCTAAAGTCTACGAGCCGCTGTTCACCGTGACGGGTTCGAACGGCGAAACGAAAGTCGACGGGCGGCTGCAGATCAATTTTTCCAATTGCGTGCACTGTAAGACGTGCGACATCATGGACCCCTACCAGATCATCACGTGGGTCCCGCCGCAGGGGGGCGAAGGCCCTGTCTACACGGGAATGTAAGCCCGCCGCCTATGATCGTGGTCGTCGGCGCGGGGCTCATCGGCCTCGGCATCGCATTCGAACTCGCGACGCGCGGTGCGGTGGTGCGCGTGATCGACGCGCGCCGGCCGGGCGCGGGCGCGTCGTGGGCCGGTGCGGGAATGCTCGCGCCGTATACCGAGGCCATCCCGTCGCAATCGTTTGCGACGTTCTGCGCCGATTCGCTCGCGCGCTATCCCGCATTCGTCGCAGCATTGCGCGAGTGCGGCGGCGTCGATGCCCGGCTGCATCTCGACGGCATCGTAGAAGCGGCGTACGATGCAGCGGGGGTCAAGCGCTTACGCGCACACGTGGCCGCGTTACGCGCGCGCGACGTCGACGCGCGCTGGCTCGAGGCCGGCGAAGCGCACATGTTCGAACCGGCGCTCGGTGCGCGCGTGCTCGGCGCCGCGTACAGCGCGAGCGAAGGCCACGTCGATAACCGGCGTCTCAGCCGCGCGTTGCACGCCGCCTGCGTCGCGCTCGGCGTGCGCATCGAGGCCGACGCGGGCGAGGTGACGCTCGAAGCGGATGCGCGACGCGTGCTCGGCGTGCGCGGGCCGAGCGGTTTCGTGCCCGCGACGGCGGTCGTCAATGCGACGGGCGCTTGGAGCGCGCGCCTCGCCGGCGTGCCGGAGCGCGCGCGCGTTGCGGTCGTGCCGGTCAAGGGGCAGATGCTCGCACTGGCCATGCCGCTCGGGTTCGTGCGACGCGTGCTCTGGGTGCCGGGCGCCTATCTCGTTCCGCGCGACGACGGCCGGCTGCTGATCGGTGCGACGGTCGAACCGGGCCGCGACGACGTGCGCGTGACGGCGCGCGGCATCGCCTCGCTCTTGGATGCGGCCTTGCAGGCGTTGCCGGCGCTCGGCGATTTCACGGTCGCGGAGAGCTGGGCGGGTCTGCGCCCCGGAACGCCCGACGGCTTGCCTTACCTCGGTGAAACCGAGCTCGGCGGATACGTCGTCGCGACCGGGCATTACCGCAACGGCATCCTGCTCGCGCCCGCGACCGCCGCGGCGATTGCCGATGTACTCGAAGCGCGGCCGGGCGCCGCCGGACGGCTCGCCGCGTTCTCGCCGCGGCGCGAACATGGGGCCTTCGCCGCGACCGCGAACTAAGGGAGCATCGTGAACGCTACGATCAATGGCGAGGGCAAGACGCTGCCCTCCGGTACGACGCTCGGCGCGCTCCTGCGCGACATCGGTCTCGCGGAGCGCGGCATCGCCGTCGCCGTCAACGAGCGCGTCGTGCGTCGCAGCGCGTTCGAGACGCATGCCTTACGAGACGGCGATGCCGTCGAAATCATCCGCGCCGTCGCGGGCGGATAGCGAGGTTAACATGGATACGCCCTTACGGATCGGCAGGTACGAACTCACGTCGCGTCTCATCGTCGGCACCGGCAAATATCCGTCGCTGGAGATCATGCAAGCGGCGCACGCCGCGAGCGGTACGTCGATGGTGACGGTCGCGATCCGGCGCATCAATCTCGACGACCCGACGGGAAAGACGATGCTGGATTACGTCGATCGATCCCGCTACACGATCCTGCCGAATACCGCCGGCTGCTACACCGCCAAGGACGCGGTGCTCACCGCGCAGCTCGCCCGCGAACTGCTGGAGACCGATCTCATCAAACTCGAAGTGATCGGCGACGCGCAGACGCTCTATCCCGATACGGTGGAGACGATCGCTGCCGCGAAAGAACTCGTTGCCGACGGCTTCACGGTGTTGCCGTATATCGTCGACGATCCGACGGCGTGCAGCCGCTTGGAAGACGTCGGCTGTGCGGCGGTCATGCCTCTGGGCGCACCGATCGGCAGCGGCCTCGGCATCTGCAATCCGTATTCGATCGCGATCATCAAAGAGCGTGCCAACGTTCCCGTCATCGTCGATGCCGGCGTCGGAACGGCATCCGACGCGGCGCTTGCGATGGAGCTCGGCGTCGATGCCGTTCTGATGAATACCGGGATCGCCGCCGCGCGCGATCCGGTCGCGATGGCGCACGCGATGCGGCTCGGCGTCGAGGCCGGCCGGCTCGCCTGGACCGCCGGACGCATGGAGAAAAAACTATATGCCAATGCGTCGAGCCCCGTCGCGGGTCTGATCGCTAGCCGGCGTTGAGCGACGCGGTTCTCGCCGAGGAGATCTCCGTTTCAGAACTCAAACGCATGCACGATGCAGGCCGCGCGTTCGTGCTGGTGGACGTACGCGAGGACGACGAACTCGCAATCGCGCGGATCGTATGGGCGAAGCACGTTCCGATGCAGACGATTCCCGATCGCATCACCGAACTTCCTCGCGACGGAAATATCGTCGTCATGTGTCACGCCGGCGTGCGCAGCGATCGCGTCGCCCGGTACCTGCGCGAGAACGGTTTTTCTAGTGTCGCGAATTTGGCGGGCGGCATCGATGCGTGGTCGCACGAGATCGACGCGGGCGTGCCGCTCTATTAGCCGGCTCGGCGCGCACGCACGTACCAATGAACGATCGTCGCTGCGTCGGCATCGTCGTGTGCCCAGCGCCCGACGCTCTCCCCGCCGGCGACTTCCTCGAGCGATTCGACGACGAAATCCGCGAACAAGGCGCGTGCGTCCGCGGCCGTGACGTAGGTATGTGCGACGCCGCGCTCGGCGCCGGTCAGCGGAGCGAACGTGTCGTCGTCGATGCGCGTACCGGTACCGAACCGCGGGTCGTTCTGAGACCCGAGCGTTGCGTAGAACGGTGCGCCCGCGCCCAGCCGGTCGCGGGCGGCCCGCACCGTCGCTGCGATCGTGCGGCGCGTGCCGTGCAGCAAGGCGTGCGTGCTCAGCGCCGCAGCGTGACCCCCGGCGAAGGGCAGCGGGCCTTCGTATCGACTACGCACCACGCGGACGCGGCTTTCCGCTGCGAAGCGCGTCGCGGCGGCCGCAGCGCGGCTGGGATCGGACTCCACGGCGTCCACGCGCAGCCCGGCCGCAAGGAGCGGTGGGACGTTGCGGCCGCTACCGACTCCGAGCAATAGGACGCGCGCAGGCGAGAGCACGCGCTCGCCGATTTCGATTGCGAACGGATGCGGCGAAGGCACCCCGCTGGCACCCGGAGTAACGTCACCACTGCGCTCGCCTTTAAGGGACAAGGGGTTCACTCGTATGCTTCAAACCGGCGCGACGTTGCCGACGGTCACGCTCGCCGACGATAGCGGCACGGAACTCTCCACGGGAGATCTGCTCGGAAAACATCTGGTGCTGTATTTCTACCCCAAGGACGATACGCCCGGCTGCACCAACGAGGCGACGCAATTTGCGGATTTGAGCCCGGCGTTCGCGCAGAAGAACGCCGAGGTCGTCGGCGTTAGCCGGGATTCTGTGGCCTCGCATCAACGGTTCAAAGCGAAATTCGGCATTCCGTTCCGGCTGCTGGCCGATGTCGATTCGGCGCTGTGCGATGCGTTCGGCGTCGTCGTCGAAAAGAACGCGTACGGTAAAAAAAGCATGGGCGTTCAACGTTCCACGTTTCTGTTCGATCCCGCTGGAAAGCTGACCGAGGTGTGGCCGAAAGTGACCGTCGACGGCCACGCCGAGGACGTCCTGTCGAAGCTGTAGCGCCGGAGCTTCGCGTCACGGTCGTCGGGTCGAGCTGCTCGATTCCCCGGCCCGGTCGCGCCTGCAGCTCGTACCTCTTCGAAGGGGCCGGGCGGGCCATCGTGGCGGATCTCGGTACGGGTGCATTTTCGAAGCTCTTACAGTATCGTGCGGCGGAGTCGATCGACGCGATCGTGATCAGCCACATGCACGCGGATCACTTCATCGACGTCATCGCGATGCGCTACGCGCTCAAATATGGCGCGCGTTCGAACGACCGGCGCGTGGCGCTCTATCTTCCGCCGGACGGCGACGCGACGCTGCGGACGCTCGTGAGTGCGTTCGCACGGGAATCGCATCACGATTTCATCGGCGAGGTGTTCGACGTGCGCACGTACGAGCCGAAGCGCGTGCTGCCGATCGGCGATGCGATCGTTCGATTCGCGCCGACGTCGCATTACATTCCGACGTATGCGATCCGGTGCGATGCGGGAAACGCGAGCGTCACGTATAGCGCGGATACCGCGCCGGACGACGGCGTCGCCGAGCTCGCGCGCGATGCCTCGGTGTTTCTCTGCGAGGCGACCCTCGCGCCCGAGGAAGAAGCGGCGCTCCCGCGCGGGCACCTCTCCGCGCGCGAGGCCGCATTGCTCGCGGTGCGCGCAGACGTGGCGGCGCTCGTCCTCACGCATTATCCGGCATCAGCCGATCGCCACGACCTGTCGGCGCGCGCGCGCGCGGCGTACTCCGGCGACGTTATCGTCGCCGACGACGGATTCGAGATTTCGCGCTAGTTATCGGTCTTCGCGTCACCGCGCGGCAGCGAAAATTGCACGAGCGATTTAATCGGCGCGAGACCGCGATTGATGACGGCATACACCGTCACTTGGAGATTGAGTTCTTCGAGCCGCGCTTTGGCCGCCATCACTTCGCGACCGTTGCTCACGACGTCCTCGAGGAGCAGCACGCGCTGGCCTTCGACGTACGGCCCTTCGACGAATTTATCGGTGAACGCACCATAGGCTTTCGGCGCTTTACGCACGACGATCATCGGAATGTTGGCCATCTGCGAGACGGCCGTCGCGAGGATGACGCCGCCGAGTTCGGTTCCCGCGATAAGATGCGGGTTGATTTCCGAGACGATCGGCGCGAACAGCCGCGCGATCCGCCGCAGGACGCCCGGATCTGAGAAAAGGCGAAATTTATCGATGTAGAAGTCGCTGCGATTTCCACCGGCGAGCAGATACTCGCCGCGAGTGAGCGCGCGCTCCATGATCGTGTTGACCAGCCACTTAATCTCGGGTATGCGGCCGAGCCGGCTGCCTTCGGGTTCTAAATATCCCATGTGTACGCGTTCCAAGACTCCGTGACGGGGTTGGGCGTGAAATGCTTGAAATCGGGATTGATCGGTTGAATCTGGCGCGGCCACCACACCGGGATCTCCGGGAGGTCGCGCGTCAGGAGCGCTTCGATTTTCGCGTAGGCGGCGGAGCGCGCAGTCCGATCGAAACTGGCGAGCGCGTCGTTCTCCGCGGCATCCATCGCCGGATTGCAGTAGTGCGTTTCGTTGTTCCCGTTCGGCGGCTGCGCGGAGCACGTATAGATCGACGATTGATCGGGATCGATGCCCGCGACCCATGCGGTCCACGAAAGATCGAACTTGCCGTTCTGCAGGATGCCGTTCTGACCCATCGTTGCGAAAAGCATCGAGCCGAGATAGGTCTTCACCTCGACGTCGATACCGACCGCTTTGAGCATCGATTGGACCTGAACGACGGCCGCACGACGCGTCGCATTCGTGCTGTTGGTCACCATCTGCAGAGTGAGCTTTCGACCGCCTTTGGCGACGTCGCCGTCGGCTCCGGGCGTGTAGCCGGCCGCCGCCAGCAAGGCCTTCGCCTTGGCGATATCGTGCGGATAGCGCGTCACGTCCTTGGCGTACGCCCACATGAACGGCGGATGGTCTTGATCTGCGACGGCCGCCGAACCGAACGTCAGCGTCGCGACGAGTTTCTGCCGGTCGATCGCATACGCGATCGCCTGACGCACGCGCACGTCGTTCAGCGGCGGGTGTTTGGTATTGAATTGAATGCGCTCGTAGTCGTTCTTGTCCTGGAGGAGCGGCACGATGTCGCGCATCGTTTTGAGCTCTTTATACTGCTGCGGCGACGCCTCGAATTGCCAATCGAGATCGTGCGTCTTCAGTTGGTTCAGCTCCGTATTTTCGTCGGGAACGGTGCGCAGCACGATCTGATCGAGTTTCGGTTTACCGAGAAAATAATCGTCGTTGCGGACGAGCGTGATGTGATCGCCGTGAGCCCACTCTTTGAATTTGAACGGTCCGGTTCCGATCGGCGACGAGTTGAACGGTATCGCATTGATATCGTGCAGTTTCCCCAGAATGTGTTCCGGCACGACCTCGTACGGATCGTCGCTTTCTCCGAAGAGCGTATCGACGGCCGGCGAGAAGCGTTTCTTCATATGGAAGACGGCGGTGCCGGCATCGGGAGTATCGACGCTGCGGACCAGCTCGTACCCCGTGTGCGTGATGACGTTATTGCTTTTATTGAGGATCGCACTCCACGAAAATTTTACGTCTTTACTGCTGAACGGTACGCCGTCGTGCCACTTGACGTTCTTGCGAAGGTGGTAGGTGATCGTCAAACCGTCTTTGCTGATGCCGCCGTTGGCGAGCGTCGGAACGGTTTCCGCGAGGATCGGAACCTGCTTTTTTCCGGTTGCGTCGATCGACACCAGAACGTCGAACAGCAGGCGGTCGACCATCCCTTCTGTCGTGTTAGCCGCTAAGAGCGGATCGAGGGTGTTCGGAGCCGTTTGCAGTCCGACGCGTAAGATACCGGGTTTCGTCCAGGCATGGCGGGCCCCGCTCTCCCCGGGCCCGGCCGTCGCATCGGTCGTTCCGATTTTCGTGCATGCGGCGCTAACGATGCATGCGAGCGCGTAGGCGAGGTACGTCCGAAATCTCATCGGCGGGCGCGCGCAGTTTTTTTCTTTGTGGCGGTTTTTTTTGCGCTACTTTTCTTACTCGCCGCCGCCTTTGCCGGGGCAGGACGTTTCGCCGGTTTCGCAAGCGCCTTCTTTACCGGCGCCGCACGCTTTGCCGGTGCTTTCTTCGCGCTGCGCGGTGCCGATTTCGACGCCGGCTTTTTCGCCGCGGCGGGGCGAACGGCGGTCTTTGCGGGCGACCTCTTCGCAGATTTCTTCGCCGCCGGTTGCGAGCGTGACGCTTTCGCGGCGGCCGCCTTCGCGGTGCGACTTTTTGGACTGCTCTTCGTCGCCGCCGCTTTTGCTGGTGTCGCTTTCGCGGTCGTCTTGCCTTTGGGCGCAACGACCCTGCCCCCGTCCGCGGGCTTCGCCCCCGTCGCGCGGGCCGACGGGTTATTTCTCGCCGGAGTCGCGGCCGGCGCCGCGCGTCGCGCCCCGGGCCGCTTCCGCGCTTCGGGCTTTCGTGCGTCGCGCGTCGCTTCGTCCGGCTTCAAGCTGGCCGGCTCCTCGCCGGCCGGCTTCGTATCGGCCGGCTTCGTATCGGCCAGCTCCGTATCGGCCGCCGTAAGCGCTTCGGCGACGGCCGCGACGGCCTTTGCGGGCACCGCCGTCACGGTCTCCGGCGGTGTGCCGACCGCCTCGAGCGGCGCATGCCCTGCGGCGCCCTTCTTGTGCGAGCGCTTTTTGGGCGCCGGCCCACCCGTGCCGTCTGCGGCCACCGGGTCCGAGGCGGCTGCCGGGCCGGCTGCTGCGGACGGTGAGACCGGAGGCTTCGGGCGAGCTCGAGTCGGGCGGGGCGCGCTCGTATCGCGCTGCGCGACGGACGGCGCCTCCACTGTCGGCACGGCGACTTTCGGCGCCGCCGGTACCGCTGCGGGTGCGGGTGCGGGTGCGGGTGCGGCGTGCTGCCGCAGCGTTTCTTCCGTCGCACGGAGTGCTACGCGTGCGAGGCGGCCGGCAATGGGGAACGCGATCTCGTTAATCTCGGCTTCGTCGAGAAGCTCCAGCACGGTCTCGAAGGCTCGGCCCTGGTCTTTGGGGCTATGTGCGTCCGAACCCACGGCGATCATCACGTTCGCCGCCTTCGCTTTGCGTAGCAGACGCACGTGCGCGCTGCGATAGCGCGCGACTTGGGCATCGTCGCCGACGTAATATTTGTAGAAGTAACGCGAGTTGACTTCGATCGCCATGCCGCGTTCGGCGCACGCGGCGACGAAGCGGTCCTCATACGATTCGAGGACGTCCTCCTCGGGCCAATGGCCGAATTTCGCCGGCACGTAGAAATGGCCGACGATATTGCCGGGAAGCTTGTCGATCGCTTCGAGCAGCGTCGTCATATACGTTTCCCAGACGCTTGCCGCTCCGACGACGTCGTAAAGATCTTTGAATTCCGGATTATCGAACGCCCACATCCAATGTTCGCCGTGTTGCGGGTGCGTGATCGCCAAAAAATGGATCGACCGGATCATGCCGTCGGGCTTCATCGCATCGACGATGTTTTGCGCGTCCGGACGGCAGCGCGGATCGTTGTCGATCTCAGCGCCGATCGAGTAGCGCATGCCGCGGCGAAGACCTTCGGAAACCACGGCCGCGTGGCCGAGTTCGACCCCCGCCGTTTCGGCCGCACCATACAGGTCGCCGGCTTGCGCCAGTTTGAGTGCGCGGCGTACGAGATTCACGGCCGCCGGATCTTCAAAGGTCAAGTAATTCATATGGTCCGCGACCATCAAAAAACGCGGCGACGACCGCCGGCAGGCGTGAAAAAACCACAAGAAAAGCATGCGAGCGGTATACGGAATGGGGCGCTCCTCGGCAAACGCCTTATGCTCGCCCTTGGCATGGCCGTGAATATCCGGCAATGCCGCGATACGCGGATCCCGCCGGACCGAAGCCGCAATGGCCTCGACCGTCGCGGGAGTCGGTTCGACCGTCGCGGGAGTCGGCTCGACCGTAGCGGGAGTCGGCTTAACTTCCACGCCGCACCTCGGACGCCGCCTTACGCAAGCGCGCAGGCGTGGACGGCAGGTGCAAAAATCCGGATGGCATCGGTGGACCCTTCAGTGCGAAATCTCCTACTCTTCGAGCGGCAACTTCGCGAAACGTGACGCGTCGCCATTTCGTTCGGGGTTCCCTGCTCGTTCGAATCCGCTTACCCGTGACGGACAAAAAAAAGCCGGCTCGCGGCCGGCGGACTCTGGGTTGTAATACGTGCTCAGACTAGGTCTGAGCACCTCCAATCATCGCGTTGATTGAGCTTCGTTGGGAACCTTCGGAACTAACGATGACCACCTCCCTTTGCCCGTCTGTTATCCTTCATTGGTCTATCTATGAAGGGACCGCGGGTATCGTATGAGGGCGTCGATTCGGCGCTGAGGCGGCGACGCCTGCCCACAAGATCTAGCGCGAAACGGTGACCCGATAGCCTTCCATTTCGAGAATGCGCGCCTTGACGTCGACGCCGTAGCCGTAGTTATGCAGGGCGCCGCTCGAGTCGACGACGCGATGACATGGAAAAAACAGCGCAACTGGGTTTCGGGCCATGACTTGACCGACCGCGCGTGCGGCTTGGGGATGTCCGATCTCGCGAGCTATCCAACCGTACGAACGCACTTCACCGGCCGGAATTTGAGCCGCTTTGCGAAGGGCCGCCTGTTCGAACACACTGAGCTCCGAGATGTCGATGCGATCCAGATCGACGCACCAGGTTGCAAAGAAGCGCTGGACGGCTTCGATGACCCACGCGGGCGGCTCGGCCGCGCGCAGCGGGCGGCTCAGCCGGCTTTCGATGCGCGTCCGCGCGGCCTCGGGATCTTGTCCGCGGTCGATGCCGACAAAGGTGATTCCGGTCGTACGCCAGGCGATGTACAAGTCGCCCAGCGGCGAAGCGACGCGGCCGTACGAGTCCGCGACGGTCGAACGAAAATGGCGGCGCATCGAGCGGATATGATCGAGGATCTTCGGCACGAGGTTTTGCGGCGGTTCGACGAGCGGCAAACACGTCAGACAGTAGGCGACGCCTTCAAATTGCTCGTAGGAGTGCTGACACGTCTTACAGCGACGGAGATGCGCGATGACGTGCTCGCTGCGGGGCTCCACGCCACCGCGCATATCATCCCAGAGCGCTTCGACATCACTACACCGCATTGGCTGGTTCCTCGGTGACGATCCGGCCGACTTGCGGGCCAAGAATTCGCCGCAGTATGCGCACGGCTCGATGTACGTGCGATTTGACGGTCCCGATGGGTTGACTCAAGATTTCCGCGATCTCGGGGTGACTGCGGCCTTCGATGAACCGCAACGTCGCAGCCGCCCGCAGATGCATGGGCAACTGCAGTAGCGCTTTTTCGACGAGCTCCAAATCCGTGCCGCGCTCGACAACGTGTTCGGGTTGCTCGGGACCCTCCTGCGTGTTGTTCAACAGCGCATCGGGATCGGCGAGCGCGTCGAGCGCAACGTTCGTCGGTCGCTTGGAGCGTAGCCGGTTCCTCGTGACGTTTAACGTGATCGTATACAGCCACGGTTGCAGTCGCAGCTCCAGCCGCTGCTGGTCGGTCATCTTGCCGAGCGCGCGAAAAGCTCGCACGAACGCATCCTGAACGATCTCTTCGGCGTCTTCGCGATTGCCCGTCATACGCAAAGCGAAGCCGTACAGCCGGCGCTGATAGTCGTCGACGATGACTTCGAATCGTTCCGTCGACGGTATCTCGGCGGACCGCGGCGGCGTCGGTGCTGCTGCGGCCGGCTTCCGCTCGGCGGTCCTCGCTTGAGGGACCACGCGCTACTCCTACAGGGCAATGAGAATCTCGCGCCTTCGGTATCGCCTGGGGAGTCCCCTTATCGTGCCCGACGCAGCGCACTACGGTTTACCGGCGCTCTGCGCCGCGCGCGGCACGTCCGCACGGATCGTTCGTGCGTAGACGATCGTTACCGGATCGTTACTCGAACGGTTGGAGACGTTGCCGGTAATCGTGACCGTCGTATCGAGGGCGAGCAGGAGTGCGCTGTTGAGATCGTAGTAGGCCGTGCCGCGCATGGCGATCGTTCCGGTGAGCGTGAGTCCGGGACGGTCCGGGAGCGCGCCCTTCATCGTTCCTGCCGATTCGAAGCGCACGCCGATCGAACGGTGCGGGCCGAGCATGGCGTTGCCGATATGTTTGAGATAGCCATGCAAAGACGAGCCCGTGAACGGCGATGGAAAATCGAAGGGCAACGCCCCGGCGAGGTGCTGGAGGTCCGCGAGCGTCTGACGATCGAGCTGTGCCGAAAACGGCTGGTTCAGCACCGTCAGGTAATCCGGGTCCCGGTCGGCAGTGTCGCGCGCTTCGCCTGTCGGCAGCACGTCGGCGACGTAGTCGCTCGTGGCGTCGGTCGCCACCGCACCGTCGCTGCGGGTATAGACGACGTGCGCTCGATACCGCGTTATCTTACCGTGACGGGTCATCTTCAAGCTCTGGGTACCGGCGTACGAGACTTCGCTGCGGATATCGCCCGCGCCGATGGCGAAACTGTCTTTTCCGGAAACGGTATAGCGCTGATCCGCACGTGCGATCGCCCCGAGCGCGGAGGCCAGCGCGAGCGTCACGAGGGTCATCGTCGCGGCCCGCAGCCGTCCGGACGCCCCCGACACAGGGTTTCGGCGGCAAAAGCGCCGATGTACCGGTAGTCGATGTTGTTTCTGCGCGCCCTGGTCTTCGCCGTCATCGCGGCGCTCGTCGGTAACGGTATCTCGGGAGCCCGAGCGGCCGAAACCCCGGTACTCTCGGCGAAACTCGAGCAGATCTATCTGACGGCGTTCGACGAAGCGCTGAACCGGCACGCGAGCCGTCAGCGCGACGGCACGACATACGTTTCGACGGGCGATATCGAAGCCGAATGGCTGCGCGATGCCAGCGCCGTGATGGAGCCGTATATCGGTCAAGCCGCCGACGACGAACGCGTGGCCGAAGCGCTGCGCGGCGTCGTCGCGCGCGAGGCACGCTACATCTTGCTCGATCCGTACGCCAACGCGTTTTCGTCCGATTATAAGGTGGTCGAGCGAAAGTTTGAAGTCGATTCTCTATTATACCCGATTTGGTTCGCAGGCCGCTATTGGCGCGCGACCGGCGATCGCTCGATCTTCACGAACGAAGTGAATCGCGCGTTCGAACGCGTTTTAACGACGTTTCGCGACGAACAGCATCACGACCGCCGGTCGCATTACCGTCATCCCGATCTCGCCAACGGCGGGAAGGGCAGTTCGGTGCGCGATACGGGCATGATTTGGACGGGGTTCCGGCCGTCGGACGATCCGTCGCGTTATCAGTATAATATACCCGACAACATGTTTGCCGTGGTCGTGCTGCGGCGGCTCGCCGAGATTGAAAAGCAGGTCTACCACAACGGGAGAGATGCGGCGAACGCCTGGGGCCTAGCGGTGCAGATCCAACACGGCATCGAGCGCTATGCGAACGTGCACGTCGGCGGCTTCGGCGATATCTATGCCTACGAAGTTGACGGCTTCGGCCACTCCAACCTGATGGACGACGCCAATATTCCCTCACTGCTTTCGATCCCGTATTTTCGCTATCGCTCTGCCGACGACGCGCGTTACAAAGCGACGCGACGCTACGTCCTTTCCAATCGCAATCCGTACTTCTACGATGGCAAATACGCGAGCGGCATCGGTAGCCCGCACACGCCGCGTGGGTACATTTGGCCGCTGTCGCTCATCGTCCAAGCGCTCACGTCCGACGATCCCGTCGAAATTCATCGCGTGATGGGCTACATCGCAGCCTCCGACGTCGGCGACCATCGCCTGCACGAATCGTTTAACGCAAATTGGCCCGAAGCGTTTACGCGCGACGACTTCGCGTGGCCCAATGCCCTGTACGGCGAACTCGTCCTCCAGCAGCGCGCCGCGAAACGATAGCTTAGAGCACCTTCGAAAGGAACGACTTCGTGCGTTCGGCCTGGGGCGCGTCGAAGATTGCCCGGGGCGGCCCCTCTTCGACGATCACGCCGCCATCCATGAAGACGACGTGCGTGCCGACTTCACGCGCGAATCCCATTTCGTGCGTCACGCAGATCATCGTCGTGGCTTCGGTCGCGAGCGCCTTCATCACCGCGAGCACTTCGCCCGTGATTTCCGGATCGAGCGCGCTCGTCGCCTCGTCGAACAGCAGTACTTTCGGTTCCATCGCGAGGGCTCGTGCGATCGCCACGCGTTGCTGCTGGCCGCCGGAAAGCTGGGCGGGATATTGGCGCGCTTTCTCCGCGAGGCCGACTTTCGCCAGCAGCCGCAGCGCGAGATCGTTCGCCGTAGCCGCATCGAGACCGCGAACTTTGCGCGGCGCCAGCGTGACGTTTTCGAGCGCCGACATATGCGGAAAAAGGTTGAACTGCTGGAAGACCATACCGACGCGGCGCCGCAGGTCGACGTCTCGCACGCGCGGATCGGCTACCGAGAGTCCATCGATGACGACGTCGCCCGCGTCGATCGTGATGAGGCGGTTGATGCAGCGCAGAACCGTCGATTTCCCCGAACCCGACGGGCCGATGATGCAGCAAACTTCGCCCGGGTCGACTGCGAGGTTGATATCGCGCAGCACTTCGTTCGAGCCGAAGGCTTTGCGCACGTGGCTCATCTCGAGCATCGGCATCGTTATCGTTCCTCCATCGGAGCGCGTGCTACGTAAGCCGTTTCTCGAGTTGCTGCGACGCAAGCGAGATCGGATAGTTGACCGCGAAGTAGGCGACGAGTACGGTCAAATACACCGGCAGCGCGATGTCGTTGTCGCGCTCGACGTTTTGATGTGCGACCTGCAGCAGATCGGTGACGTTTATGAGCGACGAAAGCGAACTCGATTCGACGATGAGCGCGAAGAGCGCGACGAACGGCGGAAGCATGCGCCGGAGCGCCTGCGGGACGATCACGCTTGCGAGAATCGTGCCACGACCGAGCCCGAGCGCGCTCGCCGCTTCCGTTTGGCCCCCCGGGATCGAGGCGATCGCGCCGCGCACGATTTCGCTGCCGAGGGCACCCGCGTACAGAGCGAGCGCCGCGATCGCGGCGCCGTTGTTGCTCGTATGCAAACCGAGCTGCGGCAACCCGAAGAACAGAAAATACATGAGTACCAGAAGTGGGATGCCGCGAAAAAATTCAATGACGGCGAGAATCGGCAAATCGATCGAACGCGGTGCCTGCGAGCGCACGATACCGAGCACGAAGCCGAGCGCGACGGCAATCGCCATTGCGGCGAGCGAGATTGCGAAGGTCGTCGCAAGACCGTGGGCGAGCCTCGGGAGGGCGGCGAGATAGCTCGTCATCGGGCGAGCGCGAAGCGTTTTTCGAGCGCGCGAAAGATCGCGCCGAGCAAAATCACGCAGATCACGTACACGACGCCGACGGTCAGGAAGAGCTCGGCGCTCACGAGGATCGTCGCGATGAAGTCGTTGGCCTCGCCGAAGAGATCGAGTACGCCGATCGAGGCGACGAGCGTCGTATTCTTAAAGAGCGAGATCACGTTGTTGCCGAGCGCGGGGAGACTGATGCGGATCGCTTGGGGAACCAGGACCTGCCGGAGCTGATCGATGCGGGAGAGTCCGAGTGCCTGGGCCGCTTCGCGCTGCCCCTCGGGAACGGCTTGCAAGCCGGCCCGCAGAATTTCGATGTTGATCGCACCTTGATGCAAGATCAGACCGAGCGTCGCCGCCACCACTGCCGGTAGAACGAGATGAGGGCCGATACCCGGCAATTTCGGCAGCGCGAATGCGAGGAAGTAAATTTGAACCAGCGGCGGCGTGTTGCGAAAAAATTCGGTGAACGCGGTCGCTGCGACGCGGGCCGAGCGGGCGGTAGAGATCCGCATCGTGGCGCCGACGGCGCCGACCGCGAACGCACCCGCGATGCCGAAGAGCGCGATCGTCACCGTCAACACGAAGCCGTGGGCGAGCTGCGGCGCGGCAGCGCGGACGATCCCGAAGTTTAGCGCGGCCGCGATGAAGATGTTGGAGCCCTCGGCTTAGGGCATGAACCGTTTCGCCGCCCCGTAGAGCCATTTATGATACTCTTTGGAGAGCGTGCCGTTACGCGAGAACTTTTCGATTTCTTTGCTGATAAAATCGCACGGCCCGCTGTCGCCCTTGCGGCACGCGGCACCGATCGGCATGTCGTCGTGCGATGCGCCGACGGTTTTGTATTGCGGTTTCTGGGCGGTCAGCCCGACGAGCAGCGCCGTGTCTTGAATGAACGCATCGGCGCGACCCTGATCGACGGCATCGAGCGCTTCGCTCGTCTGCGGTAACTTCAGGAGCGTCGCCTCGGGAACGAGCTTCGAGATGCCGGCTTCACCGGTCGACCCCGGCACCACGACGACCGTCTTACCTTTGAGATCCGTCGCCTCGTTAATCGTCGAATTGCTGCGTTTCACGAGCACTTGCCAGCCCGAGCGCATGTAGGGCGCTGAGAAGTCGACGACGAGCTTGCGCTGATCCGTGATCGTCACCGTCGAGAATAAGAAATCGACCTTATTCGTGTTGAGAAATTGAAAGCGGTTCGCCGACACGACCGGAACGAATTCGATTGCGTCCGGCTTGCCGAGCAAGTCCTTGGCGATATTGTGCAGCAGGTCGATCTCCAGACCGACGTTGCGATCCCCGTCGAGAAAACCGAACGGCGGATAGTCGGCCTTGATGCCGACGATCATCTTCCCGCGCGACTTGATCGTCGCCAGGGAGTCGTCGGCGGAGGCGGCCGAAGGAAAGACGCTCGACGCCAGCGCGACGAGCGTGCCGAGGGCGACGGCACGATTGATGAAGGATGGCATAAACGCAAAACTCCTTGACGCACGAAACGGACGACGCGCGAACCTTACGAGCGCGCCGATGTGTTCCCTTTGAACGTACGTCGCGAACCGTACGTCGCGGCCGGGCCGTTAGCGGACCGGAAGCCGGCGGCGGCCCGGTTCGATCGAGAAAAAGCGTAAGGTCGCGGTGCCGCTGCAGACCACGATCGCATCGGGACGGTCGTAGATCCGGCCATCGATATCGACGTCGAATTTTCCCGCGAGGAACGCCGCCAAATTCGTGCGCACGCAACGCTCGCGCTTGTCGTGGGGCGCGCGCACTCCGAGCGCCTGCGTTACGGCGAGCGCGAGAAGGCGATCGACGCGCAGCGGCGTCGCCAGGGCAAAGGTTCCACTCGCCGTCGCAGCGACGGTACCGAGGTCGATCGGAATGGGCACGCGGATCACGCGCGACGTTTCGCGACCTGCGGCGTACCTTCATCTCGCAGTATGCCCGCGCCCGAACGCGAAGAAGCGTCGTGATGGACGACATTCCGCCGCGGCGTTCGCGCCGTTCCACGCCGCCGGCGCGCGGGAACGCGCTGCCGTTCGGTCCGATCATCGTCGGCATCATCGTGCTCGGTTTTCTCATCGGCGCGGGATTGTCGCTTGCGGGTCACCGCGGCGGCGGCGAGCGTACCGTCGTGGCGAACGTCGTGCCGACGCGCCAAGCGACGCTTCCGCCGGTGACCCCGGCGCCGAGCGATCCGCCGCCGCCGAGCGACGCCGTAACCGCGCCTCCGCCGAGTACCGGCCCCCCAAGCGCGCCGCCCGCTTCGCCGGCCCTCGTTACGCGCGCCCCTGCAACGCAAGCGCCCGCCACGCATGCGCCGCCAACGCGTGCGGCGGCGCAGCGTTCCCTCGTGACGCCGGCGCCTGCGACGGCCACGGCCGCGGCCGCCGCGGGCGAACCCGCAAGAGTGGCGGCACCGCAGCCGTCCGCGACGCTGCGCGCCGCCCGCGTCGCCGCGCGGCCCGCGACCGCTCCGCTGTCGGCCGCCCCTGCGCCGCTTGCCGCAGCGGCGGATGCGCCCGTCTCGAGCGATGACGCAGATTCGGAATTCGCGAAACTCGCCAGCGCCGTCGTGCGCCAATACGTCGCCGCGATCGAACGCGGCGATACGACGACCGCGTATGCAGCGTTCGGGCCGAACGCGGCCGGCAACGTGACGCTGCTCGAAAGCGGCACGCTCGACGCTTCGACACGCATCCGACACGTCGAAGCGCGCGGCGCCGGCGACAACGCGACCGTAAACGTCGATCTCAAAACCGCAAAAGGACTGTACTTCGGACAATACACCGTACATCGCACCGAGTCGGGCGCGGCGCTAATCACCGATCACGCACTCAATCGATTGTAGGAACACATGGACGTCGATATTCCGATCGAACATCTCCTGGCGACGGGCGAGCGCATCGAAGCCCCCGCCGGCGCGCGCGCGTGGGCGTCTATCGCCGACCAGGACGCCTGGAACGCTGCGGCGGTGCGCGATCCGCTGACGTTCTGGGAGGCCTGCGGCGAGCGGCTCGCTTGGGATGCTCCGCCGCAGGAGACGCTTACCGGCGACATCGGCCACGCGTCGTGGTACTCGGGCGGACGACTCAACGCAACGGTAACGTGCCTAGACCGTCATGCAGCCGCGGCGCCCAATGCAACCGCGTATCTCTACGTTCGCGAAGACGGATTCGAAACGCGGACCACCTACCGCGAATTATTAGCCGCAACCAATCGGCTCGCCAACGCCCTGCGCGCCGATGGCGTCTGCGCGGGCGACCGCGTCTGCATCTACATGCCGCTTTCGGTCGAAGGTATCGTTGCGATGCTCGCGTGCGCGCGCATCGGCGCGATCCACAGCGTCGTGTACGCGGGGCTCGGCGCGACCGCGCTACGCGATCGCATCGATGACGCCGGCGCCGCCGTCGTCGTGGGAGCCGATATCACGTTCCGCCGCGGCAAAGAAGTCGCTCTCAAAACCATTCTGGACGATGCGGTCGCCGATCTGCCGAGCGTGCGCCGCGTGATCGTTTGGCGCCGCGCGCGGACGCCGGTAACGCTCCGCGATCGCGAGCGCGATTTTGACGCCTACGTCGCGGATCAACCCGAAACGTGTGCGCCCGAGATCCTCCCTGCGAACGCGCCGCTGTTCATCCTCTATACCAGCGGCACGACCGGTAAACCGAAGGGCGTCGTCATGACGCACGGGGGGTATCTCGCGGGCGCGTCGGCGATGCTGGCCTATACGACGAGCCTTACGCCCGCGGATATGTATTGGTGCACGAGCGATATCGGCTGGATCGTCGGCCATTCACTGATCGTCTACGGCGCGCTCGCCAATGGATTACAATCGATCGTTCGCGAAGGGTCGCCGGATTATCCCACGGCGTCGGCCGTCTACGAGACGATCGCGAAATACCGCGTGACGAAACTCTACACCGCGCCGACGCTCGCGCGCATGCTGATGGGCTACGGCGAGGCGCTTCCCGCGGCGCACGATCTGACGTCGCTGCAGTCGATCACCTGCGCGGGCGAACCGCTCAACCCCGAAGCGTGGCACTTCTTGCACGACGTCATCGGCAAAGGCCGCGCAGCAGTGTGCAACCACTGGTGGCAGAGCGAACTGGCGAGTCCCGCGATCGGCTTCTTGCCGACGGCCGCGATCCGGCCCGATAAAAGCGGCAAAGCGTTCGGACCGCTGCGTTTCTCCGTGCGCGATGGGTCCGGCGCGCCGGTCGCGCCGGGCGGAGGCGGACTGCTCGTGCTGGAGACGCCCGTCCCCTACATGTTCGTCGACGTGTGGAACGACCACGCGCGGTATCGGCAGTACTTCGAACAGATTCCCGGCACGTATACCGCGGGCGATGTCGCGACGATCGACGCGGAGGGATTTATTACGGTGCTCGGGCGAGCCGACGACGTCCTCAGCGTCGCGGGACATCGCATCGCGACCGCCGACGTGGAAAGCGCCCTCGTCTCGCACCCGTCGTGCGGGGAAGCCGGCGTCGTCGGCAAACCGGACGCGATCAAAGGCGAGGTCATCAAGGCGTTCGTCGTCTTACGGGCGGGCCACGTCGCAAGCGACGCGCTCAAAGGCGATCTCGTCGCGCACGTGCGGTACCATCTGGGGCCGATCGGTACGCCCGCGGAAATCGAATTCGTGCCGAAGCTTCCCAAGACGCGGAGCGGAAAGATCATGCGGCGGCTCTTGAAGGCTCAAGAGTCGGGTTTGGCAATCGGCGATACGACGACGCTCGAAGACTAAAGCGTACGCGCTTCGAGCGCTACACGTGGAGGTAGCGCGCTAAGACGTCCGTATTTGCCTTAAGCTCGTTCGGCGTGCCTTCGAATTGAATCGTGCCTTGGTCGATGACGTAACACCGGTCCGCGACCGCGAGCGCCGAATAAAAGTTCTGCTCGACGAGTAGGATCGTCATGCCCTTCGCCTTGATCTCGCGCACGATCGCTTCGACTTCGCGCACGATGAGCGGTGCGAGGCCTTCGGTCGGTTCGTCCAGGAGCAATAGCTGCGTGTTCTGGACGAGCGCCCGCGCGATCGCGAGCATCTGTTTCTCGCCGCCGGAAATTTCGTCGCCCTTGTTCGCGGCGCGTTCTTTGAGACGCGGGAAGCGATCGTAAACGTCTTCGAGCGTCCAGCCCGGCTCACGCGCCGTTACCTGGGCGAGCTTAATGTTTTCGTAGACGGTGAGATTGGTGAAGATGCGGCGCTCCTCCGGCACGAGCGAAATACCCGCCCGCGCGTTCTGCATCATCTCGTTGCCGGCGACGTCCGCGCCGTCGAAGACGATGCGGCCCCTACGCGGCGGCACCCAGCCGACGATGCTCTTGAGCGTCGTCGTTTTCCCGACACCGTTACGGCCCAGAAGTGCGACCGTCTCGCCGCGCCGGATCTCGAGGCTGAGGTTTTTGAGGATATGGCTATCGCCGTAGTACGTGTCGATGTTTTCGACGCGCAGCAGCGTACCCGTCGGACTCGCGACGCTCATCACACGTGCCCCTCCGCATGGCCGCCGAGATAGGCATCTTGCACGCGCTGGTTCGCGCGGATCTCCGCGGGCGTGCCTTCAGCGAGAATCTTGCCCTGGTGGAGCACCGTGATCGAATCGGAAATCCCCATGATCATCGTCATGTCGTGCTCGATGAGAAGCACCGTCATCTTTTTAGCCAGCGCGCGAATCAGCGCGTCGGTCTTATGGACCTCTTCGATCGACATGCCGGCCACGGGTTCGTCGAGCAGTAAGATCTGCGGCTTCGTCGCGAGGGCGACGGCGATGTCGAGACGTTTTTTATCGCCGTGCGAGAGATCTCCCGCCCGAGAATTTGCAAGCGCGTCGAGATCGACCAGGCCGAGCGCTTCGTATGCGATCGCGTCGACGTTTGCGTTGCGGGACGTCCGGAAAAGCTCGAGCTTGAAGCGTCCTTGCGTATGCGCGATCGCAGCGAGGCGGCAATTCTGCAGGACCGTTTCGTCGGGATAGACGTTGGCAGTCTGAAACGCTTTGGCGATGCCGCGGCCGACGCGTTGCGGTCCGGCCAGTTGCGTGATTTTCTCGCCGCGGAAATAGATCTCGCCGTCGGTCGCAGCGGCGATGCCGGACAAGAGATTGAAAAACGTCGTTTTTCCCGCGCCGTTGGGGCCGATGACCGCGCGCAACTCGCCCTCACGTACCGAAAAATCGATCGCGCTATTCGCGGCGAACGCGCCGAAGCGTTTACCAAGATTCTTCGTCTGGAGAATCGCCTCCATCAGCGCGTGGCACCGGGCGAGCTCGGCGCATCGGCCTGCGCCGCTAGCGGCTTCGTGGGACCCGTCCGCAACGCCCCGGCGAGAATCGTCTTGGCGCGCCTGGGTCGCAGCGAGCCGAGAATGCCGCCGGGCAAGAAGACGATGACCGCGACGAAGAGGAGGCCTTCGATGAGGCGCCACGCTTCGGTCTTCGCACTGATGACGTTCTGCAGATACATGATGATGCCGGTGCCCAGCAGCGGTCCGAAGAGCGTCTTGACACCGCCGACGACGGTGAAGATGACGAAGCTGCCGCTCGTATCGACCGTCAAGGCTTCCGGAGCCGTGGAGCCTTCGTAAAGTCCGCGCAGCGCCCCCGAGAGCCCCGTGAGCGCACCCGCGATCACGAAAGCCGCGAGCTTGTATTTCGCGGGATCGAAGCCGACGAAGGTGCTGCGTTCTTCGTTCTCGCGAATCGCCGCCAGCACTTCGCCGAACTGCGAACGCACGAGCGTGCGCATGAAAGCGAGTGCGAGCAGCATCACGATCGCGACGAACACGTACCAATACCGGACGTCGGAAAGATTTCCGAACGGCCCGAGATCCAGCGCCGGAAATGTCGCCGAAAGATCGAGCGAGGTGAAGCCGAGCGGAACCTTCGGCGAGCTGACACCTTGGATGCCGTCGTCGCCGCCGGTGAGAGCGCGCCACTTGAAGACGACGAAGAAAAACATCTGTGCGAACGCGAGGGTGAGCAGCGCGTAGTAGATGCCGTAGAGTCGGACGACGAGCGTGCCGACGACGAACGCCATCACGCTGACGAACGCGACGGCGAGCAGGATCGCGACCCAAAAGTTGGGGCCGCTTGCGAAAAACTTCGAGACCGCCAGCAACGCCACGTAGGAACCCACGCCGTAAAACATCGCTTGTCCGTACGAGAGCAGCCCCGCATAGCCGAGCAACAGATTGAACCCGATCGAGGCGATGCTGACGATGAGGATTTGCGTAGCGAGGCCCGGATAGCCGCCGATGGGATGGATGACGAACGGAAAGAGCGCGAGTCCGACAATTGTTAAACTGTAGAAGCGAAGAGTCTCGCTCATCCCCGGAGCATCTCGCTCTCACCGAGCAGACCCGACGGCCGGACGATGAGCACCACCGCCATCGCGACGTAAATCACGACGTCGGCCGCCGCCGGAAACACGAGCGTCGTCAGGCTGCCGAGTTCGCCGACGATGATTCCGCCGAGCACCGCGCCCCAGAAGCTGCCGAGGCCGCCGATGACGACGACGACGAACGACGGCACGAGGAATTGAAAACCGGTCCCCGGATCGACGCTGTAGATGGGACTCGCCGCGGCACCGACGAGGCCCGCGAGGCCGGCGCCGAGCGCGAAGATGATCGTGGAGGCGAGCTTCACGTTGCCGCCGAGCAGTTGCACCATCGTGCGATCGCGAATGCCCGCGCGCACGATGAGTCCGTAGTCGGTGCGTTCGATGAAGAAGTAGACCGCGAGGATCGTTACGACGATACCGGCCGCGAACACGACGCGATACATCGGATACTGCGTAAAGCCGAGATCGAGCGAGCCTGCGAGCGCCGCCGGCACGGGATACGTCCTCGTCGTACCGCCGAAGATGAGGCGCAACGTCTCTTCGACGACGATCGCCACGCCGAACGTTACGAGAATTTGCGCCGTCGGCTCTTTATCGTAGAAGCGCCGCAGCAGAATCCGGTCGAAGACGACGGCGAAGAGTGCGACCGCGAGCGGAGCTACGACGAGCGCGGCGACGAGTCCGTAGCGCTCCGCGACGACGAGCCCCACGTACGCGCCGATGGCATAAAACGCGCCGTGCGCGAAATTGACCAGCCGCAGCATGCCGAAAACGATGGTCAGCCCGAGCGCGATCGCGACGTATACGAGACCGCGAATGAAGCCGTCCAGGAGCTGCCCCGGAAGCTGGGCCAGGTGAGCGTCGATATCGATCCTCGCTTTGCTATAGGACGTGCGCCGGCGCTAGACGTTCTCGATCTTGCACTTCGTCGACGACTGAGGAATCGAGACCGACTCGCCATCGTGCTCTTCGAGCACTTTTGCGAACGCGAACGCGTTCTCGCGACTTTTAACCGGTACGCCTTCGAGCACCAGCACCGAATTGACGCCCTGATGGTCGAACGCGCGCCAGTATTCTTTACCTTTGGTCGCGGTAAAGTGATAGTTTTCCATCTTTTCGATGAATTTCTTCGGGTCGAGCGATCCCGCGCGCTCGACGCCCGCCTTCCACTGATACATGTTCGTGTACGCGCACTCCGCGCCGTTGCTCGGCGGGACGCCGTACTTCTTGCTGAAGGCCGCGACGAATGCTTTCGCCGCAGGGGACTTCTCCGCATGATGCTTCCAGTAGAACGGTGCGGTCGTGACCACGTTATCGAAGTTGTCGCCCGCGCCTTTGGCCATGTACTCATCGGCAAGCGGCACGAGAATCTTCGCAGATTTCGTCAGCCCGAATTGCGCGGATTGATTGAGTGCGTTGACCATGTCTTTTCCAAACTCGGTAATGACTAAGACGTCGGGTTTGGCTGCTTGCGCCTGCGAGAGCGCCGAGCTGAAGTCCGTCGTGCCGAGCGGGAGGAGTACGTTGTTGACCGTTTTCGCGCCCTTCGGCTCGACGACCGCGGTCAAGTTCTCGTACACGCTGTGGCCCCACGCGTAGTCGGCCGTGATGTGGAACCACTTGCCGGTGCCGTACTTCGTGAGCAGCGTCTTGGCTAACGCCTGGGCCGACATGTGCGCGTTGTTGTAACGCCGGAACGTATGGTAGTGACAGTTGGCGTCGGTCGTTTCGTCGCCGTGCGTCAAGGTCGCCATGAAGATCGTTTTCTTCTCTTGGCAGAGGCCCGAAACCGCGATGGCGGTGCCCGTGCTCGAGCCGCCCGTGATCATGACGGCGCCGTCGCGCTCGATCATGCGCCGAGCGTTATCGACGGCGACGGGAGCCTTCGTCTGATCGTCGCCGACGGTTTCCTCGATCGGCATGCCCATCACGCCGCCTTTGGCGTTAATCTCCTCGATTGCGAGACGATAGGCGCGCAGTTGATCTTGGCCCTGGTCGGAATACGGGCCGGTTTGCGGGACGTCGAGTCCGACGACGAGTTTCTTCACCGGCGCGGCGATGACGTTGACGCTTGCAAACGTGGCGGCCGCCGCCGCGACGCCGCCCGCAACGAAGCGAGCGCGGGTGGGCTGAACTGAAGCCTTCACAGATTCTCCTCATATTATCGAGAGCACGAAAATTTGAGCGCAAGCGAACCGACGCGCGATGAAAGTCGCTTTCGTTATGCGATTAACGTGCTTCCTTCAGAGAACGTTCGAGCCGGCTCGCACGCTTGGGAGGTTCGCTGCGAGCGTGAGGCGATACGACGCACCATGCGCCGACATGTCTTGGGAATCGCCGGTTACACCGTCGGCCAAACCCACCGCCGAACGCCAACGGCCACCCTTTCCGCGCGCGGCGCCGCCGTTGTCGCGGGTTCGCTTGCGGCATTCGCACTCGTCGCCGGCTGTACTCCGAGCGCGCCGCGAATCGCCCGGCCGACGCGAGTCGAAGCCTTCTGCGGTTCGAAACAAGCGCGCATGACGAGCGTCGACAGCGTGATGACGTCGACCAACGACTCGATCATCGACGACCGTCCGACCCAACGCGAAGTGCGCCAAGCGGCCTCGTCGGGCGACGGTACGATCGCGTATTTCGACGACATGCGTCTCGCGATTCCGAAAAGTGCCGCAACGCTCGGGGAGACCGACGGCTACGTGCGCGTGCGGGCCGTCGCCGTGCCACCGGCGCCCGAAGGCGCGCTCACGCGGCATATCTACCTGCTCGTGCGCGAACGCGGGTCCCAGCGTTGGATTACGATGCAGGCGTACGACGTTCAAAACGTCTGCGTCGAAGGCAAACCTCAGAACTAAGAGGCGCGCACGCCGGCGAGCGCCCGTAGGTCGTTGCCGACGATGTGCTCGAGCGCCAGCGCGACCAGAAATGTAAAGAGTTCGACAAGCGCCAAGTCGCGCGCCGGATCTGCCACCGCCGGCATCAAGAGCACGGTCGCCGCTATGACGAAGATAAAGCCGACGATTGCGGCGACGACGCCTGCGAAGAGCGCGCGGGCGTCGCCTATGGCGCGCCGCATGTCGCGGAGAACGACGAGCGGCGGCCGCGTTCCGACGTTCCATACGACGAACGCCAACGTATCGAGCCCGATCGCGCCGGCCACGCGCCCGAGCGTTTCGGTAAAGAGCGCTAGCTCGATGGCGCCGCGGGCTCTTCGTCCGGCCACGACGCAATTTCTCCCAAGGCCGCGGATTTCGCGACCTTAAGGCCGAGCATGGCGCATTTCATCCGCGCGGGGCTGATGCCGATACCGACGTTTTCGAGCACGCGCTCCTGTGAGAAGCGGGCGACGTCTTCAATTTTCTCGCCCTTGAGCGACTCGCTGAGCATCGATGCGGACGCCTGACTGATCGCGCACCCTTTGCCGCTAAATTTCACGTCGCTCACGCGTCCGTCGGCATCGAACTTCAGATCGAAGCGGATCCGATCGCCGCAGAGCGGATTGAGATCTTCCGCGGTCGCATCGGGCGCTTCGAGCGTGCCGAAGTTGCGCGGATTGCGGTAGTGATCGAGGATGTATTCTTTGTAAAAATCGTCCATAAGGTGCGTCCTCGCGTTATGCGAGCTTGAAAAGCTTCGCGGCCTTTTCGAGCGCGGCGACGAGTTGGTCGACGTCCTCTTCGGTGTTATAGAGATAGAACGACGCACGCGCCGTCGCGGGCCAGCCCATCTTTTCCATGAGCGGCATCGTGCAGTGGTGTCCGGCGCGCACGCAAACGCCTTCGGTATCGAGGATCGATGCGAGATCGTGCGCGTGAATATCGGCGAAGTTGAAAGAGATCACGCTCGAGCGATTGGCGAGATCGCGCGGGCCGTAGATCGCGAGTCCCCGTTCTTCGAACGGCCGCAACCTATCGAGCGCGTAGGCGGTGAGCGCACGCTCGTGGGCTGCGATCCAATCCATTCCGATCGCTTCGAGGTATTCCACCGCGGCACCGAGCGCGACGGCGTCGGCGATGTTACTCGTGCCGGCTTCAAACTTCCACGGGATCTCGTTGAACGACGTCTTCTCGTAACCGACTTCCCGGATCATATCGCCGCCGGTGAGGAAGGGCGGCATCGCTTCGAGCAGCGCGCGTTTTCCGTACAGAAAACCGATGCCGGTCGGGCCGCACATCTTATGACCGCTCGCGACGAAGAAATCGACATCGAGCGCGCGGACGTCGATCTTGCGATGCGGCACCGATTGCGCGCCGTCAACGAGAACGACCGCTCCGGCCGCATGCGCGCGCTCGATCAGCATCTCGATCGGCGCGATCGTCCCGAGCGTGTTCGAGATGTGCGAGAGCGCGACGAGTCTTACGCCCTGCAGCTTCGCCTCGAGATCGTCCAAAACGTGTAAGCCTTCGGCGTCGACCTCGATGTAGCGCAGCTCGGCACCGGTCTTCGCAGCGAGCAGTTGCCACGGCACGAGATTGGAGTGATGCTCGAGCTGCGAGGTGAGGATGACGTCGCCCGGGCGCAGATTCTGCACGCCCCACGTGTAGCTTACGAGGTTGACGGCTTCGGTGGTATTGCGGGTCCAGACGATCTCGGCGGGTTCGGCTGCGTTGACGAAACGGGCGACCAGCTCGCGCGCTTTCTCGAAGGCATCCGTCGCCCGTTCCGCCAGCTCGTACACCCCGCGATGGATGTTCGCGTTATCGTGCGTGTAGAAGTGTACGAGCGCGTCGATGACGCTCTGCGGCTTTTGCGAACTCGCGGCCGAATCGAGATAGGCCAAGCGTTTGCCGCGCGACGTCGGCACAGCGAGCAGCGGAAAATCGCGGGCGATGGTTGCGGCGCGGGAGTCGCGAGCGGCGATCATACCTGCTGTAGGACCGTCCGGGAGACGATTTTGTTTTCGAGCGACGAGCGAATTGCGGCCCGTAGTTCTTCGGAGGGGAAACGCGCCACCGCGGGCTCGAAGAATCCAAGGGCAATCATGCGCTCCGCGTCCGCGCGCTCGATGCCGCGGCTCTGCGCGTAAAAGATCTCCTCTTCGGAAATGGCGCCGACCGTCGCGCCATGAAACGCTTTGACGTCGTTGGCGGCGATTTCGAGCGCCGGCACGGAGTCGATATGCGCGCCCGCGGAGAGCAACAGCGCGTCGTCGCGCAGCGACGCGTCGGCGCCGTGCGCGGCCGCGAGGATCTTGATGTTGCCGAGGTAGCGGCCTTGGCCGCGCTCGATTCCGGCGCTGCGCACGATCGTCTCGGATTGCGTATCGGCCGCGGCATGGACGGTTTCGGTTTCGATATCGACGTGCTGATCGCCGTCGGAGAAAAACAGCGCGACGACGCCGGCGCGGGCGCCCCGGCCCCGCTCCTCTGCGCGGAACCGCGAGACGACGTGTTTGCCGCCGAGTTCGGCGAATGCGATATCGAGCTGGGCGCCGGCTCCGAGCGCCGCCCGGCGCGTGACGATCGACCGCGTCTGGGCGGCGAGGCGCTGTTCGACGGCATACGTAAGCTGCGCGCGATCGGCGAGTACGAGTTCGACGATCCCGCAGGCTAGCGGAGCATCGGCGGTGCCGGAAAGCCGCTCCACGACGGTCGCGCGCGCGCCGGCTCCGAGCGAGACCAGCGTGTACGAAAATAGAGCTGCGCTGCGAGCTTCGTACCCCACGAGCAGCGGCTCGTCGATCGCAACGCCGGCGGGCACGTCGATGAAGACGCCGTGGTTGGCGAAGGCAAGCGCGAGCGACGCGAACTTATCGTCGCGCGTATCGACCGCGCGGCCGAAGGCGCGTTCGAACGCTTCGCGATGCTTCGCGCGGGCGAGGGAAAAACGCTCGATCGTCACGCCCGCGCGGCGCGCGGCAGGCGCGAGCGTCTCGAGATCGAGTTCCGCATCCACCGTGGTTTCGAACGGCACGAGCTGCGAGAGATCGAGCTTCGCGAGCGCGTACTTCCAGCCGCGTCCGCCGCGCACCGATTCACGCACGGGCAATTCCTCGAAACGGGCGAGTGCGTCGTAACGCGCCGCTGCCGGAATCGACCCTTCGCCGATGTGTCCGAGAAACGCCTCGAGCGACGTTTTCGACATGCCGATCGTTGCCACGGCGGCCTTACCCGACACGCGCGGAGACCTCTTCGCGGATTTTGTCATACCCGTCGCGTTCGATGACGTTGGCGAGTTCGGGCCCACCGGATTTTACGACGCGGCCATCCATCATGATGTGAACGTGATCGGCCGTGATGTGCTGCAGGATGCGCGGGTAGTGGGTGATGATCAGAAAGCCGATCTCTTTGCCGGCGTCGCTCTCACGTAGCGCATTGACGGATTTGCCGACGGCGCGCAGCGCGTCGACGTCGAGCCCCGAGTCCGTCTCATCGAGGATCGCATATTTCGGCGCGAGCATCGCGAGTTGGAGCATTTCCAGGCGTTTCTTTTCGCCGCCCGAGAAACCGTCGTTGACATAGCGCGAGAGAAACGCCGCGTCCATATCCAAAACGTCGAGCTTCTCGAAGATCATCGCGCGAAATTTGGCGGGCGTCAGATCGTCGGGGTGGACGGCCTGACGGGCGGTTCGAATGAAGTTGGCGACCGAGACGCCCGGGATCGCGGCGGGATACTGGAACGAGAGAAAGAGGCCGGCCTTGGCCCGCTTATCCGGCGCGACGCCGAGCATCTCGTGACCGTCGACGGTCACGCTGCCACCCGTAACCCTGTAGCTGGGATGCCCTGCAATCGAAAAGGCCAGCGTCGACTTGCCGCTGCCGTTGGGGCCCATGAGCGCGTGCACGCTGCCCGGCTGAATATCGAGGTCGATGCCCTTAAGAATCTGGGCCTCTTCGACGCTTGCGGTCAGGCCAGAAATACGTAATCCACGCTCGCTCATACCGGCCTATCGTACGGCGCGAGGCCTAGAAAGTCAAGGAAAGTATGGACTATCTTCGCTATCCATGATATCGTCAATCGGAGCTATGCACGAGTCTCGCTTTTTCCAATCGACCCGCGGCAAAATCGTGACGGCGCTCCGGCGTCTTCACTCCGCGTCGGCTGTGGATTTGGCCGAATCGTTCGGCCTCTCGACCAACGCCGTGCGCCAGCAGTTGCTCGCGCTCGAACGCGACGGGTACGTCGTCGAACGCTCCGTGCGCCGCGGGCCGACGAAACCGACGCTCGAGTATTCGCTCGCTCCGGCGGCCGAAACGCTGTTTCCCCAGCGTTACGACAAGATGCTCAACGCGGTGCTCGGTGAGGTTCGCGAGAGCTTCGGTCAAGGGGCCCTCGAGACGGTGCTCGGCAATCTCGGCGACCGCGCCGCGGAAAAGGTCCGGGCGAAGCTCGCGGCGCCCGATGTCAAGGGCCGCGTCTACGAACTCGCCGCGCTCTTACGCGAAACCGGTGTGGATGCCGACGTCGTCGAGACCTCCGACGGCGGTATCGAACTGCGCGAACACAATTGCCCGTACGGGCAAACCGTCGGCGAACATCCCGAAGTCTGTTCGATCATCCATACCGTCCTGCGGTCGACCGTCTCCGAGGGAACGCGCCAGATCGAATCGATCGCAACCGGCGGCGACGCGTGCCGGTTCGAAATCGCAGCGGCCGGCCCGGTCGCGAAAAGCTAAGGAGTATCGCCTCGTGAATTTTGTGAAGTTTCAAGACCTCGTCGAAAAGCGGCCGGGATTCCGTTCCATGGACAATGCGATGGCGAGCGGCGATTACTTCAGCGACTCGTGCGGCGATATGTATACGTACTTCATCAAAGTAGCGCCGGGCGACGTTATCGCCGACGTGTCGTATTTTACGACCGGGTGCGGGTTCGGTACGGCCACCTGCAGTCTGCTCGTCCAGCTCACGCTCGGCAAAACCCTCGACGAAGCGTATGCGGTGACCGAAGCGCAGATCGAAGCCGAACTCGACGGCTATCCCGAGAAGAAGAAAGATTATCCGGAGCGCTCGCTCATCGCGCTGCGCACCGCGATCGATGCGTTCCGCAACAAACGCGCGGCCGGGCAGATCACGGACGACATGCTGGAGCGCGCCCGCGCGGAAGCCGCGGTTTCGACCGTAGCGACGACGGCCGGCAACGGTAAGACGTCGCAAGACGACGGCAACGCGCCGAGGGTCGGCGCCGATGAAGGTAAAGTACTGATCAAACTGCGCTGAACGCCGATGAAGCGCTCGATCGCAGCAGTGCTCGCCGGGCTCCTGCTCGGCGTCGGGCCGGAGCCCGTCCTCGCAGCGAAGCCCCTCGACGTACGGATCGTGACTACCCTCGGAACGATCGTGGTGCGTCTCGAGGCCGCCAAGGCGCCGAAGACCGTTGCGAATTTCCTGCATTACGTCGATGCGAAGACGTACGACGGCTCGTCGTTCTATCGGACCGTCTACAAAAAAAATGAGCCGCAAGCGCCGTTCGAAGTGATTCAGGGCGGTCTCAACGCGCGCGGCGGAGGCGCTAATCTGCCGGTCGTCCTCGAGCCGACGAGCGGTAGCGGCCTACGTAACACCGATGGCGCGCTCGCGATGGCGCGTACGAACGATCCGAACTCGGCGACGACGGAATTCTTCCTCGACGTCGGGGACGCGCGGTACCTCGATGCCGGCGGTCCGCTCGGCGCGGGCTATGCCGTCTTCGGGCACGTCGTACGCGGCTTGGATGTCGTGCGCAAGATTCACGAAGCCGCGTCGCAAGGCGAAGCGTTGCTGCCGCCTATTCGCATCGTCACGATGCGGCGCGCGTAACGGCTTTTCCTAAGGCCCGAGCGCGCCTCTGCCGAAAACAACGTTATGGTCTGCGGGACGGTGACACGATCGTGATGGGCGCCGGAGCGGACCGCGCGCTTCGCGATAGCGAGTCGCGCTTCCGATCGCTCTTCGATCAAGCTGCGGTCGGCATGTGTTTCGTCGCACTCGACGGCGCATTTCTGCGAACCAATCGGCGTATGAGCGACATCGTTGGGTATTCGCTCGAAGAACTTACCGGCATGACGTGCGTGGAGCTCACGCATCCCGACGACAGACTTCGCGAAAAAGAGACTACCGCGCGCATGATCGAGGGCCAGTTGCCGGCGGCGACGTGGGAGAAGCGCTACGTTCGCAAAGACGGGTCGCCCGTCTGGTGTAATTTGACGCTGACGCTGCTCTGCGATGAGAGCGGTGCGGCATCGCAGTTCGCCGGCGTCGTGGAAGACATCAGCGAGCGGAGATCCTCCGCGCAAAAACTCGAACAGAACGAATCGCTCTTGCGAATCGCGGCTCATATGGCACAGCTCGGGGCATGGTCCTACGATTGTGTCGCCGACGATCTGTGGTGGTCGGACGAAGTGTACGCGCTGCACGACGTGCCTGTCGGCGCTGCGCCGAGCCTCGCCGAAGCATACGCCTATTATACCGCGGGTTCGCGCGAGCGGGCCGTGGCCGCCGTCGAACGTTGTCTGGAAGCGGGCGAAGCGTTCGATCTCGAGCAGGAAATCTCGACGGCCGGCGGCTTGCGTCGCTGGGTCCGGGCTACCGGGCACGCGGGCCATACGCCCGGGCGGCTCGTCGGAGCCATCCAAGATATCACCGCACGCAAGCAAGCCGAACTCGAAATGGTGCGGGTCAACCGCGCCCTGAAGATGACGAGCGGCTGCAACGAAGTGTTAATCCGTGCGACCGACGAGCAGCAGCTGCTGGCGGATATCTGCGCGCTCGTGGTCGACACCGGCGGCTACTCGATGGCATGGGTCGGCTTTGCACTTCCCGACGAGCGGCGCACCGTGCAGCCCGTCGCCTCCTCGGGAGCGTGCGGCTTTCTCTCGATAGCTCCGATTACGTGGGCCGACAGGGACCCTGGCGGCCGTGGTGGCGCCGGACAAACGATTCGCAGCGGTCGCGCCATGGCGGTAGCGGATCTCGCGGTGGACCCCAATATCTTACCGTGGCGAGTGGCCGCTCTGGAGAACAATTGCCGGAGCGCGGTCTACCTGCCGTTGCGCACGGGCGCCCGCACCTTCGGGGTTCTGTGCCTCTACAAAAGCGTTATCTATAGCCCGCCGCAAACCGAACTCGACCTCTTACAAGAACTCGCCGACGACCTCGCGTTCGGCATCGGCCACCTGCGTTCGCAAGTCGAACAGCAGCGAATCCAAGCTGCCGTGCTGAAGATCTCGGCCGCCGTCTCGGTTCGAACGAGCACGGAATTTTTCGAGCGGCTCGCAGCGAACATGGCCGACGCCGTCGGCGCCCAAGCGGCGTGCATCGCCCGCTATCATCCCACGCAGCCGAACGAAGCCCGCACGATCGTCGCAGTCGTCGACGGGACGACGTTCCCGAACTTCGAGCTGTGCATCGAGGGCACGCCGTGCGCCGATTTGCGCGCGGACGCTGCGTACGTGGTACCCGCGCGCCTACGCGAGCGGTATCCCGCTTGCCGGATCGCCGCCGCAACCGGCGCGAAAGCTTTCGTCGGCTGGCGTCTCGACGATTCCGCAGGCGAACCGCTCGCGATGATGTTCGTATATTTCCGAGAGCCGCTCGCGGAGTCCGATTTCACGACGTCGACGCTGCAGATTTTCGTCTCGCGAGCCGCAGCCGAACTCGAACGGCAAGTCTCCGACGCGCGCATCGCCGATCAGGCGTCGTGGCTCGACAAAGCGCGGGACGCGATCGTCGTGCGCAGTATCGACGGTCGCATTTCATTTTGGAACAAGAGTGCGGAGCGACTTTACGGCTGGTCCGCAAGCGAGGCCCAGGGAGCCACATTGACCGGGCTCTTGGCCGAGAAATCGTCGCGTCTGAACGAGGCGGCTGCCGACGTCATCGCCCATGGATTTTGGAACGGCGAAATCGAGCATTGCCGCAAAGACGGGTCGCTCGTGCGCGTCGAGAGCCGCTGGACGATCATGCGCGATGGCGAGGGATATCCGCGTTCGATCCTCTCCATCGATACCGATATCACGGCGCGCAACGCCGCGGAGCGCGAGATCGAACATCTGGCGTTCTACGATGCCCTCACCAACCTGCCCAATCGGTTATTGCTGCTGCAGCGCTTGAAAAGCGCGCTCGCAACGTGCGGCCGCGTCGGAGCGCTGCTCTTCATCGATCTCGATAATTTCAAGACGCTTAACGATACGCTCGGCCACGACCAAGGCGATCTGCTGCTCCAGCACGTCGCGCTGCGGATCGTGGGCTGCGTGCGAGCGGCCGATACCGTCGCGCGACTCGGCGGCGACGAGTTCGTCGTCATGCTCGACGATCTCGGTGAACGCGAGACGAAGCGGCGGCGAGCGCCAAACTCGTGGCGGAAACCATCCTCACCGCGTTCAACGCGCCGTACCGGTTGGGCGAATACGAACACGACAGTACGCCGAGCATCGGCATCACCGTCTTCACGCATACGGATACCAGCGACGATCTCCTCAAGCAGGCCGATCTCGCGATGTATCAGGCGAAGGCCTCGGGGCGCAACGCAATCCGGCTGTTCGATCCGCAGATGCAGGCGATCGTTACGGAGCGCCGGGCGCTCGAAGACGACATCCGCAGCGCCCTGCGAGCCGGTCAATTCCGGCTCGCGTATCAACCGCAAGTCGACGCGACGGGGAGCGTCATCGGAGCCGAAGCGCTCGTTCGCTGGCAGCACGCCCGGCGCGGAGCCGTTTCGCCCGCTGAGTTCATCCCGGTGGCCGAAGACTCGGGCTTGATCGTGCCCCTCGGACGCTGGATCTCGGCACCGCTTGCGCGCAGCTCGTCACGTGGGCCGGGCACCCGCTCACGGCAAACCTCAAACTCTCCGTCAACGTGAGCGCGCGCGAGTTTCGCCATCCGGATTTCGTGCGCGCGATCTGCGACGTCTTAGCGGCAACGAAGGCCGATCCGCGGTTTCTGGTTTTGGAACTCACCGAAAGCGTGGTGGTCGACGATATCGAAATCGTGATCGCGAAAATGACGGCGCTGCGCGAAATCGGCGTCGGCTTTTCGCTCGACGATTTTGGGACGTGGTATTCGTCCTTGTCGTATCTCAAACGCCTGCCGCTCAATCAATTGAAGATCGATCAGTCGTTCGTCCGGGACGTGCTCGTCGACACCAACGATGCGGTTATCGCGCGGACCATCATCGCACTCGGGCAAAGCTTGAGCCTCGACGTCATCGCCGAAGGCGTCGAAACGCAAGCGCAACGCGAATTTCTCGCGACGCACGGCTGTCGCTCGTTCCAAGGCTACCTCTTCAGCGCGGCCTTGCCGGCGGAGGCGTTCCTCGCTTTCGTCGAAGCCGGCCTAGCTTCGAGCGAAAAACGGGTTCTCGCGTTTTTCGATGCCGATCGTCGTCGGCGGACCGTGTCCGGGGATAACGACCGCCGAATCCTCATAGGCGAACAATTTGCTACGAACGCTCGCGACGATGTCTTCCAGCGACGTGCCGCCGAGGTCCCAGCGGCCGACGGCACCTGCGAAGAGCGTATCGCCGGTGAGTAGAATCGTTTGCGTGCCGTGCGCGAACGCGAACGACGTGCTACCGGGCGTATGACCGGGCGTATGTAAGACGTCTAGCCGCGCGGCACCGGCGCGCACGACGTCGCCATCGGTGAGGTGCCCGTCGAGCGCGACGATTCGCGGCGCCGGTTCGCCGAGCCAGCGCGCCTGTTCGTGCAGGATGGCGTAGAGCGGGAGGTCGGCGGGATGGAGCAGGCCGCGGCCGCCGGTACGCTCGCGCAAGTCGGCGAGCGCGCCGATGTGGTCGATGTGGGCGTGCGTGTGGACTAGGTGCGTCGCGCGCACGCCCAAACGCTCGAGGCGTGCGACGATCGCCGCGACCTCGGCGCCGCCGTCGACGACGATCGCTTCACCGCTTGCGGTATCGGCGACGATCGTACAGGTGCAGCCGAGTGCACCGACGGCGAAGTGTTCGACGACGAGCGCGTCCGGTGCTACGGTGTCGTGCATCGAAAGTCGCGATACGTTGCGTTGAAATAGCCGAGCGGCGCGCCATCGCGCGAACCGCACCGGAGCACCTCGCCGATGAAGATCGTGTGCGTGCCGGCCGTGTGCTCCTCGGCGAGCTTGCAATCCAGATACGCGAGCGAATCTTCGAGAACGGGCGAACCCGTTCGTTCGCTGCGATACGCGATCGTCGCGAACGGATCGTCCTCGCCGCGCGTCGCAAATCGCTCCGCAACGCACTGCTGGTCCAGGCGCAAGATATTTACGCAGAAATGCCCGGCTCGCGCGATCAGCGGGTGGCTGCGCGCTCGGCGATTGACGCAGATCAAAACCATCGGCGGCTCCGCGGAAACGCTTGCGAAGGCGTTGGCGGTGAAGCCTTTGGGCGTGCCGTCGAGGATCGTCGTAACGACGGTGACGCCGGTCGGGAAGCGGCGCATCGCCGCGCGGAACGCGTTGGGATCCGACTTCTCTGCGATCATTCGATGCGCGAGCCGATGCCGACGCCGTCGCCGATCGGGACGATCGTCGCATCGAGCTGCGGGTGATCCAGAAACGCGCGGTTGAAATCGCGAATCGCTTGCGTCGTCGCCGCATCGGCCCCCGACGGGGGCGCGGCGGCCTTGCCGTCCCAGAGCAAATTATCGACGATGACGAGCCCGGACCGCTTGAGCAGCGGCACGACGAGCTCCAGGTAATCGACGTATTCGGTCTTGACCGCGTCGATGAAGACGATATCGAGATTGCGGACCGGAAACGTCGGCAATATTTCCAGCGCCGGTTGATTCATCACCGAAACGTCGTCGAATTTACCGGCTCGCTTGAGAAAGTCGATCGCGATCGCGGTCCGTTCGGCGTCGGGGTCGATCGTCCAGAGGTGCCCGGCCGGCGGCATGGCCAGTGCCATCCAGAGCGTCGAGTATCCGTAGGCCGTCCCGAGTTCGAGAATGCGGTTCGCCTGCATCGCGTGCACGAGCGTGGACAGCAAACGGCCGGTCTCCCGCGCGACGATCGGAATGTCGTCGGCGCGGCCGTGCTGTTCGAGTTCGAGCAGGAGCGGAGTGGGGTTCCGATGCAGCCGCTTGAGATAGTCCAGATCGCTCACGATGCGTACGTTTGTCGCTCGGCGCACGAGGGAACCTTTAGGCCTGCGCTCGCAGCGGAAACAAGAGTGTTCGTACGGCCGTCGAACGTGCGGTGACTCTCGAACGCGCACCCACTGCGCGCGAGTTCAAGGAGAATATTCATGGCGACCCTGTTGCAAGAAGCGTACGTCCCCAAAAAGTGGAACTTGGCCGGCCTGCAAGGCATCTCCGATCAGACGCTCACGGTCCATTTCGGCCTCTATGAGGGATACGTGAAAAACACGAATCTGCTCAACGAGCAAATTAACGAAAAGCTCAAAGCCGGTACGGTCGCCGGTGCCGATCCCGGCTTTGCCGAAATCACGCGCCGCCTCGGTTTCGAATATAACGGCATGGTGCTGCACGAATATTATTTCGACAACATGATGTCGACCGCGCCCGCCGCGCCCACCGCCGGGAAATTGCACGACGCGCTCGCGGCGAGCTTCGGCGATTTCGAAACGTGGAAGAAAGACTTCGTCGCCGTGGGCGGCATGCGCGGCGTGGGCTGGGCGATCGCAGCGCAAGATCCGCGCAGCGGCCGCATCAGCAACCACTGGGTCACGCTTCACGAGGACGGCAACGTTGCCGGTTTCAAGCCGATTCTCGTCATGGACGCGTGGGAGCATGCGTTCCTACTCGACTACAAACCAGCCGAACGTTCGAAATACATCGAATCGTTTTTCGCCAACGTCAGCTGGTCGACCGCCGAATCGCGTCTCGGCACGCCGGCCTAGGTCGTCGTGAGCCGCCTCCGGTTATTTCCCCTCAATACGGTGCTCTTTCCGGGGGCGGCACTCAACCTGCATATCTTCGAGCCGCGTTACAAGCAGATGATTTCGGAATGTCTCGAAGGCGGCGAGGCCTTCGGCGTCTGTCTGATTCGGGATGGCGATGAAGCGGGCGATCCCGACGTGATGCCCTACGAGATCGGCACGACGGCCGAGATCGGCGACGTGACGCAGCTGGAGAACGGCCGGTATTACATCAGCACGATCGGGCGGCGCCGCTTTCGCGTCGAGCGGGTGATCGCCCGCGAACCGGTGCTGACGGTCGACGTCTCGTACCTGCCCGAAGACGAGATCGACGACGACGTCGCGGTCGAAGCGCTCGTCGGCGAAATCCGGGACGTCTTCCGCGATTATCTGCGCCTGCTCGTCGAGTTTTCCGGCATGCACGCCGATATCGAACTTCCCGAAGACCCGGTGGACGCATCGTTCCTCATCGGCGACGCGTTGCAGGTCGCCGACTCGATGAAGCAACGGCTCCTCGAACTCTCGAGCACGGAACAACGCCTCACGGTCGAGCTCGGCTTTCTGCGGCGGCTCTTACCGCAATTGCGTTCGCTGCTCGAACGTAAGCGCGAGTCGCCGAGCATGCAGCCGTCGGCCGCGCCCGGCGGCACGTTTCGCGCGACGCAAGAGAAATTTTTTGGGAAGCACTTCAGCTTAAATTAGGCGACGAGTTCGGCGGCGCATTCGGCCGCCGTGACGACGTTGCGCATGAGCGCGACGTTGGTGACCGGACCGACGCCGCCGGGGACGGGCGTAATCTCTGCCGCGACGGCACGGACGCTCTCAAAATCTACGTCCCCGCGCAGTTTACCGTCGACGACCGTCGTCCCCACGTCGATCACGGTCGCGCCCGGGCGGATCCACGCGGCATCCACCATATGCGGGCGGCCCGTCGCTACGATGACGACATCGGCGGCGCGCACTCGGGCGGCAATCTCGCGCGTCTCGCGGTGCACGATCGTGACCGTCGCGTTCTGCGCGAGCACGAGCAGCGCGACGGGAAGCCCGACCACACTCGAACGCCCGACGACGACGACGTTCTTGCCGCGCAGCGGCCACGCGGCGCTGCGTTCGAGTAGGAGCATCACCGCGGCCGGCGTCGCGGGCACGAAACGCGTGCCCATGGCGAACGCCAGGCGCCCTTGATTGATCGGATTGGTGCCGTCGACATCCTTGCTTTCCGGTACGGCGCTGGCGATGTTGCGGATGGAGAGATGCCTCGGCAGCGGCTGTTGCAGGATGACGCCGTGCACGTCGTCGTTCTCGGCGGCGCGTTCGAGCGCCGCGCTGACGGCGGGTTCGCTGCTGGCGGGCGCGAGGACTTCGACGACGACCTCGACGCCGATCTTCGTGCCGAGCGATTTCATCCCGCGTACGTAGGCCAGGCTCGACTCGTCTTCGCCCACCATGATGACGAGCAGCCGCGGGGCGACGCCGCGGGCGTGCAGCACCGCTACGCGCGCCGTCAAGCCGGCGCGCAACTCGGCCGCGAGCGCGCGGCCGTCGAGGATCCGTGCTTCCATTGCGGCAAGGGAGTACGCGCAACCGCAAAGCCGAACCTCGGGCGCATGGAACGCGTGCGACGGGAAGTTCGCCTCGATGCCGCCTTCAGCGACGCGGCGTTCGCGAACGCGTTCGCATCCTTCCGGCGTATCTACAACGTCGCGCCTTTACGGGCGTATTGTTCGCCCGACGTTTTCGCGCGCTACTGCGAACTCTTCACGCGCTCGAGCGACGCGCACCGCCATTCGACGCGCCTGTGCTACGACGGGATTCCGCTGGTCGCCGCGGTCCTCGCAGCCGGAACGCTCGCGCTCGAAGGTGAGGTCGACGAGACGCAGATGGGCGACTGGTAAGCTACGCGCCGCTGGCGATCAGGCGCGCGGCGACGACGTCAGGGCGTTCCATGTTCGGACAATGACCGCAATCCGCGATCTCGAGCACGTCCGCTTGCGGGTAGACGCGGCGTGCGGTCGCGAGTCCTGCGATCGGTACGAAGCGGTCGTCCCGACCCCACACGATTAGCACCGGGCCCGCGTACTGGCCGAGGCGCGCGTGCAGGGCGTCGATGCTGAGGAAGGCCCGCATCGAATTCGCATAGACGCTCGCGAACGCGCGCGTCATCGTATGGTCTTGTGAGAGCGCGAAGGCGCGCTCGTGGTAGTCGTCGGGGATCGTCGCCGCATCGAAAACCGCCGAGGTGAACGTCCGCCGTACGAAGCCGCGCGACGGACGAATTTTTCCGAAAAGCCACGTGATGGGCCGGCTCCCCGCGATCTTGAGCACGAGTTTCGGCGTCCGCAAGAAGCCGGCCGGATCGACGAGTCCGAGTAGCCGTATCCGCTGGGGGTAGGCGGCGGCATACGAGGCGGCGATCAGCCCGCCGAGCGAATGGCCGACCAGTGCGAAACGCTCCAGCTTGAGCGTTTCGACGAGGCCGTGCAGCGTTGCCGTGAAGAACGGCAGCGAGTACGCGACGTTCGGCTTCGCCGAATCACCGAAGCCGGGAAGGTCGAAGGCGACGATGCGATGCGTTGCGGCCAGCTCCGCTGCGACAAAATCCCAGGCGGCCTGCGTCCAATGCCCCATGCCGTGTACGAACACGATCGTCGGCGCCGCCGAGTCGGTGCGGCCCGTCGTAAAGACCGCCAGCGCCAGACCGTCACCCACGGTGACGCTGCGCCGCTGCCAAACGGGCCGCGCTGGCGCGCTCGCGGGGGCCGGTGCCAAGCCTTGCGGAATCAATCGATATGCCTCGTAGTCTCGCTTTTGGTATCGCAGTCGTCGCGCTCGTCGTCGTGATCGTGACCGTGCGCACGTATTTCGGCGCGGCGGGCGGTCCCGGGGGGCAGGCCGGCGGCGGGCCGGCAATGCTCGCGGGCGCGCCCGCCGCGAGTTATGCGATCAAGACGTTGGACGGCGCGAGGGACTCCCTGGACCGCTATCGGGGGCGCGTCGTCTTCGTCAATCTGTGGGCGTCGTGGTGTGCGCCGTGCCGAAGCGAGACGCCCGCCCTCGAACGGCTCTTCGAAGAAAATCGGGCGCGCGGACTGGTCGTGCTGGGCATCGATCAGGGCGAGTCGGCAACGGCGGCCAGTGCTTTCGCCAAAGAGATGAACTTGCGCTATCCCATTCTCCTCGATGAGGAGCAGCAGTACGGCCGCGCCTATGCGGCGATCGGACTTCCGACGTCGCTCGTGGTCGACCGGACGGGCCATATCGTACGGGGCATCGACGGGGAACTAACGTTGGCGCAGATGCGTGACGCCGTCGCGCCGCTGCTCGCGGCCAAAGCGCAGTGAGCCCGCGCACCGTCGCGCTCGCGGCTGCCCTCGCGAGTATCGGGCTCGTCCTCGCTCAAGACGCCGCACCGGCTTGGGCGGGGTTCCACTCCTGGCAATACGCCGCGACACTGGCGCTCGGGGCCATCGCAATCGGCGCCTACATCGGCGGCGCGCGTAAGGGCGAGGACGGCGCGATCGGCACGCGCCTGATCGTCGCCATGACGGGCGCGCTCGTCATCATAGCGGCGGGCATCGCATCCGGGCTGCTGGGCCCCGATACCGAGACGGTGGCTCGCGCGCCCGGGACGGTGGCGCCGTTACCCGATGTCGGTGCCGCCGCGTTTTTTCCGATCGCCGACGCCGCTGCCATCGTGCGCGGCGATGCGCGCGTCGGATTGCGCCGCCGCAACGCGAGCGCCCTCGATATCGGACCGGGCGAACGGCGCTACGTGGGCGCAACGGCGCTCGAGCTCGTGCCGCAGGTCGCCGCCTATATCGAAGCGCGAAACCCGCGCGGCGAGCGCCTGACGATTACGCAACCGACGAATCCGGCTTTTCTTTCTCCGGTTCTGTTGTTCGTGCAGCAAGTCCCGATCGCCGGGAAAATGTTGCCCGCCGACACGTTTGCGACGCCGGCTCTCCACCGGCAGATCAAGGCGTTTTACTTCGCCAAGGGCGCGAGCGGAGCCGCACCTGCGTCCCACGGCGGTTCGGGGAAGACGGCAGCGGTGCTCTTCGCCGTCGACGACGACAACGGCCGGCTCCAGCCGGGTGGCATCGGCTTTGCGCCGAGCGGCTCCACGGTGGATCTCGGCGGCCTGCGCCTGCGGCCGACGGTCGGTACGTATCCCGCCCTCGTGGTATCCGCGGTCCCCTATCCGCTCGCGCTGTGGATCGGCGGAGCGCTCTTCATCGGCGGCCTCGGGTTCGCACGGTCGCTCGTTCCGATTAAAGCGCGGGAACCGGATGCCGATAGGAGTAGAACGCCGTCTCGTCTGCCGAGCGAACAGGCCTAACGTCCGTAACTCGCGCGAGCCGGTCCACCCCGGAGGGCGATCCCCCGACGAGCGACGAACTCATGAGCAGGATTACGGCTCTCTGCTCGACGGCGCGGACCTTACAGAAGTGGAAAACATGAGCGGCTCGACCATCTCGCGCGACTCAGGGAGTCGGCTGTCCTCATTCATCGTGAGTCGCCGGCGCAGCCTCGTCGCGTCGATCGTCGGCTCGTCGGTGTTACCGCGTCCCGGCTCGATCGTGGCCAACGTTTTCACCAACGCCTTCCTGGACCGCCTCGCGCACGAAGTTGCCGGCGGCGACGCCGCGGCGCTCGACAACTGGGCCACCGCCGATGCGGACGCCGATCGCGCTAACGAGCATGCGCGCATCGTCGTCATTGCGTGCGCGACGGTCGGGGCGTCGTACGTCGCGGAGTACGGTCCGGCCGACGATGTCGTGGCGTATCTCGACGTACGTGCCCGAGCGCTCGAAAAGGCGCTGCGCGTCGAATCGCCGGCGGCCACCGCGAGCGTCGTCGATCCCACGAACGTTGTCGATCGCGATGAAGTCGTGTCGTCGTTGCTTTCCGCTATCGAAGCTCGCGATCCGGCGACGTGCGAACACTCGCGTGCCGTAGGCATGTGGTGCGGCCGCATGGCGAAACATATGGGCATGCCGTCGGAACAACAGACGTTCGCGACCTTAGCGGGTACGTTGCACGATATCGGAAAAATCGCGACTCCGACGGACGTGCTACTCAAATCGGGCGCGCTCAATGACGATGAGTGGGAAACGATGCGCGCGCATTCTCGCATCGGCGCCAAGATGCTCGAACGTATCCCGTCGCTGCGGGAATTCGCGCCGGTCGTTCGCGCACACCACGAGCGTTTGGACGGGCACGGGTATCCCGATCGTTTGAAAGGGGCTTCCATTCCGCTCGTCGCCCGGCTGGTTTCAGTCGCGGATTCGTTCCACGCGATGATTAGTAAACGTCCGTACCGTGAAGCGATTCCGGTGGCGCATGCGCTCGACGAGCTACGTCGCGGTATCGGAACGCAATGGGATCCGGCGGCGACCGATGCGATGCTGGCGATCGTGCAGCCCTCTGGCGTACGTCGCGTCTTAAACGCCGTCCGTGGGGCGCGTTAGAACTCCGTCGTACTCGTAAAGCGGAATCCCTCGATTTTGACGGCCGGGACGACCATCGAATACGAGTAACCGCCGGTGCGCACCGCCTCCGAAGCGAATTCGCACCGTCCCAGGGCGCTGAGAATGCTTTGGTTGAAGCGCATGTTGCGGACGCCGTGGGCGATCGAGCCGTTCTCGATGAGGAACGTCCCGTCTCGCGTCATGCCCGTGACGATCGTCTTGCGCGCATCCACGGGCCGGATGTACCAGAAGCGGCTTACGAGAATCCCGCGTTGCGTTTCGGCGATCAGCCGATCGAGCGATTTTTCGCCGCCGGCGACGACGACGTGCATCGGTTCGGGGCCCGAGCCGCTCGGCGCGGGAAGGCCGTGGCCCGTATTGGGCCGGCGCAGCCGCGCGGCGTAGCGCGCGTCCGTGACGATGTTGCGGGCGATGCCGGCTTCGAGTAACGCTAGGCGGGCTCTGGGGAAACCTTCGTAGTCGAAGGGCATGCCGGCGTGAAGCGGGTCGGCGTAATCGTCGGATAGCGTGAGGTTGGCGCCGCCAAACGTGCCGCCGAGCGCGCCCCCGAGGAACGACGAACCGTCGTCGAACGCTTGCGCGGAGAAATGGGTCGTAAGGTACGAAAGCAATTCCCCGAACGCGGCGGGTTCGAGGATGACGGTCCAAGCACCGGGTTCGACGGCCACCGGCGACGCACCGGTGCGCGCTTTTTCCGCCGCGCGCGCTCCCGCAGCCGCTCCGTCGAGTACGGCGACGTCGTTCCCATAGCGTTCCGCAAAACCCGATGCATCCGCGCCGTTGGCCTTGACGTTGAGCCCGCACGTCGTGCCGTCGAACGATGTACGCGTGCCGGCGTTGTTGGCGATCGTGATACCGCTGCGCGACGTGGTGACGTAGCCGGCAGCCCACAGCGATGCGCGCTCGGATGCGGCGATGATCTCCGCTGCGATCGTCGCACGGCGTTCCGGCGTCGCATCCGCCGTTGCGGCGACGAACGCGCCTGCCGGGGCGGCGACGTGCGGCGCTCGCGCGAGCGGCGGAGCTTCCGGATCGCTCGGGGCGAGACGCGCGATAGCGGCCGCGCGCGCGACGAGGGCTTCGAGCGATGCGTCGTCGAGAGCGTTCGTCGCCGCGACGCCGCTGCGGCCCTCTTCGAGAATTCGCACGCGTACCGAGACGTCGGCGTTCGCGACGTTTTGGTGGATCGCGTTCTGCGTGAAGCGCGTTAGCCCCATCGCCGTACTCGACACGATGACCTCGCACCCGGTGTCGTGCGCGATAGCGAGTACCTTGTTCGCAAGCCCTTCGCGTTCGTCGTCACGCATCGTAGCCGACTCCGACGCGCACGTTACGGAAGCGCGCCGGCGACGCGGCTTGCGCGGTGCGCCCGGTTTGCATCGGCTCGCCCTTGCCGCAGTTCGGCGTCCCCCACGCGACCCAAGAACGCTCGTCGGCGACGGCATCGCACGAGTTCCAGAACTCGGGGGTTACGCCGGCATACGTCGGGTTCTTGAGCATCCGTCCGCGCTTCCCGTTGCGGATTTCCCAGCCGATCTGGCAACCGAACTGGAAGTTCAAGCGATGGTCGTCGATCGACCACGATCGGTTCGATTCCATATAGATTCCGTCGCGGATGCCTTCGAAGAGCCCTTCGAACGGTACGTCGCCGGGAAGCATGTTGAGATTGCACATGCGGATCATCGGTACGTTGCGCCAGCTTTCCGCGCGCACGCAGGCGTTGGTCGCGCGTGCGATCGTACGCGCGGTATCGCGCGACATCTCGAAGCCGACGAGGACGCCGTCGCGCACGATATCGGAGGCGACGCTCTTGCTGCCTTCGTCGTCGTAGCCGACGGTCGCAAAGCCGCGCGGCAGCGTGTTGTCGATGACGATCGTGACGGCCTTGGAGCCGTACTGCAGCGTGCCGAGTTGTTCGGGCCGCAGGAAACTCGTTCCGGAGAAATTCGCTTCCCATCCCATAATGCGATCGAGTTCCGCGGCGTGGCCGAGCGACTCGTGAATCTGCAACGAAACTTGCGAACCGCCGAGAACGATGTCGAGCGTGCCGGAGGGACATTGCGGCGCGGCCAGCAGCTGCGTCGCCTCTTCGCCGATGCGCGCCGCGTTCTCGCCGAGCGCCGCCGCCTCCACGATTTCCCAGCCGCCGCTTTGATAGAGCCCGATATCGCCCGGATACGAGCGATCCTGTGCGTCGTTGCCGTCGGTCGCGAGCGCTGAGATACCGCTGCCCGTTTGCAGCAACGTTTGTGCGATGCGGGAGCCCGTCGTGCTATAGAAGCATTTCTCGGTGCGCCAGAGATCGATCCACGCGCGTCCGACGCTGATCGCCCCAGTCGCATGCAGCGCGCGTTCGGCCTCGAGCAGAAGCGCGACCCGCTCGCCCAGCGGCACTGACGCCGGATCGCGCCCGACGTGCGTCGCGAACGAATCGATGAAATGCTCCGTCGGCGCTTCGGCGAAGCGCCGCATCGCGATGGCCGCGCCGGCGCGCGCGATCGCGACTGCGAGGGCAGCCGCGCGATCGAGGCCGTCGTTCGTAAGGTCGGGGCTCGCAGCGAAGCCCCACGCGCCGTCGAAGAACGCGCGAATGCCGTAGCCGCGCGTGCGCGTGTCGGCGAGGGTCGCGACCGCACCGTTGCGGATCTCGATTCGCTCCGCGCGACCGTCCTCGAAGCGAATATCCGCATACGTCGCTCCGCGCGCGCGGGCGGTATCGAGTGCGCGCGCGGCGGAAGCGTCAAATGTCGTCATCGTAGCGTTTGTCCGTAGAGGAGTAGGGCAAGTCCTCCGATCGCGGCGAGCGCGCCGAAACCGACGAGAAACGTCGACGACGTCAGGGCCGAGATCGAAACGATCGCGATCGCGACTTCGAGCAGCGTGACGCCGCCTTCCATCACTTCGTGCGCCTGTAGTACGCGTTCCGAGCGCCGGCTCGCTTTTTTCGCGTCTTCCTCGAGCGCCCGCGCGCGTTCGAGAACCGGGCGTTTCTCCGTTTTCTCATGCTTCGATATGTCGCGGAGCTTCGCTCGAACCGGAGGTGAGAGGCTGGGATTCGCATCGAGCGCCGCCTGATAGATGTGTTCTTTGATGCTGCGCGATTCGTAAAAATTGTACGCATCCGACGCTTCGGTTCGTAAGAGGATCGCCTCGTTTTTCAGCGCGAGCGCCTCGGTCGCGGATTTATTGGAAAGCAGCGTCGCAATAGCCGCCACGACGGCCAGGAGTGCCGCCGCGATCGGGACCAAACGCACGTGGGGCGGCGCTTTCGTACCGCTTCCGTGGGCGGCGTGCTCGGCATGCTCGTGCCGTTCCGTCGCCTCTTCGATCGCTTTATGGGCGTTGAAATCATCGAGCAAGAGGAACCTCGCGTAGCGCTTTCGCGCGGATAGCTTCGGCAGTCGTCATGCCGGCGATAACGTCGGTCGCCGGAGCCACGATCGTGGCGGCGGCGCGCGCGGGATCATAGGCGAACGCCGCCAGCCGTAAGCCCGCGAAGGTGCCCGCGAGGATGACGCCATCGGGATCGACGGCGTACGCGCGCTCGTTTGCGGCGTCGAAGGCGACGACGTACGCGCGTAATTCGGCGGCTCGCGTGCGAGCGAACCGGACGTCCCACTCGTCGTCTGCATCGTCGACGATCCAAGCGAAACAGTCGACGCCAGCAAGGCGAGTGGCAACGAGGGCGCGCGGATGGCGAACGCTGCGCGAACCGACGATCGCGAGGGCGAGGCCAGCGACGTCGTGGACGCGGTCGCGCTCGAGGGGCGCGAGTCGCGCGAGCGACAGAAGGAGATCGGCATCCGCCTCGGCAGCGGACGCTTGCAAGCGTGCGATCTCCCTGGGCTCCGTCGCGGTGGTAAAGGCGATGCGGGTACGGGCGCGCGAGGCTCGGACGACGCCGGGCGCTTCCCATGCCAGCGCAGGCGCATCGTGCGCGAGGGCTCGTTTCGGCGCTACCGAGACGTCGCCCATGACGATTTCTTCGAGCGTTTCGCTGCCGCGCGCAACGAACGTACCCGACGCATCGATGATCGCGCTCTTGCCGCAGTACGCCACGCTCGCGCGCTCGAAGCCGGCTTTATTGGCGATCACGAACGGCACCGCGTTTTCACGCGCGCGAACGTTGGCCATCAGATCGGCTTGCAGGTTTTCCAGTACGGCTGGATCGCGACCGCTCGTGACCCACGCCGTCGGCATCACGAGCAATTCCGCCCCCCGTTCGCACAGCGTCGCGGCGATCGAGGGAATGCGGCCGTCCGCACACACGAGCACACCGAGTTTTCCGAGCGGCGTTTCGATCGGTTCGAGCGTCGCGCCGGCCTCGAACCAGCGCCGATCGAAGTGCCATAAAAATTGTTTGGCGGCATGACCGAGTTCGTCGCCGGTGGGGCCGATCGCAATTGCGGCATTATACGTCTTGCCGTCGATGACTTTCGCGATGCCGCATACGACGGTCGCCCCGTACCTTCGCGCGAGCGTCGCGAGATCGTACGACGCGCGCGCCAGCATCTCCGGCGCAACGGACTGCGTTCCCAGGACGTAACCCGGTACGGTGCCTTCCGGTAAAACGATCAGCGCGGCTCCGCGCCGCCCCGCTTCGTCGACGAGTGCGAGGATACGCGGCCACGCGGTTTCGAACGCGTCACGATCGTGCGCGAGCGTTTGAATGCATGCGACGGGTATTTGACGATGCTGCACGAAAATCGACTCTCCAACGACACTGCTCGCACGCCCCACACATCGAGGTCACTACGTGAAGCGAGTCATTGGGCTTGTTTTTATATGCGGTGCGGCTTCCTGTGTCGCCGTTATCGCAGCTCCGACGCCCCCGAGTGCGGGGCCGGCGGGGCCGCACGAAACGGCACGCGCCGTCGCACCGGGCAAGAAATCGGCCGTTCCCAGACCGTCCGCGAGCGATCTCGCGACACGAGCGCTTGAAAAAGAAGCGAAGCGCCGCGCCGCGATGCTGCTGCTCGCGCCGGCCGACGAATATTTCGGCCCGCTCAAGCTCAGCATCATCGGCATGCGCAATACCATCCGCGACCTCGGCTTACGGTACGACGTCAATCACGACACGTCGAAGCAGACGTTCGCATCGGCGCAACTCGTCGAACGCTCGGTGCGCGAGTGGGAACACAAGTACGCCAAGGACGATCAGTTGCCGCGCGTCATCTTCGTGCTTCAGCGCTTGTATACGAAAGTGCTGACACAAGAGTCGCGCGACCGCGCGCATGCGACTGCCCAATGGCTACTCGCCGGCTTCGCACGCTCGCCGCAAGCAAAACAGCTGACGAAGACGCTGGCCTACGAACATCTGGCCCCGTTACCGCCGCCGCCGACGCCGACGCCCGAGCCTGAAGCGACGTATCAGTCGATTTTCGGACGCCAGTATCCCTCGGAGTTCGCACCGCTTCCGGCCGCTTCGCCCGCCGCAACGCCGACCTCGCAGCAGGATTCAGCGGTGCGTCGCACGGCACGTCCGGCCCTCCCGGTCCCGTCCGCCGCTCCGTCGCCTACGTCGCCGAACGCCGCTCCGACGGCCGCTCCGGCCGTGTCGCCGACGCCGCTTCCGGCGCCTTCCGCGGCGGCTCCGTCTTTGCCGGGCGCGACGCCACGGGCGTCCGCGCCGGGCGCGACGCCACGGGCGTCCGCGCCGGCGGGGAGTCCCGCTCCGGCCAGCGCGCCGCCGGCGGGCCCCGCGACGCCTGGGCCGACGGCGACGCCGCAACCGAATGCGACGCAATCAACGGCGACGCCGCTGCCGACGGGGACACCGCGAGCTACCGCTCCGGCCACGCCGGCCACGGCGACGCCGCTCCCGACGGCCACGCCCCGGCCGTAGCGCAAACGAAGAACGCCTCTCGTAGAAACGAGAGGCGTTCTTCTAGTCGGCTCGACGCTGCGAGCGACGCGGCTTCCGTTTTAGAAGTGGAGGCCGATGCCGCCGTAGAGCGAGTTGAGCGAAGCGTTCGACGGCGCGTTCTGCTTGTTCGTCAAGCGGTTACCGAGGTAACCCAAGTCGAGGAAGAGCGGGGTCCGGGGAACGTTGATCGAAAGACCGGCCTGGTACTTCAGCATACGATACTCGAGCTTCTGACCGAGACCGAGGGTGTCGGTGTAGTTGCCGGTCATCGAAGGGAAGTACAGGACGCTGCCATAGATCGAGACGGGTTGCGTGAAGTCGGCGAGCTTTTCAACGCCGCCGCCGAAGCCCTTAACACGCGGGTAACCATAGTTACCATAGTGTTGCCCGTACGCGCCGACGAGGAAGATCTTCGGATTGGCGATGCCGATGCCGAAGCGGCCATCGATGTCCGTATCGCGAGCATCGAAGGAGTTTACGAACGCTTGGCCCTGGCCACCGAGCACGGTGACGCAGCCCTGATCGCCGTTCGCGCCGACCGGCGGCGCGATGCCGCAGATATTCGAACCGCTGAAGTTCGGCGAAGCGACGTTGCCGTCGAAGGCCGTGCTGCCGCGGTGCGGATAACGGAAGTAGCGATAGTCGGCTTCGGCCATGAACGCGAGCTGATCGAAGCTGAAGGTGATGCCGGCACGTGCCGCGCCCGAGATGCCGCCCTTATTGCCGGGGCTGAACTCGTTATATACCTTCGGATTGAAGAGCGCATCGCCCGCGGCGAAGAACTCCGCGGCCGGTTTCACGACCGGGGTCGGGGTCGGGGTTGCGGTGGGGGCGGCGGTTGCGACCGGGGTCGGAACCGGGACGGGAACGACGGGAGCCGGCGGCGGCGTCGAGACGGGGGCGTTGAGATAACGCACGACGACGAGACGTTTGTCGGCTACCCACTGGACGTACGCGCCCATGCCTTCGCTGATGACGCGAAGCGGGACGACGAGTGAGCCCTTGTAGATTTCGGGGGGAACGTCGAGCGGACGGCTCTCGCCGTTGATCACGACTTCGGCTTTACCGACCGTCACTTGAACGTCGGCGCCGGGCTTGGAAACGTCGACGGTCTTCGTCGACGCATTGTACGAGACGGTCCCGCCCATCTGTTCGAACATCGAGCGCAGGGGAACCAGGATCGTCTTCCCGCGTACTAAAGCGGCCAGGACACGACCCTTTTTCAGGCGATCGGGCTTCGAGTAGACATGCTGGTCGTTGTAAAGGATCGGAACTTCTCCGGATGGCGGCGTACCGAAATTCGGTGCGGGCGCCTGTGCGAGTGCCGGCGCGAGGGCCGAGACCGCGAAGCTCACGATCCCGAACGCGATCGTCGCCAAGGCGACGATATAACGCGAAACGAGTCGTTTCACTATGGATGCCTCCTAAGAATAAGATTCTTAAAGTATTGGAATATTGGGTGACTGGTGGGTTTACCCTGTAATTCAACACGTCGCTTACCCGTTCCCATTGGGACCGAAACGGCCACTTCGGGACTCTAAGGAAGTTGTGTCTAGATTCGAGCATTACGACGCGATCGTCATCGGGGCGGGCATCGCGGGACTGACCGCAGCTGCCGCACTGGCGCATCGTAAAGTGCCTACATTAGTTGTTGAACAACACAACGTGCCGGGTGGATGCGCTGCTTACTATCAGCGCGATGGATTTCGCTTCGATGTCGGAGCGACACTCGTAGGCGGCTTTGGCCTACGCGGTGTTCATCGGTTGCTCAACGCAGAACTTGAGATAGATGTTTCGCCAGAGCCGATCGAACCGTCGATGGTAGTCCATTTGCCCGACGCAATCGTCGTGCGTTACGGAGACGAGCGGTGGCGCGGAGAGCGCTTGCGCGCGTTCGGCGACGCGGCCGAACCGTTTTGGCGCCGCCAGGAACGCATCGCCGATCTGGCCTGGGATTTCTCGGCACGCTTTCCGGCACTGCCCGTCGACCGCGCGTCTATCGGCGCGCTCGCGCACGCCTTTCGCCCGCGCCACCTGGGTTTGCTCGGCACGCTCGGCCGCACCGTCGCCTCGATCATGCCGCCGGCTCCGTCGCGCCGGCTGGCCGCATTCGTCGACGCGCAACTGCTGATCACCGCGCAAACCGATGCCGCCGCCGCCGATCTCGCCTACGGCGCGACGGCGCTCGATTTGGCTCGTGAAGGAACGTTCCATCTGCCGGACGGGGTTTCGACAATCGCAGTCGCGCTGGCGCGCGCGGTCCGGCGCGCGGGATCCGACATCGCCTACAACCGGCGCGTAACGTCGATCGAAACGTCACGGGGTCGGGTGTGCGCCGTCCATCTCAGCGACGGCTCGCGCATCGCCTGTCGCAGCGTCGTTTCCGCCTTGCCGATCGCGAACGCGATGGAGCTCTGTCCGCCGCTCCGTGCGGCGTATCGCGCGAAAGTTGCCGCTCTGCCGGCGCGCTGGGGGGCGTTTGCGGCGTACGTCGGTCTGCCGCACGGCGTGGTTCCGGTCGATTTCGCAAGCCACCATCAGATCGTCGCCGCCTACGGCGTGCCGGTGGGCGAAGGCAACACTG